>Ga0114933_10006240_pt1 | contig 10606 bp, 7 predicted proteins | sample 4SBtaG_FD_89691 | JGI IMG/M metagenome (GOLD analysis project Ga0114933, IMG submission 89691) | Deep subsurface microbial communities from Kolumbo volcano to uncover new lineages of life (NeLLi) - 4SBTROV12_W25 metaG | ecosystem: Environmental > Aquatic > Marine > Volcanic | place: Kolumbo... | reverse complement strand
GGGGCCAGCCGCTGGAACGCGTACACGACGGCGAACCACGGTGTCCGGGTCAATGGTGGGTACCTCGAGATCACGAATGTGAGGTCCTCGAGTCCGAGTCACGGGCAAGGCTACGCGTACGTGCGGACGGGGGGGACTGGATCCGATTACGACAATTCCGTTTACGATGCGACGCTCGCGAACAATACCGGGGAGGAGGTGGTCTGGACGCTGAACATGCGGCGAGATGACCCCGACTCGACCGACGGGGGCTTCAGCTGCTCGAGCTCTTCGAGCCAGAACGGGCGCACGGTTGGGCTCGCGTACGTCTTGGCGTCGGACTCGGCCGCGGGCTTGAACGCGAGCGCGAGCACCTGCAGTTCGAGCGCCTCGGCCGTCGGCTACGCCGTCGTCTTCGGCGGCGGCGACCGCGACGTGCGCTTGGTGCGGTTCGCGAACGGCCTTCGCAATGGCACGTTGACGACCATCGTCGAGTCCGGGTCGTACACGGTCTCGAGCTACTTCAGCGTGCGCGTGACCTACAACGCGGTGACGAACCAGTGGCGCCTCGAGTCTCGGCGAGACGGCTCGAGCAGCTTCTCGGATCCGGCGTCCGGCGCCTATGGCTTCAGTGGGACCGGCACCGACGCCACCTACGTGTCCATGCCGCTCGAGTACGCCGGCCCATACTTCCAGACCGGCTGCACCGGGCTCTGCAGCGAGACGTACACCACACGGTTCGACAACGTGCGCGTGGGCGTGCGCTGCGCTCCGTGAGCGGGGCCATCAACCCCGCCGCCGGCGCCGCCTTGGCCACCGTGGACGGCACGGGCAACCGAGCATGAGAGAGAGACGCGACGCGATCGCGATCCCGCCGTGGTTGCTCGGTCGATGGACCGTCGACGCGAGCCGTCTCGACGCGGACCGGAAGCTCGAGCTGGGGCGCGGCGTGATCGATATCTCGCTCGACGGTCTCGCGCACCACGGCTTCGCGAAGGGCGCACAGATCTTCGACCAGCGCTGGTCGCGGCCGATCGCCAGCGCCCTCGAGGGAGGCGTCGTGCAGCTCGATTGCGAAGACTTCGACGAACTCTGGTTGCGGGTGCTGGAGCGCGACGGTGACCGGCTCCTGGTGTACCTCGGCGGGATCGACGTCCTTCCGTGGGGTCGCGAGATGCCGCTGGTCAAGGTCTCGGACTGAGCCTTCTGCGCTATCGTGCCCCGTGACCCACCGAGTCGAGCTCTGTCACTGTTTGTGTGCGTGCCTCCTGGTGGCCTGCGGCGGGGCCCCGCCACCCGACGCCGGGGGTCGCGTCGACGCGCCTCCGCCAGCCGCAGCCGACCTGGTTGTGCGAAACGCGCGCATCTTCACCGCGGACGACGCGCAGCCTTTTGCGGAGGCGATGGCCATCCGAGGCGGCGCTCTCGTCTTTGTGGGCGGCGACGCCGAAGCGGCCAGCTTCGTCGGCGGAGCCACGAATGTCGTCGACCTCGGCGGCGCGGTGGTGTTGCCCGGCCTGCACGACGTGCATCAGCACACCCTCGAGGCCCAGCTCGGCGTGATCGACTGCCTGCTCGATCCGGAGGTCACCGACCCGGAGCTCTACGTGCCGGAGGTGGCCGCATGCGCGACCTCGTCGGGGACCGGCTGGATCCTCGGTCACGGACACCGGATCGAGACACTCCTCTCCGCGTCCCGCGCCCCGCGGTTGATCCTCGACGCCGCGATCTCCGATCGACCGGTCGCCATCATGGAGGAGACGTCCCATTCGACCTGGGTCAACACGCGCGCGCTCGAGCTCCTTGGCGTGGACCGTACGACCGTCGACCCGCAGGGCGGCGTGATCGACCGGGATCCCGACGGGTCCGCGAACGGGCTTCTGATCGACGCGGCCGGCGAGCTCCCGTGGGAGCAGGCGCTGCGGGCGTCCGATGAGCTACGCCGCCTCAACCACGACGCGCTCCTCGAGGGGCTGGCGCTCAACGCCGAGAACGGCATCACCTCGGCGGTAGACGCGCGTGCCTATTGGCAGCGCGGCTACCTCGATGCTTACCGCGCGGCGCGCGATGAAGGCGCGCTCACCACCCGCATGGTGCTCTCGCTCTGGGCTTCACCGCTGGCGGATGACGACGCGCAGATCGAGGCCCTCAGAGGAATGTTCGCCGACGACGGCGGTCGGCTCCGCGTCACGCAGGTGAAGATCTACTCGGACGGCCTGCTGCAGAACACCACGGCGGCGCTCTTAGAGCCCTACCTGACGACGGAGCGGCTGGCGGGGCCGAGCGGGCTCAACTACTTCCCGGCGGGGCGGCTCAACCGCTACGTTAGCGAGCTCGGCGCCGCCGGCTTCGACGCTCACATTCACGCGATCGGTGACCGCGCGGTGCGCGAGGCGCTCGACGCGATCGCCGGCGCGATGAGCGATCCGAGCGCGCAGCCTCATTTGCACCGACTGACCCACGTGGAGCTCCTGGCGCCCAGCGACCTCGAGCGTTTCAACGCCCTCGGTGCGGGCGCCGACATGCAGCTCGGGGAGCACTCCCACCGAGACGTCGCCGCGCGCGATCTCGCTCCGTGGATCGGCGCGGCGCGGGCTCGCGAGCGCTCGTTCTCGCTCCGAGACCTGTGGGACACCAACGCCGTCGTCGCGCTCTCGTCGGACTACGACGTTGGTGAGATCAGTCCGTTCGCTGGCATGCAGCGCGCCCTCGAGCTGGGTGAACAGTCGCTCCCCGATGTCGCAGCCGCGGTGCACGCGTACACGACAAACGGAGCACTCATCATGGGCTCCGAGGAGACCACCGGGGCCCTCCGAGCCAGCATGGCGGCGGACTTCGTGGTGTTGGACCGTGACCTCTTCGAGATCCCCGTGGCGCAGATTTCGCAGACCCGGGTCCAGTGGACGGTCGTCGGTGGCGAGGAGGTCTATCGAGCGCCCGGGTTCACCCCCTGAGTCAGTTCTTCGGGCGCAGGATCTTGTATCGACCCGCCAGCCAGTCATCGAGCTCCGAGCAGTAGAACTTCGAGGTTCGGCGGTCACTCGGTCCTCCCGCCAAACAGGTATGGGCGGTGTGCTCGGCCATGTCGGTGATCAGTCGGTAGGACGGAGCGAAGCTCGTGACGCGGTCTCCGCTTCTGTAGATCTGACCTTGGTGCGGGGTGGCTCGACCACCCTGCAGGGACACCGGACCCCGGTCGAAACCCAGCCAACCCGGCAGCTTTGACGCGAAGAAGATGTTGGAGAGGGTCATGGTTTGTTGCTCCCCCCACGTGCTCTCGTCCGCCCCGGCGATGGAGGCGTACGCCTCTCGGAAGAGCGCGTCGCGATCTCGGCCGGCCAGCCACGCCGAGGCCTCGCTGCGCAGGATGGTGTCGAAGTTCTGATAGAAGTCGATGAAGATGCCCGTCTTTCCGAGCAGGTGGTCGACGACGTCGACGCCGAAGCCGCCCGCCCCGAAGACGAGCCGAAGCACGGCCGCGTACCAACGCTCAAAGACCACCGCTCCCGTCGACGCGACGTCGTAGCAGCCGTCCCACGCGGCGAACGCGCGCCCGGCTTCGTCGTCGGGCAGGAGCGGCCCGAGGATCGCCATCATCTCGCGCGCCTGAATCGAGAACACGTCGTTCTGGATGTGAGCGTGCGTGCTGATGCCCATTCGGCGGCTCTCTTCGAGCATCTCGCGGATGCGGCGTGCGCGGTAGTCGCCCATCGGGAGATTGATCGGGTCGACGCGCCCGTATTCGTTGAGGTCCTGGTTCGCCGTCACGAAGATGCCGTCGGCGGGGTCGTAGGCGCGCGGCAGGTCGACGGGATCGATGAAGCCCTGCCAGTCGTTGGCGGGGTCCCAACCCGCGAGCGGCAGGAGGCCGCTCACGCCTTCACGCCGCCGCGGCATCAGGCCCGACATCTGGTACCCGATGTGTCCTTCGCGGTCGGCCAACACCCAGTTCCAGGACGACTCGATGCCAGCGAGCGCGGCCATGCCGTCCACGACGGTGTGCGCCCCCCACATCTTGGCGGCCGCAGTGAGTGAGCCAGAACCCGAGCGCCCGGGTGCCCATCGCGTGGCGAGGTAGAAGCCGTCGATGTTGGGGTCGCCATCGAGCACGCCGTGTTCACACTCGTAGAAGGTCTCGGTGAACGGAGCTTTGCCTTTGCGCTCGATCACCTCGGTGCGCGTCTCGAAGCTCACCCAGTCGTCGCCCCGGCGGCGCTTCCCGCCACGGCACTCTTCGACCCAAGAGTCGACGCCGTCCATGAACGTATAGGTCGCGCCCCAGGACAGGTCCGCCGTTCGGGCGAGGAGGGGCGCCGGGAGTCCGGGCATGGTGGCCATGAGCGCGTACTGACGGGCGTCCGGCTCTCCCCACTCACACACGAGCTCGTACCAGACGGCGGGCAGTCGATTGACCTCGAGGTGCGGGTCGTTGGCGAGCATGGGTTTGCCCGAGGCGCTCTTGCTCCCGGAGACCACCCAGTTGTTCGAAGCCATCGCTCGCGGGATCGCGCCGAGCCAGCGCACGGCCGCCGGCACGATGCGTTCGCCGAGCGTGACCTTCTCGATCAGCGCGCGGTCCCACGTCTCATCCATGCTCGGGAAGAGCTCCCGCAGCCGCGGCTCGTCGACGCCAGCCTGGACCATCTCGACGATCAGACGCTCCATCTCGGCCTGCGATTGGGCGAGGGTGACGTAGCCGATCATGCGGCTGAGCGTGACTGAGTCCTGCGGCGTCCAGGGCTCCGGCACAACCCCGAGCACACGCAGCTCCCACGGCACGCTCTCGCCAAAGCGGGTGTTCACGCCGTCGCAGTAGGCGTGCACGAGCGTGCGGGTGGGCTCGTCGAGTTGCTCCAGCTCGACTCGCGTGTCGTTCGTCCACCCCATCCGCCGGAAGAAGCGGTCGACCTCGAGCATCTCGTCACTGGCGTCGAGCAGCTCGGAGGCGCGGCCGTTGGCCAGGATGCGCATGAGCAGCATGGCGAGGCCGCGGTCGAGCGCGTGGCAGTAGCCCATCGCCCACGACACCTTGTAGAGCTCGTCGCTGCGCACGTCGATGTGAGGCACGCCGTCCTCGCTCCGGTGAAGGTAGACGCGGTTGGGCGCGGGGCAGTCGATGCGGTCTCTCATGGGCCGGATGCTAGAGCACCCGAGGGCTGGAAATCGCCGTAATTCACGCGGCCACGTCCGCCGAGGCGGGGCGACCCTCGCCTTGCGAGCGAGCGCCAGTGACGGCTACGACTGGATCGTAACTCTAGCCTGAGTTGCCGTGCGCGGCATGCGGCGACTCTGGCTCTTGCTCGCTCTCGTCACCTTCCCCGTGCCGGTGTCAGCCGACGTCGTGACGCAGCCCACGGGCGAGCGCGTTCCGTCGGAGCCCGGCTGTGACGGCGGCCGACCCACCGGCCTGCTCGCCACGTTTGCGTGCATCTGTGATGAGCCGGGCGTGTGCAACATCGGCGATCCGTGCCCCAGCGAAACGAGCTGCCCCGACGGGCGCAATGGCACCTGTGAGAGCCGCATGTTTCATGTCTTCAACGACAACAGCTGCATCCCCACCCAAAGCGACGGCCTCGATCCGAGAGAGGATGCGTCGACGTCGCCGGAGACGTTCGCGCCGACCTGCGCACTCACATTCACGGTCGAGAGCCGCGGCACCGCGCTCTTCGGCAACGCCTTCGGCTGGTACAACGCGACCTCGGACGGCTCGCCGCCGAGCCCTGACGATCTGCACTTGATGCTCGCCTGCGACGCTCCCGTGGGCACGTCGGTCTCTCTCGATGTCCGCAGCGAGCCAGGCTATCTCGGTGGGGAGGTCGGCTTCTTCTTGCTCACACCCGAAGAGCGACCGAGCACGGCTCGTTGCGCAGGTGGTGACTGCTGCGCGACCCTGGAGCGTTTCCGAGCGCCCACCCCAGAAGGCTACGCCTACTACTCACAGCGGGATCTCAACCCGGACGAGCGCGGTCCGGACTCTTTCGTACACCTGCTCGTCTACGACAGCGTGCTCTCGGAGCGGAAGTTCTATTTCGCTTGGGAAGACACCTTCAACACGGCGAACAACGACTTTACAGACCTGGTGACCTCCGTGAGCGGCGTGGAGTGCGCTGGCGCAGGGGTCGAGTGCGACACCGGCATGGTCGGCGCTTGCGCCCGTGGGATCACGCGATGCGCGTCCGGCACCCTCGAGTGCACACCGAGGTTCACAGGCGAGGCGGAGCGGTGCGACGGGCTCGACAACGACTGCGACGGCGTGGTCGACGACGACGCGATGTGCCCCGGGGAGACGGTCTGTGACAATGGTGCTTGTGTTCCACATTGCCAGGCGGCGGTGGAGTTTCAGTGTGGCGGCGTCCGGATCGAGTGCGACGAAGACACAGGGCTCTGCGTCGAGCCTTCATGCCTCGGAGTGAGCTGTCCGGTAGGAGAGGTCTGTCTCGATGGCATGTGCCGGGGAGAGTGCGACGGCATCGTCTGTCCGGGCGGGCTGAGCTGCTTCCTCGACAGCTGCGTCGACCCCTGCGCGAGCGTCAGCTGCGGCTCTGGGGAGGTCTGCCGGCTCGGCTTTTGTCTGCCCGGATGCCATCAGTGCGACGGCCTGGTCTGTGCGGCGGAGGACGTCTGCGACGCCGCCTCGGGGGACTGTCGCCACCCCTCCTGTCCGAGCTCCTGTCCCGCGGGGGAGGTGTGTGAAGGAGCGGCCGGCTGTCACGACGCCTGCGATGGAGCCGTGTGTCCGCGCGGTCAGGTCTGCCGAGTGGGCGCCTGCGTCAACCTGCCGGAGGGCGAAGACGGCGGCGTGCCGATGCGCTTCGACGGCGGCTCCGCCGGGGACGGCGGTGGGTCGGGCGTCGATGCGGGGGCTCGCCCGAGCAGCTCCCAGCCCGGCTGCGTGTGTGGCGCCGCGCCGAGCTCTCGCGGGGCCGGCGCGCTCTGGCTCTTGGCCGCGCTCGGGCTCCTGGTGGCCGTGCGCCGCTCGAGGCGTCAGTAGGGGAGCACCGAGGCGATGGTGTCGCGAACGTCGCCCATCAGCTCGTCGCGGCGCTCGAGTCCGTAGCTGGCGGGATGGACCGGCGGGTGGAACGTGATGCGCGCGGTCTTGCGCTTGCGAACGCGGAAGTCCTTGGCCGGCAGGATGTCGCGGGTGCCCTCGATGCTGACCGGCAGAATCGGGCAGCCCACCTGGAGCGCCATCATGAACCCGCCCTTGCGGAAGCGGAGCAGCTTGCCGTCGTTGCTCCGCGTGCCCTCCGGCGCGATCCAGATGCTGATCCCCGACGCCATCGCCTCCTTGGCGGTCTCCAGCGCGGCCATCGCCTTCTTGTGGTTGCCGCGATCGATCTCGACGAACCCCACAACCTTCATTGCGTTGCCCATGATGGGGAGCGAGAACATCGAGCGCTTTGCGATCATGCGCATCGTGTGGGGGTAGGCGACGAAGAGAGCCCAGATGTCGTAGGCCGACTGATGGTTGCTCATCAGCAGGTACGACTGCGAGGGGTCGACGTTCTCGGCGAGACCCTCGACTTCCACGTCGCTCTCGGCGAGGTGAAACGCACGATCGGCCCACTCCTTCAGCCGCCGGTCGCTCCGGTCACGGCTGTGTCGACCCGCCACCGCCTCGATGACCGTCGGCGTGCAGATGCGGAAGGTCTCGGCGAGCTGTAGCGGAAGCACAAACGGGGAGGGGTCGAACATCTTGGTTCCTCAGAAGTAGAGCGCTGAGCCGATGTGAAGGCCGATCTCGTGGATCGTCGTTCCGATCGGGACCGTAGCTTGCTCGATGCCCCGGTCCGGGTCGAAGAGAAGGCCGCCGACCTCTCCGATGCCTGCGGCGTAGCGAAGCCCGACCGTCGTGCTGAACACCAGGTCCGACGAGGCCTCACCCTCTCCGAGCTGGTGGGACGTACGGTATTCGAAGCCCCCGCTGAGTCCGTAGAAGTCGACCCGCGTCTCGCCGAGCTCGGCGATCGGGGCGCCTTCGGACTGGTCGGTGAAGAAGCCCACCCCGATCCCCAGGTTCTCGTCCACCTCGTATCGGCCACCCACGCGCACGTTCCACACGAACCGGCGCGCGATCACGCCTTCGATCTCGAGCGGCGGCTGCACGTCGATCTCCGCGCCGATCCAGCCACGGTCGAACCGATGGGCGATCGCCAGGTTGAGGCGCCCCGGCGTGAGCACGGCGATGCCCGGCGCGAGAGCCTCCTCGTCCTCCGGCACGAAGCGCAGCAGATCACCGTCACCGGGGCGGGCCGTCACGTCGATCTCGGTCGTGGTCGAGCGCACCTGCGTGAGGATCTCGAGGCCCGGGCTGCGCAGCGTGGCCGCGATGACAACGCCCGGCTGCGGCTCCCACTGCAGGCCGAAACCCACCTCCGCACCCAGGCTTCGCAGCTGACGAATGCCGCCCCGGGCGATCAGGCGTGTCTCGGTCGGCAACACGAACTCGCCCGCGCTCTGGAACGTGTCGGAGCGCTCCCGATAGACGCCGAAGAACGAGAAGCCGATCCGAAAGCGCTCATCGACCCGGATGCCGATCGCCCCGCCCGCGTGGTAGGCGGCTCGGAAGGAGGTCGAGCTCAGCGTCCAACGGGCAGTGTTCGGCGCGCTCCCGGCGTTCAGGCCCGTTCGAACCTGGTGCTGAGAGAGGCGGGGGACAAACACGCCGAAGGCCACGACCACATCGGGATCCAGTCGCCGAGCGATGGTGCTCGCGCTCGGGATCGAGATGAGCTCCAGGTAGCCGCCATCGTTCTGCTCGCCGGTCGACGCCGAGATCAGGCCGCCCTCTTCCGCTGCGCGCAGCTGGAACGCGTTGCCGCTCACATCGACCGCCGAGCGGCGCATGTGCGCCAGACCGGCCGGGTTGTACCAGGCTGCGCTCCCGTCCGTGACGGTCGCCGCCACGGCGCCTCCGGTCATGGATGCCTCGTTCCCGACGAGCACTCCGTCCCCGTTGCCTGCAAACGCCACCGAAGGGGCGAGCAGGATCAGGACCAGGGCCGTGGAGCGCACGTGAGTGCATGGCACGGGCCACCTGGCCACGCCATGGGATCAGCGTCGGCGTCGGAGCGCGATCAACCCCATGGCGAGCAACCCCCACCAACCGCCGGGGCTCCGCGCGCCGGTCGAGCTGCACCCGCCGCTCATGCCGCGAGAGCCCCCGCCGATGGGGTCGTCGTCCAGGGTCGGGTCGCCGCCCGGCAGCGGGTCGTAGCTGTGTGACTCTTGTTCCACCACCTGCAGGACCCGAGCGGCCGGGCTGAGCGGCGGCTCCGTCATCGTCGCGTCCACGCGAACGAGTCGAACGGCGTCGGCCGGAATCCGCTGGTCAGCGCCGACGGTGCCAGCGTAGTTGTCGTGAACGCTGAGGTGCTGACCACCGCCCGGCGCAAACGTAAACGTGCCGAGGCGGACCCAGCCCATGGCTCCCTCGAGGTCCACTTCGATGGCGTGTTCGACGTCGCCGTGCCTCAGCTCGTACCGCGTCGCGCGGTGCACGGCGAAGGGCTGCTCCGCCCAGACGTCCACCGCGTACTCGCCGCCCGCGTCGAGGTTGAGGTGCCACCGTGCCCAATTGCTGGGGGCGTCGTTCTCGTACGCGTTGGTCCAGAGCAAGGAGCCGCCGTGCCCGGTTGGCTCGCTGCGCCAGTAGGCGGCGGGTCCGTAGGCGCTGAAGCAGTCGCTCGTCTCCTCGACGGTGCCTCCGGTCGGTGGGAGCGCATCGCAGGTCGACTCTGGCAGCGGTCGTCCCGAGGCGAACCACGGGGTCTCTCCCGCCGCCGCCTCTGGGCTCAGCTCGATGTGAAGGTGATCGTCATGCGGGTGCGCCCCGCCGTAGCTGCGCTCTTTCGCGCCCGCGGTGCGCGCCGCTCCCCACGTCCAACGGTCCCAGATGATGTACTGGATGCCGATCTCCTCGGCGTGTTCGATGAGGTAGTTGCCGATCGGGTCGCCGAGGTCGTTGTCCGCCTCGCCCGCGTCGCGCGGCAGCATGATGTCGAGCGCGCGTCCCGTCGCGTGCACGCTCATGCGGGTGCCGTCGCCGTTGATGGCGCGGCAGGAGTAGCCGCCAATGTGGGTGACCTGCGGATAGGCGGCGCCCAGCCAATCGCGAAGCTCGGCTGTGCCCGAGAGCAGGCTCCCACCGCAGCCGCTCGAGCCGACCCAGGGCCCTGCCCCGGTGTAGCTGACGTGCTGGGTGTCTCCGATGGCGAGTGTCTCGGCGGGGATGTCCCACGGCCCCGGCTGGCTCAGGGCGAAGTCGACCTTGCCGACGTCTTCGCCACCGGCGCAGGCGGCGAGGAGCAGGGTCGCGGAACAGATGAAGCGTCGCATGTCCGGTTCTTGCAGCAACTTGCGAGCCATGGAGGAGGCAGTATCGAGTGCGGACTGAAGATCGCAGGCAGCATCCAGGCAGCGCCCTCCGGGCCAGAACCGACGTGCGGATCTGGCGCGATGGGGTGTCCAAATGTTGGTCAGTCGAAGATCTCCGGAACATTGCTCGTTCCGAGGCTGGTCTGCGAGTCACCATCGAGCCCATGCGCCGTCTCCTGCTCCCATCGGTCTCGCTCCTCGTCCTGGCCTCGAGCGTGGTCGTAGCCACGCCGCCGCGGTCGGGGTC
>Ga0114933_10006238_pt1 | contig 10608 bp, 9 predicted proteins | sample 4SBtaG_FD_89691 | JGI IMG/M metagenome (GOLD analysis project Ga0114933, IMG submission 89691) | Deep subsurface microbial communities from Kolumbo volcano to uncover new lineages of life (NeLLi) - 4SBTROV12_W25 metaG | ecosystem: Environmental > Aquatic > Marine > Volcanic | place: Kolumbo... | reverse complement strand
GAGCCTCCCGAAGGCGCCGACGCCCTCGAGCTCCTCGTGCCGCCCGGCCTGCACCACCCGCCCGCCGTCCAGGACGAGGATGCGGTCAGCGTCCCGGATGGTGCTCAGGCGATGGGCGATGGCCATCGTCGTGCGGCCATCCTGGAGACGGCGGAGCGCGCCCTGAACGGCGTCCTCGTTCTCCCGATCCAGGGCCGAGGTGGCCTCGTCGAGGACCAGGATGGGAGCGTCGAGGAGCAAGGCGCGGGCGATGCAGATGCGCTGTCGTTGACCGCCGGACAGGCGCAGCCCCGCCTCTTCCAGGCGCGTGGCATAGCCCTCGGGCAGGGCGCGGATGAACGCGTCCGCCTCGGCGGCGACGCAGGCGGCGATGACCTCGTCTTCGGAGGCGTCCGGCCGGCCGAGGCGGACGTTGTCCAGCACGGAAGCGTCGAAGAGGAAGGGCTCCTGGCCGACGACGGCCACCTGGCGGCGGAGGCTCGCCAGCGTGTACGCAGACAGCGACCGGCCGTTCAACAGCACCCGCCCCGAGGTGGGGTCGTGGAAGCGAGGGACCAGCCCGGCGAGGGTGGTCTTGCCAGCCCCGCTGGAACCGACCAGCGCGACGGTCTCTCCCGGCTCGATGACGAAGTTCACGTCCCGCAGCACCGGCCCGTCTCCGTAGTCGAAGCCGACCTCCTCGAAGACGAGCCGACAAGGTCCGGGCGCCATGGGCACCTCTCCGTCAGGCACCTCCTCGACGCTGTCGAGGGCCTCGAAGACGCGCTCGGCGCCCGCGAGGGCCCGCTGCCCGAGGCTGACGATCTCGGAGAGCGACTTCAGGGGCTGGTTCATCAACCCCAGCGCGACCAGGAACGCGATGAGCTCCCCCGCGAGGAGCTCGCCCTCGAAGACCCGCTGGCCTCCCCACCAAAGCACCGCCCCGACGCCCAGCGCGGCGATGAGCTCGATCACCGGTCCGGGCAGGAGCTGCGCGAGCGTGCGACGCAGGATGAGGCGGTATTGCTCCTCGTTGTCAGCGTCGAAGGCCGAAAGCCGCAGCTCCTCGGCGCGGAAGGCCTGGACCGTCCGGATGCCGGTCAGGCTCTCCTGGGCGGTCGCCGTCAGGCCCGCGAGGTTGTCCAGGGAGTCGCGCGCGGCCTGGCGCAGGCGTCGTCCGAAGGCCGCGATCGGCCAGGCGATCACAGGCAGCGCGATCACCGCGAGCGTCGCCAGACGCCAGTCCATCCAGAAGATCGAGGCCAGCAGGAAGACCAGCGTCAGGGGCTTCTGGACCAGGGTCGCCCAGGCGCTGACCAGGTACTGGACCTGGCCGACGTCCTGGGTCAGCCAGGTGAGCCGTTCGCCCAGCGGCCGGCGCTGGTGCCAGCCCGGCTTGAGCACGAGCAGCCGCTCGAAGAGCGCCCGTCGCAGCTGCGTGACTACGCGGAAGGCCACCGACTTGGTGATCATCGCCCGACCGACCCCGACGACGCCCGAGGTCAGGTAGAGCCCGCCCACCGCGAAGGGCAGGACGGCGAGCGCCGCCGCGTCGTGCTCGATGAGCACGCGGTCGAGGACCTGCTCGATCAGCAACACCAGCGCCCCGGGGATGGCCGCGGCCACCGCCATCAACAGCGCCCCGACCACGAGCCGGCCAGTGAAGGGGCGGTACCAGGCCAGCAGACGTCGCAGGGAGGGACTCATCGAGGCCTGGGATCGTAGCCCTCGACCTCGGCGACCTGCCAACTGGCCGTGACCCGGTCGCCCCGGCGGGCGTGCACTTCGTGGGCTCCGGAGCGCTCGGTGTAGAGGCCGTCCGTCGGCCACGCGTCGCCGGAGCGGCGGGGCCGGACCACGACCGTCGCCTCCGGGAGAGCGTCGCGGTCGAGGTCGAACTGGCTCGCCCGACCCGCTCCCGGCACCGTCGTGGCGTCCACCTCGCCGTAGAAGCGCACCCAGGACGCTTCCTGGTAGCGCTCGGCGAGCACGGGCTCGACGCCCCAGGCGCCGACCGCCTCGCCGATGACCCGGCCCTGGTGGAGCTGGTCGAGGGGGTCCCGCTCCAGCGGCAGCCACGGACTCACCGCGTGAACCAGCGCTCCGACGCTGAGCAGGCCCCCGGTCCAGCCGCCCCACTCCGCGACCCGTGCCCAGCGGCATTGGAGCCGAGAGCAGCCGACGACCGCGGCGAGGCAGAAGGGCAGGCCCCAGTTCCCCTCCCCTCGGGAGAACAGCGCCGCGCCCCCGAAGGCCACGAGGGTTGCGACGCCGGACCACCACCACCGATCCCGAGGCCCCTTCACCAGCCACGCCGCCGAAGCGATGAAGAGCAAGGGTCCTAGGAAGCCCGCCTGCGCGCCGATGAACTCGGCCATCGGTCCCAGGCCGCCATTGCCACGACCCAGTCCGTGATCCAGCTGGAAGAGCGCATGACCGGCCAGGCTCGGGGCGCCGAGCGCGAGGGCCAACAGCCCGGTCCGCCAGCTCCGCATGGCCAGGACACCGATCAGGATCAGCGCGGGCAGCTTGAACCACAGCGCAGCGGCCGCCAGGACACCCGCGAGGAGCCACCGCTCCCGCTCGGCCGCGACGATCGCGAGGATCCAGAAGCTCAAGAGACCGACGTCGGGCGTCGCGAGCACAGCCGGGATCACGACCGCGGGTACGGCGAAGAGCAGGAGCAGTCCCCGGCTCCAGTCGTGGTGCCAGAGCAACACGCCCAGCGCCACCGCCTGGAGGATCAACCCGCCGGCGCGGACGCCGAGCTCCGTGTCGCCCAGGACCGTGGTGCCTGCGCGGATGAGCCCCGCGACGCCGGCCGGGTGGTCGTAGTAGGCGAGCGCGAGGTCCTCGCTCCAGGTCCAGTAGTAGGCCTCGTCGGCCGCCAGCCCCAGCCGCGCCGCGAGCACCAGGCGCAGCGCCGTCGCGACAGCCAGAACAGCCAGGCCCGTCCTCACCCGAGGACCTCGGCGATGCGGTCTGCGATGCGGTCGGTGGCGCCCGCACCCCGCAGGCGCGATCGCACCTCCTCCAGGTCAGCCAGCTGAGAGGCGACGCCCTCGAGGGACTCCACCAGGTCGGCGGGCCCGAAGTGCTGGAGCAGCTCCGGCACAGCGCGCCGGCCGAGGATGAGGTTGGGCAAGGCCATGTGCTCCACGCCGGTCACCAGCAGCTTGCCGAGGCCGTAGGTCACCGGGTTGACGCGGTAGCAGACGACCATCGGACGGCCCAGGCAGGCTAGCTCGAGGCTGGCCGTGCCGCTGGCGGTCAACGCCGCTTTCGCGGGACCAGCGGCCGACGCGATGTCCTCGACGACCTCGATACCGGGCAGCTCGGGCAGCGTCACGCCCGGCGCTCGGGGCAAGCGGGTGTTCAGGCCCGTGTGTCCGGCGGCCTCGACGAGGTCCTCGAGCAAGCGGTCGACCTCGCCTGCGCGGGAGCCCGGCAGGATGGCCAGATCCTTTCCGAGCGGACCGGCGTGCGCGATGCGTTCGGCGACGGGGTGGCCCAGGAAGACCGCCTTGCCCGGCGGATAGAACTGCGGCTCGAAGGGCAGGAGGCAGACCACGACCGAGGCCAGCTCGGCGATCTCCGCGGCTCGGCTCTTTCGCCAGGCCCACACCTGGGGCGACACATAGAAGACGACGGGGAGCCCACGCTCACGCGCCTTCCGCGCCAGCGGGATGTTGAAGTCCGGCGCGTCCACGACAACCACCAGCTCGACGCCGTCGAAGCGATCGACCAGGGCGTCGCGGATTCGGAGCGCCTCCGGGACCACGCCCAGGACCTCGACGAGCCCCATCACGGCCAGGCGCTCCCCCTCGGCGACGGCCTCGACGCCAGCCGCCCGCATGGCCTGACCGGCCAGCCCCAGCGCCTCGAGGTCCGGGAAGCGCTCGCGCAGCGCTCTGACCAGGTCCGCAGCGAGCCGGTCCCCGCTGGGCTCGGCCGCGCTGATGAGGAGCTTCACGAGGCGATGGTCGCGGCGATGCGGTCCGCGAGAGCCACTGCGATGGCCGCCTCGGAGGCGGGGCACGGGTAGTCGCCCTCCCCCCGCACGGCGGCGAAGAAGGCCGCGTGCACGGCCTCGATGGCGTCGCCCGGGCTGACCTCGAGCGCTTCGGGTTGAAGCTCTCCGTCCCCCAGCCGAACGGTGGAGACGGTCTGTTCGCCGAGATCCAGGCTGAAGTAGCGCCCCGGGTCCATCAACCGGAAGCGCCGACTCGAACCTCGGGAGATGCGGCTCGCCGTCAGCGTCCCCACGCAGCCGGTCGAGGTCTCGAGCCACACCTCGGCGACGTCGAGGCCCTCGCCCAGGACCGGCACGCCCACGGCGCGCAGGTCGGTGACCACGCCCCCCGCCAGGTGCAGGAGCAGATCGAGGTCATGGATCATCAGGTCGTGGACGACGTCCACATCGAAGCCCCGACCGCTGGGGGCCGCCAGGCGCTCCACGCGCACGTACCGAGGGCGAAGGTCCGCGGGGAGCGCCCGCACCGCCGGGTTGAAGCGCTCCTGGTGGTTCACGCTGCAGTGCGGGTAGCGGGCGAGGCGGCGGGCCTCCTGTGCCGTCGAGGCCAGGGGCTTCTCGATCAGGCAGGGAACTCCTCGCTCCAGGAGCGGGATCGCGACCTCGGCGTGAAGGGACGCGGGCACTGCGATGATCGCGGCGTCGAGCTCCTCGGGCAGCTTCCCCTGCGGCAGGTGGGAGGGCACTCCGGCCGGGTCGACGACGACCAGGTCGACGGCACCGGCCAGCTTCTCGGCGTGGATGCGGCCCATGTGACCGCAACCAAGCACCGCGACACGCATCAGTCCTCGGCTTCGGCGCCGGCGGCCCGACAGACCCCTCGAACGCTGCTCTCGACGAAGCCGGCGAGCTCGCAGACCTCGACGTCCTCGGACCAGGTCTCGCGCACTCGCTCGGCGGCCATACGGAGGGGCGCGGTCCCGCTGAAGAGCTCCCGGTAGGCCTGTCGCAGGCGACCGATGACGTCGATGTCGTAGCCCGCCCGCCGCAGCCCGATGATGTTCAGGCCGAAGAGCCGGGCGCGATCCCCCTGCGCGATGGTGAAGGGCGGGACGTCCAGGGCGACCATGGCGCCCGCTCCGACCATCGCGCAGCGGCCGATGCGCGCGTGCTGGTGGATGCCCGCGAGCCCTCCGAGCACGGCCCGGTCCTGGACCTCGACGTGCCCGGCGATGGCCACGCTGTTCGCGAAGACGCAGTGGTCGCCCACGGTGCAGTCGTGGGCGACGTGCGAGTTGGCCATGAAGAGGTTGTGGTTGCCCACCCGCGTGGTCAGGCCCCCTCCGGCGGTCCCGCGGTGGATGGTGACGTACTCGCGGATCACGTTGTCCTGGCCGATCTCCAGGCTGCTGCGTTCCCCGGCGTACTTCAGGTCCTGGGGCGCACCGCCGATGCAGGCGAAGGGGTGGATCCGCGTCCGGGCGCCGATCGACGTCGGTCCCTCGATCACTGCGTGAGCGCCCAACACGACCCCGTCTGCGAGCTTCACCTCGGGGCCGATGATGGCGTAGGGGCCGACCTCGACGTCTCCTAGCTCGGCCGCGGGATCGATGATGGCGGTGGGATGAATGGCCATGGTCAGCCCCTCTTAGATGTCCGTGGACGGCGCCGCAAGCTCGCGCACGAGCCGAGCGCCCACCGCGTCGTAGAGTCCGATGGGCTCCGAGCCGACGAGCACCTGCTCTCCGACCGGCAGGACGCCCGAGTGCTTCTTGCGGCGCCCGGGCAGCGAGAGCGTGTGGGTCCGACCGCCGGGCTCGCGGAAGAAGAAGCCCGCGTAGGTCTCGACCAGGACACCGTGGGGCAGGGCCCACACCTTCGGCGACTCGGTGAGCTTGGGCAGCTTCAGCCGCAGCTCCGGGCCGACGAGCACGGGCCCCGGCAACCCGACGGTCCACAGCGAGCCGTCGGAGTCGACCGCGAGGGTCTGCAGGTCATGTCGGGAAGGAAGGGCCGTCCAGCTCTTCACACCCTCCCAGCTGCGCAGCCCGCCGCGCTGGACCGTGACGAGGCGGTCCTGGTGCATGCAGGCGTCCATGCAGGGCCCGTCGTCCGGTGTGGGCTTCGGCTCGACGAGCGAGTCGCCCTCGAGCTGCTGGGGCCGGTCCTTCATCGGATCCGCCAGGTAGATGCGGTCCCCTTGCCTGAAGGCGAGGGCCCGGGGCGAGGGGTCGAGGTCCTCGGCGTAGTGCGGCTTGCCCAGATAGGTCCAGGCCTTCCAGCCAAGCCGCAGCAGATCGCCGCCCAGCCAGAGAGGGCGCCCCGAGGCGTCGGGGAGCGCGATCTCGCCCTTGGAGTTCACCGAGACGCCGTCGCCCTGGACGGGCGAGGAGGACTGGATCTCGCCGGTCGACAGCGACCAGATGACGGCGCGCTTCCGGTAGAGCGCGACGACCGTGTCCCCGCCTGCAGACATCGAGACCGGAAGGACCGGGTCGACCAGGCCCAGCGACTTGACGAACTCCGACCAACTCACTCGGCGACAGTGGCCAGCAGGTGGCCGTCGGCGACCTTCTTGCCCTCGACCTCGGCGCGGCACTTGAAGCTCCAGATCGAGCGTCGGACCGAGGTCTTCTCGACGTGGAGGTGCAGCACATCTCCCGGGGTGACGGGCTTGCGAAAGCGCAGCTTGTCGCAACCGAGCAGGTAGACGGACTGGCCGGCGTGATCCGGATTGGCCGACAGCGCGATGACGGCGGCGACCTGGGCGAAGGCCTCGGCGATCAGCACCCCGGGCATGATGGGCTGCTCCGGGAAGTGTCCCTGGAAGTGGGGCTCGTTGACGCTGACGCACTTCACCCCCACGGCGCGCTCACCGGGCACGCACTCGGTGATCCGGTCCACCATCAGGAAGGGGTAGCGGTGCGGGAGCGTCTTCAGGATCGCGCTGACGTCCATCACTCCTCCAGGCGGGCCTCGAGCTCGTCGACCCGCTTGCGAAGTCTACGCAGCTCGCGCTCCAGCTCGGGGAGCTCCTCGAGGGTGCGGGCGACCCGCAGCCAGGCCCGGTGGTCCATGGCCGGCACTCCGGCGCGCTTCGCACCGGCCGGGGTGTCCTTCGCCAGCATGGCGTGTCCGGCCGCGACCGCCCCATCTCCGATCTCGAGGTGCCCCAGCGCCGTGGATCGCACGGCCATGGTCACCCCCTTGCCGAGCCGGGTGCTGCCGCAGATACAGGTCAACGCGACGAGCACGGAGTGGTCCCCGACGTCTGCGGCGTGGCCGATCTGCACGAGGTTGTCGACCTTGACACCCCGGCGCACGGTCGTGCCTCCCAGCGCCGCGCGGTCGACGCAGGTGTTCGCCCCGAGCTCCACGTCGTCTTCGACGATGGCGGGTGCCGGCTGGGGGATCTTGACGAGGCCTTCGGCGGTGGGTGCGAAGCCGAAGCCCTCGCTGCCCACGACCGCTCCGGGGTTCAGCCAGACCCGGTCCCCGAGCACGCAGTCGTCCATGACCACCGCGCCGGGGAAGAGCCGCACGTCGGCGCCAAGGACCGCGCCGGCGCCCACGTAGGAGCCCGACTGCAGCCAGCTGTTGGCCCCGACGCGCGCCCCGGCGGCGACCACGGCGAAGGGCTCGATGACGACCCCCTCGCCGAGGGTCGCGTCGGGGTGCACCGAGGCCTGCGAGGACACGTGGGGCTCGGGCCGCTTCGGCGGATGGAAGAGGGTCAGCGCGCGGGCGAAGGCGGCGTATGGATCTGCGCACCGCAGCAGGGTGCGCTCGCCCTCGACGCGCGCGTCGGTAGCGACCAGGACGGCCCCGGCTCGGCTCTCCGAGAGGTGGCGGACGTAGCGGGGGTTCGCCACGAAGGCGAGGTGTTCCGGCCCGGCCTCCCGAAGGTCGCGCACGTCGACGAGCGAGCGGGAGGCGTCGCCCTCGATGCGGGCACCGAGGTGCTCCGCGAGCTCGGCGACCGTGAACGCCAAGCTAGTTTCCTCCGGCACAAGCTCCGACACAGTCGGAGCTGGGCCGGAGGGAGCCAGGGCACGCGGAGCGGGCCGCCGGGGGAGACGCCGGAGGCGTCGGGGGGCAGGGCCCCCCTGGAAGGAAGCGGGTGTCCGGCGACGCGCAGCGGCGCGCGCCGAAGGCGCCGGTGGAAGGCGCGTCGCGACTTCTGCCGACGGGCACTAGGGGGTCTTTGCGTTGTAGCGCTGGATGACCTTGTCCGTCAGGTCCTCGCCCGAGCTGTAGAGCACCATGCCCTGGCTGACCTCGAGGATGAGGTCGTAGCTGCCTTCCTTGCCGATGTCCTCGGCCACGCCCTTGAGCCCGGTCATCAGCTGCTCCATGGCGGAGTAGTAGGCGGCCTGCATCTCGTAGTCCGCCTGGGCGTACGCCTGCTGGAACTCGTACTGCTTCTGCGTCAGCCGCTGCTCGTACTCGGCCCGGGCGGTGTCGCTGAGGATCGCCCGCTTGGACTCGTATTCCTGGCCCAGCGCGGTCAGCTCCGCTTCCAGCTGCTGGATCTTGGCCTGCTCACCCGCGTACATCGTGTCGAGGCGCTGCTGAGCCGCCTTGCCCTCGTCGATCTCCTGGATGGCGCGCCCGTAGTCGACGGTGCCGATCTTGGCGGCATCCGCGGTCGACGACAACGCGAAGACGGCGAAGAGGACAGAGAGCAAGCGCGTGAGCATTCGGAGTCCGGAGCAAAAGGGGCGTGGAGATAACACGGGTCCAACCCCTACGAGCCCGCCCTCAATCCTGTTTCAGGTGTTAGCGGCGAGCCGTGCTGGCTGCCGCCCTCCTTGTCGTCGCGGGCTTTGCCGCGCTCTACCAGGGCGGCAACGCGCTCTTGAGTGGAGCGAGCGGGATCGCGCGCCAGCTCGGCATTCCACCCCTGCTCGTGGGACTGACGGTCGTCGCCTTCGCGACCTCCTCGCCAGAGCTCGCCGTGAGCGTCATGGCGGCGATGGAGGGGAGCCCCGACATAGCGGTCGGCAACGTCCTGGGCAGCAACATCTTCAACACGCTGGTGGCCATCGGCGCGGTGGCCGCCTTCAAGCCGATGGTCATCGATGCGCCGCTGTTCCGACGGGAGATCCCCATCTGCATCGGTGCGACCGCCCTGGCGGGTGGGCTGGCATGGACGGGCGGCGAGATCGGCCGTTTCGAGGGGGGCATCCTCCTCGGGTGCCTCGTCACGTACCTCTTGTACGTCGGTCTCAAGGCCCGGTCCGCTCCGCCGGTCGAGGCCGAGCCGGAGCTCGACGAGCCCGAGGCGGAGCTCGACGGCAAGGCCGCGGCGGTGACGATGGCGTCCTCGCTCGCGGCCGACTTGTCCGCCTTCGCCTTGCCCCTGTCGAGCGCGCTGACCTTGGCGAACGCGCGCTTCTACACGCGCCGGGCGACCTTCGCCGTGAGGACCCTGGCCGTGGTCTTCGGACTGGGCCTGTTGGTCTTCGGGAGCAACGCCCTGGTCGAGGGAGCGCGCACCCTGGCCCTGGCCGCCGGGATCTCCGAGGCGACCGTCGGACTGACGGTCGTCGCCATCGGGACCAGCGCGCCGGAGCTGGCGACGGCGATCGTCGCTGCGCGCCGTGGACAAGATGACATCGGGGTCGGAAACGCACTCGGCAGCAACCTCTTCAACATCCTGGGCGTGCTCGGCGTCGCCGCGTTGATCCACCCGGTGCTCATCGCTCCGGACTTCCTCGCGGTCGATCTATGGGTCGCTCTGGGCGCCGTCGTGCTGCTCCTCCCCTTCGCATTGCGAGGTGGTCGCATCGGACGCGCCGCCGGTGCCGGTCTCTGCCTGGCATGGATCGCGTACACGACGTGGCTCGTCGTACGCGACGCGAGTGCAGTAGCAGGTTGATTCTTCGCCGAAGAGGGGGTTTACTGCTCTCTTCCCACGGCACGGTTTCCAGGAGACGCCATGCATACCAGCATGCTGTTCGCGCTCGCCCTGTTCGCTTGTAGTGACAAGGATGGCCCCGTTGACACGGGTGAGCCGGTGGTCACCGACGAGGACGGCGACGGCTACGACGGCGTCGATCACGGCGGCGACGACTGCGACGACCTCAACGCCGCGGTGAATCCCGGCGCCACCGAGGTCTGCGACACCATCGACAACGACTGCGATGGGACCGTCGACAACGACGACGCGACCGACGCCGAGACCTGGTACTACGACGGCGACGGCGACGGCGTGGGCATCGAGACCGACACCACGACCGCCTGCTCTGTGCCCTCTGGCTACTCGGACACCTACGGGGACTGCGACGACACCCAGCCGGATGCCTACCCGGGCAACGACGAGGTGTGCGACGGCATCGACAACAACTGCAACGGCACCGCGGACGAGCCGAGCGCAACCGACGCCGCGACCTGGTACACGGACAACGACGAGGACGGCTACGGCGATCCGAACTACGAGGCCATCGCTTGCGACGCCCCGGTCGGCTACGTCGCCGACGGCAGCGACTGCAACGACACCCGCGCGGACATCAACATCGACGGCATCGAGATCTGCGATGGACTCGACAACGACTGCGACGGCACCACCGACGAAGACGACGCCATCGACGCCAGCATCTGGTACGAGGACGCCGACGGCGACGGCTACGGCACGGCCTACTGGGACGAAGGCG
>Ga0114933_10006236_pt1 | contig 10609 bp, 7 predicted proteins | sample 4SBtaG_FD_89691 | JGI IMG/M metagenome (GOLD analysis project Ga0114933, IMG submission 89691) | Deep subsurface microbial communities from Kolumbo volcano to uncover new lineages of life (NeLLi) - 4SBTROV12_W25 metaG | ecosystem: Environmental > Aquatic > Marine > Volcanic | place: Kolumbo... | reverse complement strand
GCAGTATCATGTATCTTTTCTGCTGCTTTTCTTTTAGCTTTTTTCCAGCTATCACTTCCCAATCTGTCGAGCGAAACTAGTTCCTGATCACCTCCACTGAAGCGGTTAACCATGTGTAGTGATGTAACCGGCATGTAAAGTTTCGCTTCGTTTGCATACTCTAACACCAGAAACTCTGCCGTTTGCCCGTCCGTGGAAATGGTTTCTAAACCCCTGTATCGACCTATGCCATGCTCAATATGAACTATGGCGTCATTTACCCGGAGTTCGGCTAGGCTCCTTAAAATAAGCCCTGAATTTTCTGCCGATTGACGTCTTCGCCGCCGTTGAGCAATCCGATTGCCAAAAAGTTGACTCTCGGTAATAACTGCTTTGTTGTCGGCATGGGAGAGCATGCCTTGGTCTAAAGGTGCGATGGTGATTCCTAGGTCCGAATTGCTTTCAAAAAATTGGTGAATACTTTTCACCTTTTTGGGCCCGATACCAGCTCGATCTAATAATTCAGTCAGTGTTGCTTGTCTTCCCTCTGTTTCAGCACAAAAGATTATTTTCCCGTCGAAATCAGCGATAAACTCAATTAGTTTTTCAAAAGATTCAGATTTTTGGCGTTGAATTGAAAACTCAGGTATTGGGCTGATACCATAATCAACTGCATCCTTATGCTCTCTAAATTCTATCCGCCGGTAACCTTTTAATTTCGAGAGAAGGTCGTCCGGTTTCATGAAGATGTCCGTTGGGTTCAGGATTGGCCGATATCTATCGATTTGTTTTTCAGAGTGCCTAGTGTGGATGTCTTGCCAAAATTGGTCACCAGCACTTTTTAGGTTTCCAAGTTTTACTATGATCGAGTCGGTAGGCAAGAACTCAAAGACCGTATCCAAAGACTCAAAAAATAGCTTCAAATAATATTCCAGTCCCGGAGATGTGATTCCATTGCTCACGTCTTGATACAGCGGGCATTGGCGAGGGTCTATATCAAAAATTTCGTGGAAATTAGCTCTAAATGTTTTAATGCCCGAGTCATCTAAAGGGTATTCTCTGGCCGGCAGGAGTTTTATTTCGCGTACCTTTGATATTGATCGCTGAGACTCGGGGTCAAAGGTTCGAAGGCTCTCTACTTCGTTATCAAATAGGTCTATCCGATACGGTAACGGTGACCCCGTGGGATAGATGTCTAAAATAGAGCCTCGTACTGCAAATTCACCATGCTCAAAAACTGAATCAACTAATTTATAGCCTGCATAAACTAATTCCTCTTTCATTTGGCTGATTTCTAGGTGTTGACCAACACGTAGATCAAGGCTAATCGAATCTATGTATTCACGCGGAGGCAGTCGATGCATAAGGCTCGAGATCGACAGAACTAAAATTCCACGTCTTAGCTTTGGCAGATGGAATAGGCTATTAAGTCGCTCCGATGTTATGTCTTGGTGAGGAGAGAAGTTGTCGTAAGGTAAAGTTTCCCAATCAGGTAGACTAAACACGGGTAAATTTTCAAATGCTCGCGAGAAATAACTCAGTTCTCTGATGGATTGGTCAACATTTTCATTGGTTTCACACAAAAGAAGAATTGGGACTTCGGCGAGGTCCGCTGCGTGACAGATAGCTATGCTTCTTGAACAACCCGGTGTGCCACTCCAATATAGGGCCATGGACTTATCAATAGGTAAGGTCGGATTGAAGGCTGAATTCATAGCAGAAAGAATGTTTTTGAATCAATTCTAAGCGACTCAGGACTCCAAATTTAATAAAAGCGACAGACCCTAGTCAAGGAATGTACTGATTGTAACGCAAGTTGGTGGATGGAGACCAATGATCGGAGAATTGAGGGTTAGCTCGTTGTGAGCGCGGATTGTGTCCTGCGTCAGTTGCATAGGTATTCCTTTCCAAAGATAATGTCGACGAGGCTCGTTTTTTAATTTCGAATAAAGGGGATTTTGTGGAACGTCCAAGCGTAGACGATTACTTCGGTGACTGGAAGCAGCGGGAAGCTTTAGTGCAAGAAATGATCCCTGTTATAGGCAGATTGTTTAGTCAGAGAAATGTCGGAATATTTATCTATGGTCGACCCTTACATAACCGATCTGTGACGTTCATCATGAAATCACACAGGTTTGTGCGGCAAGTTGAGAGGAACGAAATGTCCGAGTTTGAAACGCATCTCACGTTAATGGCTATGGCAAAACTCGATTTATGGCATGCTCAGATTGATCTTGGGAAGTTAACCGTTCGCTATATGGAGCATCGAGATAGCCAGAGAGATGCCGCACTTTCTGTTGATGACTTTGTGCGATCAGAGATGGGCTACCTAGATGGGCTTAAAAAGAAACCGATCGAAAAGTCGCAAGACGTTGTTCTTTATGGTTTTGGCCGTATTGGTAGGTTAATGGCCCGCCTGCTGGTAGAGAGAACGTCTACCGGAGAGGTAATGCGATTAAGAGCAATTGTTGTTAGGCCTGGAGGGCCAGGTGATCTTGAAAAAAGAGCTAATTTGTTTACGTCCGATTCAGTCCACGGTGCGTTCCAAGGAACATTAAGAGTTGATGAGAAGAATTGCTCTTTAATTGCGAATGGTAATGTTATCAAAGTCATTTATGCTAATTCTCCAGAGGAAATCGATTATAGGGAGCATGACATTGATGATGCTCTTATTATCGACAACACAGGAAAGTGGCGTGATGAGGAAGGCTTGTCCTTACATTTAAAATCCAAAGGTGCCTCAAAGGTTATTTTGACGGCGCCTGGAAAGGGTGCACTTAAAAACATTGTTTATGGAATCAACGATCATCAAATGTCTGCTGACGATAAGATCATCACGGCGGCTTCGTGCACAACTAATGCAATCGCGCCTGTTCTCAAAGTTGTGAACGATAAGTTTGGTATTGAGCATGGGCATGTAGAAACAGTTCACGCTTACACAAATGATCAAAATCTTATCGACAACTACCACAAGGGTAGCCGGCGCGGAAGATCAGCGGCTCTTAATATGGTGCTTACTGAAACTGGTGCCGCAAAGGCAGTTGTGCAAGTGGTTCCGGAGCTTGAAGGAAAGCTAACAGGCAATGCCGTTAGAGTGCCAATACCTAATGTTTCTATGGCAATTCTGAATTTGAGTCTCTCTACAAGCACAACCAAAGAGGAATTGAATGAATTTCTAAGAGATATTGCGTTGCACTCTAAATTGCAAAATCAAATTAGTTATACTCAAGCTCCTGACGCCGTATCTAGTGATTTTGTCGGGACTAGAGAAGCGGGCATCGTAGACTCCAATGCAACTATCGTGCAGGGAGGCCATTGCGTATTATACCTCTGGTACGATAATGAATTCGGTTACTGCTGTCAGGTGGCTCGAATGGTTTACAAGATGGTAGGTGTGAACTATCAGGTCTATCCGCAAGACGATTGATAACTTTCTTACTTCCTTATGAAGCCTAATGATTAATCGTATTCGTTTTTTTGGACTATCAGTTCTGCTAATAGGTTGTTTTTTCGTGGTCTTTGGATTAGACCTCGACCGAGCAACACTTCAACGCTTTTCCGGATTTACTATGGGTACAAGTTACGAAATCCAACTCGTTACGGATCGAAATAGTATGGACATAAAAACGGTTGAGGAGAATGTGGCAGATTTGCTACGACGATTGGATCGAGAGATTTTTTCCACGTATTCGCCAACTTCTGAATTGACTCAACTTAATATGACCCCAGTAACTGAGGTTTTTAGTGCTTCTAGGGAGTTAATTGAGGTGCTAGTACTCTCGGAGGAGATTAGAGCGCTCACGGACGGTGCCTTTGATATTTCCATAAATCCTCTTGTTAATCTTTGGGGCTTCGGAGCACAGTCTAAACGAATCGTATCTAGGCTGCCGACTCAATTAGAAATTGATGACGCGATGGCTAGAATGGGTGCGGAGTATTTAGTCATCAACGAGAGCAATTTAGAAGTGGTCAAAACTAAAGATATTCAAATTGACTTGAGCGGGGTTGCGAAGGGATATGCTGTTGATGAAGTTGCGGTAGCCTTAGAAGATTTCAATATAGACAGTTACTTTATAGAAGTTGGTGGTGAAATTAAATTGAAAGGTTTTAAGCCTAGTAACGAGGAATGGTTGCCAGCGATTGAAGCGCCTGCAGCGGGGACATATGAAATCTACGAAGTACTGTCTAGTAGAGGTGAAGCATTTAGTTTGGCTGGATCAGGCGATTATAGAAACTATTTTGAGATTGATGGTGCTCGTTATTCTCACGAGATAGATCCGCGCACTGGCAGACCAGTTACGCACGATTTAGCCGCCGCTTTCGTTATAACTGAGTCTGCGGCCGAGGCTGATGCTTTGGCCACCGCGTTTATGATTCTAGGCCTCAAAGAATCTAAATCGGTCATTGATAGACATAGCATATCAGCTTTTTTAATTTCACGAGTCAATGAGAATCATTTTGAACATTTTGTTACCTCAACGTTTGCCCAATATGTATTAAAATGAACGGATTTAAGGCTTGGGGAAATAGGGCAAAGTGGCGTCAAAAATTTGGCGATCAAAAATTGTGAGAAGCGGAGAAAATAAGGCTTTCAAGTGACAAAAAACTTGCCATCTAAGTGCTATGAGTGTACATTTCCATCCGCTTTTAACGACTCATTCAACCATGCACATGAAGCGAGTCAAGTTCAACAACGACCTTAATTTAGCAATTATCCAAGATTATGAGAATTGGCACGAAGTTCCTCGCTCAGTCCGCCAACGCTTTGGATCAAATTTACCTTTTTGAGGGACATAGCTCTCTGAAATCTCACAAGAATGATCGTGGGTCGGATCTAAATCCGCTTGCGACGCGTTCTTATTGCTATTTAACCGCTTCTTATTCATCAAAGCCAGTCGGAAATTAAAAAATGGGAGAAAGGGGTGGAGCAATCTACTAATTTTTTAGACAATTTGGGACCATTTCTTCTCTACGCGTCGATCGTGCTTGCGGTAGTAGTGATTATGCTAGGACTGTCATTTTTCCTCGGGCAAAGAATTAATCGCAAATATAAAAATACGCCGTTTGAATCTGGAATCATCTCCGTTGGTTCAGCTCAGTTTCGAATCTCCGTTCATTTTTATCTGACGGCAATACTTTTCATCATTTTTGATCTTGAAGTGGTGTTCTTGTTCGCATGGGCAGTTGCGGTGAGGGAGGCTGGCTGGCTTGGCTTTATTGAAATTAGTGTATTCATATTTATCTTAATTATTGCCCTAGTATATCTATGGCGTATTGGGGCGCTGGACTGGCGGACACCTATTCAAAGAAGAGAGCTTCAGGAAATCAGGGGCCCGGGTGGGGTGGTGAATAGAAAGGAATTTCAATTATGAATTGGCAATTACAACCCGTGGACGAGTCTTCATCCCCTAAACCAGGTGGCAACACGGTTGATGATTTTATCAGGCAAAATGTCGTCATGGCTAAGCTTGAAGACATGGTGGCCTGGGGCCGAAAGAATTCGGTATGGCCTTTCAATTTTGGCCTATCTTGTTGCTATGTGGAGATGGCTACAGCGTTTACGGCACGCCACGATTTAGCCCGTTTCGGAGCGGAAGTCATCAGGGGTACACCCAGGCAGGCAGATATGATCGTGATCGCAGGCACCGTTTTCAGAAAAATGGCGCCAGTTGTCAGGCTTCTTTACGATCAGCTCTTAGAACCAAAATGGGTAATTTCGATGGGTTCCTGCGCAAATTCAGGTGGTATGTACGATATTTATTCTGTAGTTCAAGGGGTTGACAAATTTTTGCCAGTTGATGTGTATGTTTCCGGATGTCCGCCACGACCAGAGGCCTTGTTGCAAGGATTGATTCTGCTTCAAGAGTCCATAGGTCGCGAACGACGACCTTTAAGCTGGATGATCAATGAACAAGGTATTATTCAAAAGGAGTCTCATCCGGTACAACGGAAAGTAAGAGGGCCCGAACGAATCGCCGCGACTGAGCTTCGTTCGCCGGATGAAGTGTGAATGTTGACCTCAACCGAAATGGTATAGGAATTGTCAAAGTAATACTCAAATAGAATTTTATGGAAGCCGCTACTAAAAAAACGTTTGTTACTGAGCATGAGTCCGGGCTACTCATAGGGCTTCGCGAAGAGTTTGGTCAGCATATCCTAGCATGGCAGGAAACCTGTGATGGTATTCCGACAATTTGGATTGATAGGCAAAATCTTTTACAAATTCTGACTTATTTTCGTGATAGATCAAAACCTCGTTTTGAGATGTTGTTTGATATCACGGCAATTGATGAACGAGTGAGGGTCCATCGCGAAGGTCAGCCTCAATCTGATTTTTCGGTTGTCTATCACTTAATGTCTTTTCAGGGTAACCAAGATTTCCGAATTAAAGTTCCTTTGTCGAACTCTGATTTAAATATTCCGACGATAGTGGGACTTTGGCCCGCGGCGAATTGGTATGAGAGAGAGACTTGGGATATGTTCGGAATCACCTTCGAGGGCCATCCTAATTTGTATAGGATTGTTCTACCACCGACATGGGAGGGCCATGCGCTTCGGAAAGAACACCCAGCCCGCGCCACTGAGATGGAGCCTTTTTCCTTAGAAGATGACAAGGCAGAAGAGGAGCAAAATGCCTTACTTTTTAATCCCGAAGAATGGGGGATGAAGCGAAAGTCTGAAAACTCTGAATTTATGTTTCTCAATCTGGGGCCTAACCACCCTAGTGTTCATGGGGCGTTTCGAATTGCTGTTCAGTTAGATGGTGAAATTCTGGTCGATGCAGTTCCGGATATTGGTTACCACCACCGTGGCGCAGAAAAAATGGGTGAGCGTCAATCCTGGCATACGTTTATTCCGTATACAGATCGAATAGATTATTTGGGCGGTGTAATGAATAATCTTCCATACGTTATGGCCGTAGAAAAAATGGCTGGCATTAAAGTGCCTGAGCGAGTAAAGACTATACGTGTCATGCTTGCAGAAATGTTTAGAATTTGTAGCCATTTACTGTTTTATGGCACATTCGCGCAAGATGTGGGACAACTGTCACCTATATTTTATATGTTCGTAGAAAGAGAGCGGATATTTAACATAATAGAGTCTATTTGTGGTGCGCGAATGCACCCCGGATGGTTTCGGATAGGTGGTGTAGCGCAAGACCTACCGGCAGGCTGGGAGAGCAGGGTTAGAGAATTGTTGGATTTTATGCCGCCGCGAATAGATGAGTATGACAAAATGGTACTTAGAAACGGCATTTTGAAGAGAAGAACCCAAGGGGTTGGCTCATACACGACTCAGCAGGCGTTTGACTGGGGTGTAACTGGAGCAGGACTCCGAGCCACCGGATTTGAGTGGGATTTCAGAAAGAATCGACCTTATAGTGGTTATGAAAATTTTGACTTTGATGTTCCTATCGCTGTTAACGGCGATTGCTACGATCGTTGTGCGGTCAGAGTCGAAGAGATGAGGCAAAGCCTGCGGATCATTAAGCAGTGTGTGGATAATATGCCTGCTGGGGACTATAAAGCGGACCATCCATTAACTACTCCTCCTCGAAAAGAGAAGACGATGGAGGATATCGAAACACTAATCAATCATTTTTTGAGTGTCAGCTGGGGGCCTGTAATACCGCCTACAGAGGTAACGATGGCGATAGAAGGAACCAAAGGGATTAATAGTTATTATCTTGTGAGTGACGGAAGCACCACCTCTTATAGGACAAGAATCAGAACCCCGTCATTTGCGCATCTCCAAATGATTCCTGAAATAAGTCGAGGCTTTATGGTTGCAGATCTTATAGCAATAATTGCAAGTATCGATTTCGTAATGGCGGATGTTGACCGATGAGTGAAAACTTGATTGCAAGTTCAGCATCAAAAGCTAGAACACTAAGTGATGCAGAGGTTCAAGAAATTGAGCATGAAATGGAGCTTTATCCCGACAAACAAGCCGTAGGCCTTGAAGCGCTCAAAATAGTGCAAAAGCATCAAGGGTGGGTTTCAGACGAAAGTATGCAGGCTATTTCTAAATTCCTAGAAATTCCGATCAGTGACCTTGAAAGTGTGGCTACTTTTTTTAATTTAGTCTATCGCCAGCCCGTTGGTGAGAATGTGATCTTATTCTGCAATAGTGTCAGCTGCTGGGTTATGGGATGTGAGTCGATTAGGTCTCATATCAATGAGAGACTGGGCGTGGATTTCGGTGAGACTAGCGAAGATGGTAAGTTTACATTCTTACCAGTCCCTTGTTTGGGGGACTGCGATAAGGCGCCGGTAATGATGGTCGGAGATGATCTTCATCGTAATCTCACTGATGGAAAAATTGATGAGATAATTTCGAACTACAGAAGCAAGAAAGAATCAATGGATTAATCGTGATAGCAAAACCACTCACAAAAAATATCGATATGACCAGACCCCCGCTGGAGATAACTAGCTATGAAACTAGCGATGGGTATCAAAGTATCAGAAACATTGCAAAAGGCATGACGCCTGCTGATGTATTGCAACAAACAAAAGATTCAGGACTGAAGGGCCGAGGGGGTGCTGGATTTCCTACTGGGTTGAAATGGAGCTTTGTTCCCCAGGGAGAAGATTCTGAAAAGCAAAAGTATTTTGTGGTTAACGCAGATGAAATGGAGCCCGGAACATTTAAGGATAGATTGTTAATGGAAGGAGACCCTCATTTATTAATAGAAGGGATAATTATCGGTGCTTTTGCTATCCAGGCTGATACGGCATATATATTCTTGCGTGGAGAGTACAAGACAGCCGAAAGAGCCTTAAAAAAAGCGATATCTGAGGCCTACGATAAAGGATATTTGGGTAAGGATATACTAGGAACCGGATTTAATTTGGACATCATTGTACATACTAGTGCTGGTCGCTATATATGCGGTGAAGAAACTGCTTTGCTGAATGCCTTAGAGGGAAAGCGGGCTAACCCTCGTTCGAAACCTCCATTTCCTCAAGTTAGTGGCCTATGGGGTAAGCCAACAATTGTTAATAATGTGGAGACGGTTTGCAATTTACCGGGAATTTTCACATACGGGATCGATTGGTATCAGAGCCTAACCCAGGGCAAAGATCATGGTACTAAATTATTTGGGATTAGTGGCAAGGTTAAGAACCCGGGGTGCTGGGAGTTACCGTTAGGAATCACCATTCGGGAACTCTTAGAGGAATATGGCGGGGGAATGAGAGATGGATTGGAACTCCGTGGTTTCCTTCCTGGGGGTGGTTCGACCGATTTTATGCTGCCAGAGCATCTCGACACCAACTTAGACTATGACGACATCGCAAAGGCGGGTAGTCGATTGGCGACTGGGACAATGATCTTGTTGGATAATGAGACTTGCCCGGTAGGAATGATCGGCAATCTCATGCGTTTTTTCTCACACGAATCGTGCGGGTTTTGTACGCCTTGCCGAGACGGCTTGCCATGGGTGGTAGCTATTTTTGATGAGTTTTGCAAAGGTCAAGGAACAAGGAAAGATTTACAAATACTCCATGAACATGTGGAGTATATGGGGCCAGGACGAACCTTTTGCGCTCTTGCGCCAGGTGCGACTGCGCCGTTAGGTAGTGGATTGAAGTATTTTGCTGAAGATTTTGAGAAGTTGATAAAAGAATAGAATCAAACGTATAGATCTCTAAATATTGTGCTTGGAACTGGAGTAGGTGATGGCGAAAGTTGTTGTAGACGGGGTGGAATATGAAGTTAATCCCGATAACAATCTATTGCAAGAGTGTCTGTCGAAGGGGTTAGACCTTCCATACTTTTGTTGGCACCCTTGTCTGGGCTCGGTCGGTGCTTGCCGACAGTGTGCAGTCAAACAGTATCGCGATTCTGAAGATACATCCGGCACTATTGTGATGGCTTGCATGACCCCAGCGGCGGAAGGAACCATAGTTTCTATAGAAGATGAGCAAGCAAAAGATATGAGGGAGCGCGTGATAGAAAGCCTGATGATCAGTCACCCTCATGACTGTCCAGTTTGTGAAGAAGGGGGGGAGTGTCATCTTCAAGACATGACACTAATGTCTGGGCACAACTATCGGCGTTATGACAAAAAGAAGGTCACTCACCGTAATCAGTACCTTGGCCCTTTTATAAACCATGAAATGAATCGCTGTATAACTTGTTATCGCTGTGTAAGATTCTACGATGACTACGCGGGCGGGACTGACTTGTCTGCGCAAGCTTCCCATCATCATACTTACTTTGGTAGGTACGAGGAGGGGGTATTGGAGAATGAATTTAGCGGGAATTTAGTAGAAGTTTGTCCTACCGGGGTATTTACTGACAAAGCATTCAGCGAGCACTATACGCGCAAATGGGACCTGCAAACCGCGCCAAGTATATGCGCCGGATGTGGCACAGGCTGTAACATAACGCCAGGTGAGCGATATGGGTCCCTCAGAAGGATAGTTAACCGCTATAATTCTGACATTAACGGATATTTTATTTGTGATAGAGGGCGCTTCGGTTTTGATTATGTTAACAGCCCCGAACGAATTACATTACCTTCAAATGAAGAAGGAGATGTAGAGAACGAACTAGCTCAATTTAAGAGCGGCGAAGTCATAGGTATTGGAAGCCCACGAGCGAGCAATGAGTCAAATTTTGC
>Ga0114933_10006234_pt1 | contig 10613 bp, 9 predicted proteins | sample 4SBtaG_FD_89691 | JGI IMG/M metagenome (GOLD analysis project Ga0114933, IMG submission 89691) | Deep subsurface microbial communities from Kolumbo volcano to uncover new lineages of life (NeLLi) - 4SBTROV12_W25 metaG | ecosystem: Environmental > Aquatic > Marine > Volcanic | place: Kolumbo... | reverse complement strand
GAAATGACTGAAAAAATTGAAATTGAGTTTATTAGCAAAGTTAGACAATGGAGACAGTATGCGATTGTAGGTATAACTGCTTCTGCCGGATTAGCAATATTTGTATTAGGATTATTATTTTCTATGATTCCAAGAACTGCTGCAGATGATGCTGTTATGACCCTAGTAAATGATGAAAATGTGAAAAATGAAATTACTAGATTTGGTCTTCATAACGATTCTGTTGCTGGTACAGTTTTATTTGCCCATGGACCAACTTTTATGTGGGGAACAATAATTGGGGCATCAATTTTAGCTATAGCATTTGTACTTATGGCAGTGAATTCTTTTTTCAAGTCTAAACCAGAAGTGAGTATTTCATCAGAAACAAATTCTGATGAATCAAGCACCGATGAAGACAAAAATGAAACCAGTAATTAAGAACAAAAATGATCACAAAAATCATCCTATTCTAGGCTCACAAGATGGGGTACCCACAGTTGTATCTTTGTATCATGATCACCAACCAGGTGAAACAAGTACTCATCATACTCATGCATGGGAACATCAAGCTTACATCACTAGAGGAGAAGGAATTATTTTTGTAGATGGAGAAAAATTTCCTATCAAAGAAGGGGATTTTGTTTTAGTTCCACCCAATGCTGATCACTACTTTGAAAATACTGGCACATCTACGTTAAGTAGAGTTACTTTTAATCCTCTAGCAAGTGAAGGCCATCTAGGGTAAAATTATTTAAGAGGGACTTAGCATAATAGTGTAGAATTTAAAAGGTTAAATAATTTACTATGTTTATCTCTATTAATAAAAAAATAATATCAACTACCTTAATTTTATTATTTTTCCTGTTTTCTGGAATCAATACTCAAAATAACGTTTCTGCTCAGATGCCTCCAACAGGAGGAGACTTTTTATTTGAAGAATCTACTTGTAGAAATAATCCAGGTACAGGAGAGGTTTTCTGTGAGCTTACTTTGGATACTAGTAGTCAGATAATGACGCAAACCGTAGCCCCTAAAGAATATTATGAAGGTCAAGGAGTTTGGTTTCAAGGCTGTAGAGTACCAGGGCAACAGCACGACAATTACGATGCTGCTTGGATAGAAAGGCATTATGTTGCTGAAGCAGGGTCAATTGGTACTTGGGGGCAAAGTGTCACTAACTTTTACAACTTAGATCCAAAAGCTAAAGTGACTCATATTTATTTCAGAGGAAATGTGCAACAAGAACCTGGAAAACAAGTTATACAATGTAAATATCAATTTTTTACTGTTGATTCACCTCTAGTCAAGCCTGGACAACCTTACCATAATCCTCAATGGGAAGCTGATATGGAAACTCAAAGAATGTATGAAGAAGCAGATAGAATAAGGCGAGAAGCAGATCGAGCTAGGGCTGAAGAAGAGCTTCTAAGGGCAAAACAACAAGCTGAACTTGAGCTTCAATTACAGGAAGAGGAAAGAAAAAGGCAAGAAAAAGAAAATCAACAAATTGGTATACAAGATTTATTTGGGCAAGGACCAGTTGGTAATGTAGGAAATATATTCTCTAATGCGTTCCAGCCTCCTCCAGATGAAGAAGTTCCCCAGGGACCCTTCATTAACTTAACTGCTATAGCTGAACTAGACAGAGTTGAAATAATGGACTGTATTGCTAGCAATGTTGAGGAAATTACTGGAATGAGTTATGAACAGGCATATATGGATTTTGCTTTTCCTATAGGTGTAAGAATGATGGATGAACCTGATTTTTATTACGATGCAGTCACAAATTGTATGCATCTAAGTTATGACAAACTTCTTAGTGGTGCCTGGGGAGTATCCTCAGAAATAAATGGAATGTCTGGTGGAAAAGCTCCTAGAGATGAAATAAATGTACTTTTGAACATGTGTGTCGTTCCTCATCTAGCAGATACCTTAAAAATATCAAATGGAATAATAATGGATGATGTAGTTACAGTTGAGAGTGGTAAAAGATCTGTTACTAGAGAAGAAATGTTAGCGGCATATGACTGTTTTATTCATCACGAACAAATTGGATATTTTGAAAGAAATTTTGATAAAAATATAACAGTAAATCACTATCCAAATGGACAAGATCTACTTATTAATTTTATTTTTGGAGATGAAGAAATACCTGGTCAAAATTGTATGATTGAATCCTTAAGTAGTAGAGAGTTTGATTTAGGAATGTCCAAAGAAATAATATATGATTTAGTTGATTTTGCAATTGGACAGAAGGACGAATGGGACTTCTTATTAGAAGATAACTCCGATGAACATAAAAATTTTGTTGTAAATACAGCAATAGGGTGTAATAACGATCTTGCTTGGCTTAGAGACTATCAAGCTTCACTAACTGAAGGTCCTAATCTTGAAGCTGTTTTTGCTAGGTTAGTTCAACCAGAATTTAGAGATTGTATTATTGGAAAATTTGAAGACTATGGTGATATAGAAGAAAGTTTTGGTAATGAATTATATGACAGGATGCTAAAAGGATTTTTTGAAGCTGAAGACCCCACAGAATATACTAATAGGCCTCTCGGAGAAGAACAATATAATTCAATAGTTGATTGTGCAGTTGAGTTTGAAGTAGATCCAGAAACTCTAACATATGTCCCTGCATACCTAAGCCAGTACACACACTTTATTGAAGACGTAGAATTTTCATGGTCTAGAGGACTTGATGTAGATGCTAAATATAACAGGCTTATTGATTGTATAGCCGATGGGTTTGAAAACTCAGGTTATGGAGATGATTTAGTAAGAAAAGCAGAAGAATCTGCTGATACCATGATGTGGAATGTATTTTATAGTGGCTTAGGAGTTAATTCCCAAAAACCATTAGGTAGAGATTTTACTGGTATAGAATTAGATACTGTTTTTGATTGTTTGGAAAATAAGCAAGAATTTGAATGGATAGTTAATGTATACAATAGTGACTATAACTATGAACCTCTTTTTGAAAGTGGATTATTTACCCAATCAAATGCAGATTTTACTGGAGCTGCTGCAGATTTCAGGCAAACAATTGTAAGTAATAATCCTGATATTGGGGAATCAAATAATGTATCAGAATCTCTAAATTTAGGAGAACCTTTAGAAATGGAAAGGTTAGAAGCAGTTAATTTAGCCAGAGGAGCGGCTGCTGAAGATTGTATGGTAGCGAACCTTGCTAGAGAAAAAGGCGAAACAGAAAACTATATCAGATCTTCCTATATAGCTAATTTAATTTGGGAACCTACTCAAAGACCTTCAAAAAATGAAAGAGAGGTTCTTCAAAATTGTGAATCTCAAATTAGATCTGCAACTCAAGGATTAGGTGGATTAGAATTATTATTAAGGTTTGGTTCTTACGGTGATCCTGATTATCTTTCTGAACCTACAGACAGCCAAAGAGCATGTATGGTGAATGAGTACAAAAATGACTTTGGTTATATGATTGAAAGTTATGGAGGAAACCCAACAGAAAGTGCTGCAAAAGCTATTTCAGAAATATCATTGCCTGGAACTTATAATGGTTATCATCCAATTTTAGGTGATGTTCCTAACGTAAGACCTCCAGCATCTAAAGAACTTAATGCAATATCTAACTGTAGAGTTGAAGATCTATTTGTATACGAAGGAAGTAGGCTAAGAAAGCTTATACCTGGTGTGGATACATCAAATCTACCTATTGGTGAGCTTGTTAATAATCCATCTAACTTAGCTATAATGGGTATAATAATTACTCTATTCTTTTCAGTACTACAAATGGTAAGGGGTAAATAATGACCACTACTAGAGTTCCTACAGGTATAAATTTAATTTTTAGAGTGATATCAAGAATGATGGTTGCACTAATTGTTTCTCTACCTATCATTGGGCTAGGGATTGCATTGATAATTTACTCACAAACTGATGGAAGTGTTCCTATATGGACAGGATTTGCAGCTTTGGTTGCTGGCCTTTTATTATTGATTTTAGGATTTTATATGACTGCTGTTGGAGCCTTCCCAAAACCTACTCTAGGTCAAGGAGAGGAAGTTCAGATCGAAAGACACCCTACTATGAAACCTGCTTACGCAAGGATCATGGTTGCATTGCCATTATTTTTTATAAGTGCTGTTTTATATGTAATGACTGACTTTGCTTACATATTTCCTTTTATAACTTTTCTTATTGGACTATGGCTATTTTTCAAAGGAGCTATGAGATATTACAGAAATCTTCATATAACTTATATTGTTACTGACAGAAGAGCAATTTATATGTTTAAGTTTTTATACTTACATACAAACGAAATTCCAGTAGGAAGAATCGTTCAAATTTCTGAAAAAAGAACACTTATCGAAGCACTAACAGGAAGGGGTACAGTTGTTGTATCTTCTGGAATAGGAAGTAGAATGACAATTAGTATGGAAGAAATAGATAATCCTGGAAGCGTAGCAGAAGCACTTAGAAGTATGCTTCCTTCAACAAGTGCACAATAAATTTTACTTTTCTATTTTCCAAACAAAAGCTGGTGGTACATTCAAAATAGATAAACCTACTAATTTCTTTTTTAAGTTATATTGATTGATTATTTTTTTTGAAAAAGAACATCTTAAGAAATATGTGATTTGGATAAATTTTCCTTTGGAATGAAGATTTTTAATAGATAATTCACATAATTTATCTCTATTTTCTTCGGTCATAGACACTAATGGAATACCAGAAATAATATGTGTGATTTTATTAGAATAATTCTTTTGATAATTACTTAAGAATGAGATAGCATTTTCCGTGATTATTTTAGCTTTAGGAAAGTCAGATTTTAAAATTTTTGAAAAATTTTCATTTACTTCTACTAAAATTAGATCTTTTTCTTTAACACCTCTATTCAATATTTCTCTTGTTATCTTACCTGTTCCTGATCCAAGTTCTACAACAACATTATCTGGAGATTTATTTATTTCTGAACTCATTAATCTTGATGCAAATCTTGAGGTAGGTAAAACAGCACCAATTTCAAGTGGATGATTGAGGTAATTTTTAATCCATATAAATAGTTTTTTCATTAATACTTAAAGATCCAGCTTATCGCTAATTTTTTTATTATGAAAATTTGAATCTCCAAAAGCTAATTTTTGGTGTTGCATTTTTCTAGTTAAAACTTGAAGATCATAGTCCCAGGTATAGCCGATTGCACCATGTAATTGATGTGAAATTTGGCAAACATCATGAAACGCCTTTGATACATAAGCTTTTGATCTGTTTACGTCTAAATCTGCATCATCTGTATTTGTAAGTTTCCAAGAAGCTTTTCTAGAAAATTGAGTTGAAACTTTAGTTAATATAGCCATATCAGCTGCATGGTGTTGAACAGCTTGAAAAGAACCTATTGGTCTATCAAATTGCTTCCTATCCTTAATATAATCAAGAGTCATATCCATAACTTTAGCTGCAGCTCCAGACATTTCTGAAGACTTACCAGAGGCTCCATAATTAAATACTTTATGCAAAGTATTCCAACCTTCACCTTCCTCTCCTATTATTTGAGAGGATTCTAATTTTATTTCTTGAAAGTTAACCTTATATATTTTTTCTCCACCTATACTTTCCATTTTCTGAATTTCTATTCCTTCTGTATCTTTAGGGACTAGAAAAAGAGAAGTCCCCTCTTGATTTTCAGTTGATGCAGCTACAATAAAATAATCAGCAGAATTTGCATCATTAACAAAAAGTTTTTCTCCGTTCAAAGTCCATCCTTCATTATTTTTAATTGAAGTGGTGTTTGAAATTTCTGATTCATCAAAACTTCCTGTTTTTTCGTTAAATGCTAGAGAAATTTTGATTTGACCAGTTGCAATTTTAGGTAAAATTTCTTTTTTCTGTTCTTCAGTTCCAGAAAGTAATAAAGTTTGTACACCAGTGATAGCTGTACTAAAAAAGGGCCCTGAAAGACCTACTCTTCCCATTTCCTCTAATAGAATAGACATATCATCAAAATTAAATCCCGACCCTCCATATTCTTCAGGGATCATTAATCCTAACCAACCCATCTCTGCGATATTATTCCAGATTTCATCAGTTATTCCAATTTCATCAGATTCCATTGCTCTAATAAAATCCATAGGGCAATTTTCTTCTAAAAAAGCTCTAGATGATTCCTGAAGCATTTTTTGTATTTCTGATAATCCTAAATCCATTATTTCCCTACTTACTATTAACTTTTAATTTATCTTCTCTAGGAAGTCCTAACCCTCTTGTTGCAATTATATTTTTTTGAATCTCAGTTGTTCCAGCAAAAATAGTGTAAGCTGTTACAGTTAATTGCTGTTTTAGATATTTACCATCAAAAGGTGCAGAAGAGTCAGATAATTGACCGTATAAGCCAGCAAAATCTGTGCCAATTTTAGCAACTTTTTGGGACAATTGAGTTCCTAATATTTTTGCAACTGATCCTTCAATACTTGGAACTTCTCCTTGAGATTGAAGATAAGCAACTTCGTAAGCAACAAGTCTAGCAGCTTCAATATCTAAATCTAGATCTACTAAGGTTTTATTTATATAAGGATCTTGAATTAATGGAACTCCTAAACTATCTTTGGTATTTTTAACAAGGTCTACGATTTCTTCAAAATTTCTTCTTGCTGTAGCAGGATATTCAACACCAGATCTTTCAAAGTCTAGTAATGTAGCTGCAATATACCAACCTTTATTCAACTCGCCTATTAATGCATCCTTAGGAATTTTTACATCTTCAAAAATCACTTGATTAAAATGGTGGCTTCCTGCCATATTGATAATAGGTTTAACTTGGATATTTGCATCTTTAATATTTGCTAAGAAAAAGCTTATCCCTTTATGCTTAGGGGCATCTGGGTCAGTTCTTCCTAGAAAAAATATCCATGAAGCCTTATGAGCCATAGAAGTCCAGACCTTTGTACCATTAACAAGCCAATGATCACCTTTATCTTCTACTTTTAGTTTTAATGAAGCTAGATCTGATCCGGAGTCAGGTTCTGAATAACCTTGGCACCATTGAACTTCTCCATTAGCTATTGGTGGTAAAAATCTCTTTTTTTGTTCTTCTGTTCCATGCACCATCAAAGTTGGACCTAACATTTTAGCTCCAAAACCATCTCTACCAGGCATTCTGTGGTACGACATTTCTTCGTTAAAAATCACTTGCTTCATATATGAAGCTCCTTGACCACCATATTCCTTGGGCCAAGCCATAGTTAGCCAACCTTTTTTAGCTAATTTTCTTCGAATTTCAAGACCATATTCAAAACCATCTGCAGCTTCATCCACACCTTGCCAGTCCTTAAATTCTCCTGGAATCTCATCTCTAATCCAAGACCTCAGTTCTTGTCTAAAATCTTCATCTTCTTTGCTAAATTCATATCTCATAAAATACCCGTATTGCCAAAATATTATTTTTTATAAGTTTATAACTATTTAGATCTTTTCAAAGGGTTTTAGTCTATTTATCTAATCTTTTTAAGTACCCAGCTTATCAAATAAAATGGAGCAAAAATTATAGCGTAAAGCTTTCTAATTCCCACTGAAGGGGTTGATCGACCTTTCCACTTAAGGTCTCCATCAAAAGAAGATAAAAAAGATCTGTAAGCACTAAACAAAAGTACAATCATTGCAATTGGATACAAAAGGCTTGAAAAAACACTTAATGAAAAAGCTTTTGAAGATATCAAAATAGATCCAAAAAGGCATGCTATTGATAGGAGAGATAAAGAAAGTAAATTACTTTGAAGTTCTATACCAAAAAAATAAGAAAAAACATTTAAGAATGGAAGATAAAATAAAATGAGTAGCCCAAAAAATGCAAATATAAAAAAGATAATATTGTATCTAAAAGTTGCAAAAATAGATTTTGCATGTCCATCAACAGACTCTAAAGAAGTAGTATATCCATTAGTTTCTACAATGCTCGTTCCATCCATAACTGCAGCTGAAAAACCAAAAGTCTTAATTGACCTTGCAAGTTCAAAGTCATCTAAAACAAGTCCTTTGATTTTTTCATGTCCACCTATTTTTCTGTAAGCTTCTTTATTAAAAAGTAAGAATTGACCAAACCCAGCTGCAAATAAACTATAAGGTAATCTTTTAGCTATAAATATTGGGACCCAACATAAAATAAAGAAAGAAACCATAATCCAAATTAAGTAATCTGTAAAATTTAAAATTTTTCTTTTAGGTATCAATGTCAAAAATTCTAGATTATTATCTTCCAGTTCACGAATTCCAGATGAAATCGCATATTCACCTAAGCGTGTATCTGCATCGATAAAAAGTAAATATGAACCTTTAGAAAGCTTAGATAATTGATGACATGCCCAATTTTTTCCTGCCCATTCTTTAGGAAGTATTTCCCCTTTGATAGCAGAAACATTAGAGTACTTGCTGGATAAAAATTTTATTTTCTTAAGTGTGTTATCAGTTGAATTATCGTCTATAAGTAAAATTTCAATATTATCGTAATCTTGATTTATCAAAGATTCAACACAATCATCAATATTATCTTCCTCGTTTCTACAAGGCACCATGATTGAAATTAATTCATCTGATTTTGGCTTGAGAGGTTTTGGCTTAGAAAATGAAATTAGATTAAGAAAAGAAACGACAAGTGTGTATGAAGAAATTATTGCAATTACTAATACTAGTTCATCGTATAAATCAATCAAATTTTACTCCAAATAAATCTCTAAATTTTTTAAATTGGGGAAAAGATTGTAATTCATTTTTATGATTATAAATCATCATTAAACTTGCAAAAATCCATAAAAACATGAACTGAGTATTAGATATATATTGATTTGAAATATTAGTTATCATTCCATATAAAAAAAATCCAAAATGTACTAAATTTACGGTCCAAGCATCATTTTTCTGTATTGTGTACATAATTGCCAGAAGCCCAAATATTACTATAGCTGATTCAACATTAAATAAAGCTAGCCACATAGCAGCAGTAACAGCTAAGGCTTTGCCTCCTTTAAATTTCAAGAAAGGAGAGAATGAATGACCTAGTATTGGCATAGCTGAAACTAAAACTAAATCATAACCGCTAATATCAAAATATTGATAAGCAAGCCAAATAGGTAATATGGCCTTAAGGAATTCTACAAACATAACAGACATTCCTATTAGAGCTCCTGCCGTTTTCCAGGCGTTTACAGCTCCAGGATTGTTATCTCCAACTTCTCTTACATCTTTTCCAGATAAAATTTTGGTAAATATTATAGAGAATGGAATTGCACCACTAAAAAAGGCTATTATTGAAAATATTAAAGTTACCATCTTTTGAATTCTATGAAATTATAATTTTGTACTTTTATATTACTAAATTAGATATGAAATCATATCTAATTTAGTAACTTTATTGACTATTATTTATACTCTGCAATTACAGATAAACTTTCATTATAATTAGCTTCAGGAAGAGCAACATATCCACCTTCTTCAGAAAGCATTTTTCCGTTATCTAGATAAAACTTTACGAATTCATATACTTCAGGTTTTGATAACTCAGCATTATTGACATATATGTACATTGGTCTTGATAAAGGAGCATATGATGAATCATTAATTGTTTGTTCACTTGGAGCTATGCATCCAGTTCCTCCATCCACACTCAGAACTTTTAATTGATCCTCATTTTCTATGTAGTATGCATATCCAAAGTATCCAATAGAACCTTTATCCCCAGACACACCCATTACTAAAACATTATCATCCTCAGATGGTGTGTAATCAGCTCTGGTTTTACCTTCTTCTCCATTTATAACATCTGTAAAATAATCAAAAGTTCCTGAGTCTGTCCCAGGTCCATACAAACTCATTTCCTTATCGAGAAAACTTGATCGTACTTGATTCCAGTTATTTATAGTTGAACCTTGGTCCCAAATAAGATTTAATTCTTCTGTTGTAATACAATCAATCCAGTCATTAGATTTATTTACTACGACTGATAGTCCATCATATGCAACTTCTAATTCAGTAAATTCTATTCCATTTTCTAAGGCAAGAGCAGCTTCTTTATCTTTTATTTCACGAGAAGCATTAGATATAGCTGTTTCTCCAACAACGAATCTTTTCATACCTCCACCTGTACCTGAAATACCAACAGGAATTTGTACCCCTGGATTAGACTCTCTGAATATTTCAGCAGCAGCAACAGTAATTGGAAAAACTGTTGATGATCCATCAATTTCTATAGTCCCAGAAAGATCCGAATCAGAAGTATTTTCTTCAGTTGAACACCCAAAAATCATGATCAAAATAATAAAAATATAAACTGATAAATGTTTTTTAAATAAATTTTTCATTATTGCTCCTTTTCACTAAATATAATAATACAAAAAGAGCACCAAATTTTGGTGCTCTTTTTTTGAAAGTAAAGGAGGAATATTTACTTACTTGTATTTAGCTATTGCAGCAAGCCCATCATCATACATGCTTTGTGGTAAAGAAACATATCCACCTTCACCAGCTAGCATAGGACCTTCTTCTAGATAGAATTTCACAAACTCGTAAACTTCAGGTCTAGCTAATTCTCCATTATTTACATAAATGAATAATGGTCTTGATAGAGGTGAGTATGATGAGTCATTAATTGTAGCTTCACTTGG
>Ga0114933_10006233_pt1 | contig 10614 bp, 10 predicted proteins | sample 4SBtaG_FD_89691 | JGI IMG/M metagenome (GOLD analysis project Ga0114933, IMG submission 89691) | Deep subsurface microbial communities from Kolumbo volcano to uncover new lineages of life (NeLLi) - 4SBTROV12_W25 metaG | ecosystem: Environmental > Aquatic > Marine > Volcanic | place: Kolumbo... | reverse complement strand
GCGTACCACCCCGACCGGTTGCGCGCGGGCAAGACAGGCACCACCGACGGCCCCAGCGATGCCTGGTTCGTGGGGTACACGGACCAGCACACGGTCGCTGTCTGGATCGGCAGCGACCAGCGGGTGCCCCTGGGGCCCCAGGCGACCGGCGCCAGCCTGGCGCTGCCGGTGTGGCTGGAGATCGTGGAGGCGCTGGAGGCGCGCAAGGGCACTGTCGTCGGGCAGTAGTGGGTGGACTCTCGTCTCGCTCCAGGGTGACGAACGTCCGTACTTCGGACGTTTGGGCCCCCCAACTCAGTTGGAGGCGACCAAGGTCCGAAGTACGGACGTTCGTCCCTCCAGGGGGTCCTCCCCAGTCACCCCCCGCTCAACAACCGCAGGTCGTCCAGCAGGTCCCCCGGCTTGGGCCCTAGCACCAGGTCCTCCTTGTACTCCAGCATCACCTGGCCATCGGGGCCGATGAGGAAGGCGTAGCGGAGGGGATCGGTCGCGTCGTCGCTGTCGATCGCGCCGTAGTGCTTGGCGATCACCAGCTCCAGGTCGCTCCACAGCTCGTACTGCAGGCCGTCGGTCTGGGTCCACTCGAAGGTCCAGTCCGTGTCGGCGATGCCCACGCCGACCACCTTGGCCCCCAGGGCCTCGAACTCGTGGTGCCTGTCGCGGTACCCGCGACCCTGTTCCTCTCAGCAGTCCGTCCAGCCGGTGGTGAAGAACCACAGGGCCACCGGGCTCCCCTCCAGGTAGTCGGCGGACCGCATCAGGCCGTATTGGTTGGACACGGTGAACTCGGGCAGGCCCAGGGCCTCGGCCGGCGGCGTGCCCGCGTAGCTCGGGGGCGGCGCACTGTCGGTCGCGCTGTCCACGATCCCCGTCGTGGCGGGGGTTTCGCCGGTCTCCGAGGGGACCGACCCGGTCGTGTCGGTGGCCGAACCACCCGTGCAGGCCACCAGGAGCAGGATCGGGGTCACAGCCACAGTCTACCGGCGGCGGCGCAGGGCCAGGGCGGTGGTGCACAGCAGCCAGAACATCAGCTCTCCGGGGGCTCGTGCCGGTGGCCCGGCACCCAGTGTCCCAGATCGTGCAAGAGCAGGTGGACCAGCAGCCCAGCGACGATGGGGGGCAGCCACGCGACCAGGCCAGGGGCCGCACCGGGCACCGAGAAGCCGACGACCACGCCCACCGCCGTGCCCACGAGCAACAGCACCGCAATCCGCCAGCTTCCGCCCAGCTCGACCACGAGCGCCGAGACCAGCGGCACGCTGTGGATCGCGATCGCCACCGTGACCCCCCAAGCCCCCGCCTGGAGGGCGTGGCTCGCGCCGATCTCGAAGCCATCGACCCCCTGGTGTAGGACCACGCCGCCCAAGGCCAGAGCTGAGCTGCCGTGCAGATCCAGGCCCGCGCGCACCGCACCCAGCTCGAGCAGCCACGGTGCCAGCAGCCCCGCGGCAAAGGCGCCCAGCGAGCCCACCCAGCCCACGGTCTCGGCGGACTCCGGGAGCAAGACCAGCGCTGCCACGGCCACCGCCGCGACGAGCGCCAACACCCGGGCCGGTCCCATCCATGCTTCGCGCTCGCCCACGAACCAGCCCACGGCGATGCCGCCTGCGACTGGGATCAACGCGCCGAGGAGGGCCAGGAGCATACGCCCCGGCGTCTAACCCTGTTCGGGGTCGGCCTGGGCCATCCGGTCCAGGGCGTAGCGGACCACGGCCTCGCCGTCGTGAAAGGCCCCCGCCGCCAGCCGGATCCCGCGGCCGTCCTGGGTCAGCAGGTCGTAGCCCATCACCAGGCTCGGATCGTTGGCCGCCACGCGCTTGCGCAGGGTCAGGTCCTTCCAGGCGTAGCGCCGGCCGTTGCGGAGGCGTAGGCCCAGGCCATCCATCGTGCGCGGCATGGATCGGGAGACGACCCACAGCATCACGCCCACCAGGCCACAGGTCATGAGGCCGCCGATCACGGCGGTCATGGTGAACAGGGTGCTGGTCTTGACGGTCAGCGGCGCCACTTCGGCGGGTGGGCGATCGGCCACCTCGCTCGCCGCCCGGGCCTGCTCCAGGAGCCGCGAGAACGTGGCCTGCACGTCCAAGAGCTGCGGTGTCTCCTGGATCGCCAGGCGGCTGTACAGCTGCTGCCACGACACCGTACCCCCGCTGACCTCCAGGCTGAGCACGTGGGCCGGGTCCTGGGGCGGCGGCAGCTTCAGGTGGGGCACGTCGTAGGTCAGGATCGTGCTGGCGAGCTCTTGTACGGCGTCGTGCCCCAGCGGGCCGTACACCGAGACCTCGTCCTCGGGCTCGGCCTGGCGCCGCACCTGGACGCGACCGTCCGAGAACACGGTGGTCCACGTGGCGCCGCGGATCCCCGCGTGCACCCCCCAAGTGATAGCGACCGGTCCTTCTGCGGTGCCCTCTCCCACGGCGATCAGCAGGTTCTCCAGGTCTCCAGCCATCTCGCGCTCCCGTCGTGGCGCCCGCGCCATCCTATCCACGCCCGCCGGATAGCAGGTCCCTCAGGAGGTGAACGTGCTCACCGTCTACGGCATCCCGACCTGTGACTCCTGCCGCAAGGCCCGCAAGTGGCTCGACGCCCAGGGCCATGCCCACACCTGGGTCGACGTGCGCCAGACGCCGCCGGCCGCGGCCCGCATCGCTGGCTGGGTCGAGGCCCTGGGCGGTGCCAAGCGCCTCAAGAACACCAGCGGGGGCTCCTACCGCGCCCTGCCCGCGGACAAGTCGACCTGGTCCGACGAGCGCTGGGTCCAGGCCCTCGCTACCGACCCGATGTTGCTCAAGCGGCCGGTGCTGGAGCGCGACGGCGTGGCGCTCACCACGGGCTTTCGCGGCTGGGACGCGCTGCTGTGAAGCGGGTCCTGGTCGACGGCCACCCCTACGTGCCCTACGCACCCGAGCGGGTGCCGCCAGAGCAGGCCCTCGCGCGGGGCCAGGCGCTCTTCGACGAGCTGGACAGTCGCCGCAGCGTGCGGGCCTTCCGTTCGGATCCCGTGCCCAGGGCCTGCATCGAGCTGGCGATCCGGTCGGCATCCACCGCCCCGAGCGGGGCCCACCGGCAGCCCTGGCGCTTCGTCGCGGTCAGCGACCCCGCCGTGAAGCAGGAGATCCGGCAAGGCGCCGAGGCGGAGGAGCGCCGCAACTACGAAGGTGGCCGGATGCCGCCGGCCTGGCGCGAAGCCCTGGCGCCGCTGGGCACGGACAGTGACAAGTCCTACCTGGAGATCGTGCCCTGGATCGTCGTGGTGTTCGCCGAACAGCACGGCGTGGGCCCCGACGGCGAGCGCATCCAGAACTACTACGTCAAGGAGTCCGTGGGCATCGCCTGCGGCCTGTTCGTGGCGGCCCTGCATCGCATGGGTCTGGCCACCCTGACCCACACGCCATCGCCCATGCGCTTCCTGAACGAGATCCTGGACCGCCCTGCGCGCGAACAGCCGAGCATCCTGTTTCCCATCGGCTACCCAGCCCCGGACTGCCTGGTGCCCGATCTACGGCGCAAAGCGCTCGACGAGGTGGCGGTCTTCAAGGAGTGACGTCTACGGACGCCGGAGTGTCATGATTCCGGGCGTGCGTCGTCGTCCCGAGCCCACCCTGGGTCCGTTCCGTCTGGTGCGGCCCCTGGGCCGCGGCCGCCAGGGCATCGTGTGGGCAGCGACCACGGCCCTCGGTGCTTCGGTGGCCGTCAAGGTGTTGGCGGGCGTTCGCACCGGCCAGGACCGCTGGCTGGAGCGCGAGATCCGCGCCCTGGCCGGCCTGCGTCATCCCCACATCGTGCGCCTGTTCGAGCAGGGCACGGTGAGCGCCGACGAGGCGGCTCGCGCCGGCGGGCAGCTGCTGCGGGGACAGCCCTGGTTCGCCATGGAGCAGGCCGACGGGAGTCTCGCGGCGCGGGTCGGCCCGCGGCCCTGGCACGAGGTCCGCGACGTCCTGGCCCAGGTGCTGACGGCCCTGGCCCATGCCCACGCCCGAGGGGTCTTGCACCTGGACCTCAAGCCCGAGAACCTGTTGCTGCGGGGGGACCGGGTCATGCTGGCGGACTTCGGGGTCGCCCTGGACCGGGCTGAGCTGACCACCTGGCGCAGCGACAAGCTGCGGGGAAACCTGGCCACGATGGCACCCGAGCAGCTCCAGGGGGCCTGGCGAGAGCTCGGACCCTGGACGGATCTCTTCGGCCTGGGGCGGATGATCTGTCACCTGCTGACCGGCCAGGTCCTGCTGCCAGACGGCCTGTCTCCAGCCGAGGCCTGGGCCTTTGCCCAGTACCCCGCCGAGCCGCCGGTCCTGCCAGCGGATGCGCCCCCAGGCCTGTCCGAGCTCATCTGTCTGCTCCTGGCGGCGGATCCTCGCGCCCGACCCCGGCGTGCAGCTGACCTGGCGTGGGCCCTCGACGAGCTCGATGGGGGCCGTGGACTTCCCTGGCCACCGTCGCCACCGGTGCCGGCGTCCTGGCGGCAGCGCGCTGGCGAGGCCCGCGCCGAGCGACTGCAGCGGGAGCTCCCGGGTCTCGGGCTCAGCCTGCAGGGACTGCGCGAGGTGCCCCTGGTCGGCCGGGAGGCCGAGCGGGACGTGCTCTGGTCCGAGCTCCGAGCCGCCCTCGTGGACCGGCAGCCTCACCTGGTCTCGATCCGCGGTGCGTCGGGCACCGGCAAGACCCGGCTGGCGAGGTGGCTCGGCGAGCTCGCCGAGGAGCAGGGGGTGGCATCGGTCCTGCGCGCACGCTTCGAGCCTTCGGGGACGTCCGGGCGGGCGCTGGCCACGGCGCTGTTGGAGCCGGGACTGGTCCAATTCCTGGCCGACGGCCCGGCGCCGACCTCCGGCGCTCTGGCCCGGGTGCTCTTGGACGCCGCACGGCGACATCCGCTGGTCCTGCACCTGGACGACGTGCAGTTCGGCGAGCTCGGGCTGGAGCTGGTCGAGACCCTGCTGTCCCTGGGCGAGGGCGCGATCTTGATCGTGCTCACGTCGGCCGACGACGCGTGGAGCAAGGGCGACGAGTCCGCCGAACTGCTGGCACAGCTGGAGGAGCGCGCAGGGCTCACCCTGCGGCTCGCGCCCTTGGCCTTGGCCGAAGTGCACCAGCTCCTCCTCCAGGGCCTGGACGCCGCTGCGGATCTGGCCGACGAGCTGGCCCCCCGGACCCGCGGAAATCCGGCCTTTGCGGTGCAGCTGCTGAACGACCAGGTCCGCCGTGGCCGCATCGAGGCCACGCCAGAAGGACTGCGCCTGAAGGCCGGGGCGCAGGCCCCGCTGCCCGAGTCCCTGGATCGGATCTGGGAGGCCCGAGTCGCACGCATCCTGGACGGGCTGCCCGATCCCCTGGCGGGACAGATGGCCCTCGAGGCGGCGGCGTGCCTGGGGCTCGAGGTGGACCGAGCGGCCTGGGCCCAGGTGACGGCGCCCGGAGCCCCCCTGGCAGAGGTCGAGGAGCGGGTGGTCGCCGCACGCCTGGCCCAGCCCGCGGCCATCGGCTGGCGCTTCGAACACAGCATGGTGCGCGAGGCCCTGCTGGCGATGGCCGAGCGCGCCGGCCGGCGGCGTCAGCACCACCAACGCTGCGTGGACTGGCTCCAGGGGACCGTCGAGACCGGCGACCCTCAGGCCAGCCGCCGACTGGGGTTCCACCTGTTGGCGTCTGGCGAACCGGACCGGGCCGCGGACCTGTTGCTCGAAGCGGTCGATGGTGCGGTGGTGGCGGGCCGTCGCGGCGGGATGCATGCGGTGCTGGCCGACGTGCACCAGGCCCTGGATGCCCTGGACGCGCCCGACGATGCCCGGTGGGGCTGGTACTGGTACTGGAAGGGCCGGCTCTTGGGCCCCACGGTGTCCAACCAGGTCTCCTGGGAGGCCTTGGCCACCGCTCGGGGCCTGGCCGAACAAGCCCAAGACGCGGCGTGCTTGCTGGCCATCCAGCGCTACGAGGCGGTGTTGTTCGCACGCAGCGGCGACCACCAGGCCGCTCTGGACAGTCACGCCAACTCCCTCCAGGCCCTGACGGCGCGCCAGGACTGGCGGGGCTGCTTCATGTGCCGGATACACCGGGTGTCCTGGTTCGCCCGCCTCGGGGACACCGACGAGGCCCTGGCCGAGCTGGAGCGAGCCCGGGCTCTGCTGGACCGTCTGCCCACACTCGCCCGGGCTCGGCTCGGCGTCGCGGCGACCCTGGTGCACAACGCTCGGGGCGAGCGCAAGGCCGCCGAACAGGCGGGCCGCGAGGCCCTGCGCTACGCCGAGGGCAACCCGACCGTGCGCTTCAGCCTGTTGACCAACACCGGTGTCGCGCTGGGACACCTTGGGCGCCTGGACGAGGCCGTGGCCTTCCACCGGGCTGCCGCCGAGCAGGCACGCCAGGGGGGCTTCCCGAACGCGGGCCTGCCGATCCTCAACCTCGCCTACATCCTGGCCCAGCGGGGACAGCACGCCCAGGCGCTCGCCGAGCTGGCCCGGGCGATCCCGATCCTGCGCCGGGCGGGCCGGGTGGTGAACCTGGTCAGCGGCCTGCTGCTCCAGTTGCGACTGCTCCTGCGGCTCGGTGAGACGGACCGCTTCGATGGCGTCTGGCCGGAGCTGGTCGCGCTGGTCCAGCGCCTCGGCACCGCCGGCAGCGATGTCTCCCAGGGTCTGACCGAGCTGGCAGACGTGGCCCGAGAGCTGGGCGACGACCCGCGGCGGGAGAGGGTCGAAGCGCTGGCCAGGCGGTGAAGCTGGCGTGGACAGCCCGTCCGGGTGAGAGGATTCAGTCCAGGCCCCGTTTGACCGATGGAGCCGATTGGAGGCGTCGTGAGCGGACAGGGTCACCAACCAGCGCAGACCAGCGTGGCCCCGGCCGACGCTGCCCAGCAGTCCAGCGGGGCCGCAGCCGGACATGGCAACGCAGCGGCGGCGCTGCAGCTCAAGGAAGAGGGCGGTGGCGGGGCCCAGGACCTGGCCGAGACCCTCGACGAGCTCAGGCGCCGCACCGCGGACCCCGCGCGCTCGGCAGACAGCATCCGGGCCGACGCCGGCAACCTGTTCGGGGCCTCGCCCGAGGCCGAAGTGGCCTTGGCCTTTGGAAGTCCGCTGCTCGCCACGCTCGTGCAGCGGGTCGGCCCTCGTGCCGCCCCCGCCATGCTCGAAGGCAGTGGCCTGACCCTTGGCGAGTGTGTCCGGCAGCTGGACGCGTCCGGCACCTTCGACCTGGCGGCTTGGGGCACCTTGGTCGAAGGCCTCCCCGGCGCCATGGTGCTCCCGGTGCTCGAGGACGAGCTGGCTTTCGCCTTGCTGAAGAAGCTGCCGGGGGATCCGGTCGCGCTCCTGGGCTCCCTTGGGCGGGATCCGGGGAACCTGTCCTATGTGCTGGATGCTCTGCCCCAGGTGGGCAGCTGGATCACCGAGCGTGCCGGTGCGGCACGGCTGGCCGAGCTCCAGGCGCTGGTCGAGGACACGGCGGACGCCACCCAGGAGCGGGCGGCCCACGTCCAGGCGGGTGACCTGTTGAAGTGGCTCGAGGAGCTCCCCGACGGGCCAGCCACCGACGCTGCAGTGCAGCGCAAACTCTACGTCCAGCTGATGGCGGCCGAAGACGACCGGGAGATCAGCGTCCTGTTCCGCAAGCGCTTCGGTCAGACCCTCACGGCCATCGGCTCGGCGTCCTGGTCCAAGACCGACGTGGTGCAGATGTGGCGGGTCGCGGAGCAGCTTCCAGGCGCCGACTTCACCGACATCGCCACCATCCAGCGCGGGGACAGCGGTCCCAGCTTGGGTGGCGGCGGGTTCATGCACCTGACCATGGCCGACCCGGAGCACGGCCTGAGCGACAGCAGCGAGAGCGACAACCAGAACCCACTGCTGGGCCTCAACGTCTTCAACTCGACCCTGCGTCACGAGGTCGGACACAACGTCGCCAAGAAGGCTGGCTGGGACTCAGAAGGGGGCTGGATGTTCCAGCTGGGTTGGCGCTTGGACAAGTCGCTGTCGGACATCCTGGGCAGCGTGCTCGTCCCGGCCATGCCGCTCCAGGCGTCCCTCAGCACCGCCGAGGAGCAAGCGCTCCAGGCGGCCTTCGACACCTGCGAGGAGACGGAGTTCAGCCCCGCCAACCTCCAGGCCGCCATGTCCGCCGAGCTGTGGGCCAAGGTCTCGGGCGAGTCGCTGATCCACTTCATGGTCGCCCGCGCCAGCGACGAGGGCGGCCGCTACAAGGGGGCTGCACTGCCGGTCGCCGGTCGCATGTACCACGCGGCCAAGAAGGGCCGCCCAGAGTGGTACTCGGTCCCCCAGGCCCTCTACGACAAGCGGGTCAGCGACTACATGATGTACTCCCCCGCCGAGTACTTCGCCGAGGCCTACGCCACTTTCTACGCCGACGCGGACCAGCCTGGGGGCCAGGTCGGCGGTCTGCTGAAGGCCCGGGATCCGGCCCTGGAGAAGCAGTTCCAGGACAAGGTCCACGGTCGCCATGACCTGGGCAAGGAGACCGGCCAGACCCAGTCATGAGCACCCTGCTGCCGACCCAGCTGGACTGCTCGGCCTGCGGTGTCCGGGTCCACCTGCGCGTCGTGGTCGTGGGCAACATGGCCCGACACCCAACCCTGCGCACGGAAGCTGCGGCTGGGCGGCTCAACGCCGTCGACTGCCCGGCCTGCGGGCACACGAACCGGGTCGCGCGAACGTCTGTGTTGGTGGACCTGGCGCGCCGGGAGTGGCTGCACATGTGGCCCCGCTGGGCCGAGGTCCACTGGCAGGATCTGGCGGGCGCGGTGGCCGCTCGCTTCGAGCGGGTGGTCTACGGCATCGGCGGCCTGCCGGATCCGGGGCCGCGGGAGGCCTGGACGGTGCGTTCACTCTTCGGGGCCGCCCAGCTCGCCGAGTGCCTGCGTGTCCTGGACGCGGGACTGGACCCGGTGGCTGTGGAGCGGGCCAAGCTGGTCCTGCTCCAGGGTCGACCCCAGTGGGCCCACGCCCGGCTCCTGCTGATCGGAGTCGCCGACGACGTGCTGGCTTGGCAGGTCCGGACCGCGTCCGGCGAGGACCTGGTGATCTCTACCGCGAGCCGCCTGTTGGATGCCGACTGGCCCTCGGGCTTCCTGCCAGGCCCGCTGGGCGCTGACGCCTACGTGAACCACCGGCGCTTCTTCCTGACCCCCGTGGCGGCGGACCCGCTGGCGTTCGACCTGACGGGCACCCGAGCCACCCCGACCTCCCGCGATCACTTTCGATAGTCCTCTCAGGGCAAGGCCTCTTCGATGTCGTCGTTGTCGATCCTGTCGTCCCGGATCAAGACCTCGGGCCCGGGCCCGAACAGGGTCAGGCTGGGCACGAAGTTGTCCTCTTCGAAGCGCACCCCCTCCATGTCCGGGTCGGCCAGCAGGGGGTAGGACACGCCCAGGCTGTCCGCGACGGACGCCACGTCGCCCTGGGTCGCCGGGTCGCCGTTGCCGTCCTCGAAGACCAGACCCAGGACCTGCAGGCCCTGGTCGCCGTAGGTGGTCTGGAGCACCTCGGAGTCGGCTGCGGTGCTGGAGAAGCCCCCCTCCCACAGCGGCGCCCACCACAGCAGCACGGCCTGGTCGCAGTAGTCGTACAGGCTGACGTCGTTGCCGTCCTGGTCGACCAGGGTGAAGTCCTCGGGCACGCTGCCGACGTCGTCGCCCGTCGCGATGATCTCGCCGCAGTCCGGCCCGACCTCCTGGCTGCCACCCTGGCAGGCGGGCTCGTCCGGGTAGAGCTGGGCGAGTCCAAACATCCCGTCGCTGCAGGCTGCTCGGCACAGGGTCTGTTCCTCGTCGGACTCCTCCCAGCACAGCCCCTCTTCGCCATAGGTGGCCTCGAGGGTCGCGGTGGGGGTGCCCGTCGCCTCGGCGCACGCGATGTAGGTCGGGCACTCGCCCAGATCGGTCTCGCCGCTGCAGGCGAGGGCCATCGACAGCAGGATCATCGGGGTCCTCCAGGACTACTCGAGCAGCTCGGGGCAGAGTGTCGCATTGGCGAACACCTCGCACCCGTCGAGCTTCTGGCTGCGGTAGCTGGAGTCGTCCTCGTCGGAGAACGCCACCCGCCACACGATGGTGTCGTCGACCGGGTCCACCTCGACCAGCGCACCCAGGTGTCCGCGGGTGCCGCCCCAACACTCTGCGTGGGACATGTTGATCAGCTTGTGGCCATTGTCCAGCGTGTCGGCGTCGCCCCAGATCGGCTCGTACCAGTCGTCCTCCTGGAACGACCAGACCAGGGTGGCGGTGCCGGCTGCCGTGTCCAGCGCCAGCTCCAGGGCCCGGCTCCGCGCCAGCTCCTGGCCGTTGTCGTAGACCATCAGGTGCCCGTTGGGGTCGACGTCGATGGCGTGCATGCCCGAGAACCAGGCGCTGTCGGGCAGCGCATTGCCGTCGGGGTCCACCAGGGCAAAGTCCCCGCCGGGGCCCAGGGTCCACACGATGCGGCGGGTCGCCCGGTCGATCCGCACGATCTCGTTGGTCGTCAGGAAGCTGACCCACACCGACTCGCCCTCGGCGTCGTCGACCACCGCCATGCTGTTGGCGTGCCAGGGGTCCCGCCCGCCGAGCGCCAGGTCCCCGGTGAGCACGGCCTCCATCGACGTCCACTCCCACAGGACCTCCAGGGTCTC
>Ga0114933_10006229_pt1 | contig 10618 bp, 18 predicted proteins | sample 4SBtaG_FD_89691 | JGI IMG/M metagenome (GOLD analysis project Ga0114933, IMG submission 89691) | Deep subsurface microbial communities from Kolumbo volcano to uncover new lineages of life (NeLLi) - 4SBTROV12_W25 metaG | ecosystem: Environmental > Aquatic > Marine > Volcanic | place: Kolumbo... | reverse complement strand
TAAAGGAGAATAAATAATGCCAGACGTAACAGTATCATTTACAGATGCTCAGTGGGCTAGAATAGTAGCTGCAAGTGCTTATGTAAAAGGTGGGGATGTAATAAATAATCCGGGTGATGTGACTGGGGATTATCTTGCTACATCATGGAAAGAAATTCTTTCACAAAAAGTAAAAGAATACGAAAGACAACAAGCATCAATAGATGATTTCTAATGAAAGCCAAAAACAAGATAGTAAGGTTACGCACTAAGTATCCTTTAATGTCTTCAGCTGAAATTAGTAGACAAGTAGGCGTTAGTCGTGTCTATGTTCACAATATTTTAAAAAAAAATGACCTACAAACTAAAGTCCCAAAACCTCAAAAGGTGGTATACTGTAAGGAGTGTGGTGATATAACTACTGATAAAGGTAGAATACACAAGGGAGAGTGCACATTCAAGTCAAGATTTATGAAATTGACATGTTCTTGGTGTAAAGTGCCCTTTTATAGAAGAAAAACCGTAGTAAAAGCAAGGATTAAAAGTAAATTAAAGAATATTTACTGCACATATGACTGTTATGCCGAATATAGACGATACAATGCGAATAAATGACGACCTGATTGAGAAATGGGAGCCAAAAATCTACAAAATGTTGCAAAATGCTTACATTGAGGGCTGGGAAAAGGAAGATTTAGTTCAAGAGTTAAGATTAACGATTATTAGAGCCGCAAAAAAGTATGATTCTAACCGAAATGCATCTTTTCACACTTATTTACACACTGCGATGGTAAATACTCTTAGAACTCTGCATACTAAGTCTACTAAAAAAGTAGACACTGTTAGTATGGATAGAAATAACTCATCTTCAAATCTAGATGGGGATGAATTTACATTGAAAGATAAATTACCCAGCACTGACAATTCAATTGATGAATTACGGTTAGACCATTTTTTAAATTCTTTAGGCTTAGAAAATAACGAAAAAGAATTCTTGACAATGAAGTATAAAAATTATACTATGGAACGTATTCAAGATAACTTGACTAATACTTCTATATATAAAGTCAAGAAATCGTTAAGAAATAAGTACAAAGAAGGAGAATAATTGGAAAATTATAATTTTATAGAGTCGGGACTTATATTTGGACTATGTGATTCACAGAACTTTAAATCTTTTACACATCCAATAAAAGATTTTGCTCAACACGGGGATACATATAAATTTATTCAAGAATATTTAGATGAGTATTCAGAGTCACCTAGTAATCAAATACTGATAGAAAAGTTTCCGCATCTTTCTACAGATGCACAAGACATGAACTTTCAGTATGCTCTTGCTGAGTTTAAAAAACAAGTGATGTTTAGGAATATAATTAGTGCATTCTCTAACAACAAACCAACTCTAGAGCAGAATCCTAAAAAAGCATTGTCTTTAATTATGGAGGGTTTACACGATGTAGAAATTTTACACGATTCTGATGTAAGTCAATATGATTGTGGGGAACTTGATAGATTTGAAGAATGGAAAGACAAAAATAGTAAAAGAGAACTAGGAGATGGTATGATTGGCATACCTACTCCTTTTGATGTTATCAACTCTACAGGTATGGGATGGCAACCCGGTGATTTAATTACAGCTTATGCGAGACCAACTGTAGGTAAAACATGGTTATGTTGTAAGATAGCAGCTATAGCAGTAGAAAAAGGTTTTAAAACATTACTAGTATCTACTGAAATGACTAAATCCTCTATCAATTTAAGGATGGATGTTATATTAGGACACATGAGAGGGTTTAAGTTATCACACTCTGCCATACGAAATGGTAATGAGATAGATGAAAATGAATATAAGAAGTTTTTGACTAATAGTGACTCAAGAAATCTACTGATATGTGACCACATTAGTGGAGAAGATAGTATATCTTTACCTAGTATCACAAACTTAGTTAGAAAGTATTCACCTGATTTACTAGTTATAGATGGAGTTTACTTAGTATCTACTCAAGATGCCAAGAGAGCCGCTTGGGAGCAATCTCATTCGCTGTTCTATGGATTAAAAAATTTAGCATTATCAACTAATACAGCAGTTATGGCTTCAACACAGGCTACACGAGATGCATCTGATATGTATGTCCCACCTGCCCCTAATCAAGTGGCATTTGGAGACGCATTGATAAGAGCTTCAGACGTAGCAGTATCAATGTCCATGATGAAAGATGACCTTGATATGGTAATACAAGATAAAAGACAAATACAGTTTCAAAAGTATAGAGATGGAGATTTACCATTCTCTGACTTTGAATTTATATGGAGGGTAAACAATGGACACATTGAGCAAACTAATGCGACAATATAAAAATAGCACGTTTTTAAATTTACAATGTGCAAAATGTAGCATTAATGGTAAATACGATATAGGATTGACAGTTAAAATACCACTGTTAAAATCAGATGGCTCTCCAAGAGTTAAAATATTAGGAATAATAAAAGACGACCCCTCATGTATTAAATGTGGAACAACATTCCCAGAGGGATATAGGCAGGTAAAAGGTGACCTTGTATACAGAATACAACCAAACAGGACAAGATTTGATAGATTGGACTAACATCTTACAAAAGATTGATGTTGATGTACCACTAGGTGAGGAACAGTTCAACATAGAGTGTCCTTTCCATAAAGATGATAAACCATCTTTATCAATAAATACTAAGAAAGGGGTATGGATATGCTTTGCAGGTTGTGGTCAGGGTAGTCTAAAAAGTTTTATTAGGAAGCATACGGGATGGAGTGCTCGTGAAATATTAAACTTTTTAGCAGAGAACTCAGATGGTTACGACCCTGCAAAAATGTTTGAATTGAATACTCCTGCTCCTCTTGGACTACCAGCACTTGAAGAAAAAGTATTCCCTTATAAACAATATGTAGTGCCTAAATGGATATTTGATAGAGGGTTTGATAAGTTTACATTAAATAGATGGGGGTGTGGCATAACACCTAGTAATGGATTAGTAATCCCTGCTCACAATAAAGATGCAAAGTTAGTTGGTTGGATAATTAGGAGAGAATTTGGGATACCAAAATATGTTTATGCTAAAGGCTTCAAGAAATCACACATATTATTTGGACAACCTTTGGTTGACACATCTAATGCAGTATGTATAACTGAGGGTGCATTAGATGCTATGTGGTTGAATCAACTTGGGTATCAAGCAGTTGCTTTACTAGGCATGCAGATGTCTAAGGTTCAAGAGGATTTGATAGTAGGATTACCATCAAAAGAAATAATATTGTGTTTAGACAACGACAATGCAGGTAAAAAAGGTAGAGATTATATATTGACAAGATTAAGAGGTCGTGTTAATATATCCTATCTAAAACTTCCCAATCAATATAAAGATGTGCAGGAAGTAAAAAAGTATGATATACTAAAAGAAACGATAAATAACCGGCGTAGCTGGTAAAGGAGAAAAAATGGCAGGAATAGCCGATATACAAACTAGATATGAGAGTTATCAAAAGAATAGAAACTCTCAATCAAACAACAGTTTAGGTAGGGAACTATTTTTAAAACAAGATGGTGACCAAGCCTTTATAAAATCAATAGCAACAGGGAGTCCTGATGACCCTTATCTAGCAGAGATTAGATTGCATACATTCCGTGAAGATGGTAGATGGCAATCTGTTCTACATACAGAAGATGGTCCAGCAGATGAAGTCCCTGAAGGAAGTGTGCCTTCTAGAAAGTTTTCTTTATGGGCGTATGTATCAGAAGTAGTACATCCAGAAAAACCTCAAACAGGTTTGGCAGGGGATTTGAACTGGGAAGAAAAAGTAATGCCTTCAGGTAAAACTATGTTCATCGAACCCATCAACGACTTCCGAATCATTACATTAAGTTTTGGTAGAGGTAGATACCTATGGAACGAACTTGTTGACATATACAATGATTGGCAAGGGCTTGATAAAGGTGTGCTTAGAATTAAAAGAAATGGTTTAAGCACTGATACTACTTATACTATAACCGCTGCTTCAGATAAGACTATTGAGATACCAGAGGATAGACTCAAAGAGACTACTGAATTAACAGCTCTTGATGAATACTTTGCTGATAGGTATGGTAAAAAGTTCGTACCAGCATCACAAAGCACTAACTCAAACACAAATATCGTACCTAAAGATGCAGTGTCTACATCTGATTCAACATCAGATGAAGTACAGATGCCCTTTTAGGAACCTCCTCTCAATTTCCTCCCTAAGTTAAACTCATCTTAGGGAGGATGAATAATTATGGACTCATTAATTGTAAACACAGATAATTTTAAAGATACACTCAGTTCACTCAAAGATAACTATGGTGATGTAAATACTTGGATAATAGACGTAGAGACTAATGGTTTAGATGTTTATAATCCAGATATTAAATTATGTGGTATAGGGCTTACCCCTGTAACAAATCATAACGCACAAGATGTCGCCCCTATATATTATTTCCCGGTAAAACACGAGGGAGATATAAATTTAGAAACACCAGATGTAAATAAATTGATACAGTTTCTAAATGATACATGTCACATAGTTATAGGGTACAACATCAAGTTTGATGCTAAGTTTTTAGAAAAGCAAGGTATGGATATATCTGATATGCAAATGATTGATGTGTTAGTCATGGTTAGAATGACTGAGGCTACTACAGTCAACAAGTTAAGTCTACTAGATATAACTATCAAAGATTATGGAGAAAATGCAGGTCAGTATGATTTAGATACAGATAAAATTTTAAAGTCTAATCGCACTGATGGGGTAAGATGGAAAGATAATTATTCATTAGCACCTATTAATACATTAGGTCCATACTGTATAGAAGATGTCAACTGCACTAAAAGATTATATGTTGATAGATTGGCTAAGATAAAACAAGCAGGTATGACTGATTTATTAAAACTACAATGTAAATTAAGTAAGGCTTTATATGATATGGAAAGCAGAGGGGTTGCAATAGATAATAAATATGCCCAAACTGCTAATAAAAGAATTCTTACAAGATTAAAGAAGTTAGAGCAGCGTATATACGATTTAGCCAAAAGTGAATTAGGATTTGATAAAATAGACTTTAAGTTTAATATTAGTAGCCCGTCTCAGATAGGTGAGATATTTAATAAAATGAATGTACACTCTCCTGTTCAGACTACTACGGGAGCTGAAGCATGGAATGAGGCAGTGCTAGTTCAAGTTAATCACCCACTTGCAGGGTTGATAAGACAGTACAGAACACTTAATAAATTTAACTCTACTTATATAGAGCCTTATTTAGAGATGCCTGTGTTACATACAGGATTTAAAAACTGGGGCACTGTTACAGGTAGACTATCATCTAGCAATCCTAATTTGCAGAACATACCTAGAGACACTATATATATTGCAGATAGAGAGCTTGACGAAGAACAACGCGATGAAGTTAAGGGTAGGATATCTGCTTTAATATCTAGTAAAGGTGGGGACTCTACTGTGACTCTTACTGATGATGTAGTTGATACATGGAGTTTTTTAGGTGGTGATAAGTTTGATGCCAAAGATAAAACACAGATTTCTATTCGACATTTATTTGTGCCTCGTAAGGATTACACTCTTATGGCATATGATTATTCACAGATGGAAGTTAGAGTCTTTATGTATTATGTAGATAATGCTGAGATGAATGAATTAATGAAACAAGATGATGTGGATTTTCACGGTGAAGCAGCTAAGATAGCTTTTCACATGGATGAGGACAACCCTGAATTTAAGTTTTATAGACAGTTAGCAAAGTCCATTACATTCGGAGTTATATATGGTATAGGCAAAGATAAACTAGCCATGCAATTAAATACTAGTCCTATTGAAGCGTTTAGATACAAGCAAACTTATCTAGAGAATATGAAGGGGTCAAAAGAGTTTTTTAATTCTGTTGTTAAGACAATAGAAACTAAAGGCTGGGTTAGGAATAAGTATGGAAGAATATACAAAGTTCCTAAAGATTATGCATATAGAGGTGTAAATTACTTGATTCAGGGGACAAGTGCTGATATAATGAGTGAAAGAATAGTAGAAATACACAATTATCTAAGAGATAAGAAAAGTAATTTGTTACTTCAAGTGCATGATGAGGTTATATGTGAGATACATAAGGATGAGGTGGATGAAGTTGCACCAATGATTAAACAATTAATGAAAGAAAACACATTAAATATACCACTTGGTGTAGATATGGAAATATGTAAACCATCGTGGGCAGTTAAGAAGGAATACACAGTATGAGAATAGTAGCAAACAAAAATGAACCTTTTGAAAAATTAATTCGTAGGTTTAAAAAAGCTGTTGAAAAGAATGATATAATTAAAACATACAGAGAAAAGTCAGAGTTTACACCTAAAAGTGTTGCTAAACAACAGAAGAAAAAAGATAAGTTAAGGAAAAGTAGAGAAAATGGCAGAGGCTAAGAAAAAAACATTAAAAGAAAAGTTAGACAGTTATCTAGAAGAAACTGAAGAAACAGTCATGTTATATGATGAATACGAGGATGCCTTTATAGGATTAGGTTATCAACAATACAGAGGTCCAATAGCTATATACGATGCTAAGAAATCTGTAGATATATTAATTAAAAACTTTATGGATGACCCTGACTGTGAAAGTAAAGAGATGGCAGAGGAGATGGCAATAGAGTGGTTCGACTATAACACAGTTGGAGCATGGTATGGAGATAAAACTCCTATATTTATATCTAACACTAGAGAGGATTTAGAATAATGACAGCAGGATGGAAAAACCCAAACGCTCCTTACGATTTTACAGAAGGAGAGTGGCGAGATTATAAAAAGAACTACCCAAATTTATCTTGGGGAGAATATAAACAAATGAAAGAATGGAACGTAGAGGAAAGAATGGACAATAAAAAGTATAGTTTTACAGAGGCATATAATAGACCTGTAAAAGAAGCTACTGACCCTGTGCATTATCACTTTGATATAGAACCTTTTGATTACATACATGACAATCAAATGGGTTTTGCAGAGGGAAATGTGATAAAATATATAACAAGGTGGAGATATAAAGAGAATGGTATCGAAGACCTTTATAAAGCAAAACAATATATAGATATGTTGATAGCTAAGGAGCTTGTTGATGATAACACAAAATGATAATTTTACACACGACTTAGGAATCGGTAAAGATACTGAAAACTGGTTTAGCAAATTATGTGAAGCTGGTATAGGTGATGGTGAAATAACAATAGAAATTAAAACAGAACTTGACTTTAATGCAACAACTGGAAATGCGGCTGTAGAAGTTTATGATGAAAGAAAAGGGAAACCTTCTGGACTTAGCACAAGTGAAGCGGACTATCAAGTCCATGTGTTAAAAGTGTATGGTGAAGTATTAGCATTTTTTGGCATAAAAACAGAATATTACAAAGAGATTGTGGACAGTGAAGATAGAGTATTACAACCTATGGGAGATAAAAATACTGCAACCGAATCAGCACAGGGTTACTTAATTCGTTTTAGTGAAATATTTAGTAAAATAACAGCTATCGGAAGGAGATTATTAGATGGCAAAAGTAGGAGTTAAATTAGGATTTACATTTAGAGTAGGTCCATTAGACACAAATCAGTATGCAAGAATGGACATGGAGATACATGACATTGATACTGAGTTACCAATAGATGAACAACTAACAGAAGCAGGGTTGACTATAGATAAAGCATATACTGCAATACATGATAAGGTAGATGAAGAAATCAAGAACATCCTAATGAAGGGAAAGAAGAAGGATGGAAGCTGAACATGTTAGAGCTATAGTTACTGAACAGTTTTTATCTGAACGAGAGTCACAGGAAAAGAAATGGGGTGAACAAATAAATCATTCAGATGAATATTGGACTGTAATTCTAGCGGAAGAGTTTGGCGAGGTAGCTAGGGAAGTATACGAAAAAAATACACCTAAGTTGTATAATGAACTTATTCAATGTGGTGCTGTATGTATGGCTTGGGCGGAAGCAATACAAAAAAGAAATATGGAAAGACGAATAGAAAAAGGAGACGATTTACTTTGAAAGAAAATGCAGAATCAATATTTAATGATTTATTAAATGATAAAAAACTTGCTACAAAGCGTGGAGATGATGAAAGTTTTGCTTACGGTAGAATACCTTTTAACATCCCACAACTAGATAAGATTACAAATGGAGGTATACCAAGAAAAAGATTTACTCTTTTATTTGGTGGATGGTCATCTGGTAAGTCTTATATAGCATCACAATTATGTAAGTCTGTGCAAGAAGATGGTGGAGTGCCAATGTGGATAGACTTGGAAAAATCTTGGGACCCCGCATGGATGGAAAAAGTTGGTGTGGATATAACTAAAATATTAGTTGCAGACCCAGCAACTGCAGAAGAATCATTTAAAGTTGCACAAAAAGGATTACGAAGTGGTGTTGATTTAATCGTGTTAGATAGTGCTGCTGGTATTATACCCGCAGATATATTTAACAATGATAAAGGAATCGACTATAGTCCCATTGCATGGCAGTCAAGAACATGGAATCAAATGTTAATTAGGTTACTCCCAGACCTGACATATGGTAGTTCATTGGTTGCTATTAACCAAACAAGGGGAGCAATGGGACCAGTCACTGCTATGGAAACTATGCCCGGTGGAGAAGGACAAAAGTTCTTTTCACACTGTTGTATGCAGGTATCCAAAGGTGGGTGGATAAATGAACCATCATCATCTACTAATAGAGTAGGCTTTGAAATTAAAGTAAAACTATTGAAAGATAAGTTCGGTGGGGAGAAGTGGGAAGAAGTAGTTGTACCATTCCGTGTCGAAGGTGGAGTAGATATAGTAGAAACTTATGTAAGATTAGGATTAGAGTATGGTCTTATTAAACAAACAGGAGCTTGGTACACCTATGAAAAAATGCCTAGTAAGGTTGCAGGTATTAATAAAGTAGTAGACTGGTTCAAAGAAAATCCTGAAGAGTACGAGGTATTTAAGAGTGAGACCGAAAAGTTTTACACCACAGGAGAATCTGATAGCAAAAGTTCTTGATGAAACAGGACTTCGTTATGCTAGGCAAGTGCCCATAGGAAACTATACTGTAGACTTCCTTATAACTGAAATGAATGTTATAATAGAAGCAGATGGTCCATTTGGGCATTTAGCAAAACGAGATGCGAAACGAGATGCTAATATAATTGAGATGGGGTTTGAAGAGGTTTGGCATCTTGAAGAAAAGACATACAAAGATATAAAGGATAGATTATGGCAGGAATTGAAGCTATAAACAATGCAATAAGTAATGAGCCTAAAGCTAAAAAGTCTAGTGGTAGGACAAAAAACCAAGATAGATGGTTACTTAAATCTATTGACAATGCTATCTCATATAAGAACAGACCACCCAGTAAAGGTAAATTTTATCCATCACTATTTGGCAATCCCTGTGATAGATATTTATATATGGCTTACAACGGTCTATTAGATTGGGATGAAATAGATGGTAGAATAAAACGAATATTTGACCATGGTGGGACTTTTGAAGACCGCATGAAAAAGTATTTAAAGAAAGCTGATATTTATATAGATGATGAAGTATCTGTAAAGAATGAAGACCCTCCAATATCAGGTAGGATTGACTTTATAGTAAAACACGATAAACATAAAGAAGCTTTACTAGAATTAAAAACTATAAAAGATGAAGACTTTAGAGATTTAAAAGAAGCCCCAAAACACGAACACATGATACAGTTACAAATATACCTTAATTTAACTGACAAGAATTATGGTGTGGTTATGTACGAAAATAAAAATGACCAAAAATTAAAAGCTTTTAAAGTAGATGTTGACAAACAAGTTTGGACTGGTATACTTGATAGATGCAAAAGTATAATGAACATGTCAGAAGCACCCACAAAGTGTACAGGCATGTGGTATTGTAAATGTAAAGGAGAAAGATAGTGGAAAAAAAATGGAGTTATAAAAGAGCATTACAATTAGCCGAAGAGGTTATGAAAGAAACGGGCATACCTAATATTACTATGGATGCAAATGCAGACTCTAATTTAGATTTCATAGATGTAATCCATGCATCCAATAAAAAACTAGAAGAATATTTAGTAATCTATGGTGGATTCAAAGGGCAACTAGAACAACGTGTTGCAGACATTGAGACAAAGAGAGCTGCAATAGAAGCACAGGTTACTGAAAATTACAACATAGCTTTTGCTGACTTACTAGCATCACATGAGGGGCGTAAACCGACTAAGGATGAGTGTCGAGGTATTATAATGAAATCTAATGAAGGTATAGCACAACTTCAGAGAGATTTGATAGATGTCACTACAATTAAAAATAAATTAGATGCTCAACTTAGGTTGTATACACAATGTTGGGCAACTGTTTCAAGAATTGTAGCCCTAAGAACTCAGGGAAATGATTAATTTGAGTATAATAATAATAGGAGAAGTATATTGATATGGGAAAATTTAGACCACAGATATTTTTAGCAATAGCATGCCTTACTATTTTATCGGTAGTAGGTTTATTTCATGAGATGCCAGAGGTATCCACCGCAACTATTGGTGGTATAATTGCAT
>Ga0114933_10006227_pt1 | contig 10619 bp, 8 predicted proteins | sample 4SBtaG_FD_89691 | JGI IMG/M metagenome (GOLD analysis project Ga0114933, IMG submission 89691) | Deep subsurface microbial communities from Kolumbo volcano to uncover new lineages of life (NeLLi) - 4SBTROV12_W25 metaG | ecosystem: Environmental > Aquatic > Marine > Volcanic | place: Kolumbo... | reverse complement strand
TCCTAAGATAGATTTTTATCTTTTTCATATTTCGCCAGCATATTTTTTAGGATTTTCAAACTTGATACTATTAAAATTAATCTTCAATATTAATATATTTAAAAAAATAAATTTAGTAAATTTTCTCAGCCTTTTAGTATTTTTATTTATAAATATTTTTTTCTATAGACTTGGTGAACACGGCACTGATAGATCCGGTCAAATAATTGTTTTGTTAATAGTAATTTTGTTTATAGCAATAATTAACAACAAAAAAGATAAATTATTTAAATATAATAACTTAAAAACTATTTTTTTAATTTGTATTTTATTAACAATTTTAATTTCTTTGAAACCATTTTATTTAATCTATAGTCCAATAATTCTATTAATATTTTTTTATTCTCATTTAAAAAAAGATATAAAAAAACTCTTTTTTTCAAGAACCGTAATTTATTGTTTATTATTTTCTTTTTTGATGTTTTTTTATAATTTTATTAATTCTGGTTGCCTAGTGTATCCTGCAAATTTTACCTGCTTTACTAACCTTGCTTGGTCGTTTGACGCAAAAATTATAAAAGATGTTAATGAGTGGTATGAACTTTGGTCTAAAGCTGGAGCTACACCAAACTATATTGTTGATGATAGAGCAATTTATATAAGTAAATTTAATTGGCTTGCCAATTGGATAGATAACTATTTTTTTACTAAAGTAAGTGATTTTTTATTGGGTTTAATGGTTCTTACATTAATAGTTTATTTTTTATTTAAAAAAAACCTTTTGAAAAAAAATTATAAAAAGAATGATGGAGTTTACGCAATTTATTTCATAATTATTTTATTATTTTTTGAATGGTTTCTAAAGCACCCAGCATTAAGATATGGAGGCTATCAACTAATTGCGTTATTATTTTTTATTCCATTTTCATATTACTTAAGTAGCTACAATATAAAATATGAAGATTTTAAGAAAAAAAGTTTTGTTTTAATTTCAATCTGTGTAATAATTTTTGTTACTAGAAATATAGACAGATTGAATAAAGAGTATAAGGTGTACAATTACAATCCTCTTAAAAATACAAATTATGAAATTGATGAAAATTTTTATTTTCGATATATTTCACTTATTGAAAAAAATAGGCAAAATTATTCAACAATTAGTTTTATGGGTAAAGATTTTTTGTTAACAAAAAAAATTAAATGAAAAAAGTTTTTTATTGGTCACCTTGTTTGTCTAATGTTGGCACAGTATCATCAACATTGAACTCAGCTATATCGTTATCAAAATATTCCAAAAAAAACTATGAAGCGTTTATTATTAATGTATGTGGAGAGTGGGATAGATACGCCGATTATCTTAAAGATCACAATGTAAAATTAATTAATTTTAGATTAAAATATTTTAAGTTTTTGCCAAAAGAAGGTTTTATTCAAAGTAGAATATCATATTTAATTATATTTATTCTTTCATTTATTCCATTACTACAATTATTAAAAAAAAATAAACCTGACTTTATTATTTTGCACTTAATTAGCTCTCTTCCACTTTTTTTATTAAATTGTTTTAGCTTTAAAACTAAATTTATTTTAAGAATATCAGGCTTACCAAAACTCACTAAATTGAGAAAATTTTTGTGGAAACTTTCATCAAGTAAAATTTTTTTAGTTACTTCACCAACCAATCAGTTAATTGAACAATTAAAGTTTCAAGAAATTTTCAAATCTGAAAAGCTAGCCTTTCTCCCTGATGCAATAATTAATATGAGGATTTTCTTAAAAAAAAATAATTTAAATGATATAACTAATAAAAATTTAATCAATGATAGCTATTTTATTGCAGCTGGAAGACTTACTAAACAAAAAAATTTTGAATATTTAATAAATGAGTTTACAGAATTTTATAAACTAAATAAAAACTATAATCTTCTAATTTTTGGAAAGGGTGAATTAAAAAATAAATTAATTTCCTTAATTAAAACTAAGGGCTTAAAAAATATTGTCCATTTGATGGGTCACAAAGAAAACTTGTATTATTATATGAAAAAGTCAGAGGCGTTTATATTATCTTCGCTATGGGAAGAACCAGGATTTGTATTAGTTGAGGCAGCTATGAATAATTCGTACATAATTTCAAGTAATTGTAAAAATGGTCCCACTGAATTTTTAGAAAATGGAAAAACAGGTACTCTTTTTGAAAGTGATAAAAAAGACGCTTTAAAAAATGCTTTAATAAATTTCCATAATAATAAAGATAATTTTAAAGTTAAAAAAATCTATTCAAAGAAAAATTGTAAAAAATATACAATGTTTAGTCATTATAAAATTTTAACAAATATGCTGTAGTTAGTAATTAATTTTATTTACTAAATTTTCAAATTTAATCAAATTTTTCTTAAAATTAAAATTATCAAGAATAATATTTTTCATTTTCATTCTTTTATTTATTTTTTTTTTATTTTTTGAATAAAATAATATTTCTTTTGATAGACTGTAAAAATCACCAATTCTAAATAAAACTCCGAAGGCTTTGTCTTTAATTATTTCACTTGGTCCAGTTGGGCAATTTGTTGATATAATATATTTTTTTAATATTGCTGCCTCTAGTAAAACATTTGGAAGGCCTTCAAATTTTGAAGATAATATAAAAATATCTGAGGATTTAATTAGTGGATATGGATTTTGAATAAAGTTTAAAATTTTAATATTTTTTTTCAAATTATTTATATTTATGTAATTTTCTAATTTTTTCTTATTTTCTCCTTCACCCACAATAATTAATTTTATATTAATTTTATCTTTAACTAAATTTATTGCTTTTAATAAAGTCATCTGATCTTTTTGATCAGTTAATCTACCAATGTTAATTAAATTTAAACATTTATTATTTTTGTCAAAAAAATTTATTCTTTTTTTTTTATTTGCTTTTTTCAAAATATCTTTTGAATCAACAGGATTGTATATGCATTTAGCTTTTATACCGTAAATATTTTTAATTTGTTTCTTAAAACTTAAGCTATTTACTAAAAATGAATCTGCCTTTTTCATTATTCGACCATAAATAAATCTTTTTAAAAAACCATGTCCCCATCCAGTTGGTGAGGAGTTGGATCTTACTAAAATTTTAATACCTAATAATTTACATAATAAAACACAATAAACATTCCCTTGAAATGAAATTACAATTGAATTTTTATTTTTAATTAAAAATGTAAACAAAGAATATAAACAAACAATATAATGTAATCTTTGCCAATAACTATTTTTTAAATCTTTTTTTGGTGATATAAAATTGATTTTTTTATCAAACTTATACTTAAATTTTTTAGATGATGTACATATGTAAACATTTTTTTTTTTTGAAAAAAATTTAGAAAATATGAAAAGATTTTTTTCAACACCACCGATTCTAATTAACGGCATAAAAAAAACTATTTTATTTTTCATTTATATTTATTGGAAATATGCATCTAAAAACATGATCTCATTTTGAGAAAATTTTATTTTCGATATTGTGACCAAATCATAGTTAAACTTCTTTAAAAAATTAATGATTTCAACAAATTGATTTTTATTATTATCATAATCATTTCTAATAGTTATTTCTACTTTAATTAATTTAATTTTCTTTTTCTTTAAATATTTTTGCATACCCATTAAAACGTTCAATTCTTCTCCTTGAATGTCTATTTTACAAATATCGATTTTATTTTCTTTTAAGTTTAAATATTCGTCCAATCTTAAAGTTTTAACTTTGTAAATGTTATTAAGGTTTTTGAATGGATTTTTTTTGCTTGTTATTTTATAGAAGCTAGACTGAGAGGTAAGTTTATATTCATAAAATTTTCTTTTTGTTTTTTTATTTGAAAGAGCAATATTTTCTAAAATTATGTTTTTACTATTAAATTTATTTTTTAGTTGCCTGTAAGCTTTTGTTGAGGGCTCAAAAGCATATATTTTCTTATATTTAAAATTCTTAATTATAAAATCTAAATAACTCCCTACATTAGCTCCAATATCAATTACAATAATTTCTTTTTTATTTAATTTCTTTTTCAAAAATTTTTTTTCGTTAATAGAGTTACTTAAAATATATGATACTGCTGTCTCGATTTTTTGAAATAATTTTAACATTCTACTTTTCTATTAAATATAAAGTTTAATCCTATTATAAAAAAAAATGAAAAATTAACTAGGGTTGGTATAAAATATCTTGAAACTCCATATCCTCCTGCAAATAAATAAAAATATAAAATAATCAAAAAATTTAAGAATAAAAAGTTATATTTTTTAAACTCTTTTTTTGAGTTAAAATAATCATAAATTAAATAGATAAGACCAACTAAGCAGATTAAATAAAAAGCTAAAGAATATACAATTCTTAGATTAATATCTTTGTTAAAATCTAAATAATAATTTTCTATTGATTTGTCTAAAAATAAGTTTTTCTTTACCCAAAAAGGATCTAAAATTGCAGCTTGAAAAATTTTGTTTACTAAAAATAGAACAGAATCAATTGGATTATTTAAAACTTCTTTAAAAAATTCTTTATTTTTATAATTAATAATTAAAAAAATATCATCGAAATTATTTGGATTAATTTTATTTTCTTCCATCCAATTATTCTCTTTCATAATTTTTTCTTCTAAAGCAACTTTTAAACTTTTATTTTCTGATTTAGCCTTCATTTCATGCAACATATAATGATAATTAGAGTACAGCTGGCTATGGTATGGTAAGACAAAAAACTTACCAGTTTTAATTTGATGATTAACTCCTATCAAGCCTATAAATATAAAGTATCCTAGAAATAAAAAAAAATATGGTTTTATCTTTTTTTTGAAAAAAGTTACATAATATAAAAAAATTGGGATTATTAATAAAAATGATGCTGATCTTTGCGCAAACATAATGCCAATCAATAGTCCAATAAATAAATTCTTAAAATTTTTTTGATTTATATTAATTAATTTGCCAATAAGAATAATAAACATTGAAATATAAATACTTTCAGACCAAAAAGACGAGTGCCACTGTAATATTGTGGGTTCAAAGGATAGTAGAATTAAAATAATAGTAATATTTTTATTGTTAAATTTTTTTTTTAGTTTTTTACCTAAGTAAAATAAAGAAATATAAAATAATATAATTTGAAATATCAAAAATCCTAATTTACCATTTTTTTTTTTAATTTTTTTTTCACCTTGATTTATTTCATCTTTTTCAAAAATTTGTTCATCAATAATATAAAAATAGGTTCCAATTAAAATACATGGCAAAAACCATCTGTCATTCACAGGTATTGCATCGAAAAATTTTTTTTCCACTAAATTTTGTCTAATTTTCTCCGCACTCTTCCACCCAAACAGAATATCAGATCTGATCATATGATTCTCAATTACACCATCTGATCTTTCTCTATAATTGTCATACTTGTTAATATTATTGTAAGAAAAAATGATATTCACAATTATGCCAAAAACTAATAATAGAGGTATAATTCTTTTAGAACGATGAAACATTTTTATTTTTTAAAAAATTATTAAGTATTATTAGTATAAATTAACAATAAATAATTTCAAAATTATTATGCTTTATAAAAAAATATTTTTGTTTGCACTTGGTATAATTTCAATTCTTATTGGTTTTTTTTATAATGAAAATTCAAGTGGTGGAGCTATACATGACTCTAACTATTTATTACCTTTTATTCAAGCTTTTGGTAATGACTTAAATGAAGGTTTTAAATTATTTTGGTCGAACTCGGGCAGCCTAGTTCATTCCCCAATATTTTATATATTTTCCGGAAAAATTTTGAGTATTTTCGGTAATTTAAATTATGTAAAAATTAGTTATATTTTTTTGTCTTCTTTGCTTCCATTTATTTTTTACAACATACTAAAATTACGAATTAGAAATGATATTTATATTTTTATATTTTCTTTAATTATATTTACTTCTCCATATTTTAGATCATCTGCAATATGGTTACTTGGAGATAATTTAAGTTTAATTTTCTTCAGTTTATCAGTTCTTTTCTATTTAAAAGCTGAAAAAACAAATTTTGTGATTCACTGTTACTTAGCCATATTTTTCTTAGCTCTCTGTTGTTATGTAAGATACTACTATTTCCCATTTTATTTTTTTTATATTTATGTTTTTTTAGGTAAATTTAATTTTAAAGAAATTATAAAAGTCATTATATTTTCATTTTTAATAGCAATTCCAGCGATCATTTATTTTATTTACATTATTAAATATCAAAATTTTTTTATTTTTATAAATTTGGAGACTGGTCATAGCTTACAAAATTATTCTACAAATTTTCTTGTTGTCTTAACTATTATTTTATTTTATTTAATTCCTTTTTTGCCGATATTTTATAAAGATTTAGTAAAATATTATTTGACTGAAAAAAAAAGACTATTAATTTTTTTTTCAACTTTTTTAATATTTTATTTTATTAACTTATTTTTTTTTCAAAAATTAATTTTTTTTAGAGATTCAAGTTTCGGGGGTGGTATAATTAAAAAAATATTTGATCTGATAATTTTTAATTCGGAACTTTTGATCGTTTTTACTGCACTGATTAGTATATTAATTTTGGATTTTGTATTTAGAGAACATAGAAAAGATAATTACTTTTTATTATTTTGTTTGGTGCTTTCTATGCCATTTATTTATGTTTTTCAAAAATATCTAGATCCATTTTTTTATTTTTTCTTTTTTGGTTTAGTTAAATCTCAAAACGTTAATTTTATAATTTTAAATTTTAAACAACATTTATATTTATATTATAGTTATTTCTTGTTGTTTTTCTTTTCAACTTTAATTATTTATTAATATGAAAAAAGTAAGCATAATAATGCCGTATTATAAAAAAAAATTATTTTTCAAAAAAACGTTAATGAGCATCGAAAAGCAAAGTTACAAAAAATTTGAAATAATCATTATCTACGACGACACAGACTTAACAGAGTATTACTATTTAAAAAAAATAACAAAAAAAAATAAAAAAATAAAAATTATATTAAATAAATCAAATTTAGGAGCAGGATTATCAAGAAATGTTGGTGTAAAAGTTGCTAAAGGCCATTATTTAGCTTTTTGTGACTGTGATGATATTTGGAAAAAAGAAAAACTTGAAACTCAAATTAATTTTATGAAGAAAAAAAAAATTGATTTTTCTTATACGGCCTACAACGTAATTGACGAAAATGATAAAATTTTAAAAAAAAAATACTTTAAAAAAAAAGTAGATTTTAAAAGCTTATTAACTCATTGTTACTTAGGGTTATCTACTGTGGTCTTAAAAAAAAATTTATTAAACAGGAACACAAACTTTTCAAATTTAAAAACAAAAGAAGACTTTGTGTTATGGTTAAAACTTGCCAAAAAAGGTACGAATATGTTAGGAATTGATAAATATTTAACCTCCTGGCGAAAAGCAAATAATTCTTTATCTTCATCTGTTATACAAAAAATTTGTGATGGTTTTAGAGTTTATTTCAAAGAACTTAAATATAATAAAATTAAATCTTTATTTTTGTTATTGCATTTATCAATTAATTCAATTTTAAAGTAAATTGTTTTTTTAATATAAATTTAATGAAAATAATTTATTATTATTAAATGTTAAACAGATATCAAAATATAAAATTAGAGATTAATTTAGTTTTAATTAATTTATTAATAGTTATCATTTTTCCTTATAATTTTGCAAATTTAGATAATTATAATTTTCAATACCCAACTCTATTTTCCTTAATTGTATTCTTCATTATTATAAGTTTTTTATGTATTATTTTTGTGAATATTATAAAAAAAATATTTTTAAAAGTTAATGTAAATGAAAATTATTTATATTATTTTATCAAATTTATTTTATTATGGATTTTCTTAACAGGCATTTTCTTTCCTGTAACAGGTGATCACGATCCTTTTTTAAATTTAAGTTTATCAATAAATAAAAAATACGAAATTCTAATAAAATTTTTTTTAATTATTATTTTATTTTATTTTTTTGAAAAAAAGGAAATTGGTAAGTTATTTTATATTTTTATAAATATTTATATTATTATTAATTTACTCCTAATTTTATCAAAAGTAGATTTTAAAGAAGATAATCTATTTGATCATAAAATAAATAAATTTGGAAACAATAATCTAATTGTCTTAAGTTTTGATGGCATAACTGGATATAAAATGTTGAACGAACTTAAATTAAATGATGATCTAAAAGACACTCTTAAAGATTTTATTTTTTATACAGATGTTACTACAGCATGGCCAGCTACAAATGGTTCAATAAATGCCGAAATAAATGGAAGTTTGTTAGATACAAATTCTAATTTATTTTATGATAATATTTTAAATGATAAAAAATTAGATGTTTCAGCTTATTCTTATTATGCAAATAAACTTTTGAATAAACAAAATGGTGTTCCAAAAGGTGGCTATCAAAAATATTCAAATTCTTTTAATTTAAATAAATTTATACAAACCTATTTCATAGGATCAATTGGTAGGTGGGGAACTCCTATTTTAGTGACTTTTTTTGAACCTATATTCCATTATTCTATTTATAAAAATTTTATAAATCTTATTTCTTTTGAAAATGAAAATGAAAATAAATTAAATCCATTTAAATTTATAAATACTATTATATATACCGATTTATATGAATATGATTTAATCTTTAATGATTTAGTTTACGATGAAAGTTTGAATGATACAGTACGCATGTATCATTTTTCTTTCTCACATTGGCCAGTTTTAGTTAATGAAAATTGTAATGAGGTTCGTAATATGGGAGCAGATTCCTTTGAGCACGAAAATATTGTACTTAAATGTGTTTCAAAGAAAATAATTAAATTTTTAGAATCCATTAAAAAAGAAAAAATATATGAAAACTCTATGATTGTTATTAAATCTGATCATGGCAAACCAAATTATGTTCAAAAAAGCTGGTCTACAAATTTCACAGATATTTTTAAAAAAAAGAAATTTGACAAATATCATAAAGAATACCCTCACAACCTTAAGATAAACAATTCATTTTATTGGGGATACGCAAGATACAAGCCATTTATTATGGTTAAAGATAAAAATACTAATAAAAAAGAAATAAAAATTTCAGAAAAACAGGTTTTTCTTCATGATTTAAGTGCAACTTATTGTAATTTTTTTTATGAGGAAGGTGATTGTATTAAATATAAAAGAAATAATTTGGTTAAAGATCTAAGTTTATTTCAAAATTACAACTATGATATTTATATACCCAAAAATGAAAAAAGTTTTACAAATATTGATGATTTCACTTATTATGAAATTTCAAATTTAAACTCATTTTTAGATTTTTTAAAATCAAAGGGATTAATCTAAACTAATAATTTGTTAAATTTAACAAATTATTAAATTAATATTATTACTTAATTGATTTATTAATTTTATTTGATAATTGTAGATAATAAATGAGATTTTTAATACTTATACTGATTTTATATTTTTCTTTATTTGGTAAATCGTTTGCGTATATAGATCCTGGAACTGGAAGCATAATATTACAAGCTATTATAGGATTTTTTGCAGCAGGTATTGCAACATTATATTTTTACTGGAACAAGTTTAAATTATTAATTTGTAAATTATTCAAAAGAGAAAAAAAAAGTGAAAAAAATTGAACATGATGCTGGATCGTTCAGAGATAATGCTGGCTCAATATTTTATTTTGAAAATAAAGTTTTAAGAATTTTAGAAACAGAGGGTGAAAAAAGAATAAATTTTTTACTTGAAAAAAAACTACTTGATAATCCTGAAATTGATAAATATTTAATTTCAAGTAAAATTACAAAGGATTATGATTCACAAATAAATAATTCAAAAAAAAAAATTGTAATTGAGCATAGTAAAATTCCTTATATTTCCTATCCCTATGAATGGAGTTTTGAACAACTTAAGGATGCTGCTATTCATCATTTGGATTTTCATTTATTTCTTTTAAACAACGATGCAAACTTGATTGACGCTAGCGCTTACAATATTCAATTCAATGGAACTAAACCCAAATTTATAGATATTCTTTCAATAAAAAAATATGTAGAAGGAGAATTTTGGGCTGCTCATAAACAATTCTGTGAAAACTTTCTTAACCCATTAATTTTAAAATCAAAGAAAGGAATAGATTTTAATAATTGGTTTAAAGGAAATTTAGAAGGAATTAAAACAAGTGATATATATTCCATGCTAAATATTTATGATTTTTTCTCTATGAATATCCTCACAAATGTAATTTTGATGAATTATTTTGATCAAAAAGCATTAAAAAAAGAGAATATTAATGTTGATAAATTTAAAAATAAAAAATTACCAAAAAATACGTTTATTTCAATACTGAGAAATCTTAAAAAATTTATTTCAAAACTAAAAGCAAAAAAAGGTAAGACTGTCTGGGATAATTATTCAATATCCAATACATATAATTCTGATGAAGAAAAAAAAAAGAGAGAATTAGTTAAAGATTTTGTCTCAAAAAATAAATTTAATGTTTTAGCAGATATAGGTTGTAATGACGGTGTATACTCAAAATTAAGTCTTGAAAGTGGATGTAGGTATGTTGTGGGTTTTGATTATGATTTAAATTG
>Ga0114933_10006226_pt1 | contig 10620 bp, 11 predicted proteins | sample 4SBtaG_FD_89691 | JGI IMG/M metagenome (GOLD analysis project Ga0114933, IMG submission 89691) | Deep subsurface microbial communities from Kolumbo volcano to uncover new lineages of life (NeLLi) - 4SBTROV12_W25 metaG | ecosystem: Environmental > Aquatic > Marine > Volcanic | place: Kolumbo... | reverse complement strand
AGAAGCCATGTCGGATGATTTTAATACGGCTGTTGCTCTTTCTGTTCTTTTCGATATAGCGCGCGAAATCAACCGCCAAAAAGCGAATCATTCTTCACTGGCTCCATCACTTGCGGGTAAGCTTAAGTTTTTAGGGGGAATCCTTGGAATTTTAGGGGATAATCCAGAGGATTTTCTTAAGTACACCGATGGCCGAAGAACGCATGAACTGACAGACGAAAATATTGCCAGTCTTATACAACAGCGGTTAGATGCTAAGAAAAGCAAAGATTGGTCCCAAGCGGACCGTATTCGCGATGAGCTAAAGGTGCACGGTGTGATATTGGAAGACGTCCCAGGGGGGACGAATTGGCGGAGAGAATAGTTCAGTACTCCGTCAAAATAACTCTTGACAGAGTACTGATGGGAATACCAAGATACAATCTGCTTGGGACGGTGTGGAATTAGAAATCAGTATTCACGAATAGTCTCTGAGGATGCATCCGGTATCTGAATTAGTTAAAGTTTAAGCTTATACAAATTATTTCATTTTTGTTACGCCATTTCTTTCGCCAATGCAAAAACTTCCTCGGCATCGAAAACTTGATCGTTGGCTTCGAATAACTTAGCAATGCACGCTCTGTGGACCGCTAGTTTCAAGGTTCCGAAGCCGATAGCACCCCATATAATTTTACCGTTTCGTTCTTTGCCCCGATCCATCATGTCGGTACCGTCTATTCCAAGTGGTAGTGTGGCGTTTGCATCGGCTATTAACTCGATATTTGGATTGTCTCGCCAATGGTGAGCTTCCAATAGCTTTGCTCCTGCGGCACCCGCAGCGAATACAATCTGGGCATTTTTTACCGCTTCTCCGCGCGTATCATTGTTCGGTGCGCCGATGCCGGTCGCATCGACTCCAAATCTTTCCTTTATATCAAAGCAAGCTTGTTCAGCACGATCAAAAGTTCTGGACGTAATAGATACCTCTGCACCTTCTTTTGCAAGCATTATCGCTGCACGAAGGCCGACTGGGCCAGTGCCTGCCAAAACCACTGCTTTTTTCCCGGCTAATGTTCCACTTGTTCCCAACTTTGCGACACCTGCAGCAGCTGTGGTATTGCTGCCGTTACTATCAAGCATGACAGAAACACGAAAGTCATAAAAAAACATTTTCTGTACCGCTTTAAATAAATTCTGTCCCGCAACCATATTGCCACCCCCAACGAAAATAGCGGTAAACTTCTTTTCTTTAGGTGGTCGGGTGAAAATGGCGCCTTCTACTAGCGACCCGACATTATCAGGGTTTAATCCTCCATGACCGATTACATGATCAGCTCCACCATCGTAGGCTACTACGGTATCGAATACGGAAGGATTTGGATCGGTGTCAAATTGAAACAAAAGTTTTTTCATGAGTGTTAACCTAAAATAGGATGAGTTTTTGGTAACTGCCTAGTTCACCAGTATTTTGCTTCGTGCGAGTGTCATGAAATGCCTATGGGTACATGTAAACTCCACGTAGTTCTATAGTTTTTAAACAAAATAGAAGCAATAAGAACTGTTACATAATTTTACAAAAATGTTCGAATGGTTAAATGCTTTAAAGTATGTTCCTAATAGTATCTCCCAAATTAACGTATTTAGATTTTTTCTACAAATCAATGGATTTTATGCCTTTGCGACAAAGGTCTTTATCATTATAATTGGCCCTTTACGAAAAAAACTAGGGAGACTCGATGATAAAACAACAATCTGTTCAAGTATTTCTTAATGATCTTGCAAGCAAATCTTCGACTCCTGGTGGAGGAGGAGCAGCAGCGATCATGGGGGCTATGGGAGCCGCTTTGATTAGCATGGTTTGCAATCTAACAATTGGAAAAAAGAAATATGAAGAAGTCGAGGCAGAACTCAAGGAGGTCTTGATTCAATCGGAGGATTTGAGAGCTAAGTTAACCGATGCAATTCAAGCCGATGTGCAAGTATTTGACCGTGTTATGGGTTCGTATGGAATGCCGAAGGGTACCGATGAACAAAAGGCGGCGCGAAGCATGGAAATCCAAGCAGCACTCAAAGAAGCAACCGATGTTCCTTTGGAATGTGCCCGGCTATGTCGAGAAGTAGTTGATTTAAGCCGTGCCGTAGCCGAAAAAGGTAATCTTAATTTAGTGAGCGATGCAGGCGTTGCGGTACTGGCTGGCTATGCAGCATTGAAAAGCGCGGCGCTCAACGTCTACATAAATATCGGTGGTATCAAGGATGAGGCTTTTGCAGCAGATCGTCGAAATCAATTATTTGCCCTGATCGATGGTTGTGGTTTTGAGACCGAAGATATTTACCAAATTGTTAAAAGTAAACTTTAATCCAGATCTGTAACGTTTATGTGGGTCGAGGTATAAGATCTTGGCCCTATATGAGGCTCAAGTCTTGGCCTCACTTTTACTAGGTTATGTGGATGATTTCTTGGCTGTTGTGGAGTTAATAGTTTGTTTTATGTCATACTGAGGATACGGATTGTTGGATTCAATGCGACATGCGAAATATTTGACGTTTTGTTCAGAAGGAGGTAGGATGCCCGGGCTCCGCAGTCGGTGGTTGGGTTGCTGAGAAAAAGTAACGGGGTGTAGCGCAGCCTGGTAGCGCAATTGCTTTGGGAGCAATGGGTCGGGGGTTCGAATCCCTCCACCCCGACCAAATAATCTGTTTAAATACAACAAGTTATTTTGCGGCCTTTACTTTTTGGCCCACTTTTGGACCACTTTGGTCTAATTCTCTCTGTAAATTTCAATATTCTGTATGTTTCACTGTTAAGGTGTCTAGGAGGGTTTAATGCTTAATAAAATATTTGGCGGTATTGGCATACTTTTGGGCGGGATGATTCTTTCCAATTGGCTTTTATCGACGGGAGGTAACTTGGCCAATGTATATCAAGCAGGTCAGATGGGCCCAATTGTAGGCGGTGCGCTAATGTTTGTAGTTGGGCTGTATTTTTTCTTTAAGAAACCTACATCGAAAAATACAGATAACGGCGAAGAGGTATCCTAACCTCTCAATCTATCCCCTGTTTTAATTCGTGTTGATCCATTTGGCATACGTTCGATAGAATGTTTCTAAGGTGTGGGTGAGTTGTTTGGCCAATAAGCCAGGTTCTAAGGTTGGCGAAAGACCAATCGCTGCGCACCCAGGTAAGAAAATGTCAATGTGGGTCTGCGATACCTCACCGTGACGTTATGTAGTTTAAATGCGGAACCGGCAGCGATATTCTTAAGATGGTTGTAGAGAGGTGATGATGAAAATTGCTATAGGAGCCGACTCATATGGCTTCCCTCTGAAAGAAACCGTGAAGGATTATTTAGTTAACAAGGATTTTGAAGTTACAGACTTCGGAGTTGACAGGTCAGACGAAGATAGGCCGTATTATAAGACTGCGGATGATATTGCAAGGCATGTAAGTAATAAAGAGTTCAATCGTGCAATCCTAGTTTGTGGAACGGGAATGGGGATGGCTATTGTCGCGAACAAACACCCTGGGATTTTCGCTGCGGTGTGTGAAACACCATTTGCTTCTGAGAAATCTCGTTCAATAAACAATTCCAATATTTTAACGCTTGGGGCTTTTATAACGACGAGTACGGTCGCAAATAAGATAGTAGATGTGTGGTTAAATACGGATTTTACCGAAGGGTGGGATACCTCAATACAGGAGTGGTTGCTGAAGTCGATGGAGGATATATCCTTACTTGAACGCGACCAGTTTCGAGAAACGTAAAAGCGTGTCAGGAAGAACTGAACGTCAGGTAGTCAAATAACCAACAAATAGTCCTTATCTCCGTGTTGGTTGGGGTTGGGGGGTTAAGCTTGTTTAATATCTATTACTCGCATATTAAAGTCTGGTGGACGCTCATTTGCCCTTTGGAATCAGCTAGACTCCAATCATAGTAATAGCCTGAACCACTAGGTTTTATGGTAAGGCTAAAGTTTTCTTTTACAGAATAACCCGTCCAGTCTAAACGCCAATCTAGCCCCTTTCGGTATAAGTCCGCGGAATAGCCGGAACCACCAGGAAAAATTATTTTTGCATTGGGAACGGATTCAGCTGCTTCAATGTTGTACTTCCTAATACTTAATACAAACTGACCGTTGTTAACTCCACCAAATTGTCTACACCTAAAGGCAATTGGCCATTCGGATTTTAATATCTTAAAATCACCGCCCGATACATATTTGCCGTATAAATAATCGCCATTTGAAGCACTTGTCACAGACGAAATAGGTATTAATAACACCATAAAGGCTAGAATAATTTTAAGTCGAATCGACAATATATTCATTTTGTTGGTACTTTTGAATGCAGAAAAGTTTTGCCCCCTTGCTGCTATTTATAGTCCATATTCTTCTATTTTATGGAGTAATTACGCCCTTTTTTCAGCCTCAATTGAGGCCGTAATTATTGAGCCGTTTACAACTCAGGTTTATATTGCTTTATTCAAGGTCTACTTCTTGACAGCTACGATCTAACTTATAGAAATCCACGTTTAGGATGATATAAAATCAGGTAATCCACAACTCTGTATTGGCCCCGAACTGGAGAAAAATGGTTCTAAAGTATATTCCGTTCTTGGGATGTTTTTCGAAACTACGACCTAATTGTTAAGCTGTTTGATGAGATGAGATTGTTCGAATTAATACCCAAAGGACTATTTTATGCCAGTTTTGTAGTTGGTTGAGTCCTAAAACGGCTTTCCAGTGAGATTTAATTATTCGCGCACTAAGCACATGAACGACAAGGCATCTCAGTTACAGCGAAAGCATGAATTAATCCTTAATTCTGCGGGAGAGGGAATTTATGGGCTAGATATTGATGGGAGAGCTACTTTCGTCAACCCTGCTGCAGTGAAGATGACGGGATGGAGGACTGATGAGACTATCGGTCACCTTATACATGAGGTTCACCATCATACCAAAGTCGATGGTTCTCCGTATCCCAAAGAACAATGTCCGATTTACGCCGCCCTTAAAGACGGAGCAGTACATTGCGTCGAAGATGAGGTCTTTTGGCGGAAGGATGGTTCCTGTTTTCCGGTACGCTATACCAGTACGCCCATTCGGGAATACGGTCAGGTTGTTGGAGCTGTCGTTGTGTTTGAGGATATTACTGAGAAAAAGCGAACCGAAACAGCGTTCGCCCAGCTGCAGCGAAGAAATGAACTCATTTTGAGTGCCGCTGGCGAAGGGATTTATGGCTTGGATTGTGAAGGAATAACAACTTTTGTTAACCCGGCGGCAACCAAGATGCTAGGTTGGGCTTCTGAAGAACTAATCGGTCAGCCGATGCATAGCCTTTTGCACCACACGTGGCCGGATGGATCATCCTATCCTCGTGAAGAGTGCCCAATCTATGAGGCATTTAAAGACGGTGCTGTTCACCAGGTGGATGACGAAATATTCTGGCGTAAAGATGGCTCCAGTTTTTCAGTAGAATATACCAGTACCCCCATTCATGAGAGTGGGCTTCTTGTTGGCGCCGTTGTCGTATTTCGTGATATTACCGAAAGGAAGCGTACGGACAAAAATCTTCGACTAGCATTGACGGAAGTTAAACGACTCAAGGAGCAATTCGAAGCTGAAAATGTGTATCTTCAGGAGGAGATTAAGGTCAACCACAATTTTGAGGAAATTTTGGGCCGAAGCGCTCCACTCAGAAAGATACTGCATCAGGTTGAACAGGTCGCTTCGACCGATGCGACGGTGCTTATATTGGGGGAAACCGGTACTGGAAAGGAACTATTTGCCCGTTCCATTCATGATCTTAGTGATCGAAAGGAACGCCCACTAGTTAAGGTGAACTGTGCTGCTTTGCCCACGACCTTGATTGAAAGTGAACTTTTTGGTCACGAAAAGGGCAGCTTCACAGGCGCAATCGCACGTAAAATTGGTCGTTTCGAACTGGCTAATGGAGGAACGATATTTCTTGATGAGATTGGTGAATTGCCATTAGATCTCCAGCCAAAACTTTTGCGCGTGCTGCAGGAAGGGGACTTCGAAAGACTCGGTAGTACCCAGACAATCAATGTTGATGTTCGGATTATTGCAGCGACCAATCGTGATCTGAAGAAAATGGTCAAAGATAGTGACTTTCGCGATGACCTCTATTTTCGTCTTAGTGTGTTTCCATTAACCTTACCACCTCTCAGGGCTCGAAAAAAAGATATTCCAATGTTGGTACAGTGGTTTGTCAGCAGGTTTACAAAAAAACTCGGTAAGCAGATCCAGTCCGTACCTCAGAATGTAATGAATTTACTACAAAATTATGCTTGGCCTGGAAATATTCGAGAACTGGAAAACGTGATAGAACGTGCGGTGATCTTGACTAGGGGTAGCACCCTAAGTGTCCAGGAGCTTGATGACTCAACGCATAATATACTAACACCTCAACCAGATCAGGTGACGTTGGAAGAGATGGAACGAGCCTACATAGGTAAAATTCTGGAAACCACCAATTGGCTCATCTCTGGTGATAGGGGTGCGGCCGCTATACTTGGCCTTCATCCAAATACTCTCCGATCTCGAATGCAAAAACTTGGGATCAAACGTTCGTCGAGCCTGTTATAGCTTCTCTCCATTAGATGAAATATCGTCTGATCACGATATATCGTTACTCAAATTTAATTACTCGTTTTCCCGGGATTGCGTGATACCTAGATAAGTTATTGTTAGGTAGAGGGTTATCTTTTTCTTTTGAGCCTCCATGTTTTTGGCATCTGGTGTGCACTTAGGTTTACGGAAGCTGAAAAAATTAGAGGATAAGATTATGACCACAATAAAAGAATTGTTTCGAATTGGTCTGATTATGTTGGTGGTTAGTTTTTTTCTGATCCCATTGCATATCAAACAAACCAAATCTTTCATGCGTGCCATCGAAAAAGCATGAGGAGACAATCAATATGCCATTTATCGTCCATAGCCAAAATACGGCGCCCGAGAAATCGAAAGAACAACTACAGATTGCTGAAAGGGCGTTTAGTTTTGCACCCAATTTAATTGGAGTTTTGGCGGAATCATCGGTTGCTGCCAAAGCTTATTTACAGTTAAGTGAAATTTTTGATACCACTTCACTTTCAGTCACTGAGCGACAAGTGGTTCTCCTTACGGTTAGCCGCTGTGCTGGGTGTCATTATTGCGTCGCCGCACACACGACAGTTGCTGTATTACAGAAAGTACCATTGGAGGTCATCAATGCAGTTCGCAATGACCAACCGATCGCAATTTATAAACTGGAAGCTTTGCGTACATTTACGATCTCGATGGTAGATAAACGTGGCTGGATATCTGATCAGGATCTTGCTGGCTTTTTCGAAGCCGGTTTTAAAAAACAGCAGGTATTAGAAGTTATTGTCGGTATTTCTATGAAAACATTGAGTAATTACGTAAATCACATCTGCGATACTCCTGTTGACAGCGCATTCACGGTGAATAGTTGGTCAAGGGATTCGCATGACTAAAATTTAAACCCCTATTTCAGGAGGACACCATGAATACTTATCAATTAACTAACCCGATTGAACAGTTGGAATTGGAAGAGCTGGAATCTTGGGACCCACTGGATTTTGACGACTTTCTACCGAAAATCCACTTATCAGAATCCGAAAATGCGTTTATTCAGGACAACAGTTTAGGATGGCACTGAGTTTTGACCATTTGAACTCATAGATTAAAAACAGGAGATACTATCATGATAGATTTTTATTTCTGGACAACTCCGAACGGTTACAAATTGCTTATGTTTTTGGAGGAATCCGGTATTCCATATCGGATAATCCCAGTCAACATCAGCAAGGGTGATCAATTCAAACCCAATTTCTTGACGATTTCACCCAACAATAAAATACCCGCCATTGTTGATTATGATCCGGTTGACGGTAATGGACCTCTTTCACTCTTTGAATCCGGTGCAATTCTCCTTTATTTGGCGGAAAAGACTAGCAGATTCATTCCCGATGAGCTTCAAGGTCGTTCTGATGTTTTGCAATGGTTATTTTGGCAGATGGGTGGATTGGGACCGATGTTGGGGCAAAATCTGCACTTCGCTCAATATTCGTCGGAAAAACTACCCTATCCCATAAAGCGTTATGTCGATGAAACTGCACGGTTATTCAAGGTTCTCGATAATCAACTGGTCGATCGTGAGTACATTGCCGGTACGTATTCTATTGCAGATATGGCCAGCTATCCGTGGATACTAAAGTATCCTGACCTTGGACAAGATTTGGGAGACTATCCAAATTTAAAACGTTGGTATGAGCAGGTGAAATCAAGGCCGGGGACGGTAAAAGCTTACCAGAAGGGTGTCGATATCAATAGAATACCCACAGTGTCGGAGGCGTCGAAGAAATTTTTGCTCGGACAAAGCGCTGAAACTCTTGCTGCCTGACTATAGAGTTTTGAATGGGCGATTATTTGATTGGTTGGTAACTTTGGGTTGTCAACTGAGGTAGTTGTTGGTGTTTTTGGTTGAAAGTCTTATAAGGACCTGACTGTCGATAATCTCATTGGCCACCACAAATTTGGAGGCCAATTTCTGTTAGCTAATAACACGTCAATCACCGGTTTATGGAGCCGATAGTCAACGAGCCCCATAATTAATAGTATTGTCAGCAAAGCGAGACGGTGTACCCCCGTGCATACCTCTCATTTTTACTGGGACTCCATGAGTCTAATAGTGACAGGATTATACTGTTGTCATGACGATCTTTAACATAGGACAGGCTATCAGGCTACTGCTGTTTCTGATCTTTTGACACGTTTGTTGAATTTATTATTTCGATTGTTTGGTTTGCTGTGCCTACTACGCGTGCTTTGGTTGCCAGAAGATTTTAGCGGGCCTTTCCTATGGCTAGATTTTCTCGTTCTGTTTTTGTTGCTTGGCGACTTGCTCGAAATAGATTCAGGCACGGCGTGAATTGGTGCAAAGTTCTCAACTTCCTCGCGTTCAATTTTGTATTTGATGAGCCGCTCAATGTCTTGCAGTTGCTTGATTTCATCGGCATTGACTAGAGAGATGGCATGGCCGCTGGCACCAGCACGACCGGTTCGGCCAATGCGGTGGATATAGTCTTCTGGAACATTCGGCAAGTCGAAGTTGACGACATGGGATAGTTGGTCAATGTCTATACCCCTGGCAGCGATATCAGTCGCTACCAATACCTGAATTTTGTTCTGCTTAAAGCTGGCCAGTGCCTTAGTACGCTGGGGTTGGCTTTTGTTGCCGTGTATTGCTATTGCATGGATGTTATCTCTCGCCAGCCGCCTAACCAGCTTGTCTGCGCCATGTTTGGTACGGCTGAAGACCAGTGCTTGATGCCAGTTCCCGGTTCGAATCAGGTGACTGAGTAATTCTGCCTTCCGTGATTTGTCCACCGGATGGACCTTTTGAGAAATACTTTTGACAGCTGAGTTGCGGGGGGCAACATCGATTTCTACTGGGTTGTTTGTAATGGATTTGGCAAGTTGTCGAATTTCTTTTGAGAATGTGGCGGAGAACATTAGATTCTGGCGCTGTTTCGGTAGCAAAGCCAGGATCTTTTTAATATCATGTATGAAGCCCATGTCTAGCATGCGGTCGGCCTCATCCAATACTAAGACCTCAAGATCGTTGAAACCGATGGCATTTTGTTGATACAGATCGAGCAAGCGGCCCGGTGTCGCCACTAGGATGTCGACACCACGGCGCAGTTTCATCATTTGCGGGTTGATTTTGACGCCACCAAAGACGACAGTAGAGCGCAAGTGCAAGTATTGTCCATAGGTCACTATGCTGTCTTGTACTTGTGCAGCGAGTTCACGGGTAGGGGTGAGCACGAGTGCCCGCGTACGGTTACTTTTTGTGGGTGAGTTGTGACTGAGCCGCTGTAACAGGGGCAAGGTAAAACCAGCAGTTTTTCCTGTGCCGGTTTGTGCTGCAGCCATGATATCCGTGCCTTTTAATATGGCAGGTATGGCCTGAGTTTGGATTGGTGTCGGGTTAGTATAACCAGTGGCACGCACGGCGCGGAGGAGTTCTTCAGATAGACCGAGTGTTTCAAATGTCATTAATGTATTTTTCCAAAATCATATAGTGATGATGTTGTGCTCGTTACTTTTGTGCATGGAACGTAACGAGCGGACGACTTGTATCTTAGGCTAAGTTAAATCAGCCCCCTGTCGGCTGCAAACGCGATATTGCGAATGCAGTTTGGGGTGTGGAGACGGCTTCGCCTGTACGTGTGCTTATGGCACGCGGCATTCGATAATTGGCTCTCTAAGGGAGGGGCGGTTGGCTGCGGTGTAGGTGTTGCTTTTAAACTAACGTAAGCAACGCCGTTGAGGCGAACTAACAACTAAAGATGACGCTTTGGGCACCCTCATAGGCACCCAGACTTACAGTCTAACATACAATGGCAAGCTAAGGTTCGGTATTATTTTAGTGGTCGTCGTGTAAACTTTAAATAACAGAGAGTCAAGGTAGATTGATTTGAACAAAGTTTCAGTCTGAATGATTAAGTTTAGGGGTGTCGAAACCAACGGCATAGTGGTGAAAAAAATCGGATTTTCAGTATGAAAACAACGTCAGTTAAGGCAATTCTCTTAAAGCCCAATATCGGTAGT
>Ga0114933_10006225_pt1 | contig 10622 bp, 6 predicted proteins | sample 4SBtaG_FD_89691 | JGI IMG/M metagenome (GOLD analysis project Ga0114933, IMG submission 89691) | Deep subsurface microbial communities from Kolumbo volcano to uncover new lineages of life (NeLLi) - 4SBTROV12_W25 metaG | ecosystem: Environmental > Aquatic > Marine > Volcanic | place: Kolumbo... | reverse complement strand
GAGGTAAATGGAGGTGGTTGCAGTGGCTTTACCGTGGGTTTAACGAGGACAGATGGAGCAAGCGAGAGCGATACGTGGCTGAGCGAGAAGGTTATTATAGATCCCACCTCGGAGGAGTATTTATCAGGGGCAACTCTCGAGTGGATCGATGATCCTTTCAACTCTACATTCAATTTCAAAGTCCCTAACACAAAGTCTTGTGGATGTGGGAACTCATTTCAATTCGAGGATACTTAATGGAAACGATAAAAGGTTGGGTAAAGGAAAAGCCCATTTACGCCGTTATTTTGGCCGCTATCTTGGTATCTGTAGTTTACAATTTATTCTGGTAGGATGCACAAGCCTCAAAAAAGCCGCCCTGATAGGGGGAGGCTCGTTGGGAGCAGGTGCGATTGCCTCGATTGCGACATCGGGGACTGCACCTGTGTTACTGGCCTCAGCGGGAGGTGCCTCTGTGACCAGTGTGGTTGCGGACGTGATGACACCGAATACACATTCGCCGAAGGGGGTGGACATGACTAATTGCGCACCAGATAATTTCTGGACTTTGTTGGGATCGCTCGTAGAAATGGGAGGTTGGTTGTTAATATTGATAGTAGTAGCACCCATGGTGCTCGGTTGGATCTTGCCAGGTCCGTTGGAGAGGAAGAAAAAAGAATGAATATAGACGCGAAATTTTTTGGTGCAATAATCTTCGTGATTGTGCAGACATGTGGTGCAATATGGTGGGCTTCTGGACTTTCTGCAGAGGTAGAGCGTCTAGCAGGCATCCAGGGGACTGCTATACCAGCATTAGAGGCTGAAGCTAAGCAGTGTGGTATCGAGATCCACAATCTCAAGAAGCTTACAGGGGATCAGCAAGAGGTTCAAGAAGCAGTAAAGGATCTTGATGTAATGGTATATAGATTACAGTCTATAGAGCAGATGTTGGATAAGATCTTAGCGACTAAAGTAAGATAATGTCGACGTTAACTTTTGAAGACTTTCGAGAAGGTTTAAATAGAACTAAATCAGAACAAGTAGCCGATGCGCGAGGATTTCAAGTTCTAGATAATGCCTCCGTTAATGCAGGTTATGCTGTGGTTAAAAGACCAGGTATGGAGAACCTCCATGGAGGTACCGCATTAAATACAAACCTTAAGGGTTTGTTTATGTTTGATCAAAAGTTATTGATGTTTTCTCATACATCTGTTGGGTCTATGCCTACGTTGTCTGGATATGGCGTGAATCCTCCTATTAATACTGCGATCAGTGTATGTATTTGCGCCAATCCTGATAGTGGTTCAGATGCGGTTAGTAGAGTATGGCAAGTGGTTCCATTTAACCGACGTTTATATGTCGTTATTGAATACGCTTCGGGTACTATACGACACTTTTATGATACATTGGCAGAGTATGTTGCTGGCACTCCAGATGTCATTACTGATGATAACTGTCCAAATACCAAATCTGTAGTAGCTAATGGATCTAAAATATATGCGGTGGGCACTAACGCAACGGGGCAGGCTTATGTAAAATACTCCGCTACTGAAGATCCTACGGATTGGTCTTCCCCTGCAGATGCATCAGGTACGTTAGGCTTACCTGTAGGTTTAGAATCCCCTGAGGAAGATGAAGTTATTGGTTTAGGTGTGTTTAGGAATAACTTGATTGTCTTCATGACAAATAATATACAATTATGGGAAACCGATCCCGATCCTGCTTTGACGACTTTAAGTACTGTTGTTGAAAATGGATACTCCAACTTTGTTAATACTATTCGTAGTAGCGGTAATGATTTGTTATTCTTGAATAGAAGCGGTGTGTATTCCACTGGGCAAATGTTATATACAGATGCTATGCAACAAACTGATGTAGGTTCGCCAATATATGACTTGATGTTTGATCTTATAAAGACAGAAGCCAGCACATATGAACCTAAAGCTATCCACTACTCTGGTAATAATCAATGGGTTCTCTTCATAAAGGATCAGTTATATATTTTGTCGCATTCTGCATTATCACAGTTAAATGCTTGGAGTAGATGGACAATACCGACTAGTTGCATTATGCGCGACATGTGCGCATTTAGAGAGTTTTTATTTGGATTGATGGAAACACCTGCGGGAACATTTGTTTACTCTTTTAATCCTGATAAATATGAAGATGATTTGAGCGACGGAGTGACTGACGCAAGTATAGCGCTGCACTTACAAAGCTCTTATAACTCATTAGGAGCGCCGGGTCGTTGGAAGAAGATATACGGAATGGATGCTATGTTTACAGGAAGTGCGAATGTACAACATAGGTGGGACTCAAGAACACCTTCCGATAAAACAACAGCTGTAACGTTGGATGGAGATACAAGACCGTCTCCTATGGTACCCGTAGAATTAATGACTACAGAAGTTAGTTTTGATATCACGCAAACTGCTAACTCTGCCTTTACTTTAAATGGTTTGACATATTACTACCATACGTTAGGAGAACATTGAGATGTCAAAAAGCAAAACTCTAGGACCTAGACCTCCATCAACTTTGTATGGTATGGCTGGAGCACCAGATTTCTCTGGTGTAAGACCACCGAGTTTAACTGCTGTTCCAGATGCTCGTTCAAGGTTGGAAGGAAGACGTACTGGTGGTAGATCCTTAACGGATAGCGTTTACAATAGGCGACTAGGAGAGATACCTGCAAGAGGTAAAGCTTTAACTCGACCGGCTTTGCGTCGGTTAGACGAGCAGTTTGCGCACGAAGATAGAAAGGCTAAATTCGCCGCTTCACGGGGCGGCAAGTTTGGTGGTGCTTCACATCTTGCAGAACGTAGAGACCGCAAGCGTAGTCAAGCAGATAGACGACAGGGCGCTATAGCAGAAGGCATAGCTAAAGAACAACAAATGTTAGGTTCGCTAGGTGATTGGCGCGCTAGTGAAATGGCCGCATCAGAGCGTGGTGAACGTACAGGTGTTGGTGGAGGAAGGGCTGGCTATGGTGGGCTTGGTATAGCAGGTTTTGGTCCAATATCCAGAGTAAAGAAAGATAAAGCTGTGACGACAAAGAAGAAAGTAGAGGAAAAACCCGTTACTGTTGTCGAAGAAGGTGGTGGCGGCACTGGAGATGTTGGCACTGTTGGCGAAGGCGAGTATGCGGGCTAGGGGAAAATTATGAAAGGCATAACAAAAGGACTCAAAGGATTATCTGCTAAGGGTGAGTATGACGCCAGAAAAGAAGAGGCGATACGCAGGCACAATCTTGGCGAGTTAACTAAAGAGTTTGAATCCCATAGAGGTACGTTCAAAGATAGAGCGGATATATTAGATTATAATCGTGCTGCTAGACATAGAGAAATAGGCACGCGTCAAGCTGCGGAAGCAGAGGGTATGATCGGTGAAACAGCTGAAAGAGCTGCTAATCAAATACGACCACAGCAAAGTACTTCGTGGGATGACTTTAAAACTCCATATGCCGCTCGGATGATGGAGGGCCAAGACGAGCTTCTTACTACAGATCCCTTAACTGGTGGCAGTCAATGGGCTAATGCAGTGGCAAGCGAAAAATCTAGGCAGATGCTAAGATCACAAGACTTTGCTAATGATTTAGGTGCAACATTATCAGGACAACGTAATGATATAATGATGCAGCAAGCTTCTGATATGGCTAACGCTATTACAAGTGGTTTACATCCTATGTTGCAGGCGGGAGCTAAGGATGCAAAGCAAGCTGGCGCTCGTGTTGACGATAGAGTAAGAGACGCAGAAATGGGTAACATCACTAAACCTTCTGCTAAGCTAAGATATGATTATGGCAAGTGGTTGGGAACACCCGTTGTAACAAAGAAAGGTTCATTAGGTGGTATAGCAGATGCTATGAGTGCTTTACTACCCGCAGAAAGTTCTGCTCCGTCTGTCGGTGCTGGTAGAGCGCCTACGTATGGCGTGGGCACATTTAGAAGCGGCTTTGGCGGTGGTGGTAGCCGTGGTTACGTAGGAGGATTCTGATGGCAATTGTATATCCTAACGCAGCAGATTATGTAGCAGACTGGATTAATTGGTCTCAAAATTTAGGTTACAAAGCCAGAGCAGAACAACGCGCTATTGAGCGTCATCAAGCTGCTATGCAAGATAGAGAAGCAAAACGTAGCGCTATAGCAAAAGCATTAGATCAAGAGAAAGCCGCGCAAGCTTTGCGACAAGACGCTTTCGGACGTGTCACAGAACAGACATTTCAAGATATAAAGGGTGATCCGTACACCAGAGCTAATCCTGCATTCGAAGCTTGGAATGATCCAGAAGATCCTCCTGTAGATATAATGCCTAATCCTACTGAAAAATATCAACCCACTAATATGGATAGATTCCGAGCCGGTAACTTATTAGCTGCTGCTCAAGGAAGTAAACGACCAAGCGCTAGCGCATTAATCAGAGCATTAGGTGGTGGATCTGCGGATGAAGGTCCTATACCGCCTTGGGATTCTGGTAAAGGTTTACCCTTTTCTAGTAAGCAAGATGACGCATATATGGCTACAGCTCATGAATTAGCGCAATCATCTATGGCGCAAGCTTTGGCTGATAGAGATATGGTTGCTTCCCAAGAAAATGCATATGATGAATTAATTAAACCCGCTTTAAGTAGAAACCTTTGGGAAGGCGCGGTCATGGCAGGTCGACAATTAGGCGAACACCCAGGAAACGTATTTAAAGAAATGTTGCAATACATGAAGGGTGGTCAAATGAATCCTGTCTTATTAAGAAACACAGGACAGGAAAAGGAAAGTTCGTTATCTTTCATGCCTGAATGGACAGGTCTTGGTCAACCGACACCTATGGCTACCCCTATGCCAGCTACAGCTCAACAGTTAGCAGAAATGTATACTAATATATACAGAAGCGCTCAACTTAAAGCCCAAATGGGTATCGATCAGTAAGGAAAATTAATGTCACCTTTCGAAGAGACTGGTTATCTCGAGCGAATGCGCTCGTTTATGGATGAGTCATTACCTCCAGATAGCCTATTACAACCTGAAGACTTTCAACGAATGCGGAAAGCTTTTGTTGAAGGTAAAAAACAACCTATGTCTCGAAGACCATCTGTTCAACAACCAGATGATTATAAAACTATTCTTGGCTTAGGTCCTTTAACTGGACTGCGCATTAGTCCTTCTGCGGCTGCTAATGCATGGGAAGGTTTAGATGTTGGTCGTGGTATCTCTCAAATTATAGGTAGCAGCAAGGGTTGGTTTGGTGAGCAATTTGATAACCCTGAATTGGTAGCTGAAGCACAGGAAGAAAAGAGGTTACGTGATCTTTATAGCGCATCGCCACATGAGTGGAGCAGCGCCTTTGGTGGTACTATAGATCCAGATTTTCATAAATCACCTGCGGCGCAACAAGTAGCTATCGATTTACCTGGCCAGATGGGTGATATTACTTCAGGCGAATTAGCCTCTGTAGGCGAATCCGCTATTCCCATGGCTGGTGGTTTAGCAGCTGGTTCTGTAGCTTCAATATTAGGTGCTCCAGCTTTAGTGGCTGGTGGAGCTGGGGCTTTGTTAGGCATGGCGCCAACTATATTCGGACCAATGTATGAGAGAGCGGTAGAGTCCGGTATGGATCATGAAGATGCTACGTGGGATGCAGTTGCGCGTACTGCTTATGAAACTGTGCCTGAAATGTTTCCTTTTCTTAAGTTATTTGGTAAAGCAGGTAAGTCAGTTTTAGGTAAGGTAGCACAAGTTGCTGGTGCAGAAGGTGTTTCAGAAGTAGTAACAGGTTGGTTGAATACAGCGCATGACTATGCAAAAACAGGAGAGCTTCCGCCTATAAATGATATCATAGCGGATACAATAAAGAATTTTGAACTGGGCGTTTTGATGGGCGGCCCGATGGCTACACCAGTTGCTGTAGCACAGAAAGTAGCCGAACCTTATCAAGCAGCAGATAATGAGTATATTCGACAGGCTCTCACCGAAGAAGCAGCGAGGAAGGGTTTTACAGGACCCGATGCGGTACAATTTGCAGATCTTGGCAGAGTAGAAGAAGTTGATCCAGAAACGGGAGAGAAAACAGGCGTTATCACCGGTAGAGAAGCAGAGATAGAAGAGGGTAGTGGTAGGGTAACTTTTGATGATGTTTTTATACAGAATGTTCTTGATCAACAACGTCCTGGTACTCGTAAAGAAGCTAAAGAATTAGCAAGACAATTATTACAACATGAAGGTACAGCACATGGTGGTATGTTTGCTTGGTTTAACAGTGCGCCTTCTGATAGTGGTATTCGCAGTAGTGTAAACAGTTTAGAAGATTATCTTGTAAACTTCGATCAAGCCAATCCTGAATTTGTTAATAACTTTTTAAACACAGAAAGAGGTCGACTATACGCGAATAAGAATAGAACCACGCAAATAAAAGAAGCCATCGCTATAAGTATAGCGGAGGGTAATAAATCTGGTGTTATTCGTGGTATCATCTCTAAGGTAAAACTACTACTTAAGCGTGCTACAGGTTTTGACTTCTCAGAAGCAGAAATCAGGGATATACTTCGTAGTATAGATCTTGATCTAAGAACAGGTAGGCTACAACAAGCAACTCCAGATGTTGCTATAGACGAGGGCGCTGTGTTAGCGTCTGAATTAGAAGCTCAAGAAGAAAGTAGGGAAATACCACAAAAATGGCGAGAGTTAGACACGCCTGAATTACAAGAGTTAATGGAGTCTAACCGAGCACAAGATAATCCTATTTGGGTTGCTCAAAATAAAGAATTAGATAATAGAGAAATAGCAGAGCAAGAAGTAGACACTGACGCAGAGCGTTATGTAGAAACAGTAGATGAAATCATGAGTATCTATGATGCTGATGCTCCTGCTTTTGACGCAGCGCGTGATGGCACATTAAATAGTCGTATTATATCTTACGCAGCTGAAACGCCGTTTACAAGAGAAGAGTTGTGGGAAGGTGTGAATCAGAGAATGGAGGCTACAGAAGATCCATTAGCCAGCGCCAAACGTATTCGTAAACCTAAGTCCGAAACTCTTCAGCGTGACATTAACGACGGTGCTAAGAAAGCTCGCCAACGTATAAACAAGTTAAACATAGAAGAAGACGAGAAGGCCACACGTATTCAACTGTTGAAACGACTACAAAATATCATGGGTGCTCCAGCTCGTAAACGTGGTATAGATGCCGGCGATCAAGATGTTTTTATAGAGCAAGCTGCTAAAATTGTTGATGGTAACTTGACTGAGGTTGAAGAGTTCATTGCGCCATTTGAGGCTGAACGCACAGCTCCCAAAGAGAAGGTATACAAGGCAGACGCGCGAAGAGCTCAACGTGCGAAAAAACTAGGTAAGACTGATGCGGAGATTTTGAAGTATCGGCCTAAGGGTGCCAGGCATCCTATGGAAGGTAAGATGACTTACCCGTTCGCGCAAGAAGAGATCAATAGGCAGGAAGAGGCTGGTGAAATCACGCCCGAAGAGGCTGAGATTCGCCGCCTAGCGGTTAATAATGTAAGGCGTATATACACGGGTAAAGCTGGACCAACTGTTAAGAGAACACTTTCTGAAGCTGTATATGGCATAGGTAACTATGAAGATCTAGTACCTTGGTCTGAGGTATATACTGAAGCTGAAACTACAGAGATGGGAGAGCGCGCGGAAGTAGCACAGGCAGAAGCTCGTCGTACTCGATATGATCCTACAGATATTACAGATCAACAAAAGAATGAATTGTTAGAAGCGCCAATAACAGCTGAAGAGGCGTCGTGGATAGATAGCGATCAAATGCCTAGTTTGGAAACAAGAGAAGAGCGATTGCTATTCTTACGCGCACCTACTGAATTCAAGAGCTTAGCAGAACAAAAAGAATTTGAAGCCTGGCGTGATGATCAGAAAGGTTTTGTAGCGGAAGATTACAAGGCAGAAGAACGTGCTAAACGGGATAAGTTAGTAGCTGAAGCTATGCAAGAAGGTAAGGTTACTCGTATACCAGCAGAAGCTATAGAGAAGATCAAAGAAACACAACGCACCGTGACCAATTATGTACCTAGTGCATTTGAAAGGTTACGTATGCCTGATTACTATGAAGGCAGTATGGGTGACTTTGAGATAGCTGGTCGTGAATATACAGAGCAAGGCGAGTTGATTAACGATGCCGAGATGCAAATTGTAGATACTGAAGGTACAGAACCTTTAGCGTCACAAAAAACTATCAAACCTCCACGCACTAGAGAAGAAAGTTTAGAGTCGCAAATATCTTCTTTACGCGAAAGAGCAGGTATGAATAGTTCGTTAGCGCCTCAATTTAAAGCAGCACAAGCATTAGCGACAAAATTAAAGGCCGCATCACGCGGGTTAATTCCACGCAAGGAGTATAACAAACTTGCTAAGGAGGTTACTGAGTTTGGTTTGGATTATCCAAATTCTGGGGTGAATTTAAAAGCATACCTTAATGATAATGTAAATAGAGAGCCTTTAAGGTATTGGGAAACAGTGAGAAAAGGTCAAGAAAATATATCTGCAAAATTAAAAGAAGAAATGGATAACCCAGCAGATAGGCAAGCTGAATTAGATATATATAATATTGTAGATGATCTTACGAAAACAACGGGTATTAATTGGTCACCTGACCACATGGTTGCATTAAACACAGGTGGTTTAGATTTCGCTTGGAATATCATTCCGTTGCCTTCTGTACTTAACGAGAAACTAGCATCAAGACGGTATCAAAAAAGTGGTGTGGAAGGGATACAAAAGTTCTTCCAATATCTTAACGATAATGTTGACAAATATCCTAAGGCTACTGATGTAGTTCCAGCATTAATTGATGCTGCTGTTTATGCGGGCGTTATGAGTAAGACGGACGCTGTTAAAGCTAAGAGTGCTATGGTTGATACGCGCTTTCCTGTGATGTCAGTAGTACCACCTGCATTGAAAGGGAAAACTGGTTTAAAAAGAATACTCGCTGCATACGATTTAGCTGATGTAGCTGATATAGCGCGCGGTAAAGAAAGCGCAGCAGGTCTTATGGCTGATGCTGTAAAGGAAGAGTTGTATAGCGCTAAAAAAATAAACACAAAGAACAAAGATTACACAGAGCATTTTAACGATAGTTTTTGGTATAAGCTTACATCATTCTTATGGGGAAAACCAGTACAAGCTATTAGAGACTTCAATAAGAGCAAGCGATTCGGTTCGCAAATGGGTGATATCAAGGCTGCATCTAAAATAGCTGACTTGATTCAACGCGCACAAACTGTAACTAAGCGAACTGAAGGGTTGGAATACGGAACTGATATGATGCAAGATGTATCTATGCGCTCTGGCGAGTTCTTTAGTCAACTTGCAAGAATCTTTGCATCGGTTACAGACAGGCCCGGTGATATACCTGCTGATATAAATAAACAATTAGTAGATCATCTTGTAGGTCGAAGCGTGAAATTTTCTAGTCCAGAAGTAGCAGCTGCTGCTAAGGAATTAGATGCATTGGTAAAGAAAGTATACAAATATGGACGAGATGAAACATCTGACTTAAAAGAGCGATTGAACCTGAGAGGTGAAGGGGATACAACGCTACCACGAGTATGGAATATTGAATATCTAGCCACACGTAAAGGTAAGGCTGAATTCCTCAAGGTAATACATAGTGTATTTAGCGATCCCAAAAAGCGTGGATTAATATTTGCTGATGCTGGTATCACCGCTGATGATATATATAATACTGTCATTAACAGTGGTGGGTTCGTTCAGGGTGATTGGACAAATGTTAAAGCAGATCAAACTAGATCTAGTGCTGATATAGCTAAGGACGAGAGAATACAAGAGATTCTTGATTCCTTACCTACGGAAGCAATGATCGATGAGGGTCTTGTATTAGATGACGTGCAAGCTATCATCCCTCGCTTTATACAGAAAGCAATAGAACGTACAGAATACTCTAAGCGCTTTGGAATTAATGATGAACTACTTAGGGGGATGATACAAGAAGGTGTAACTGAGATACGTGAGAACAATAAAAAAGTCTTGCGCATGGATGAAAATTCTGAAGGCTTATCCCACATTGATGAAAAAGCCTTTGAGAAAGCTGTGTGGGATATGTCACGTATCTTACGCAACCAATATGGTTACGATATGGCTAACATGTCGACTAGAAAATGGTTGCAACGCGCGACAAATACTATGACCATGATGAAGCTGCCATTGGTAACGCTAGCGTCTATTCCAGAATTCTTTACGCCCATGTTGAAGGGTGATGTCAGACCAGATAAATGGTTCGTAGACTTTATGGCAGGTACTACATGGGCCGGCTATAAAGCTGCCAATGGAATGTCCAAGTTATTATTCAACAAGCATTTGCCAGCTATGCGCAAGGCTGCAGATGATATAAAAGGTTTAGGTGTTATACGAGACGTTCAGATTTTAAGAGAATTAGGTATAGCTGATATCCAGGCTATGGGTGATTTAGTTGCTACGCGTTATGCTAATCCCAACTTTGCTCGTGGTGGTTTACGCGCGGGTGCTAAGGGAACTATAGCTGAAAAGGTACCTAAGAAGGTTCGTGCTGCCTTTAATATGCAGACGTACATGCAGGGTACATTACTTACTACTATCACAGAAATGCAGCAGTTGATGGCATATAGAAACTTTCAACGG
>Ga0114933_10006223_pt1 | contig 10622 bp, 5 predicted proteins | sample 4SBtaG_FD_89691 | JGI IMG/M metagenome (GOLD analysis project Ga0114933, IMG submission 89691) | Deep subsurface microbial communities from Kolumbo volcano to uncover new lineages of life (NeLLi) - 4SBTROV12_W25 metaG | ecosystem: Environmental > Aquatic > Marine > Volcanic | place: Kolumbo... | reverse complement strand
GTTCTAGCAGCAAGTCCATCGTTTCACGGTCCATAAAAGTGCCGTGTTCAAGGGAATCGTATCCAGCTAATAGCGCATTTTTGATACCCGCCGTAGCACGGCAATGGCCGGTGACCTTTAGGTCGTGATTATGGGCCGTTTCCACTACAGCGTGCATCTCTTCAAACGTCATACATAGTGTATGGTGATCATTTGCATCCGGTGCGGCGGCGTCTCCGGTCGGATACGTCTTAACCCATTCCACGCCATCCTTGACGAGCTTCCGAACTGCTGCGCGGGCTTCTTCTGGACCATTTATCAGTAAAACGAGGCCTTCCATGCCGATCTTGCGAAAGTCAGGATTCCAATCCATCAATCCACCGACTCCACAAATCTCTCGACCGTTGGCTGATAATCGCGGGCCCTCGATCACCCCTTCATTAATGGCCTTCTTCAGCCACACGTCAATGTTAAAGAGGCTGCCACCGCTTCGAGCTGCGGTATAACCAGCCTCCAATGCTAACTTGCAGTTTGCGGCGGCTAACAGAGTGACATATTCAACGGGATATTTAATATCAAGATCTTCTAAGGCAGCGACATTGAAATAGGTCGGATGAAAATGAGCCTCAACCAGCCCAGGCATGATGGTGCCATTGTTGGCATCGATGCTGGCGATTGACGTGGGTAATTCGGGTGCATCAGCCGCGGTGCCGACATAGGTGATGCGGTCATCAACTACATGGACTTCCGCAGCGGGGACAGCGTCGCCCCCATCACCGATGAACATCTGACCATTGTGGATGCGATATGACTTAGGACTGGCTTCGGTATTCACGTGTCTTCGTTACTCTTTACTATTTGGTATTTCTACGACTTGGTGCGAATTCAGGAACACCAGTCTGGAGGTGACATGGCTCTCTGGCAATCGGTACATCTGCGCGATTGCATTCATATAACGTAATAACTGTGGTGCGTAATGATCCGTTTTGAGGGTCAGGTGATTATCATCATTAATCGTGTCTGTTTTATAGTCAACGATGTCGGCCGCCACGACTTTGTTCTTTACGAACACTAATACTAACCGATCTATGTAGCCTGTGGAGATTGTGTCATCGTTTCTAACTAGGATCGGAGACTCATGTTTCACTTGCAGTGTTACCTCGTCCTCATTGTTGCAAGACTTCCCGATAGCAGGATGCAATGTAAGGTATCTACGTGTATAGAAAGACCGGAAAAATGGTTCGTTGGATGCGGATTCCAATTGCAATTGAACCTTCTCAACGGCCTTTTCTAATACGTCTTGAGGCAAGTCGGCGTGAATCAGACTGGAGTCTAACTCCGCTGAGTCATCCAGCCAGTTTATCTGCTCAAAAAGTTTATGGACGATGTCACCGTAAGCCATGCCAGCTTTGTTCGCTGGCTGGAATAAGGAGGACACGTCTTTCAGCTCACCACCTTCGAGCTGCGAAGCTGAGTTGAAAAGCGATATCTCTCGTTTAGCGATAGACACGCCTAGTCCGGCGGGTAGATCGACCGGCTCGACCGACGCGGTTTTATGACGCTCGACTTTTGACGCCCATTGAGAATCCCCGTCGGTCCATGCTATTTCTATTTCTGGTGAAATATATCCACCGCACAAGGCGTTGTGAATGATTGAATGATAACGGGAAAGAGGTTTATCGGGATTCGGTATGGGTGGGGTGATGAGATACAGCGCCTGTTTCGCACGGGTTAAGGCTACATATAGCATGCACATTAGCTCGGTAATTCGTTCAGCTGCGAATGCGTTGTGAATGTCCTGGAGGTCATCGGGCAGAAGTGCGTACTCGTCCTTGCTGCAGTACCGCATTACTCTGGTAATCTTAGTGCCAGTTCTGGAGAAGACATATCTGGGTGCTTTGGAAGTTAACGGAATATGCAATTCCGGAAGAATAACCGCATCATATTCCAACCCCTTAGCCTGATGGATATTAAGGATATGTATGTTCGAATCAGTGTTTACTTCAACACGAGTACCGGTCAGGTGGGCTAATAAATCTCGCGTACGCGTGGGTGAAGTACGTTCGCACAAGTGTGCTTGCTGAATCAGTTGTTGTGCGGCAACGTAGTCCACGTGATCGATTTGATCCGTGATGGCCTGCACTAGAGATTCGAGAGGCTTTGCATATCCTTTGTGTTGAAACGCGCTGCGATAATGGCGGGACAGCTCGTGACGCGCGTTTGCATCGGCCCAGTTCGTTAGCCCGACGTGAGGTGCGAGAGGCGAATTCGCAATGTGAAATGCGGCGACAGTGTTATCGGGGTGGTCAACGAGTTTTAATAGACTACCAAATAGCTGGACAATCGCATGGCCGATAGCAGGAACTCCACCCCCTTGAGTTGCGTCAAGGCCTTCTTGTCGAAACGCATTGATCGCGGCAGCGACAGACTTGTTTTTACGAAAGATCACTCCGATGCTGATGGCCGGGTTTTCGCTTAAGAGTTCTTTTGCGATATCGATCGCGGCGGCCGTGGTCTGATCAAGTGCATCGCCAATACTCGCGGATTCATCGCACTGACGTAATTCGGCATATCCAGGGAGGCCCGCTACGCGTTCGGCGGCCTTGTGTGATGAAAAATGTTCACACCAGTCGGCGTAGATTGCGAAGTTATCACTTATCAGGGGATTATCAGCGAAATTCGCAAAGATTCTGTTGACCGTATTCAATACGATTGGTGAAGAACGTTGACTGAACTCACTAGGAACCGGCGTAATATTAAATTGCTCTTCGAGGACATCAAAGATTTCGCGGCGACCGCCACGCCAGCCGTAAATAGCCTGCTTTGTATCACCAACACAAAATAGCGCAGCGGAGTCATCTTCAGCGGAGCGAGTGGCAATTGGATCTAAAACTCGCCATTGTTCAAGCGAAGTATCCTGAAATTCATCCAGCAAAAGATGTTTGATGTTACTATCAGTCCGATACGATATGTTCTCGCCGTCCTGTTGTTGGACCAGCTCGTAGAGCACTCGTGTAACGTCGGCGAAACTAAGGCCATGGGCCTGCTGCTTGAGTGACGAAAATATATTGGCATATTCGCTCAGCAGGGTATGCGTGGCCGTGTTAATGGCTGCAAGCTCGGCAATGAGTGAAAATTGCACCTGTTCATGGAACCGTCGATAGATGGCATCGAGTGCGGGTAGAATTTCCTTGCCGTAATATTTTTGCTCGCCATGGGCAACCTTTTTGAGCAAACCGGATTTTGCCAAGCCCGACCAGTCTTCGGCACGAACGAGATTTGTGTCCTTTTCAACCCGAGAGACGATGCGTTTATCACTGGGTAATGGGATGTTGGAAAGATCCGTGATTAGTGAATCACGTTCGGTATCGTCAATGGGCTGATGATCACACGCAATATCCCATATGGAATCTGACGAGGTCAGGTGAATCTGATACATCGAACTTACTGCATTCAGAATCAGACTGGTAATTGACCTGCTGGCGTCGCCTCTTGATAGCATCCCAAAGATATCACCTGCTGTATCCTTCTGTAGGCTCTCGAGCAGCTGAACAACGGTTTGAATCTTCAGGTCATCCAATTGAACGTCAGTCAGAGTCACCCATGATGGTGATAACCCCAGCTCTAAAGCAAATGCACGTACGAGTTGTGCAAAATAGCCATCCAGGGTGGTGATCTGCATACGATGCAAGGATGAAGTCAACGATTTGAGTAGTTCGCCAATCGTTTCTCGGCTTACATCCGTGTGGCCGGTATGCTCGGCGATTTCCTCCAGCTTGGCCTCATCCAGAACAGCATCTGCTAAACGAGTTAGAACGCGAGTCTTAATTTCACCGGCGGCCTTGCGTGTAAAAGTAGAAGCAAGGATGGTATCAACAGATTCGCCTCCAAGTAACAGACGCATGTACCGATTAGTGAGTTGAAATGTTTTCCCAGTTCCTGCTGAAGCGCGTAATGATTCGTTGGCAAACAAATGTGTCATGCATTCCCCTCCGATAACTGTACAGGGTCGGGGAGAACCTGGCGAAACGCGTCATCCTGCAGAATCCAACTGTAATCGTCAGAATGCATGCCCGCGATTTCCGTGGGGGGCCAAAATACGTCGTTTCGAATTTTCTCGACGACTTCACGGGCGGTGGCATCCGCCTGTTCCAGATCTGTATCTTCCACATTCAACTGATGAGGGATTTTAGCATTGAGATCTTTAGAAAGCCGTAGGTAAGTGAAGCCTACTGGATCGCCACCTGTCTCGGCGGCGGCCAAATGCCGGTACATAGGAAATTGCAGATCTTTCCAGCCATCAGCATTGCGTATGTCGCTTGGCTTCAGAGCTGTATCACCTGACTTGTAGTCAAGCAGCATCCATTGCCCCGTTTTTGCGTTGTAATCTAATCGATCGATCCGCCCGTCGAGGGATAACTCCGGAGTACATCCAGGTAAAAGGGCGTCACCACCTTTCCATTCGGTTCGTATTATTTCCCATCCCTGTGATATCCAGTTGGCTTGCCAATCGGCAAATACCCTCAAGCGATGTTTGATCGAAATAGCCTGCATTTGCACAGCCGGCATGGCTGATTTACCAAATCGCTTAGAGAGTACGCTGGATAGTTCAGCGGATAGATGTTGGTATATCTTTGCCGGGTCTGTGGATTTTCCGTAAATTGGGTCTTTGAGAGTATCGAGCAAATCATGGACAATATTTCCAAACGATAAGCCACTTAATTCATGTGTCTCATCGTCAGTGTGCTGTAGACGTAATACGTGGCGCAAGTAGTAACGGTAAGGGCATTGCAGGTAATCACGGAAATGTCCTACTCCCAATTTTGACGGGCGACCGGCTGAGATCATCGGATGGGGCACATCATGCATTGTTTGGGTCGCGAGTGTTGACGGTGTACTGATTATCGACGGGCTCTTGTTGTCATATTCTTTGATGCGTGTTGCAACTTCTTCAGCTGTGCCATTAAGAAGGAGTCGACTGGGTAAAAGCGTGTCACCGGATGTGTTAAGTACTGGAATAAAGAAGTGTGTATCGGCACGGGACTGTGTTAGTGATTTGAGATAGTATGCGTCGCGGGCACTGCGACGATTGTTGTCCTCCACACCCAATTCAGATCGTAGGGTGTCGGGAAGGAATGGATCCCCGGTAACGTTCCTTGGTAGGACCCCTTCATTGGCACCGAATACGAGGACCGCTTTTGCTGGATGAAATGGCACTTCCAACCATCCACGCAAATCCACACCGTCTACACCAGGTGCGCTAGCTTCGCCGGAACCCCACTTCTGCATGAATGCTTCTAAAAAATCACTCACCGAAAGTCTCAAATTAAGCCGTTGCACCGCTTCGGTAAGATTGCCGGCTACGCTTGATGCTGTTGAAAGGGCGTGTAATTCAACGTTTGTGAGAGAACGGGGTTGCCGCGAACCATAAACAACGGTTAGCAGGTGGAAGATTCCTGTAGTCGCTTGCTCAACCGTCGTGGAATCCTTGATCGGTTGAATCATTTCCTCGAGAAAGCTAAGTACATTATGTGCCTGTGGATATTGCTCTGCGCTGACGTATGTGCTGTGAAGCTCTGTGGCGAGGTGCTGATTGAAGTAGTTGTCAAAAATTGCACAAAAGCCGGCTGTTCCAAACTCAGCCTCTAACCGCAGCTGTAAATCACTATGGCGAACAAGTTGTGCAAGGACGGAATAGCTTTGATTTGCCGTAAAATCAAAGGCTAATTGTAAGAGAGTGTATGGCGTACTTTCGTGTGTCGTACCAGCGATGGGAAAGAAACTACTTACGCTGTGCCGTTCCAATTCAGATTGGACAAAGGGTACGTGATTCTCATTAGGTAATGCGATCAGTAAATCATTGCTGTCGTGATTTCCATCATATGTGCATATATGCCGCATCATTTGCACACAAGCATCGTCAATGTTGTTGGAGAACGTGACTTGATTCTGATTAATAACTGGCGCGGGAAAGCGTTGTTCTGTCGATAAGCTTCCAGTCTCATCAAAAAACGCAGCGTCGGATTCGTCAGCCAGGACAAGAGCATATACATCTGGCACGTGCGCAATGAGAGAACGTATGGTTCGGGTTAGATCTACCGTTCCTGCCAAGACGATCGTTGGAGCTGAGTCAGGAGTCTCGTGGTGCTCAACAGCAAACAGCCGTGCAGTTTGTTTGTCCCACAGTTGATGGTCGTTTAGTCGCTCCAAGTACGCGTTCTGCAACTCCGTGAGCGTGGCCCATCGTTGAGCCTCGGATTCTAATCCCTGCCTAGCACAATATCTTTGTACGCGTTCAAAAGTGATTTGATCGCCCGCGAGTTCTCTATGCAACCGACCTAATCGTGATGCCAGATCCGTCCAGAAGGAAAGTGGCGCCGATTGCGGAGCTTGTGGAACTACAGTGCTAAGACGGCCGTCATCGTGAAACTCCTGTAACAATGTGGTCCAAACGAGTAATTGCACCTCTTCAGAGGCGAATGGCTTGTCTGGTCGGTAAAGAGATTCTGCTAATGTACCGGTTGTCACGATTTCTGGCGGCAGAAATGGTTTACCGGATTGCTCTGCCTTTAATAGCAGCGATTGTAATAACTGGCGACGAGCGCTGGAGGCTGGCACTGCCAAAAGTACGTGGGAAAGGTCGAGTGATTCTTCGGTTGTGAACTTGCCATCTAGCCAGTTGGCTACGGCCGCCCCAAAGTCTCTTTGATAGCCTAGAAAATCTCTATGCATTACGATCCCGGTATGTGCTGAAATTGCATCGCAGCGAATTGTACTAAAAAATGCGATGCAATCAAAACACTAGACGGCCGGGAGCAACTGGGTAATGGAGTTCAACACCATCTCAGACGGACTATGCAACGTGATTTGGCGGGAGTTTGTATCTAATTGAGAAATATGAACGTGATACGTGTTGTGAGGAAGGCAATCCTCTATTTTTTCAGCCCACTCGATCAATGTGATGGCCTCGGCTTGGAACCACTCGGCTCCCCCAATTGCGAGAAAGTCATCCGAGTCATTTAAACGGTAGACATCGGCATGGATTAACGTTTTATTTCCAATGTATTCATTACAAATTACGAACGTCGGGCTTGTCACGGTGTGTGGATCAATATCTAGAGCTGACGCCATGCCTTGGACTAAAAGTGTCTTACCAGCGCCGAGAGTGCCGTGTAGCGCAACTGCAGCTTGAGCGGGTAATGCCACTGCGAGGGCGTGCCCAAAACGCAATGTATCGGATAATGATTCGCTATTGAATGTGATAGTGGATTGTTGCATGGGAGTGGATTAGTGCATGAACCCACGGGGTTCGAGTGATGATGTAGTTTTGCCGGAACGAAGTATAAGCTGTTTATCTTGGGTAATTTCCCCGATTACGAAAAGGGACTCGTGAAGCTCTTTTGGCAACGGATTGGTTTCAAAATTATGCGGTTGTATGGTGTACATCAATTCGAAGTCCTCACCATCGTTGAGCGCATGGTCGACAGGTGAGAAGCCATCTTTGTCGGAGAGGCGGCGTGCGGACTCCGTAATCGGCAGCCTATCGGAGTCGACGATCGCACCCACGTTGCTGGCCTTGCACAATCGAGGCAAGTCGGATGAAAGCCCGTCACTGATATCCATAGCGGATGAGATTTGGACATGTTCTGAAAGAAGGTCGAGAAGTCCAATGCGAGCGGTAAATGACAGATGGTGCCCAAGAATGCTACCGCCTAATCCGCCGCTTACACATAAAAGGTCGCCAGGTTTGGCTGTGGAACGAAGGATCGGCTGCTGGGACTTGCAATGGCCGTGCATACATACAGTCACCACCAGTCCACCTTCCCATGTGTTGAAATCACCGCCGGAAATTTCACATCCGCATATGGACGCCGCTCGCTGTATGCCGGCATATAAAGCTTTGATGCTTGCCAGTGTCCATTGAGTTGGAATTACGAGGTTTACAAAAAGGTGAGTCGGAATGGCGCCCATCGCGGCGATGTCACTCGCATTTATCATTACAGACTTGTAGCCAATTTGTTCAGGTGTTGCTTCAGCTAAGACGAAGTCCACACCTTCAGTGATCGCATCTGTTGTAACGACCAACTGGGAGTCCGCGGGAATGAGTGCTGCGTCATCGGTGAAATCGCCAAAGACTGAGCCCGCGGTTTTGGATTGATCCTGTAACCAGGCAATAAAGTCTGCTTCCATGCTTTTAGTGTCACAGAAAAATCCAATCGCGTACAGTAGCGATTGTCGTGGCTACTTTTTGGATAGAGAAATCTGTCCGAATAGAAACTCAGTATCGCGGTATACGTAGAAAGACACACTGTCGCGATTACGCACAACGATATTGTCGAGAACGAATGACAGATTATCCAGCGTAACAGTCTCCCACTTGTGTATTCCCAGAACAATGTCACCCGGTTGAATACCTTGACTAGCGGCAGGGCTATCGTTTCGGACTTCGAGTACCTTGAGACCACCGCGGTATGATGTCTTCTTAGTGTTAAATGTTCTATTTATTGAGATCGCACGAATTCCCATTCGATTCCATGCATCTTTGGCAACAGGATGTGCAGTCGTAGTGGAAGTCATCGAACTAAGTGTGATCTCAATGGGAGAATCCTCCCGCGTCACCTGCATTACAATCTTCTGGTCCGTCTTGGCGGAGAGCAAATGGCGATAACCATCGTGAGCCCATCTTGCCGGTTCCCCGCCGATAGACTTGAGTATGTCGCCACTGCGTAATCCGGCTTTGTATAAAGGGGACTGGTTACCTATTTCGTGTACCAGACATATTGGCGTTCTATCTTCAAATAGCGTTCTGAATTCGGCTGTTTCGCCAATTCTTAACTCGCACTGTTTCTTCAGCATATTACCAACGACAACTAAGGCATCGTTTGTTGGAATAGCAAACCCGATACTTTGTGCTCCAATACGAACAGCTGCGTTGATACCGATCGTCTCGCCCAGAATATTGATCAATGGCCCTCCAGAGTTGCCGGGATTGATGCTTGCATCAGTCTGGAGAAGGTTCTCGTAAAACTGCGCATCGTTTAGCTGCACTCGCCGTTTCTTTGCGCTGATTACGCCACGGGTAATCGTATCCTCATATCCATAAGCATTTCCGATCGCTGCCACAGGCTCACCCAGTAATATGTCCCCTGAGGTGCCGAAATGAATTACCGGCAAGTCCACATTTGTCTTGATTCGTATTAAAGCTAGATCACTACGGGCATCAAATGCCACGACGGATGCGATGAATTCGTGGGTTGGTGCCTCAAGTGACGGGCTGATTTTCACGTGAATTTGTTCAATGTCAGCTACCACGTGGTGATTGGTGAGTATTAAGCCACTCTGATCGAGAATTACCCCGGTACCCATTCCGTTAACTTCGCGATGATTAACGCTGCCGACAATATTTGAGCCCACCTCCACCTTTTTCTTGCCATAAATATTGACGGTGGCCGGTAAGGTGCGGGAGACTGCATTAACCAAGGCTGTTCGACGTAAGTCTGGCTCGACTGCCTGCGATAGAGACGCAAACGCGGTGGTGCATGCGAAGAGGTACGCGCAAATCAAATGTCTGTTACGGTGGAGCGCGCACATAGGCTGTCGTTTACGAAGTAGAAAAAACAAACGCTGCTATCTGTGTTCTTCGGCGGTTTGGGTTTCGCGACTTCATGGCATAATCTTCCAAATCCGCAAAAAAACGCACACTATGACACGGCGGCGACTATGCCTTGGGGCGAATACACCGTTTCAGGAATTGCATCAGCAAGAGAATTACTAGCGGGTAAACTGGCCAGATGCGAAGAAAGAAGGGCGTACGATCTTCAGGCGTCATGTGCGACTGTTGGGTGAGCATATCACTCGCTTCTTGGCGCGATTGTGGTAGATAGTAAACATCCACCAGCACAAAAACGAAAATGACGCCCAGAATAATCAATAGCGTAAAACAGCCGACCATGGACATTACACCTTTGAACGTGTCGTGTTCAGTTGGCAAATCTCCATGAATTGGGATAGTTCGTTTACGCCGGATGCTAACGGGGATATTCTCCGCCGCATCCATTATCTTTGCCGATTGAATCCAGTTGGATTGAACGTCTGAGTGCGATAAAGGCTGCAACAGTCGATCCATGGTGGACTCAGCTATCCCATTTCCACTCTCGACAGTTACACCGTCGATGCTAGTGGATTCGGCTGTGCATAATAGTGTATGTCTCTCGGTGGAAGTCGTAACAGCTACTTCGATTGACTGAGGATGATTCGATTGTGTGAGGCACCAGGTCGCGATGCTACCGGTATCATTTGCTACTGTCACAAGTATCGTACGAAAATGCCCGTCTTTTTCATCAGCAGTTGTGACGGCGTTAATTTGGACGGCAGGGCCTTGTAATGCGGTGACCGCCGGATGCGTGTGCGCAAATCGATCGATTGCTTCTTCAATTGTGAAACTACTACTAGATGTCTCATCAATACTCAGGTGCGTAATCTCCTGATCCTGCAGGAAGGTTTTGAATTGAGTAAACACGCTTGTGTCGGTGAACGGAAATACACTTTCGATAATCCCGGTCGCTTCGTGCCGTAACATTTCCAACTCGAAAGAGACGATCGAATCGATACTGCCGTGCTCGATAATAAGCGTCGTTTCGGAT
>Ga0114933_10006220_pt1 | contig 10629 bp, 10 predicted proteins | sample 4SBtaG_FD_89691 | JGI IMG/M metagenome (GOLD analysis project Ga0114933, IMG submission 89691) | Deep subsurface microbial communities from Kolumbo volcano to uncover new lineages of life (NeLLi) - 4SBTROV12_W25 metaG | ecosystem: Environmental > Aquatic > Marine > Volcanic | place: Kolumbo... | reverse complement strand
CATAATTGATCTTATCAGAGCCAATAATAGAAACCGTAAGAATACCAATTTGTTTAGCGGAATAAAAAAATGACAGCAATAATTGATATAACGGCCAGAGAGATACTCGATAGTCGAGGAAATCCAACTGTGGAAGTGGACGTTATGTTAGAGGATGGCAGTATGGGCCGAGCTGCAGTGCCTTCGGGTGCTTCGACAGGCGCATATGAAGCGCTTGAATTACGTGACAGAGACCAAAATCGCTATCTGGGAAAGGGAGTGTTAAAGGCCGTAGAGGCGGTAAACGGTGAGATTTTTGACGCTGTTTCCGGTAGAGATGCGACTGATCAAAACGCGTTAGATCACACGCTTATAAGTTTAGATGGAACCCCCAATAAGTCTCGCTTAGGAGCAAATGCTATTCTTGGAGTAAGTTTGGCTCTTGCAAAAGCGTCGGCCGTTTCAAAAAAAATGCCTTTATACAGATATATAGGTGGCGTATCTGCCTGTGTCCTCCCAACGCCAATGATGAATATTATTAATGGTGGAGCTCATGCCGATAACGGCCTTGATTTCCAGGAATTTATGATCATGCCCGTTCTGGCAGACAATATGGGCGAGGCTATTCGATCTGGAGCCCAGGTGTTCCATTCATTAAAATGTCTTTTGAAGAAGAAAGGATACAGCACCAATGTGGGGGACGAAGGTGGTTTTGCGCCTAGCCTGAGAAACGTTAAAGAAGCTATGGATCTTCTATTAGAGGCAACTGAGGTTGCTGGTTTTAAAGCAGGAAAAGAATTTTTAATTTCTTTGGATGCAGCTTCTTCCGAATTCTACAAAGGTGGTAGGTATGAATTGTCAGGCGAAGGTAAAAATCTTAATACATCGGAAATGATTGAATTTTATACTGAACTATGTGCCGAATACCCAATTGCTTCTATTGAGGATGCGCTTGCGGAAGACGATTGGAATGGGTTCGTTTCGCTAACTAGAGAATTAGGAGAAAAAGTACAGATTGTTGGCGATGATTTGTTTGTAACTAATTCGCAACGTCTTAGAAAGGGCATTGAACTCGGGGCGGCAAACTCAATCCTTATAAAGTTTAATCAGATAGGAACATTGACCGAGACATTGGACGCCATATCTATCTCCCAAAGAGCTGGCTATTCCACTATTATTTCTCATCGTTCAGGCGAAACTGAAGATACAACAATCTCTGATCTCGCAGTCGCAGTTAACGCGGGGCAAATCAAAACAGGTTCACTCTCCCGCGCAGATAGAACAGCAAAGTATAATAGACTTATTCAAATTGAAGAAGAGTTAGGAAGCCTTAGCCGCTATTCTGGTTTGGGAGCCCTAGCCAAAAAAAGTGAGTCATAATTGCAACAGTTTTCATGGTTTTTAAAGATTATTGGTAGATTCGCGATTAAAGTTGGGTCGATTCTTGTTTTGTTCCCGTTGACCCTTTGAATCGACGGTGATTCACTTCGCTCAATGGAGTGATCAATGTCTACATTGCGCGATTTAAAGTCCAGAATTGGAATTATTTTTGGGCCGATTGTTGGGGTACTTGTCTTTGGATATTTCATATATCATTCCATCGAAGGAGATAGAGGACTACTAGCATTAAAAAACGTAAATATTCGAATAGACGAGGCAGAAAAGAAGTTAGCCGAGCTAGTAGTTGTTCAACGCGAACTAGAAAAAAACGTCAATCGCTTGATGCCATCGAGTTTGGATCCTGACTTCCTAGAGGAGCGTGGGCGAAAGTTGTTAAACTTCGGCTATAAGAACGATATAGTAATTTTTCTGAATAATTATAATAAAAAAAGTTAAATAAACCTAACCCTATCTATTTTATCTGATAAAAGGCCAAAATATAGATTTATAGAGTGAGGCAGGGGTCTAGTTCGCTTGAATCCAGAGCGGTTTTGTCTTACGTTATGGGGATATGTGTCTAACTTTGGCCTGGTAGGCCAACATAACCCGAAAACCCCAATTGAGGTGTCCATGGCAAAATCGTCAAAAAGCGCCACTAAACAACGCTCTTCAGGGCCAAAGCGAACAAAAGGCCCGGTTAAAAACAAGATCAATGACAAGCTAAAAGATGATTTATTATCCTATTATCGCGATATGGTGTTGATAAGGCGGTTTGAGGAGAAGGCAGGACAACTTTATGGCATGGGATTGATAGGGGGGTTCTGCCATCTCTACATAGGTCAAGAAGCAGTTGTTGTAGGAATGCAGGCTGCAATAGACGATAGCTCATCAGTTGTAACTAGCTATCGTGACCATGGTCACATGCTGGCTTGTGGCATGGATCCAAATGGCGTCATGGCTGAATTAACCGGTCGTGTGGGAGGCTATTCGAAAGGCAAGGGCGGAAGCATGCACATGTTTAGTCGGGAAAAGAACTTTTTCGGTGGACATGGTATCGTCGCAGCACAAGTCCCAATAGGCACTGGATTAGCATTCGCTCACAAATATAGAAATGAGGACGCGGTCTGCCTCACTTATTTGGGAGATGGAGCAATCAACCAGGGACAAGTTTATGAGAGTTTTAACATGGCTGCATTGTGGCAACTACCGTGTATTTATGTAATCGAAAATAATCAATATGGAATGGGTACAGCTGTTTCAAGAGCGGCAGCCGGTAGAGAGTTGGCAGACCGCGGTGCGGCCTATGGTATTCCCGGCGAAAAAGTTGATGGAATGGATGTTCTTGAAGTTAAGAAGGCCGGTGAAAAGGCAGTGGAGCACGCTGTTTCAGGGAAGGGGCCATATATCCTAGAAATGACAACTTATAGATATCGTGGTCACTCTATGTCAGATCCGGCTAAGTATCGTACCAAAGATGAAGTTAATAGAATGCGACAGGAACGTGACCCCATCGATAACGTAAAAGAAAAACTTCTAGCAGCTGGATTAGAGGAAAATGTTTTGAAAGAAATCGATGTATCGATACGTAGCATTGTTTCCGAGGCAGTAGAATTTGCACAAAACAGTCCCGAACCTGAAGCAGACGAGTTATTCACTGATGTGTTGGTCGCAGCAGAATGATTAATTTTTTTAAAGTTAATTTGGAAAGAAAAACGACTGCTTGTTGCTTCTTATCGGGAGGGACACGAAATGCCAGTTGAGATTTTGATGCCAGCATTATCGCCTACAATGACCGAAGGAAAACTATTTAAGTGGTTAAAGGAAGAGGGTGACACTATAGAGCCTGGTGATGCGGTAGCGGAAATTGAGACAGACAAAGCCACGATGGAAGTTGAAGCGGTTGATAGTGGTGTTTTGCAAAAAATCTTGATTGCTGAAGAAACAGAAGGAGTGCCTGTTAACACCCCAATAGCTCTTCTCGCTGTAGATGGAGAAGATAATGGTACACTCAGCGATAACCAAGCTGAGCGAGGCGCACAAACGCGTACTAAAGAAACTATAGAACCGACACAAAATGAGTTGAATACTAAAAATTCGCAGCGGAAACCAAGTGCCACAGATACATCTACTCAAACGGTGAGGGAGGCCTTGCGTGATGCAATGGCTGAAGAAATGAGAGTGGACGATAGTGTATTCGTTATGGGTGAAGAAGTTGCGGAATATGAGGGGGCTTATAAAGTTACCCAAGGGCTTTTAAAAGAATTTGGTGATAAAAGAGTAATTGATACGCCTATAACAGAACACGGGTTTGCGGGCCTCGGTGTTGGTGCAGCATTTGGCAATTTGAAACCCGTTATCGAGTTCATGACGTTTAACTTTGCTATGCAGGCGATGGACCAAATCATAAATTCAGCGGCAAAGACACTATATATGTCAGGTGGTCAAATGGGATGCCCGATTGTATTTAGAGGACCGAACGGTGCTGCTTCACGTGTTGCAGCTCAACATTCGCAAGACCTCACCAGTTGGTTCGCCCATTGTCCAGGGTTAAAAGTTGTTACGCCGTGGTCAGCTGCTGATGCTAAAGGTTTGCTAAAGTCCGCAATCAGAGACCCTAACCCAGTAATTTTTCTTGAAAATGAAGTGCTTTATGGCCAATCCTTCGAGGTACCGACGGACCCGGATTTAACGATTCCCATAGGCAAGGCAAATATAGTTTCTAGTGGGACAGATGTTACAATTGTTACATTTTCTATAATGGTGGGGAAAGCACTTGAGGCGGCATCGCAATTAGCGGAAGAGGGTGTTGATGCGGAGGTAATCGATCTTCGAACGATACGCCCTTTAGATGAGGAAGCTATTATTGAATCGGTTGCAAAAACCAATCGTATAATTGTCGTTGAAGAGGGTTGGCCGACTTGTGGTATAGGATCCGAAGTGGCGGCTTTGATGATGGAGAAAGCTTTTGATTTTCTTGATGCGCCCCTTTTGCGTGTCTGTGGTGAGGATGTCCCTATGCCTTATGCGGCTAATCTAGAAACACTAGCCTTGCCTCAAGTGGCTGATATCGTCGACGCGGCAAAAAAGGTATGCTATCGAGGTTGAGGAGTACACTATGCCTATTGAAATCTTAATGCCTGCCTTATCGCCGACAATGACTGAAGGTAACTTGGTTGCATGGCTAAAAGCGGAAGGTGATACAATTTTACCTGGTGAAGTTATTGCTGAAATAGAAACTGATAAAGCTACCATGGAAGTAGAGGCAGTAGATGAAGGAGTTTTAGGAAAGATTCTTGTCTCGGCTGGAACTGAGGGTGTCTCGGTCAATGCTGCAATAGCTATTTTGCTTGAAGAAGGTGAAGATAAATCATCAATAAAAGATAACGCTTACAGGTCCGATCCGATAGAGATTCAAAATACACAAAACTCAGAGCAAAAGAGCGATGGACAGCCGGATATAAATGAACCTAAAACAGGCAAAGTAGTTTCAGAAAATACAAAAGTGCCATCAGGCAAAATGCAATCACCACTTATCGCAAATCAAGATGACGTGCGTGTCGCAGCCAGTCCACTTGCCCGTCGTATGGCTGAGCATGCAGGATTGGATTTGGCTAAAATTTCTGGCAGTGGACCCAATGGGAGAATTATCAAGGCTGATATTGATCAGGTCTTGTCACAGGATAACGCTTTAAAACTGCCCCCTGTCAGCACAGTAACTAGTCCGAGCATTGAGCCTAGTGCCCAATATGACGCTATTCCAAATAATTCTATGCGAAAAGTCATTGCTAGCCGTTTGACCGAATCCAAACAGGTTGCACCTCATTTTTATATGACAGTTGATTGCAATGTTGATGCACTCAAGCAAGTACGAATGGAACTTAATGAGAAAGTAGAAGGAACTAAGATCTCAATTAATGATCTTATTATTAGAGCTTCGGCTATTGCTTTAAAACAAGTTCCTGAAGCCAATGCGTCTTGGACAGAAGAAGCAACGCTCGTCTATAAAACAATTGATATTTCGGTGGCCGTTGCGATCGAGGGAGGCCTCATAACGCCAATTATCAGGGATGTGGGTGCAAAAGGTGTAAAAGAGATTTCAGTTAAGATGAAAGACCTCGCTAATCGAGCTCGAGAGGGAAAGTTGATGCCTGAGGAGTATCAAGGAGGCACGTTTTCCATATCAAATCTTGGGATGTATGGTGTTAAGGAGTTTTCGGCAGTTATAAATCCGCCTCAAGGTGCAATACTCGCTATTGGCGCGGCGGAGGTGCGCACCATAATAAAAGATGGCGCTGTCGTCGCTGCTACATTAATGAGTTGCACTCTCTCGGTTGATCACAGGGTAGTGGATGGAGCTGTAGGCGCGCGTTTTCTTTCAGCGTTTAAAAGGTTAATAGAAGATCCATTAACTATGCTGTTATAAGAATAATTGTTGAAACTACGTGCAAGCGACAAATTATGACTAATACTAAATATGATCTGGTTATTATAGGTGCGGGTCCTGGTGGTTATGTTGCTGCTATAAGAGCGTCACAGCTAGGACTTAAAGTTGCTATTGTGGAGCGGGAGAGTTTAGGCGGTGTTTGTTTGAACTGGGGATGTATTCCGACGAAGGCATTACTAAAATCCTCGGAGGTAGGCCACATTCTAGATAATCTTGATGCTTTTGGTTTTAGCGCTGAAAATATCACTTTTGATATAAAAAAAATTGTCGACCGATCACGCAAAGTGGCGAAGCAATTATCTTCGGGAGTATCGCATCTACTCAAGAAAAACAAAGTTTTTACAATAATGGGAACCGCTTCTCTCAAAAAGAAGACAGGCGACGAATTCGATATTGAAGTTATTCAGGAAAATAAAAAACACATAAATTTGAAATCAAGAAATGTGATTTTGGCAACGGGAGCCCGAGCTAAAGCGCTTCCCAACATTGAGCCTGATGGAAAAGATATCTGGACGTATAAAGAGGCTATGGTTCCCAATCATTTACCCAAGTCGATTCTAGTAATTGGTTCTGGGGCTATCGGGATAGAGTTTGCTAGTTTTTATAATGACTTAGGGGTCGATATAACTGTTGTTGAATTACAAGACAGGATATTGCCGGCTGAGGATGCGGATATTTCAAGCTTCGCTCGGAAGGCATTTGAAAAACAGGGAATCAAAATAAAAACGTCCTCTACGGTTAAGTCACTGAAGTCAAAAGGAAAGAATATTCGCGTCCAAATTGATTCCGTGTCTATGTCCGAAGAAGTTCTTGTTGAAAAAGTTATCTTAGCGGTCGGTATTACCGGCAATATAGAAAAGCTTGGTCTTGAAAACACCGCGGTGGAAATTTCAAACGGACAAGTAACTGTAGACGAGTGGGGAGCCACAAGGGAACCAGGATTATATGCAATTGGTGACTTGGTTGGTGCTCCTTGGTTAGCCCACAAGGCTAGTCACGAGGGCGTAATATGTGTTGAACGTATTGCTGGGGTTGAACATGTTCACCCCTTAGACACAAGCAATATACCTGGTTGTACCTACTCGCGTCCGCAGATAGCTAGTGTTGGCATGACACAGAAAGCCGCGGAAGACGCAGGTCATAAAATACGTGTTGGGAACTTTCCATTTATTGGTAATGGTAAGGCAATTGCTCTTGGCGAAATGGAGGGCTTTGTTAAAACTATTTTTGATGCCGGTACCGGTGAATTACTTGGCGCTCATATGATTGGCGCTGAGGTAACAGAAATGATCCACGGGTACACGGTTGCTAGAACTTTAGAAACAACGGAACACGAGCTCTTGAATACAGTATTTCCTCACCCTACTTTATCGGAGATGATGCATGAATCAGTGCTTGATGCATTCGATAGGGCAATACATATTTGATTAGGTACGGTTTTAGAAACTTTATTCATTTGTGTTGGTAGCCATATAACGTCAGTGAGTTTTGGGTCATGTACCAAAAATCGGAGTACTCATGGTACAAGAAATTACAAAGTTAATAAAACGCCAAGAAGTCCGGCACCCGGAGAAGGTCAACAAGACTACTAGTCCGATTAAAAGGAAACCTGACTGGATAAGGGTTAAAGCTCCCAACTCAAAAACATACCATGAAACGCGCGACCTTATGCGGGAATGGAAACTGACTACAGTGTGCGAGGAGGCGGCGTGCCCTAATATTGGTGAATGTTGGTCAAAAAAACACGCGACGATGATGATATTGGGCGGAATTTGTACACGAGCCTGCGCTTTTTGTAATGTAACTACCGGACGACCGAATGCTGTTGACCTTCTCGAGCCCGAGAACGTAGCAGAAGCCGTTTATAGGTTGGGCTTAGAACATGTAGTAATAACGTCTGTAGACAGAGACGACCTAGCCGATGGGGGCGCATCTCATTTTGCGGCAACTATTAATGCAGTTAAACGTCTATCTCCCGGAACTACGGTTGAAATTTTGACACCGGACTTTTTGAGGAAGAATGACGCTCTAGAAACAGTGATTGAGGCTAAGCCGGATGTTTTTAATCATAATTTAGAAACTGTACCAAGATTATACCCCACTGTGCGTCCTGGCTCTCGATATTTTCACTCACTTAAATTACTGGATAAAGTAAAACAGTTGGACCCGGCAATGTTTACTAAGTCTGGATTGATGGTCGGGCTGGGAGAAACTCTAGAAGAAGTAAATCAGGTAATGGATGATATGCGGTCTGCAAGAATTGACTTTTTAACCATTGGCCAGTACTTACAGCCTTCGGTAAAGCACCATCCGCTCGATAGGTTTGTTGAACCCCAGGAATTTAAAGAGCTAGAAAAGAGAGCTTACGGAAAAGGCTTTCTTCTGGTTTCAGCGTCTCCGCTTACGAGATCGTCTTACCATGCAGGGGATGACTTTAAGGCTCTGCGCGACGCAAGAAATAAAACTTTGAACAAAATTGAGAAGCATCAACTGGCCTTCCGTGATATAACCTCTTCTGTCGCGTAATTTACCGTGGCTGCAACAGATGACTACGCACAGTGAACAAAAGTTTGTACCCTTTACTCCCGATCAGTTATTCGAAATGGTGTCGGATGTTCAAAGTTATCCAAAATTTTTACCTTGGTGTGTGGGCGCTAGAATTAGGTCAGCAGATGAGGAGCTAATTGTTGCTGATTTGATGATTGGTTATAAATTACTTAGAGAGCGGTTTACTTCACGCGTAACTCTTAATCGAAAAAAATGGAAAATTGAGACTGAATTTACTGATGGTCCTTTCAAATTTTTAAGAAATCAATGGGAATTTAAATCGTGCCCAGAGGGTTGCCAAATTGTTTTTTTAGTTGAATTCGAATTTCGTTCGACAGTTTTACAAAAATTAGTAAGCGTATTATTTAATGAAGTAGTTTTGAGAATGGTAAGTGCATTTGAAAAACGAGCGTATTTTCTCTATGGAAATACAAATACGCTAAGTGTTCAAAATGCTAAAGAATGAAAACGCTGCGAGTTTTATGAAAAAGGAGCAAGCTAATAATCTTCATTCGAGTGAACTAGTATTGGATGTCCCAATTTTAATTGGCAATCAGATTTACGGTTCTCTACCCTTCGATGAATTACATCCTCTTGCTATAAATAGAATTATGCCAGTAATAGATCTTGCTCGCAGTGTAGGTTGGCTGGATGACACTAACTATTTAGAAAGCTCTATTGCATCCGTTGAAATGCTAACTAGGTACCATGGCCAAGATTATGTGGAAGCGGTTGTATGTGCTGAATATAATGGTTGCCTTCCAGCTGCATTGAGCGAGCGCTATAACCTAGGAAGAGGCGGAAACTCTTTTTTTTCCAAAATTTTTACCCGCCCCGCAATCACTTCAGGCGCAAGCATAAGAGCAGGACAATTGCTGGCCAATAGTGATAAGGGCATTTTATATTCGCTCGGGGGCGGCAATCATCATGCAATGAAAAACAATGCGTCAGGGTTCTGTATCTTCAATGATCCGGTTCTAGGTATTCTTTCCATGTTGGATAATGGATTGAAAAAGGTCTTATATGTTGACTTAGATGCCCATCATGGTGATGGGGTCCAGGAAGCATTCGAGAACGATGAGAGAGTACTTACAATTTCTATTCATGAAACAAACCGATGGCCATTCACAGGCGGACTCTATGATAGAGGTAGCGGAAATGTGAGAAACCTCCCTGTTCCGAAAGGTTTAAATGATACTGAAATGCGTGTATTGATAACCGAAGGCGTTATCCCTGTTGGAGAAAACTTTGAGCCCGAGGCTTTAGTCATACAAGCGGGTTCTGACGCTCTGCTGGACGACCCACAAAGTCAGTTAAGATTATCTAACTTGGCTTTATGGGAGGCCGTGGAGGACTTAACAAAATTGTCGCATCGGATTTTAGTGCTCGGAGGAGGAGGCTACAATCCTTGGGCTACAGTAAGAGCCTGGAGTGGTATTTGGGGACTTCTTAATGAACAAAACCTTGATTTTGAACTTCCTTTGAAGCCGGTAGGAATACTTCGTGATCTAAAATGGAACCATTCAAAGGGACGTAATGTACCGTATAATTGGACCGCTAGGCTGGCAGATAGTCCAAATATCGGTTCAGTAAGAGAGGAGATTCGTGACATAGTACACGAGATAAAAAGATGAGAAAATTTCTTCTTATTTTTCCGTTGGTTCTTATTATTTCTATAAAATTTTTGAGTGCCGCAGAATTTAATATAGACCGCATTCAAATTACTCGTAACGGCTTACACCAGCATAATTTTTTAGTTGAGTTGGCCCGAAGTGATAATGAAAGAGCTCTTGGATTAATGTTTAGAAAAGAGTTGCAGGAAAATCACGGAATGCTTTTTATCTATAGAAATGAAGGTGAAGTGAGTATGTGGATGAAAAATACGTTTATATCCTTAGATATGTTATTTATTGATAAAGATGGTTATATCGCTCGTATTGTACGAGATACGGAGCCCCTTTCTCTGAACATTATTTCCTCTATGGGAAATGTTTTGGGAGTATTAGAATTACTCGGCGGCACAGCTTCACGATTAGATATTCGAATAGGCGATCGGGTTAACCATTCGGCATTCAGTTTCTGATGATTTTGAAAGTCTACGAATTAATAAAAGCTTTTTAATAGTTGGTAAAATATTAATAAAACTGAAGGAAGTTTTTTTAAAGAAGATAAAGATCATAAAAAAAACTCTCCACATATGGTATAGGCTTCGGGATCACAACTTCTATCTGAGAAAAAAAGATGAGTAATAAAATTGTTAAACGGGTTGCTGCTGATAT
>Ga0114933_10006219_pt1 | contig 10629 bp, 6 predicted proteins | sample 4SBtaG_FD_89691 | JGI IMG/M metagenome (GOLD analysis project Ga0114933, IMG submission 89691) | Deep subsurface microbial communities from Kolumbo volcano to uncover new lineages of life (NeLLi) - 4SBTROV12_W25 metaG | ecosystem: Environmental > Aquatic > Marine > Volcanic | place: Kolumbo... | reverse complement strand
TTGGGTACTGATCGGACAGGCAGATAAGACCAAGTCGCTTTCATGGTTCAGGTCAGTTCTTATCGGCATTCTGCTGGGGCTTGCCTATTTGACCAAAGGTACAGGGCCGTTGTTTCTTGCCGGTGTGATTGGCTGCTTGTTGCTGGGTCGCTGGAGATCATCCGCCGGTGAGACGCTTGCTATAAATTCCGGCACACGTTGGAAATCGATCGGTGTAGTTGTGTTGAGTTGGGTGGTTATCAGTTCACCATTATTGGTTCGCAATGTGCGCGTTTATGGCAATCCTCTATACAACGTAAACAACTACTTCATGTACATGGATGAATTTGTAGATCCCGGGATTATCAAGGCAAACGGAATTTCAGTTGCTGAGACGAGAGAGGAGTTCTTCAAAACTCACAGCATCAGCGATTTAATTTCTCGTGAGAGTAAAGGCATCGGTGTTGAGACGTACGTCATCATGCGATCCCTTGGACCGGCACCTTATTTCGAAGCGAGAGTGCTGATCGGATTGCCTTTGTTTGCGGTCGGAGCATTGGTGCTACTGATGCGAGGAAGCATTGCGCGCAGCATGATTCTGATTTGGTTGATCTTTTCAATCTTGCTTTTCGCGTGGTACATCCCGATTGCCACTGGGTCGCGATTCACCGCACCGTTGATCCCGATTTTCACGTGTCTGGCTGCACACGGGATTTCCAGTTGGGTGCATGCGTCTAAGAGAGAGATTAAACCAATCATGCTGACTTTGGTTTTGGCGATTTACGCCGCGACATGGACCGTGCTTACCGTTACCAGATAAGATCGGCGAATGAATTGGTCACTAGGTACCAATCAGAGTCATTTCACAGCCCAGCGTGGTGAGCACACGATGCAGTTCGCCGAGCATTTGTTCATCGCGGTATGTGCCAACAATCGCACCACCACTACCGGCAAACTTAGCACTTGCTCCAACGCTTCTTGCAGCGTCAACCATCGCAACTTGTTCGGCAGGTAATTGGCAAATACTTTTTCTCAGGTCAAAATTCTGATCGATTAAGTTTGCCAGCAGTTCATGATCCCCGTCGTTAATGGCACGCTTCGCATGATCGGTCAGTTCGGCGAATTGTGACATCGCTTCAATAACGGCAGTTTCTCCACGTTCGAATCGTCCGCGCAAGTCATTATGAAACACTTCGGTAGGTTGTCCGGCGTCAGTGTTAAACGCAACGTATGAATTGGTCAGACTCTCGAGCGAAAGGCTCTCATAACTACCGCAATTCAACCCTTGATCCAGAGTCATGCGTTCCTTAGCGAAGTCCATATATACAAGTCCGTCATAAACCTGAATGACTCGATCTTGCAGTCCGGCAGCGATACCCAGTTCGTCAGTTTCGACGCTTAATACAAGGGATGGCTGGATGTGCAGCGGCACCTCGATGTCGTAGAACTCGATCAGGGCACGTAATGTAGCCACGATAATGGCACTTGAACCGGCCATGCCTACCGCACGCGGAATATTTGATTCGTATCGTATTGAAAAGTTGCGATTGTGTAAGTCGTATCGTCCTCGGCAGAACTCGACAAACTTCTTGATTGTTGCTTTGACGAGTCGGATTCCACCGTAATAGCCGTGGAGATTAACATCCATTGCAAGATCATCAATACTCTTGAATCGGCTTTGGTCTTCCTGACTCGGGATTAGCTCAAGATCTTCCCATTCGTACATTACGACTCGGGCAAAGTATTCCGGTACACCGACTGCGATTGTCTTGCCGTGGTATCCATCGGAAGGATTACCGATGAGCCCGGCGCGGGCTGTCGCTTTGCATCTGATTAATTCCACGAGGCGACTCCTGTATCTAATCAGATGGATTGAGTTGTGATTGAACGAATTCACGGATGGATGGTCCGAGTTGTTCGTCGTGGAGTGCAAATTCTATGAACGTCTGAAAGTAGCTTTCAAACTTACCGATATCGTAACGTCGCTCTGTTGCCGGCAGTTTCACGCCCATTACCTTGCCGCCTTGCCGGATTAATGTGTCGATGGCATCCGTCAGTTGAATGGCATCATTGGTGTCCGGTTGAGTGTTTTGCAGGATTTCGTAGATGGCCGGTGAAAACACGTAGCGTGCAGCGATGGATAGATTGCTCGGTGCATGTTCCGGACATGGCTTTTCGACCACACCCTTTAATGCAGTGATTTCACTATCACTGACTGGATCAGCGATTCCAAACTGGCTGACCTGACTTTCACAAACCGGTTCAAGTGCGAGCACGGCATCCGCATTTTCCGCATCGTAAATGTCAACCATGCGGCGTGTGATTTGGCTTTGGGCATTGATTCCGATAATGGAATCGCCGAGAGCGACAACCGCGGGCTCATTCCCAACAAGCGGTTTGGCACACAAGACTGCGTGCCCAAGTCCCAGTTGTCGGCGTTGACGTGTGTAGAAATACTCAATGTCACGTCGTTCATAGTCAAGTTCACTGAGGCTCTCTTCCCGACCGGTGGCTCTCAACATGTCGATCAGATTTTCATCAATATCGAAGTGCTGTTCGATAGAGGATTTGCCGTGAGCGGTAATAAATAGAATGCGCTTGATACCGGATTGAGCGAGTTCTTCGACGACGTATTGCACGACAGGTTTACGTCCCACCGAAAGCATTTCTTTCGGCTGGCTTTTACTCAATGGAAGAAGGCTCGTGCCGGTACCGGCGACTGGGACGACTGCGATATCAATTGTCATCGTTGGCCTCCGTTTGATTGGAAATCTGCAACTGTAGTTCTTCGATGAGATCCTGGTATTGGTCATCAGCGGCAATGAGTTTATTTGCAACGATCAGGGCTTCGTTGAGTTTTCCCTGTGTTTGCAGTAATCGCGACAGAGCCATCATGAATACGATGGTTTGCGGTTCAAGTTCATGTGCAAGCCGGATGTACTCGGTTGCTTTTTCCATCTCTCCGACTCGGTAAAGGGCCAGACCGTATCGGTATTGAACGGAGGCATTTTGCGGTGCGTATCCGGCATCCCGTTCGAAATGGACAAGTTCCTGGGCTCTTAGGATCTTAATTTCTTCGCTCCAGGTTCCAAGCTGTTCTTGCAGATTGGCAAGTTCTGCCGGATCTCGCATTTGCTGCATGGCTTGTCCTGCACCTTGAATCCTGTTCTCCAGCAACGTAGCGAGATTAGCCCGCGGCCCGGTTGCCCCAGGTTCGACTCGAATGGCCGTCCGGTAGGACTCTTCTGCTCTTTGGAAATCACCCAATCTCTCGTAAACGGTGCCAAGTGTCAGATGTGCTGCGGCGCGGTCATTGTTTACCAAGACACCGAGTTTCAATTCTTCGATACATTTGTCCAAATCGCGAGACTGTTTGATGCTCAGGTTTTCACGAGGGATTTGTGCACAAACCTGTGCTGCCGCCGTGCGTACACTTCGAACTTTGTCCTTAAGCAGAGGAGTCGCCTTAAGTCGTATCGTCCGGTAGGGATCCGAGGACCGATCCTGAAACCCCTGCAGGCTTTGTAGTGCAGCAATCCGCACTTGTGGATCAAAGTCGTGGAGTGCCTTAATCAAGGCGGCCTTGGATTCGGCGGAATGGTGGCCGTCGATCCATAAGAGAGCAGAGGCTTTGGCGATTCCGGCCACTTCTCGTTGCTTGAGAAGTTCGATGATTTCCGCCTGTCCATGTGTTTCAGCATTCCAACTGGCTGATAGTGCCTCAGCAAAGTGTGCCGGGCGGTGCTTGTCATCAGGGAACCATCCCTCAACAGATTCCGCGGCCCACTTGTCGATTTCAGCGAGTGCAGCCTTGATATCTTCATGACCTTCACCTGCTGCACGTAGCCAGTCGTTGTATTGTGTAAGCTTCAATTCCTGCTTACGCTGGTCGCTTATGTTTGCCCGGTCCAGATGGCAGCGTGTACAGGAATTTGGCGTACCAATCTTGACACTTAAATCTGGCCGCGGCACTCGGAGGCTGTGATCACGCCGCGGGTCGACCTTCATATAAGTTGCTTCGGGCATGTGGCACTCGACACAGGAGGCGCCGGTCGAGTCAACTTTGTGTTGATGGTGGCCTGGGAGATCGTACTTGCCAGGGTTATGTGCATGGCAGGACGTACACAGTTTATTGCCTTCGATCTTTATCTTTGCGGTATGGGGGTTGTGGCAGTCCGTACACTTGATGCCCTTGTGATACATCTTGCTCTGAATGAAGGACCCGTAAACATAGACTTCATCCATGATTTGACCATCGGCATGATACGTTTCTGGCCGTAAGACTTCGTTGCTGAAGTGATTATGGAAGTTGTCGCCTGAATGGTATTCCGGATGCACAATCCGGCGTCGTGAGTGACACGGTGCACACGATTGGACCTGAGCGAGATTGGAGTCGTCACTCTTTAGTTGTGCTAACCCCTTGTAGTGATTTTGATCCCAGAAAAAGGTCTTGTTTGCCACGATGTCCAGATGCAAGCTGCCAGGACCATGACACGCTTCGCAGCTCACGTCAATTTCCGAATACGTCGTGTGATACTCGCCGGTCTTATCATCGAATCGCTTTTGCAGGTTTGTACTGTGGCAATCTGCACACATGTTATTCCAACGCTGAGCAATGCCAGTCCAGTGTAGTGCATCATCGGGTGCAAGTTTTTCGTCAACATCAGGGGGGTTAAGGTATAACCACCGCTGCTTCTCCGTGTCCCATGAAACCCTCAAGACCTGCAGACGCGCAATTTCATTTTCCTTGTGATTGGCCGTTCGATCGAATTCCACCAGATACTGCTGTAACGGCTCATATCCAAACACATATTTAATTTGGAAGTCTGCCATCTCACCGTCGGGACCTTCAGTGTTTACGAAGTACTTGTCATCTTTGACAAACATCGTGCTAGTGACGCCGTAGTGCTCCAGCGATGCATTGTCAAAATCACCTCGTACGGTTTCCGAGTTGGCCACGTCCATCGCCAAATCGTGATGAGATCCGTGAAATTCGTCATGCTGTTGTTCGTGGCACTCCACACATCTCTTTCGTCCGACGTATTTTGCAACGGCATCCGCCGGCAGATTATTCTGATAATCAGCGACAACCCACCACGCCAGCGCAACCAGTACGAGAAAGGATGTTACGACCAGTTTCATCCACGGCGAAGGACCATTGGATGTGCTGGGATGCTCAGTTTTTGCTTGCTTTTTGGACATGGATCGAAGTGGAGCGAAAGAAACCTAAAATGTGTCTTTTTCTATACTAAAACGGGTAATTCAATTGGTGATTGCGATGCGCATCGATGCCACGGATTCACCCAATAAACTGCCCAAAACCGGCATGGTTGAGACGGTTATACCGATTTTTTGTTGGGCTGCTGAATTGAATTAGGTAGTGGTTCGGCCGTATAAAGGTCATACGGGAAAACCTTGGATTCGGTTTCCAAAAATACCAGACCTTGAATTTGTATGTGAAGGCGATTCGAGGCATCGAAAGCAGAGGGTTATATGTCATTTTCAGACGATGGTTTGGAACAACTTGCAAACTGGATTGACCACGATGATGTGGTGGAAGCGCCGGATGAGCAGACGGATAAGGTCGCGCGGCGCAAGGCGCTCTCCATTATTTCCGGTATCGGAATTGGCAGTTTGGTGTTTCAACGAGCATTGTCTGCGCAAATCCCATCAGCTGGTGAGATTGAGGCCAGCCACATTGCTGCGGCGGAGTGGGTCGCCGGCGTGGAGCTTGACGAAAGTGATCGTGAGTCGCTGGTTAACGAGTTCAACGCGGTCAGAGCGACATCACAAATTTTGCTTGAAGCACAGGTGGATTATGCGATTCATCCCGCTGTGCATATGAACGTGCATGAAGATCCGCAACAGGTTGCGGACGCCAATGCCAAACGCAATGGCGTGGTCATTTCATTACCGCGAGAAAAACTGTCCGTTGATAACAATGACGATATTGGTTTTGCGACGATAGCCGAATTGGCTGCCATGTTGCGTAAGAAGCAAATCAGCAGTAGCGAACTCACCCGCATCTACCTGGATCGACTGACCACATATGATCAGCAATTACTTTGTGTGGTGAACTTCTGTGAAGAATCCGCAATGAAACAAGCGGCCGTGGCTGATGAACAATTGTCCAAAGGAAAAGAGCTTGGATTACTTCACGGTATTCCCTGGGGTGCCAAGGATCTTATCGCCTATCCGGGGTATCCGACCACATGGGGTGCACCATGTTTTGAGAATCAGGAGTTTGATTATAAGGCGACCGTTGCAAGCCGGCTTGATGATGCGGGTGCTGTGCTCATCGCCAAGTTGTCGCTCGGTGCGCTGGCCATGGGTGATAAGTGGTTTCGAGGGATGACACGTAATCCCTGGAATACAGAACAGGGTAGTAGTGGCAGTAGTGCTGGCTCAGCGAGCGCTACGGCAGCAGGTCTTGTTGGATTCTCACTTGGTAGCGAAACGTATGGCAGTATTGTGTCGCCAAGTAGACGGTGCGGCACGTCCGGGCTTCGACCTACATATGGTCGTGTCAGCAGGGCAGGATGCATGCCACTGACTTGGTCCATGGATAAAATCGGCCCGATTTGTAGAAGTGTTTCCGATTGTGCGCTCGTTTTTGACGCGATCCATGGTACTGATGGAGAAGATCCGACGGTAAAGGACTATCCGTTTAACTGGTCAGATAATATGTCACTAAAAGGATTGCGGATTGGGGTGTTTGAGGGTGACCGACAGCCCGGGGAACAGGAAACGATTGATATATTGGAGGAGCGTGGTGCAAGATTGGTAACCATTGAACTGCCATCAGATATTCCAGTGCAAGCACTTGTGATGATCTTGTTCTGTGAAGCGGGTACTGTATTTGATGACATTACGCGTGACGGTGTGACCGAGGGATTGAATCGCTGGCCGGGGCTGTTTCGGCGTGCTCGGTTTACCAATGCCGCGGATTACCTCAAAGCGAATCGGATCAGAACTCAGTTAATCCACAAGATGCGCGACACGATGAAAGACATCGACATTTACATTGGTAGTCCCGCGTCTGAATTGCTAATTACCAATCTTACGGGTCATCCCACCGTGGTGATGCCTGCCGGATTTAATGAAAAGGACGGTCGAAAGACACCGTTTAGCATCACAATGACTGGCCAGTTGTTTGGCGAGTCAAAGTTGTTAGCGGCTGCGCATGCATTCCAGCAGGAGACTTCGTATCATAGAGAACGGCCGGTGCTCTAAGATCACCGCGGAGCCGTAATTAACAACGATCAGTTCGAGAGATACGTATGTCTACTTTTCGCATTGCTGGTGTCCAGATGGATATCCAGCTAATGGAGAACCAAAAGAACCTTGACGCCATGGCAACAGCCATGCGTGAAACAACATCCAACGGCGCACAGCTTACCGTGTTTCCGGAGTGTGCTGTTACAGGCTACTGTTTTAGCAGCCTTGAAGAGGCAATGCCTTATAGCGAAATTGTGCCAGGTGATAGTGTCGAGTTCTTTACCACGCTGTGCCGGGAGACTAATAGTCATGTGGTATATGGCACGCTGGAGCGTGTAGATGACAAGCTATTTAATGCATGCGTGCTTGTTGGCCCAAATGGCTTGGTCGGAAACTACCGGAAAATCCACCTGCCGTTTCTCGGTATCGACCGGTTTACAACGCCCGGTGACCAACCGTTTCAGGTTTATGAAGTTGGTCCGATAAAAGTTGGTATGAATATCTGTTATGACGGTTCTTTTCCGGAATCATCGCGTGTGATGGCGTTGCAGGGAGCAGATCTGGTGGTGCTGCCGACGAATTGGCCGCCTGGTGCAGAGGGGTTTCCAAAGTGGATTATTAACACGCGTGCATTGGAAAATAAAATCTACTATGCAGCGGTGGATCGAATTGGGCGAGAACGAGGCTTCTCATTCATCGGCGGCAGTAAGATCTGTCAGCCTAACGGTGAAGATATTCAGTTCGCGGATCACGCCGACTATGAAATACTCTACGGCGATATTGATCCATCGCTCAGCCGAAACAAACACATCGTTCGTGTACCGAAGGAACATGAGATCGACCGTTTTGTCGATAGACAGCCGCACTGGTATCAGGACATTGTTGACGAAAATCACTAAATGTAATTGAGACGACCTCAACCAAGTTTCATTGAGATGAAAGCAGGCACAAATCATGCGACACCAAACATTCGCATATCAACAATCCAGACGACGCTTTTTGAAGCGTTCATTCGCAGCGTTGGCTGCTGTGAGTCTTCCCGCAGTGTACGATGCGACGAGTTATGCGGCTCGCATTGGACGTCGACCGTCGCAACTGAAAATCGTTGATATTAAACGTAAGACCGTACGGGTTGAGTACAGGGAGATTCCACGGCGAGCAATGGATCGGGAATTGCCTCACTGGCGCTATGCAGAATTGTTTCAGGTGGAGTTGCTATCAGGAACCGTTGGCATTGGCGAAACGCTGTTGTATTACACATGGGGTGCTACTCAGGATGATGATGTAGAGCGAGCAATTGGCCGCAATGCAGCGGATATCATGTGGGATGATTCACTGGGCGCCGGTCTGCAAATGGCACTGTTTGAGGCCGTTGCAAAGACCGGGGGCGTACCGGTTCACAGGCTATTGGGTCATCAGGTTTACGATACAACGCCATTGTCGTGGTGGAATATTGATACCCCGCCTGAAGATCTGCTGGCTGAATGCCTCGAAGCGCACAGCTTGGGGTATACCGCATATAAGACCAAGGGCCGCCCATGGTACGACGTGTGGAAGCAGGTTGAAATGGTCGGCGAGAAACTGGATTCATCCTTCAAAGTGGATATGGACTTCAACGATACGTTGCTAACAGCAGACTTGGGAATCCCGATCCTCAAGGAATTGGATGAGTATCCACAGTGCGATATATATGAGTCTCCGATTCCACAAGGTGACATTCCGGGAAATGCCAGGATCGTTAAGGAGATCCGCGGTAAAGTCGCCATGCATTACGGGACGCCTTCACCATCAGATGTGGCTAAGAGCAATTGTTGTGATGGATTTGTAATCGGTGGAGGAGCATCGCGACTGATGAAACAGGCGCATACGGCTGCTTCTATTGATCGGCCATTCTGGCTTCAACTGGTCGGCACAGGTGTCACAGCGGCGTGGAGCTTGCAATTTGGTGCTGTGCTGACACACGCGACGTGGCCTGCGGTGAATTGCCATCAGTTGTACATGTACAACACGCTAACCGAACCCATTCGCGTCCGCGAAGGTTTGGCGGCAGTGCCAACGTCTGAGGGTATCGGTTATGAGATCGACTGGAACCTGGCTGAAAAACTGCAAGTCGATAAACCGGAATCCCGGCCGGAGCCAAAACGACTGTTGCGCACGACCTGGCCCGATGGTCGCGTTATGTACACGGCCAGCAATGGCACAGTAAACTGGATGCTAAATCCAGCCCGAAAGCCGGGCAATATGCCGTATTTTGAAAGAGGCGTCGATACACGACAGCTTCCAGATGATGGGAGTGCCCGCTGGACGGAACTTTACAATTTGGCTCAAAAAGGGCCAACGATGGTGAAAGAGTAACCAAAACAAACGATAATAGTTGAATCAATCCTGGCACTGAGACTCTGATAGGGTAGAGAATTATGACACGACGAATCACGACAGTTCTGGCGATCACAATGATCTCCTTGATCGCGACTGAATTATATGCTGCGGAAAAGATTGAACCATCAGAACGTGCAACTGCAGAGGCACGCAGCCATAGCTGGACCAGCTGGCGCGGACCCATGCGGGATGGGATCTCCGGCGAGACAGGATTGCAATCTCAATGGCCTGAAGGAGGGCCGAAACTGATTTGGCAAGTTAATGGCCTGGGAAATGGCTTTTCGTCTGTGGCGATTGCAAATGGGCGCATCATCTCGATGGGTAAAGTTGATGGCTCGGTCAGTGTTATCGCATTGAGCCAGAAGGATGGCGGCAAGCTGTGGCAAACCCCGATTAGCGGCGGCAATAATCCCAACTGCACTCCAACTATCGATGGCGATCGTGTTTATGCACTTACGCATAATGGCAATCTGGTCTGCTTGGATGTGAAGACTGGTGAAATTCTGTGGAAGAAAAACTTCGCCGCAGACTTCGGCGGCAGAATGGAATCAGGTTGGGGCTACAGCGAATCACCGCTGGTGGATGGTGACCGACTTGTATGTACACCCGGTGGACGTGAAAACATGGTTGTTGCATTGAATAAAGAAACGGGTGAAAAGCTCTGGTCCACAGCGATGCCCGCGGAGGCTGGTAATCGTGGTCAGGATGGAGCCGCGTATTCATCTGTCGTCATTGGAAATGGCGGTGGCATTCGCCAATATGTTCAACTCACCGGACGTGGCGTATTCGGAATCGATAGCAAGTCGGGCCGAGTGCTCTGGCAATACAACCGAATCGCCAACGGCACAGCCAATATCCCAACACCGATTGTCAAAGGGGACTATGTCTTCTGTTCGACTGGTTACAACACCGGTGCAGCACTACTGAAACTCAACAAGACCGGAGCAGGTATTGCAGCTCAGGAAGTGTACTTTCTGGAACCTCGCGATGTGCAAAACCATCATGGTGGCATGATCTTACTTGGCGATCATATCTATATGGGACATGGTCACA
>Ga0114933_10006218_pt1 | contig 10629 bp, 11 predicted proteins | sample 4SBtaG_FD_89691 | JGI IMG/M metagenome (GOLD analysis project Ga0114933, IMG submission 89691) | Deep subsurface microbial communities from Kolumbo volcano to uncover new lineages of life (NeLLi) - 4SBTROV12_W25 metaG | ecosystem: Environmental > Aquatic > Marine > Volcanic | place: Kolumbo... | reverse complement strand
AGAACGCTGGGCTGTCTCCTGACTCCACAGCTGGGCGCATGGTGGATGGCATCGGGAAGGTGGTGCGTATCCCCACATCCATCCTGTCGGGCACCGATGAGTTCATCAAGCAGATCGCTGCTCGTGGACGCACGCGGGCAGACCTCACCATCGCTGGGATGGAGAAGGGTCTCAGTGGCCCACAGCTGGACGAGTTTGTCTCCTCCACCATGAATGAGCTCTTCGTGGAAGGGCACGGGTACCACATCCAAGGCCTGTTCAAGCGTGGCCTGGATGATGCAAAGAAGAAGGGCCTCAGCGGTCCCCAGGCCAAAGAGCACGCCAAGAAGTTCGCCCAGGACAAGTTCGACCCGTCCCTGCAGACCCTCGCAGAGCCCGGCCAGAAGCATGCACGGGAAAGCACCTTCACAGAGAAGCTCGACCCCCAGTCCCTGCCGGCTCACTACCAGCGGATGGTGATTGCTCACCCCATGCTGCGGCTCATCACTCCCTTCGTCAGGACACCAACAAACATCGCGTATCACGCAATACAGCGTCTAAGCGCACCCATCCAAGCAAGCCAGGCGGCCCTTGCGAATCTCCCCGCCTTCAAGAGGCTGAAGACCCAAGGCTGGTCCCTGTCGAAGGACATCCACAGTGGTGATCCTGTCCGCAAGGCTGAGGCGTTGGGCAGAGCCACAGCTGCGGCTGGGTTCCTCACGGTCGCCTATGGCCTGGCCTCATCCAACCGGATCACCGGGCGTGGCCCGTCCGACCCCGAGCAGCGCCGACTTCTCCAGGCCACTGGCTGGGTCCCATACTCGATCAAGACGGATGAGGGTTATGTGCAGTTCTCCAGGCTGGACCCCTTCGCCACTCTTCTCGGCACGTTTGCCGACACCTGGGAATTCTCCAAGTGGGCACCTGAGGACAGGCAGGAAGATGTGGAGACCATCCTGATGGGCTCCGTGGTAGCCCTGGCCAACAACTTCACAAACAAGTCATACCTCACCGGAGTCAAGGCCTTCGTGGACGCGGTCTCACAGCCGGACAAGAAGATGTCCAGTTTCATCCAGCAGTACGCTGGTGCAGCCATCCCGAACTACGTCCCCCAGTCCATCATCGGGCCGGGCGAAGAGAACCTGAAGGATGTCCGTGGCGTGCTCGATGCCGTCATGGCCAGGACCCCCTGGCTGTCGGATGAGATCGAGCCCCTAAGGAACGTCCTGGGTGAGCCGGTCAAAAAGCTGAAGTCAGCCTTCGCCTCGGAGACCGGGGGTATCACTGACGCCTTCCTTCCCATCGCCTACAGGGCCGTGTCGGATGATGTGGTGGCCAACGAGCTCAGGGCTGTGGGCCACGGCTTCAGCCCGCCCAAGGCCATCAAGGGCAAGGTGGACCTGACAACCATCCGCAGCAAGAAGGGACAGACGGCCTATGACCGTTGGGGCCAGCTGCACGGGACTGTCCGTGTTGGCCGGGATAACCTGCGCCAGGCACTGCTCAAGGTCATCCGCCACCGGGACTACCAGGCCATGCCTCTTGAATCGACCTCTGAGGTTGAGTCTCCCCGGATCGCTGTCCTGCGCCGTGTGATTGGCCGCTACCGCCGGGCCGCGTGGGCCCAGCTGCTTGAAGAATTCCCCGAGGTTGCTGCGGAGTCCGCCCGCGTCCAGCAACTGCAAACCCTAGCCCGCATTGGAGGCTGACCCATGGCCCTCAGCTATAACGAACGGAAGGCCACCAGCCCGACCGATGACACCTATGCTTGGACATTCCCTGTCCTCACCACAGCCGACATCAAGTGCCGCCACAATGGCGACGAGCTGACGGCGGGTGACGCGGTCAACGGTTTCACAGTCAGTGGTGGTGATGTCATCCTTGGCTCCTCTGTGACCATCGCCACCAATGATGTGGTGCGCGTGTGGAGGGACACTCCCTCTGGTGCGCTGGTGGACTTCCAGCCAGGTGTCCTGAAGGAGTCCGACCTGGATACCTCTACCCTCCAGGGCCTGTACCGGGCACATGAAGCCTACGACAGGGCCGTGGATGTCCTCCCCATCGCTGGCCTGTCCGGTGCTGTCCTTCGCAAGGCATCAGGCACAGACTTCGACCTCACCTGGGATGACGCCCTGAATGCCTCCGTGGCCCAGCTCATCTCTGCCAACGGTGTGGGTGCATGGACTGCAGCGGACACCCTGAACTGGAACACCGAGCGAGTGAACCAGGACAACATCGTGGAGCTGGATGCTGACACGCCCGCCTCTGGAAACGGCAACTGTGTGAAGATGAAGACCGCCGGGGACTTTGAGTTCCAGGTGGATGCTGCAGCGAACCACACTGCCGGCGCTGACGCCGAGCTCACCATGACCTTCTACGTCAGGAAAGTTGGTGATGCCTGGGCCTCCAAGGCCAGTGTCTACCTGCCGCAGTCCAGCGTAGCCGGGACGACCTCCTGCCAGGTGTCAGGCACCTACATCGTTGAGAACCTGGAGATTGGTGACAAGGTCGCCATGCTCCTGACCCCGTCCGACGCAGCAACCAACTGGGCCTGGCTCGACAAGGCCAGCTCCTGTGTCGTGCGGAGGATCGGCTAGTGGGCCTGAAGATTCTCTGGAGGATGCCAGAGATATCCTGGGAGCGAGTCACCACCGCCAGCCAGGTGGCCGTGCAAAGCTCCGGTGCCTCTGCCTCGGCCACGCTGGTCCTCAGCAATGCTTGGTCCACATCCATCACCGTAGACATCGAGCCGCGCATGGGCTCGCTCCTGCGCCGTGGCATTGACTACACGGTGTCCGACAGGGTCGTGGTGTTTGAACCTGGGCAGACCAGGAAGACTGTCACGGTCTCCATGCTGCCCAGCACAGGGTTCCGCAAGACAGCCCACATGGAGCTCGTCGCTCGCAAGCGCAAGAACAGGGGAACCAAGGGCGACTACTCAGTCTGCACCTGGACCCTGTATGGCAACGGGGAGCCCCCTGTGGCCACCTTCGGGACGGACGCTGCAGAGACAGACAAGTCCAGCGGGTACACCTCCGTGGTCACCCTGGACGCTGCCAGCCGTGAGCAGACAGACATCCCCGTCACCCTCGGCGGGACCCTCACCAAGACCACCCACTACACACTGTCGGGTGCCTATTGGAATGACACCCTGAACCAGCTCGAGATTCCTGCAGGGAAGACTTCAGCCCAGCTGGATGTCCAACTGTTGGGAACTGCCGGCACGGTCACGATGTCCCTCAACGTGCCTGCAGACAACACCCTCAGGAACCTGCTCACCTTCTCCAAGATGGGCACACCAGAGCACGGCGTCTTGGCTGGGACTGAAAGCCAGATCGACTTCAAGAACGCCACCGACGATGATGTGGGACATCTGTTTGGTGTGCCCACGGACTGGGAGTTCGGTGGAGACACGGGTGGTCCCTCTAACCAATTGAGCCTGGCACACAGCCTGGAGACCTTGGCAGATCCCAACGGTCTGTCCACCAGTATCCTATGGGCCAGCCCACACGACAACGATGGTGGGTCCACTGCCTATGGGTACTGTGGGAAGAGCACGAAGGTGGAGCTCGTGGGTGGTCATGCCATCCCCAAGATTCAGACCGGTCACAACATCCTGTCCTTCTACATGAAGAACGACGGGGCCCCTGGTGGCTTCTCTCAGGCCCCGTACAGCCGCATCATGCTGGTCAATGAAGACCTGGCCGTGACGCACAGCGTGGCCTTCCAGTGGACCGCAGGTGTTCCTGCCATCACTGAGACCAGCTTGGTGGACTATTCAGGTGTGACCGATGAGGGCTCCGGGTGGTACCGGATCTGGCTCATCTACGATGCCCCCGCCTCTGAGGATGGGGACCTGGCCGACTTCCGTGTGCAGCCCTGCTGGCACCCGTCCCAGGATGTGAGCCTCAACCAAGACAAGGGCGCGTACATCTGGGGTGCCCAGTTCGAGGTGGACCCCACGCAGCTCGTGGTCGCCCCCACTGCCTATCAAGTTGTGGAGGAGTACGCACAGTTCGCCGGCTCCTCAGTCCAAGGGGCAGATCCCCTGCTGACCCTCACAGGAGTCTGACCCGTGCCCGAGACCACCGACGTTCGACTGGCCCGCATGGAGGGCAAGATCGACAACATAGACGACAAGCAAAACACCCTTCTTGGCCGCACCAAGGACCAGGAGAAACGCCTGAGATCCCTGGAGCACCACCGTTCCTGGCTCTGGGGAGCCTGGGCCGCAGTCCTCGCCCTCTTCAAGTACCCCTTCCAAAACTAGACCCATGCCCGCTCCCTACCAAGACAACACCAAGTCCATCAAGGTCCTCCACAAGGAGTCCGCCACCGTCACCCTAGCCTTCTCCCTTCCTCGCCCGTCGAGCCAAGGGGCGAGTGCCGTCACCTTCGACACAGAGTTTGTGGCAGGCAGCGGGGCCACCCCTGGAGTCCTCGACCTGGAAGTTCAGTACCTAGACCCCAACGGTACCTGGCAGACCCATGCAGACCTTCCGTCCAGCATCGCTGCGGATGATGTTTCCCATAATAAGTTCATCAACCGCCCCCTGCGAGCCAAGGCAACTCTGACCCCCACGAGCGGAGTGGGTTTCCCTGTGGCCGCCACCCACGCCACCGCCCTCGTCCTGTCAGCTGTCCCCGCCCACGGAGAGACACTGGAGCTCGTGGATGGTCTGACCCTGGAGACGGTCAAGGTTGCCTTCTACCGAACCGCAGGTGACGCAGGCGTGGCCGATGCCAGCCAGGTTGACAGGGACAATATCTACTACTGCCCCCTCACCGGGACCCCCGGCTCCACCGCTGGAGCAGACATCGCTGCCACCCGTACTGCACTCGTGGGCGTCTTGGGCACAGTCAAGACAGCAGGCAGCTTCCGCATCACCGCCAGCAACGGCGGGGGCGATGGGGACATCACCCTGACCCATGATGTGAAAGGTGAGGTTGGCAACGTCACTCCCCCGGACTCCTCTGATGGCACCATCACTGGTACAGCCCTCGCTGCCGGCACCGGAGTGGAAGTCTCTGTCTCCCTTATTGTGTCCACCGTATGAGCCAAAAAGTCCCCGACAGCCTGTCGGATATTCACTCCCTTCTCACGGCCCAATTTAGGGCCATCCTGGAGGAGAAAAATCCGAGCGCGGCGCAGCTAAATACCATCCGTCAGTTCCTGAAAGATAACGATGTGACGGTGCTACAAATGCTGAGTGAGCAGGGCGGAATTGCCGCACCTCTTCACCGACTTTCTGAGTCCATGCCATTCACCGACCCGGAAGACGGACCCATCCTTGAGGAGCGTACTGGCTGATCCATGGTGAAACGAAGCGGCCTGTCCTTCCCCCGGACAACGCTTCCTGAAGAGCTCCATGACTTCCGCAACTTCCTGTACCTCACATGGAAGGCCCTAGGACTCCCTGAGCCCACCAAGCGTCAGTACGAGATTGCCTACTGGCTCCAGCATGGAGACAAGCGGCAGATCACCTGTGCGTTGCGCGGGCTGGGGAAGTCCTGGATTGCGGCAGCCTTCTCCATGTGGTGCCTGTCCATGGACCCGTGGCTGAACATCCTGGTCATCTCCGCGTCCAAGCAGCGGGCTGATGACTTTGTGCAGTTCTGTCACCGGCTCATGGAGCTGGACCACATCTCCCACCTGAAGCCCGGACCCAACCAGCGGTCCAGCACCGTGGCCTTCGATGTGGCTGGGGCACCTGCCTCCCATGCTCCCTCCCTGAGGTCCCAGGGTATCACCGGCCAGATCACTGGTGGTCGAGCAGATGTCATCATCCCCGACGACATCGAGGTGCCCACCAACTCCTGGACACAGACGATGCGGGAGAAGCTGGCCCACCTGGTGACCGAGTTCGAGGCCATCCTGAAGCCCAACTCTGACTGGGGCCGGATCTGCTACCTGGGGACACCCCACACTCAGGAGAGCCTGTATTGGCACCTCATGGAGTCTGGCTACGCCATGCGGATGTGGCCGGCCAGGTTCCCCGAGGATGTCTCCCTGTACCGTGGCCTGCTGGCGCCCTCGATTGCTGAGGAGCTACTAATCGAGCCAGGATTAGTAGGTCAGCCCACCGACACCCGCTTCTCCGAGGAGGAGCTCCAGAAGCGTGAGGCGGCCATGGGACGCACCGCGTTCCAGATGCAGTTCCTCCTGAACACCACGCTGTCCGATGAGGAGAGGTACCCCCTGAAGCTGAGGGACCTGGTCGCCATGGACCTGGACGACCGCACAGCCCCAGAGCGGGTCATCTACACCAGCGGCGAGGACCGCATCGACAAGGAGCTCCCTAACATGGGCTTCAGGTCCGACCGGTGGCAGCGACCCATGGACCTGATGGGCAACTGGATTCCCTACGAGTCCGTGGGTCTGTTCATCGACCCCTCAGGCAAGGGCGCCGACGAGTGCGCCTATGTGGTGCTCGCCCGCCTGGCCGGGATGATCTACCTGCTGGACTGGGGTGGGTTCCTGGACGGGTACTCCCCAGAGACCCTGACCTCCCTGGCCCAGATTGGGCAGCGGTACCGGGTGGACCAGATGGTGGCCGAGGGCAACTATGGCAACGGGATGTGGGGCAAGCTCTTCATGCCCTACCTGACGCGCATCCATCCGTGCTCCTTCGAGGAGATCCATGTGACTGGCCGCAAGGAGGACCGCATCATCGACATCCTGGAGCCCCTCTGGCAGCAGCACAGGCTGGCCGTGAACCGGGGCCGGGTCCTGAGCGAGATCCGCGAGCTGGAGCGCAGGGACAACCCTGGGGCCGCCCTGGCCTACAACCTGTTCAACCAGGCCACCCACATCTGCAGGGACACCGACGCCCTGAAGCATGACGACCGCCTGGATGCCCTGGCCCTGGGGGCCTCCTGGTTCGCCTCCAGCTTGGCCATGGACCAGGACCAAGAGTACGCCCGCCTGCAGGAGGAAGCCTTTGACAAGAGCATCGAGGAGTTCCTGGAAGCATCCGGCCAACGGTCCCAGGAGAAGACCTGGCTAAGTGGCTTTACGGCCCTCTAGAGCTGGGTAAGTTGAGGGGAAGATAGCATGCAGTTGTAGGTACGTTGAAATACACCCCCTTAGGGGCTAATGGGGAGGGATCACGTAGTGATCATCTATAGGTCTCCTTAGGTTACCTAAGGTCTCCTGAAGAGACCTCTGGTGTGACCTAAGCTCATGTTCCCCATCCTCCCCCCTAATTCCCAGCCCTAGGTACACCTAAGGTCAAGCCAAAGATTCACCCAGGAGAAGCCCTTGATTGACCAAGCATTGGGCTGGGTGGGTGATGTGGCTAGAGCCCTAAGGGAGTGGCTGCTTCCGTCCATGTCCGTGGTCCTGTGTTCACAAGCAGGGGTCCGCTACAGGAAGGGCAAAGAGCCAACCCTGCTGAAGCCAGGGGTCTACTGGTACTGGTCCCCTCTCACGGACATCGAGGTCTGTGATGTGGTCCAGCAACCACTGACCACTGAAGAGCAGCACCTGGTCACCCTGGACGGGAAGACCGTGTCTGCCGGGGTGGCATGCACCTACAGAATCACCAACCCCCTGCTATGGGACCGCCAATTCACGGACCCTGAAGAGACCTTAGGGGACGCCTCACAGGCCGCCGTCAGGAGACTGGTGGTTCACTCTCGGCTGGAGAACATGATTGCCTTGGGCTCACAGCTGGACAAGGCCCTGCTGGGTCAGGTCAAAAGGGAGACCCAAGGGATGGGGGTTGAGATCATCCACGCACGATTCACTTCACTTGCACCTTCACGGGTGCTCTCACTACTGGGGGTTGGCTGATGTTCCTGCCCACCAATGGGACCTGGAGTATATATACCCCAGGTCCCATCCCTACTGAAGGAGCGCCATGGCCGGCTCACTAGATCCCGACCCGCTGGATATATCCTCCGTCTCCCCAGGGCCCTGGAACAAAGACACCTCCATCAACACAGAGATCGAGAACAATGATGGTCACCGAGTGGCTAGGGTCTACAAGATCAGCGACCTGGACTCCTCCAGCCTACCGTGGCAGGAAAACCGGCAGCTGATTGAGAACGCCATCGGCTATGCCACCCAGGCCGCTGACAGGGACGCCAGCATTCAGATCCATCAGGTTGAGCGGCAGCATGAAGATGACCTTGGGTCGATCTACAGGCGGGCCCTTAGGGAGATCGCTGCCCATCACCAAGCTGCGGGGTCGGTGATCCGTAGGCTGAAGCGTGCGGGGTTGCTGTAGGCCAATAACGAACGAGGCCATAGTATTCCCTATGGTGCTGTGCGCTAATTCACCCCCTCCAGTCCCCTGTGAGGTGGCAACTCCAGCGCGAATGTTTCGGCCCTAAAATCCGTGTCGGCTCAAGATGCGTAGTCCGCCTGTTTACCCCCCCGGGGGGGCCCGCCAGGGGGGTCGGGGCACCAGGGCCGGGCACCAGGTGGCCAAAAAGACCGCAACTGGGGGCATTCTTGCAGACTGTGCAGGTGCAAGGGGCCCTGGGCGGGGGGTAAGGGGGGCCAAACCTGGCCAGGCGGGGTGGGTGCGGGGTGGTTTCGGTCCAGGTTTGTTAAAAAGCGTTTTTTGGCTGGGCATGCCCTCAGGCTGCGTGTGGTGCCCTCTGCTGCACGTTGGGAGAAACGGATGTACCCTACCAGGATCTGCCCAGAGTCCCGCCCTGGCCACCCCAGCCCTATATCCGTCGATCCTAGTGCCTACCGCCACCGTCTAGCCCTGCTTGCACCACCAGGTCCACCCTTGCCACCTCGTGAATCGACCAGGCCACCCAGGCCCAGACCAGGTCCAGACCCGTGTCATCCCCCAGAATCGACCAGGGCGGCACCACCAGGTGGGGGTCCTGACAGAATGGCAGGCTACCAGGTAGCGCATCCGGTCACCACCAGGTCCACAAAAGAGGCCCCCAGCATCCCATCGGACACCAGGGGCCTGTTGGCCTGCATCGAGCTCGGGGGCGGACTAGGTCCAATCCACCTCGCCCGGTTCATTCGCGGCGCCGTGGTCCTGCGCCAGGTGCCCTTCCTCCGCCAGTCCCCGCGATCTGTACGGGCCAGTGAAGGAAACGACCTCGCCCCGCTCCACCAGGAACCGCCACCAGCCCGGGGCCAACAAACAGCCCAGCCGCTCACAGTAGCCGGGATGTTCCGACTTCCAATAGGAGACCATTTGGCCACGCTCCAGAGGTTTACAGGGCATGGGGACCTCCCCATTCTGCAGTGGGCGCGTGCAGGCAATCACCTTGATCCAGCAGTGTCCACTCGCCACAACGGTGGCCAGCCAGGAAGACATCCCACTGGGCCAGGGTCCGCTGGTAGTAACTCCACGCCGTCCAGGTTTCAGTGTTGACCATGGCACCATGGCCAGACATCACTTGCACCAGGCGGTACGTCTGGACCGGGCCCACTAGACCTCTAGCGGTGGGGTCCATGGAAAACAGCGCACCGATACCAAAGGCAACGGTGCCAGTCTTTTGGGAGGAGCTCACGCTGTCACCTCCCGATCCCACTCCGCTCGAGCTCGCTGACCAGCAGGGCAAGAGCACCAGCACCAGGTCCCGCGCCCGTCCCGCCACTCGCCACTGTCACAGCAGTTGACGCAGTCCACGGGGCGCACCCATGCAAGAATCAGCCAGACCAGGACCGTGGAGACCCAAAAGGACAGGACGACAACGCACAGCCAACCTAGGACGCTCACGAGGTCACCTCTTCAGCTTCCCAGACATCCCAGGACAATTCACCGAACCCGGGAAGGTCAAGGATCGCTTCGGCCCGGAGCGCGTCCAGGATAGCTTGCGCCTCCCAGCTTGCATCCCCGAGGTCCACGCACTGGTACTGCAGACAGTCCAGGGAACGCAGGACACGCAAGGCGCTAGGACGGGGCAAGGTGCCGCGCCCGGTCAGGATGTCCACGGGGCCGGAAGCAGGTGCCATCGAATAGTGCAGCTTGTCCTGCTGCTCCAGATCATCCCCGTAGTAACTGGCCACGCTCGCACGGTTCCAGTCCCAGAGAATCTGCCCCACCTCGCCAGGGTAGCGGTGGCAGGTCGTCCCCTCGGCAGTGCTGAAAGCAAACTGCTGGGAGGTTCCACGGTAGGCTTCTGCAGCCAGGGCCAGGACATCAATCGTGCCCCGGGAAACAAGGAAGGCGCTCACAGTTTCACCGTCTTAGACACGGGCATCAGCACGGCAAACCCGTTGCCATTCCGCACCTGGTAAGGCTTGGTGGCGTGGCCCTTGTCGAGGTCGCGGGTATCAACTTCCAGGAAAATGTTGCAGTCCGCCGCACCCAAGGCGCGGGCAATCTCGTGCAGATACTTGGCGTTCAATCCGACCAGAATCTTGTCGGTATCGTGCACCTCAGGAACCACCGCCTCCCACTTGGGGAACTCACCAGAGGCCAGGGGGGCCTGCAGCATTGTGCCCGTGGTTGACGGCACGCAGGCGCGACCATCGGACACCACCAGGTGGGCGGGATTCTTGGCCGCGCCCTTGGTCGCCTCTTTCACCATGGCCGCAGGAATCAGGATCGGGTCACCGTTCAGGGCCCTCACCTTGTCCTCGTCCTGCTCGTCCTCTTCCACGTTCAAGACAACCAGCTTGCGGCCATCGGTGGCAACCAGCTTGCCAGGGATGTGCAGCACGTTGTT
>Ga0114933_10006217_pt1 | contig 10630 bp, 11 predicted proteins | sample 4SBtaG_FD_89691 | JGI IMG/M metagenome (GOLD analysis project Ga0114933, IMG submission 89691) | Deep subsurface microbial communities from Kolumbo volcano to uncover new lineages of life (NeLLi) - 4SBTROV12_W25 metaG | ecosystem: Environmental > Aquatic > Marine > Volcanic | place: Kolumbo... | reverse complement strand
TGTCACACGCCTGATTGGCGATGCGGGTCTGGTCCGCCTCGTCAATGTCTCGATAGGCAAACCGCAGGTTGGCCCGAATGCGCGGCTTGATCCTGACCAGCGGTGCCAACACCCAGGTCAGCAACCACCCGAAAAGGGGTACGCGCAACCGGTAGGGTACCAACAACACCAGTCCGACAACGGCGCGGTAGGCCAGATCTTTTATGTAAAAGCGCGTATTTTTGCGGTCATACGCGTAGATGATTTTTTTCAAGTTCTGCCCCGGGGCTGTCGATGCGCCAGACATAGCGACTGCACCCCGCGCTCACAAGGCCGCGCTGCCTAAGGTTGCCGTGCCACCGCGACGCCGATCATGCTGTCGCGGCTGACCAGGTCTGCCAATTCGGTCTCATTCATTTCCCCGGTGCCGTGGGGGCGCAGCGGGATCACAATATAACGCATTTCGGCGGTGGAATCGTGCACGCGCACTTGCGTGGTCGCAGGCAATTTCAGACCAAATTCGCCCAATACTGCGCGCGGTGTTTTGACAACGCGCGCGCGGTAAGCGCGCTGTTTGTACCAGTCGGGCGGCAGGCCCAAAAGATTGCGCGGGTAACACGAACATAAGGTGCAGACGACGACATTGTGAATATCGGGCGTGTTCTCCAGCGCGATCAGTTTCAGCGCACCGATGTCAAAGCTCATTTCACGACAGGCAGCAGAGCCGTCCGCCAGAAGCCGGGCGCGAAAATCGGCGTCAACCCACGCCCGCGCCACCACGCGCGCTCCGTCGGCAGGCGAACGCGCATCCATGGCGTCAATCGTCGCCGAAATTTCCTGCGGCGTGGTCACATTTTTCTCTACAAGCAATTCGCGAATGGCAATTTCCATGTTTTGCCAATAGGTTAGGGGCGCGTCTTGATCCTCGCGGTAAGGGTGACCCGACGCACTTATACCTGCGGGGCTGTGTATAATTTCGTCGTGCGGCATTATTCGCCCAAAGGAGAAGCGCGGTTCTCCCACTCCAGCCAGTTGTCGTAAATTTCTGCGTCCACCGTGTCGAACGGGTGTTCTGCCTGATCTCCCCAGAGCTCGGCCATGCTAAAACGCACGCGGTACAGATCAATTTTTGGCGCGGTTTGGCGATAGGCGCTGCGCTCGGCGTCGATACGGGGCCCGAGATTTGTGATCACAATTCCGCGTTTACCGCGCAGAAAATAGGGTGCGCGCACGTGCCCCGGTGGGTGAGCGTATTTAATGCGCACCGGTTCATTCATTGCCGGGCCCGGTGCAGTCGCCGTAGGTTTCGCCGCGCGCCGCCACGTCAGCCATGCGCGCGCCAAGTTCAGAGGTCGAATACACCCCGGCCTCCAGCAGATTCTGATTGACGCTGGCGATCCAGCGTTCGTAATAGCTCATGGTTTCATAGGCGGTTGCGCCCAGATCCTCGATGCAACGGCGCAGTCCGTCCACGGTGAACAAACCCCTACCGGAGGCAATCACCATCAGCGCATCGACACGTTTTTCCCAGAGCGCATAGTCGTGATCTTCGGGCACCACCGGGCCGGCGTCCAATCCGCCCATATCGTGCCATCGTCTGCCGTCAAATTGATCCATTGCATTTAAGCTAGACTTTCGCGTTCAGGTGCGCAACGGATGTGACGCAGGTTTTTGTGGCTGAAAGGGGACGGGTATGATCAACGATGTTTGGCAGTCTTTCAGTGCTTTGCCGCGTTGGGTGCAATTCTGGGTGGCGGCGGTTCTGGTGCCGGTGAATTTGGCCAGCCTATTGTTTATCGCCGAGCCGCACGGCCTTTTGATCGCCACGCTTGCTGTGGGCGGGATGATGCCCAATCTGCCGATCATGATGATCGAGCGCGGGTTTTCCAAGGCCATGGCGTGGCCGCATATCGTGATCTGGACGCCTTTGGTGATATATATTGCGGTGCTGCCCGGCGAGGATCTGGTCGCCGACTCTCTGATGACAAGCTATCTGCCGCTGTTGTTGGCGGTTAACCTTGTGTCGCTTGGGTTCGATTACAGGGATGCACGTGCATGGTTGCGCGGTTCCCGCGAAGTCGCGGGCCGGTCCTGAACTTACAGCGTTTCGCGTCTTACCTGAACCATCGCTTTTCACCCAACGTGTTGAAATCTTTGATTTCAAGCGGCGTTGGCTGAGACTGGATTAATGCGAAATGCTTTAGTTTACAGCCACGATGCCGCCGCGATCCCCGATTGCCACGCTACCAAAACGCTGCGCAAAACAGACGGGCAGGGGGCGGTCACCGGGCACCGAAAGCCACAGGCGCAACAGGTGACGGCGGTGCACCGGGTCAGACCAATCTTCAAACCCCGTGCGGTCGTGCAGCAGCGAATGGTTGTGCACGAACTGCATGTCACCGGGCGCAAGTCGCATAGAAAAATTGAGCGCAGGGTCGTTGGCCAATGTGTCGAACATATCAAGCGCAGCGACGTGATTTTCGGTCAGTTCAAGGGTGCCTTCAAAACGTTGCGCCGAATCGATGTACTGGCGCTGGTACATTACGTTGAGAAAACCTTCGCCCCATGTGAACACGGGAATTTCAAAAAACGGTTTCATGCCGGCAGGCACCTCACCGCGTCTGTCGGTTGCGATATCGTCAAATAAAAACGGCAGAAGATCAGGTCGGCGCGCGCGCATTTCGTTGTAGATCGTGGCGGCGCTGACCAGCAGTGATTTACCGCCCGATTTGGCGTCCTTCAGGCAAATCAACCCGACAACGTCGGCGCTGTCGGTGTGGAATGTCTGGCGCTCTGACGTCTGGTAAATCCGCGTCGTGTTGTCGCTCGAATTCACGCCGATATCGCGCACGTGCCCCAGCAAATCGCCCTGTGCATTCTGCGAGCGAGCGCTGCCGATATAGGCGCCGACGCCGTAGAACAGTGTTGAAAATTCGCCTTCGTCAAAATCGGCGGGATCAATTCCGCGCAGCAGGCAAAATCCGTGCCCGCCAATCAAAGTTGTTCTCATATCGCGCAGTATGCCGCCCAAAACCGGCAGGGCGAAAGTGTCGACGTTCAGTTGGTGCAGGGCAAGGCCTTGTTTTGCGACGTTGCGCAGCGCCGATTTCAACTCGGTAATGTGCTGCTCGTCCAGCCACAGTGTCCACATATCCGGATTTTGGCGCATGTCTTCGCCGCGCCACGCTGACCGGACGTTCAAATGCTCTGGCAAAGACGACGGCAGTTCCACAGCGATTTATCCTAGCGTTTGCGCAGCACCAACAGGCGGTTGTTTGCGGGCATGATGATAAGATCTTGCCGATCCAGTCCGCAAGTCTTGCCCAAAACGCCGATCTCGTCAACGTCACGCACTCCCCAATCGGGATTGTCCGCCCGCAGGCGCGCATCAAAGCGCTCTGTCCGCTGCAAAGGTGTCAGCCTATTGAAAAATCCACCGCCGGTCGGGGTGCGCGATTGACACGCAGCGAAAAGACGTCGGGCCTTGCATAGTGCCCGCTGGCGTCAAACTTGCGGCGTGACGCGCGCGCATCGGCCACGTTGATATCGGTCAGTAGCAGGCCCTTTTCCTGATGCATTGGTCCCGCGTAAACACCACCAAAGGGCTTGTAGACAACTGCGTCACCGGGGTTGATCCATTCGTCCTTGTTGGGAAATATCTCGTCGTAGTGTGGAATGTCCGTGGGGATATCGGCCACTTCAAGTGCCGTGGCGCAGCTGATTACCCAGCATGCACCCTCACGCGCGATATGCTGCATCGTCGCCATCCAGGTGTCACCTGAATCCCACGTGGGGGCGACATAGATGTCGACGTTTTGTGCATAAAGCGCAAAGCGCGCGAGCGGCATATAGCTTTCCCAACAAATAAGCGTACCAATGCGCCCGACAGCGGTCTCCACGACGTTAAGACCCGATCCGTCGCCAAACCCCCAGACCATGCGTTCGGGGTTGGTCGGCATCAGTTTGCGGTGGTTGTTGACGATGCGCCCGTCGGCATCAATAATTGCACAACTGTTGAACAGGGTGCCCCCGCTGGCCGTGCCGTCAGATTCCTGATGTCCGATGACGATCACAATACCATGGTCGCGTGCTGCGGCGCGCAGGGGCGCAAGGCAGTCTTTGCTTAAGTCCACCGAATTGGCCAAAAGACGTGCAAACAAATCGTCCGTTTTGCCCATGCCCGCACCCGGCGCAAGCCGCCACACAAAGGTGGGATAGCCGGGCAACCATGCCTCGGGAAAGACGATCATTTCGGCCCCGTCCCCGGCGGCCTTTGCGGTCAGTTCCACAGCGCGCTCCAGTGATTTTGGCAAATCGAGGTAAACCGGTGGTTCCTGAACGATGGCGATCTTGGTCATAGGTCTGTCCTTTGAATGAAGTTTTTCGTGCGGCGGCCGTTGGGCCGCCGCCACGTTTTAGCGTGTCGCAGCCGCAACCAGCATTTCGCAGGGGCCTTCGAACTTGCCGTCGGTCTCGAACGCTTTTAGCGCTTCTTCGATCTCGGCCCAGGCGTCGTCCTGCTCGGGTTCAGACAATCCGGACAACATTTGATGAAGCGCGCCAAAGCTTTCCTGTTCGAATTGCAGACATTCAAGCGCGCTGTCCAGACGCACCGGAGCATCCACACGTTCGATCTGAATGTCAGTAAAGCCGGCGTCTTTTAGACGCTTGGACAGCACATCGGGATCGCCCAGACTGAACGGGCCGGGCTGGCCGGGCAAGGGCGCCGGCAGAGCGGCACGGCGACGAATGATGCCAACGGGAACGGAAAAAAATCCGTTGAGATCAGCGGCGCCATAGGTGACTGCCCCAACACGACCGCCTTTGCGCAGTTGGCCGCGCATTCCAGTCAACGCTTTGTGCTGGTTGGGAAAATAGATCAGCCCGACGCGCGAAATGACGGCATCAAATGGGTCAGCATCGATTTCGGCCAAAGCCTCGCCGTCCTTGACGATGGTGTCGACGTGGGAAAATCCCGCCAGTCGCGCATTTACGGCGGTCAGTTCCAAAATACCCGGCGACAGATCGCTGGCCAGAACGTGGCCGGTTGGCCCGACGCGACGCGCGGTTTGCATGGTTTGTTCTCCTGCACCGGCGGCGACATCCAAAACCCGGCTTCCGCTTTCGACGTGGGTCATGTCCAGCATCATCTCGGTGACCGGTCCCAGCCAGCGGCCCAGAAGCGGAGACCAGCGGTTCCAGGCCTCGGCAGCTTCGTCCCATTGACGGCGCGTGGTTTCTTTGAAAGCGACGGGATCAAAAACTTTGTTTTGAATATTCATTGTGGTTCTCCTTGTTGCAGTTTTGATTGAAAAATGCTTGGCAGAGCCGAAAACTTGGCGCAATTGGCGAAGATTCGACATAGAATATGCAAAAATGCACAAAGGAGGGGAAACCGGATGCACTGGGATGACCTGAGGATTTTTCTTGAGGTCGCGCGGATGGGATCCATCAGCGGCGCGGCTAAACGTTTAGGAGTACAGCATTCCACTGTGTCGCGGCGAATGCGCACGCTTGAATCCAAACTGGGCACCCGCCTCATTAATCGGCGTAAGTCCGGTTATGAACTGACAGAGGCAGGCGAAGAGCTGCAAATGTCCGCACGCAAGATCGAGGTTGAAATTCTTGGCTTTGAAGGCGCGCGAAGCGGGCAGGACAATGAACCGGCTGGTGAGCTGCGGGTTTCGGCCATCAACAACATGGCGTCAACTATCCTGATGCCGGTCCTTGCGCGTTTCAGTCAAGCACATCCGTCCATCGAATTTCACGTGCAAGTCACCAACCGTTTCGTGAAACTGGCCGAGCGCGACGCGGATATTGCCATTCGTCTGACCAACTCGCCGCAGGAAACCCTGATCGGTACCCATCTGGTGTCGGTCGCGTCCGCCGTTTATGGCTCTCACGAGTATCTTGGCGCGCTGAAATCGAAGGCCGAGCCAGAAAGATGGCTGGGCGTCACTTGCTGCAACTTCCACTCGTCCTGGACGAAAGAGGCCTGTCCAAGCGGCGATCACCGATTTTATGTCGATGACACGCTGTTGACACTGGCGGCGTTAAAGTCAGGTGCAGGACTGGCTTATCTGCCTTGTTTCATGGGAGACGCGGATCCAGAACTTGCCCGCGCGCGCGCGCCCGATCCGCGCCACGATCTGGGCCTTTGGCTGGTCTATCACCAAGATTTGCGCCGCACCGGACGCGTACGCCTATTCCGCGAGCATATGCAGCGCGAAATCAGAGCAATGGCAGACATATTTGAGGGAAATCCGCGGCCACCGTCGGCGACGGCTGCGATTATTTCGGCAGCGGACCGATCATCATGATCATTTGACGGCCCTCCATCTTGGGCATGTTTTCAACCTTGCCAATGTTTTTGACGTCTTCTGCCACCCGTTCGAGCAACTCGCGCCCCAGGTTTTGATGCGCCATTTCGCGTCCGCGAAACCGCATGGTTATTTTGCACTTGTCGCCGTTTTCAAGAAACTTGAACACGTTGCGCATTTTGACGTCGTAGTCGTGGGTGTCGGTGTTCGGGCGAAACTTGATTTCCTTGACCTCGATAATCTTCTGCTTTTTACGGGCCTCGCTGTCGCGTTTCTGTTGTTCGTATTTGAACTTGCCGAAATCCATGATCTTGCACACGGGCGGATTGGCGTTGGGTGAAATTTCGACCAGATCAAGCCCGGCCTCGTCTGCCAGTTCCATCCCGTGGGCCGGGGTGGTTAATCCGACGTTTTCGCCGTCGGCGCCAATAAGGCGAATTTCGGAATTATCAATACGGTCATTGACGCGGGGGCCGGTGTCGCGCTGAATCGGCGCTTTGTGAGGTCTGCGGGCTATGAGTTTCGAGTCCTTTGTGGTTTGAAACAGTTTAGGCTACCTAATCGCGCAAAACGGCAGGATCAAGGCTTGCGTCTCTAGTGGATAACATTAGCATCGAGGTCAATAGCGCGATGATATGTCTGCGGAATTAACACCTGGCTGTAACTTTGGTTGCGGTTTTCGTAATATTAGGGCATCAGCGGCGGGAAACGCATGGGATACGCTTTATGCAAAATAGGTTTTTGCGCGATGGCCTGCGCGACATTGCACACACCGGGGAGGAAACATGTCTAAAGTAAACTGGCTTATTTTAATTTTGGTCATCGCTGTGGGAGGTCTGATCTACTCCAACAACGAAAAGCAAAAACAAGTTGATGCACGCGACGCAGCCATGGCCGAAACGGCCGCCGTACAAAAAAAGCTGGACGGTATGACCGCCGCGCGCGACGCTTTGCAGGCCAAGCTGACGTCGAGCGAAGCCACCGTGGCCACGGCGCTTGGCGCCCAAAAATCGGCTGAAGACGGCGCTGTCACTGCCCGGCAGGCCTCTGACGCGGCGATGGCCGCAGCCGAGGCACTGCAAACTGAAGCCATGAACGCACAACAGCAAGCCGAAGCGGCCAGTGCCGCAGCTGCCGCCGACCGAGTCGCGGCGGAAAACGCCGCCGGTGTTGCCAGGGCCGCCGTTGCGCAGGCCACAGAAGCCGCGAACACCGCTGCAACTGCCGCCGCTGCCGCCGGTAAGTCAGCCGAATTTGCAGCTGCGTCTGCTACGGCCAAAGCAGCCGAAGAAGCAGCCAAGAAAGCCGCCGAAGAGGCCGAAGCAGCCCGCAAGGCCGCCGAAGATGCCGAAGCCGCGCGGCAAGCCGCCGCTGAGGCCGAAGCCGAGCGTCAGCGCCAGTTGGAAGAAGAGGCCGATTCGACCAACAGCGATAATTAGAAACCGACCGGCGGTGCCGGCGGGCCATACCCTGTCAAGCACAGCCCCGTCAGAGCATGGCTGCGTGGCGTGGCCCGTGTCAGCGATTGCGCTGTCCGCGCCGGATATATCGGCAAGCCTGAAAGCGTGTGCCGGTATGGCCGCCTTGACCGGGTGCGTGATCGCGCCCTACTTCAGGTCAGGTGCCAGGGATTCGATTGCCAGAGCACTGACAACATCCTGCAAAGACATAACCTTTGAGTCTTTAAAGCCAAGTCGCCGCACCGACACGCTGCGGGCTTCCACCTCGCGCATGCCAACCGCCAGTATCACCGGCACCTTGCTTAACGAGTGTTCACGCACCTTGTAGTTGATCTTTTCGTTGCGCACGTCGGCCTCGGCGCGCAGTCCTTTGGCTTTTAGCGCCGTCACGACGTCCTGCACAAATTCGTCCGCATCCGACACAATGGACGCCACCACGATCTGGCGCGGTGCCAGCCACAGCGGGAAGTGTCCGGCGTGGTTTTCAATCAGAATACCCAAAAAACGTTCGAATGATCCCAGGATGGCGCGGTGCAACATGACCGGTGTGTGTTTGGCGCCGTCCTCGCCCACATATTCGGCGTCCAGACGTTCGGGCAGCACGAAATCCGCCTGCAACGTGCCAAGTTGCCATTGCCGCCCAATGGCGTCGGTCAGTTTGAAATCAAGCTTGGGGCCGTAAAACGCCCCTTCTCCCGGGTCCACCTCGTAGGGCAGGTCGAGCGCCCTGATCGCGCTTTCCAGCGCCGCTTCGGCGCGGTCCCAAACCGCGTCAGACCCGGCCCGCACATCGGGACGGGTGGAAAATTTGATCTCAAAACGCTCAAATCCCAGGTCGTGGTACACCCGCGTCAGCAGTTCGATAAACTGTTTGGTTTCTCCCGCGATCTGATCCTCAGTGCAGAATATATGCGCGTCGTCTTGCGTAAATCCACGTACCCGCATCAGCCCGTGCATGGACCCCGAGCTTTCATAGCGGTGGCACGAACCGAATTCCGCCAACCGCAGCGGCAGGTCGCGGTATGATTTCAGCCCCTGATTATAAACCTGCACATGACAGGGGCAGTTCATCGGTTTCAGCGCATTTGTGCGTTTCTCGTTGGCATGTTCCTCGTCAATCTCGGTGATGAACATGTTCTCGCGATATTTGTCCCAATGCCCCGAGGCCTCCCACAGCTTGCGATCCACCACCGAGGGTGTGTTGATTTCCAGATACCCGTCGGCGGTCTGACGGCGGCGCATATAGTCCTGCAAGGTTCGGTACAAGGTCCAGCCGCCCGGGTGCCAGAAAATCATGCCCGGCGCTTCTTCCTGCAGATGAAACAGGTCCATGGACTTGCCCAGCTTGCGGTGGTCGCGCTTTTCCGCCTCTTCAAGCATGGTGAGATGCGCTTTCAGGTCGTTTCTGTTCAGAAACGCTACGCCGTAAATGCGCTGCAACATCTTGTTGTTGCTGTCGCCGCGCCAGTAAGCCCCGGCGACCGACATCAGCTTGAAGGCGTCTGCGGGCACCTGTCCGGTGTGCACCAGATGCGGGCCACGACACAGATCCTGCCAATCTCCGTGCCAATACATGCGCAGATCTTCGCCATCGGGAATCATCCCCACCAGCTCCACCTTGAACGGCTCTTCATTGTTCTCAAAATACTCAATGGCGCGGGCGCGCGACCACAGTTCGGTCGTTACCGGTTCACGCTTGTTGATGATCTCGCGCATTTTCTTTTCGATCACGCCAAGGTCTTCGCTGGAAAACGGTTCGTTGCGGTCAAAATCATAATAGAACCCGTTTTCGATGACCGGCCCGATGGTGACTTTGACGTCCGGCCACAGTTCCTGCACCGCGCGCGCCATGATATGCGCGGTGTCGTGGCGGATCAGTTCCAGCGCCTGAACGTTGTCTTTCATGGTATGAATGGCGAAATCGGCGTCGGATTCAATCGTGCGCGACAGGTCGCGGTGCTGCCCGTTCACCGTGCACGAAATCGCGGCCTTGCCCAAAGATTTGGAAATATCGCGGGCGACGTCCATGCCGGTCACGCCACGGGAATATTTTCGCTGATTGCCATCGGGAAGGGTGAGGGTGATTTCGGCCACGAGCGGCGCTCCTTGTCGGTTCGACGCCTACAAAACGCCCGGTTGCACAATGGCGTGGTTATTGACTTGTCGCCCGGTTCTGTCAACATCGAAAGATTATTTAAAAATTGATCTCAAAGAGGTGCGTTGTGTCAGACAAAACATCGGAATCACCTGAAAATGACCCCGAAGAACCGCCCGCAGAAGAACCGCCCGCAGAAGAACCGCCCGCAGAAGAACCGCCCGCAAAAGATCCGCCCGCAAAAGCGACATGGATTTCGCCGGAGAAATGGACGGCCTGGCTCAAATTTGGTTTGCTGGCGGCGTTTCCTTTTTATCTGGTGCTGGACTACGGGATCGGGCACGTATTCACCACAGACCGGATTGAATACCGCGAAAAACTTTGTTTCACATTTGAGGATGAACTGGACGAAGCGGCCCGCCAAAACGGTTTGCCGGTCACGATCTTGGGAAAATTTAATCATTTCCTGCGCTGCGGTGCGATCGATGAGATCAGTTTTCTGGGCGGAAAAATCAGCAACGACCGGATTATCAGGAAAAAACAGGAGAGAACCGAGGAAAACGCGGCCACGCTGGCAGTCATCGCGGATGTGCAACGGCGGATCGAGACATTGGAAACCACGCCACCCTCGAGCGGCGAAGTCAGCGCCTTAGTGTCGTCGCTTGAGGACGCGCGCGTATCATTGGTGCAGTCCGTCGAAAACGGTGAACGGGGCATTGCACGACTGGAACAAAGCTCGCCATCGCTGGTTCCCGATTCTTCCCGTTGGTTGCTGG
>Ga0114933_10006215_pt1 | contig 10631 bp, 12 predicted proteins | sample 4SBtaG_FD_89691 | JGI IMG/M metagenome (GOLD analysis project Ga0114933, IMG submission 89691) | Deep subsurface microbial communities from Kolumbo volcano to uncover new lineages of life (NeLLi) - 4SBTROV12_W25 metaG | ecosystem: Environmental > Aquatic > Marine > Volcanic | place: Kolumbo... | reverse complement strand
TAAAAAAGTTTCTCATTCCATCCCAATCTGATTTATCTCTATCCGTATGTTTATTTTTTCTACTAAAATAAAATCTTGGTTGTAAAAAATTATAACCATCAACAACAAAACTATAGTTTTTAATTAGGTCATCATCCCCTTGTGCATTAAATATCTGAAACTTACCACGATTTGGTTCAAATATTTCAACACCATTTAACCTAATAAAATTTTGGTTATTATTAAATAGTTGTTTTCTTGCCTGAGATGAAATAATAATATCTACATCATCGTTTTGTCTTACTCCCATCAAAGCCAATATAGATGACTGAACTAAAGCATATTCCCCCCTTGGTAAACCTGCTTCATCTAAATAATTCAATCCGTTAATATTTTTAATTAAAGGTTTTATTCTTTGAATATTATCATCTGGTCGTGGTTCGTTATATATTTGATTTTTTTTCATATAAAATGGGATATAGGATTTACCTTTTATAAGTCGACCAATCATTGAACAGGCCCTATGCCAACTGTGTTTGATAAAACCATTGTCAAACTCTGCTGGTATTTCTTCAAGGAAGTTTTTAATTTCAGTATCGGACATCATCTCTAAAGATTCATAGTAATTTTTTGTCATATTCTCCCAACCACGGTCATGGTGGTTTTCTACATTTTTTCTAAACTCTCCCATCATACAATTGTAATATTGCCAGTTTTTTGGTTGTAGTTGTGTTTCGACTAATTTGATATTTTCTTTTTTACTAAAAAAATTGACCACATCACCAACGGTGATTAAATCTTTTCCTTGTGTTATTATCTCTTTACCACCACCACCTCTTGAAAATTCTAATTTCAAAAAGTAATCTAGACTAATTGGTGCATAATCCACTTTATTTTTTCTCAACTCTTTTCTTTTCGTTTGTCTCCATTTTTTCATATAACCAAAATATTGATTATCGTCTATGTCCTCTTGTATATAATCAAATTGTAGATTATTTTTCCAAGCCACATAATTAAAACTTAACTGGTCTCTTTTACTACCATATTTCATCTCTTCCCACCACGCATCACAAGTATCCATAACGTCTTGTTCGTTATGTCTTCTAAAAACTACTGTTGTTCTGGCAAGTCCATTGTCTTTTGGATATCCATCTAATTTATATTGATTTACTTGTGACTTAATTATATCCATGTTGTCTTTGAAATGTTTTTTAGGATGATTATTTCCTAACCATTCTATAAACTTTGCTTCCTCATAAATACATTTTCTAACATTTAAATTACCTGAAACAGTTCGACCACATAATTCATGATTCAAAATAGATAAATTATAATTCTTTAGATGTTGATTTACAATTTCTGATATGTCTTGTTTTATCTTTACTTCTATATCAACCCAAACACTAACATCATAGTCACTTAAATACTTGTGTGGTTTTAATTTATATCTTTTTGCACTTCTAGCTCCATCATCATATAAAGGTTTGACAATTCTTATATCCCACACATCGGATTTAAAGTTTTTATTATCGGTAAAACAAACAAAATCCCAATCCCCTTTCACTACAGGTTCGTGTAGGTGATAATTATTTTCTTCTGTCACACCAAAAACTGCAGTATAAATAACTTTATTCATCACGTAATAGTTCCCACATTTTATTGGTGTTCATATTAATCGAAGGCACTGATTTATTTGAAAGTCCCTTTTTGATTTCTTGATGTTTGGATACAAAATTATAAACACTCATTGTTTCACCACCAATATTAATTACACCGACCTCATCTTTTAATTTTAATATTATCGAAGCTGTTGCCCTATGTGTAATAGAACTTCTATAAACATCATCAAAAGCCACCCCATGTCTAAAAGGTATATCACATAATGCACATCTTAATATCAAAGAATTATCTATTAAACGAGTCACACACTCTCCACCTAACTTTGACCAACCATAATTATTTGTTGGTAATAATGAAGAGTTTTCATCAAAACTTTCTTTACCATTATAAACAAAATCGGTTGAGATGTAAATAAATTTTATCCCATATTTTTTACAAATTCTTGCTACGTTTCCAACTCCAATAATATTAACAGATAAACTATCTATCGGATTTATATCATTTATTTTCATTGGTTTTGTTAAAGCTGCGGTGTGTATTAAATACTTTGGTGGGTTTGGAGAAACCACATATTTTTTAATAACATCAGAAACAATATATTCATTCGTTATATCCATATCTTTTTTCGATAAAGATATTATTGGTCTTTCAACTGTGGATAATTTAACAAGTTCATTTGCTAACTTTCCATTACCACTAACTAAAATCATTTTAAAATCTTAACCTTTGGTATATGTGTGATAAACTTTCCACCATCTGATAAATAGTCTGACTCTTTCTTTAATATTTCCTTTTTATAATTCCAAGCCCCTAAATAAAAATAATTGATGTCTTTTATATTTTGTGGAGAGTAAGCTTTAATTTGAACATTTGCATTTGGAATCCATTTGTTATTTTTTAATGGTGTCGTATCTAAAACATAATCTATGTGTGTATTATCCAAACCACACATATTCATAACATTTGTAAATTTCGCTGTTGCACCATAACCAACTACACGATTACCCTTTTGTTTTAAATCCTCAAGTAAATCCTTTATATTGACCATGTTCTGTTTCATAATATTAATTCTTTTTTTAATTTTATCAAAATTGTCAACACCATAATCAGATTCATCTTTGTAAAAAGAATTATCCACGTCAAAATAATTTGCTTTAGTATTACAAATCATAACTCTATAAGTTCCACCATGAACATTATGTTTACTAACATCAAATATTCTCATATCTATTTTGTCCAATAAATTTTCAAGTGATATTAACGAAAAATAAGATTGATGTTCGTGGTAAAACTGGTCGAATGCACTATATTTTAATACTTCTAAAAAAGATGGTGTTTCTAATACAAAAACACCGTCGTCATTTAATATATTTTTAATGGATTGTAAAGTTTCATTTAAGTTTTGCACATGAGATATCGTGTTTGAAGAAAAAACTAAATCCATTTTACCATGTTTTGATAATATTTTTTCACAAGTTTCTCGATTCCAATAATCTGAATATGTTTTTATACCCATCTTATTTGTTAGCTCTGCAAAGTTGTCACAAGGCTCCACCGCTATTGACTTGTCGTTTGGAAAATGTTTTATAAAAATACCACTATTTGAACCAATCTCTAAAGTTTTCTGTGGATTAAATTGACGTTGTAAATCAATTGCAGTATTTTCAAAATGTTTCATCATAGTGATTGAACGAGATGAGTCGTAAACATAATTAGAATTGAACATTGATTCAGATTCAACATTATTTTCAATTGAAACTAATTTTGTATTTGTGTCAAAAACAACTTTCAGGTCATATAAATTTGGTTTTTGTTCTTGACTATCTAATAAATCATTTGAAAGAGCGATGTTTTTAAAATTAATTAATTCGTTAGTCATTTAAAACCTCTTTATAATTTTCTTTATTAACATAAACTTCGTTTTCTAAAACGTTTTGATTTAATGGAAAAACTCTTTGTATCTGATAGACTTTCGAATATCTACTCACACAATCTAAAAATCCGCAATGGGTTCCTATATTAATTTTAGCTTTTGTTCTTATATACAATTGTATTCGTGTTGGAACATTTCTTAAATCAAAACCTTTTTTAAAACTAATATCTATTTCTTTTGGTTTTTTATACGTCCAATATACAAATGGTAAATCTGAAAATTTATCTAATAATACACTCATCAATTTACGATTTGTTTTTTCATCATATCTACCACCTTGACTTTCAAACCTATTTGTTATAAGTAGTCCAGCAAACTCCTTATCACCTAAAAATTCTTTTATTATCTCATCACCAAATTCTTTTTCCTCTTTTGTAAAATATAAATCTGGATAATAATCTTTTATTTCATCATCATTAAACTGCCAAAATTTTAACATTTGTTTAATCAAAGGAATATCTTTTTTATTTTTATCGTATATTCTATAATGGTCATGAAACACTTCACCTAACATGAAGTCCTTGAAACCATCAATATATGGATTACCTTTAAAAACATTATACACATTTTCGTAAGGATTTTGCCATGTTGATTCATTCGGTTGATTAAATAAATTACTTAAAAAAAGTGGTGATGGTATATAAACCTTACAAGTTGGATATTTTTGTTTAAGTAATCTTGGCATTGCAGATACTATTCCCCAATCACCTAAACCTTGTGCACCTCTCATCACCATAAACTGTAATTTGTCTAAATACTCATCAGGTATTCTCAAACCCTCTGATTCTTCAAAACCTAATTTATTTACTTCACCTACATTATATAACTGATTATCTAAAACTCTCCAAAATATCATAATGTCTCATAGAATTCATTTTGTTTCTCTTGTTTTTCAATAGTTTTTGGATGATATAAACTTAAAGATTCATTCGGTGGTAGGTGGGAATAATTTTTAGCACCCATGATTCTTTCATGGACTTTGTTCTGCCATCTTAACTCTGGTGTATTTTTAAATATCCTACTTTGATAATCAGGGTAATTTACCCAACCTGCTTCAGATACTCTCCATCGCCATTGTTGTATGTGTTTTTCAGTAATACCGTCGACGGTGTTTACTCTTGGAACCCAAATCAAATCTATATCGTTTGCTTCTAATATGGGTTTTACATATTCTAATAAACCATCACTTGGATATTCATCAGCGTCTATGTGAAATATATAATCACCCGTTGAATTTTCTATAACTGAATTCTTTTGAGCTGCAAAATCGCCATCAAGTTTTCTCTGATAAATTTTCATAATTTTCATACCATCATGTCCATATTGTTGTGTCCAACTCTGTAACACGTGTTCTACTGCATCATCCTTACCATCAACACAAATAACTATTTCATCTTCTTTATCGGTTTTATGGACTAATACTTCTAATAATCTATTTAATTCATCAGCTTCATCATGAACTGTTATTCCATAACTTAATTTTATCATAAGGACTCCACCAATTTTTTTGGTAATTTTATTGGTTCTAAAAAAACTTGTGATTTTCGTGCTTCATCATAATCGTAAGTCCTATATAGATTGAACTTACTTACTTGCTGTTTAATTTTTTGATAGGTGTTTTGAGGTGCACCTTTTGCATTAGCACCCTTGATATCAACACGATATATTTCATTTTGTAAATCAACCTGTTGAATTTCACCAAGTTTTGATAACAATGTAGATAATGCGTTTGGGTTTCTTACCATAGGTCTAACACCTACTGATTCTAATTTGATACCGACTAAATGATTACTGGTCTTGCCTTCAGATGTTTGATTTCTCAACCTTGGATTTAAAACTAGAATGGTTGTTAGTAATGCATTCTGTGCCTTTTTACCTTTATATCTAAAAGATATAATATCTCCAGCCTCGACTTTACTCCAATTATATGAAGTTTTAGCCATTATCTTTTAGGTTCTTACTGATACCCATAGCTTCACACGCTTTTAAAAACTCGTTTTGTTTAAACATCTCTGCATTTTCGACATCTAATCTTTTTTCGTAACCACCATATTTTTCTCTATCCTCTTCAGGTATTTCTACTAATCTAGCATATCTCCAATGATAATAATTTGAATCACCCTCAGGATAAATCATACCTAACTCTCCCATATTTATCACGGATGGAAACCAAACAATACCTCTTTCCTTATCTTCAAATTGTTCCTCTTGAATTAACTTGGGAGATTTTTTTAGGTTCTCAATCAATCGAGGTGAACCAGCGAGATATCTTGAATCACTCATAAAACCACAATTAAAACAAAGAAAACTACTATGTGTTTCTTGTATTTCTTCGAAACATTGGTCTGTATTATAACAAACAGGACACTCTATTACTCTCTCCATTTTAAACTTTCTTTAGTTTTGGTAAACTTATTTTTTGTGGTTGTGTATCACCAACCTTTTTAAGTTTTGGTAATGTCAATGCGACTTCTTTCGGAAACTCTGGCACATATTTATCTAATATTTTTCCTAATTCACTTGTCATAGCATCTAATGAAAACTTTGACCTATTACCCATCGCTAATTTCTTAGCTGGTAATTTGAATTTTTTGTAGTTTTTATACACCTCTTGCATTGATTGGGATGCTTTTTGATAGTTCACAGTAAACCATTGCATTCCTTCAAGGTAAAAATCTTTTGGAAATGATTTTTTTGGAACATCAACCAAATCACCAGATAATAAAATAGATAAATCTGAATTTAAAAAGTCAGTATGTCCACTCCAATTAGATGTAATAATTGGTTTTTCTGATAAACTAGCTTCAAGTAATGGTCTACCAAATCCCTCACCATGAGTAAGATTAACGTGTGCTTTTACTTTAGGATGATTGTATATCTGATTCATTTCTTCATCAGTAAAATCACCATGTAAAAAATAAATATTTGGTAAATCACCAGTTACAGTAGATTTTATATCATTGATTTTATTAATGATATCTTCTCTATCCATAACAGAAAATCCAGCACCACTTGTTTTCATAATTAGACCTGGTCTTTTTTTCATATTCTTGAAAGTTTCTAAAAATACTTTGACTAACATACCAGTATCTTTTCTATCCTTACCAAGTCCACCTTGCAACCAATGACCTACATATAAAAAATTAAATGGTTCCTCTATTGACTTGAGTTGGTCATTCAATTCAATATTAAACTCTTTTGTTTTTTTATAAATATTAGTATCCGCACCTTCAAATAAAACTTCCATTGGTTTTTGTAATTTCAATTTACCAGCTGGTTGGCCAGTTTGTTTATTCTGAACATCGAATTCAATAGTTTCGAAAACATTTTTGACAAACTTTGATGGCACTATATTTAAATCCATCCTATTTACACCGTCCAACCAGTAAGGTGGTGCTACAGTTGTTTCTATACCCGCAGTAATTCCAATGTTATATTTTGCTATATTCGAAAACTCATTCGGTATTACTATGTGAAAGTGTAGTTCTGGTTGTTGTGGTAATTGAGGTTGTTGTAATAATCTATCAATTATCATTTTATCATTAGGGTCTTGTTCATTTAGAGCATTCATAGGACAATTACCCCATCTAACAGAATATATTTTGATATCGTATCTATCTAATTTTATTAATGCTCTAACGATATCTCTACTGTGTGCACCATATCCACTTCTTGTTGCTACAGGTGCCGTAACTAAACATACAGGTTTACTCATTATAACTCCTAAACTTTATGTAATTGAAAACGTTTTCTTGGTTTCCAATTTTTAAAACCAACATCCATTTGGTCGATAAAATTTTGTGACATGGCTTTTGAACCCATCATAATTTTATCATCTAAAACGTAATCTCTACCTTTAAGACCACATTCAGCTCTCTCCTTAGAGTTCATGTCATACCATTCTTTAATTCTATCACCAGCGTCATCCCATCTACAACGGTCATCAAAAATGTAAGGTGTTGGTGGTGAACCAGCTAGATGTCTACTTGTAGGCCAGATAGGTTTTGCCCAATCACCCCATGTTAAATCATCATTATTTTCCCATTTTTTATTATCATGAAGTGATTTAATCTCCTCATAATCAGAGGATGTTAAATATTCTTCTGTATATCCTGACTTATCGTCATTGTATTTTTTTAATTTAAATCCACATTGGTCTTGTAAACCACCTGTGACATTTACTATAATGGGTGTTCCTGCCATCAATGATTCACAAGTTCCTAAACCAAATCCTTCATTTGAGGCCATGTTAATTGTAATATCAGCCATATTATACAAATAATTCAACTCATGTGGTTCTAATTTTTTATCACTAAAATAAACTTTACAACCTGGTGCTTGCCTCCGTGCTACCTCTGGTAAATTAGTTCCGTTATCATCAATTGGTTGAGTGTGCATTAGTAATGCTACTTCTTCTCTTTGTTCATCCGATAAACTATCACAGAAATGTTTAAATGCTAAAATAACATCACCAGGACACTTTCTTCTGATATTTCTATTATTATATAAAACAATAAATTTTACCTTATCATCTGTAAGTTGTCTTTTTGCCGCCTCTACTTTTTTATATTCATCCTCAAAAACGGATATTGGTTTAAACCATTTTTCACTAACTCCGTGTGGTAAATAAGTGCAATCCAAATCTGTTCTTGGTTTCTTTTTTGCCACTTCTTTCACAATTGCAACAGTTTGTTTCGAGATATTCATAATTAAATCCGAACTCTCATAAAAGAATTCGTTGTAGTGAGGTGCTGGCCAATCATCCCAAATATTATAATAAAATATTGGAATCTCTTGTCTTATCTCATGCTCCATCTCATATAGCCATCTCCAAAATCTTGGGTCTGTATAATGTAATATAGCATTAGGTTTTTCGTGAGACATGATATTTCTTAATAATTCAGGATTACCGTAACCACTCGTTGGGTATATTGTTAGATTTGCATCAAGACCTAATTCATCTTTAATGGCCTGTTTCATATCGACCTTCTTACCATTTTCAGGATGTTTGATAGCACCACCAATTTGAACCCAATCATAGTGGTGTAAAGTTCCAAGAACAAACTCTTTAGACATTGTTCCAACACCAGATGACATTCTTAAATCATCTGATAGTAGTAATATTTTTTTCTTATCCATAGAACCTCTAATCGTTTAATATTGTTTTGTTTGGCCCAACCTCAGCTTCAAAATAGTCTAACATTTCTAATTTATCAGCGTAATCAGCCATCATTCCGAGTTCTTTTTCAATCTCTTCCATAATATCACCATGTTCACCTATACCTGCCGGATTACTCATCAAATTTTCTGCATTAATCCTATGTTTTTCTACGTGTGCTTTGAAATGTAATCTTGAAGCATTGATAAAATCATCTCTCATGTTACTCATAATCTACTCCCACTTGGTATTAAATTGTTATAAGAATGTATTTTACTTTTAAAATCTGAATCAAGGACATATAAATCCATTGACCGATTTACTAATTTTTGAAGTGTGAATTCACTTTCTACCGCAGTTGTTTTGAAATTTTTATATAACTCTTTCAATATTTTAACTGACGTTAATTTATAATTCATAATAAAACCTCTGTATATATATAAATATAAATATATACTAATTGATTATTTTTACCAATTTTTTTTTCTTTTTCGCGTGATTAATCGTATCCAAAGTTCCACGAGATTCAACACCTGGTTGAATAAATGCTACGATAATATCACTATAATCAGCTATCTGTTTATTTCTTTTAAAATAATTTGAAACATAATATGGTTTATTGTATTTTGTAGCGGGTAGTTTACAGTGCATATTCCAATTATAGTGTGATGGTGGAAACTCTACATACTTTAGACCAAACTCAAGTGCATATTTCTTAGCAAATCCATCAGCTCCGTCTTTTTGTCCACCACTAACAATCTCGACATATTTATTGTATTTTTCTTTTATTTCGTGTATTAAATCTTTAACCTTTTTTTTATTTGTGTATGCCCTGCTTCCAACTATTCCTATTTTAGTCTTCATAGTCATTTCTTTTTTGTGGTTTCATCTCTTGTGAACGGGTTGTAAATTTTGCTACATTATATAATTGATTTAACATCATAGGTATTTCTTCAATAAAATTGTATTTTGTTTGGAATCTTACATTAGAATTATAATTTATATTATCTGGTGCTATATCAAAAAAAATAAATTCATTTGCTTTTAAACCACTATCATTTTTAATTATAGTTTTTATAGAGAGATTATCTTTCCACCTATCGTAAAAAGATTTTAAATTTATATCAGTATCTAACCAAAAATATAAGACAAACTTCATACTTAATTTTTGTTCGATAGATTTTATACGATTCATAATTATATTTTCCAAATCCGTTTCAATAAAATCTGAAAGTTTTAATCGGATGTTTGCAACTCTTGTCATTATTTTACTCCTGCATCACAATGTTCTGTTTGATTGAATTCACAAAACCTACAATTTTTTGGTGATGGATTCTTCATATAATTTGTTTCGAGATTATGTTTATCATTAATAAAACAATCCTCAACAAATCTATTAACATTGTTGATAACTTTATTTATGCTTGGTTTACCATTGGCTGGTGTGAAAGTTTGAACTCTCCTCTGTGGGAAATCTACTTTTTCATATAGTTTTCTTTTTACAATAAAATACTCCACATCTATTTTATCTAGTGGGATGTTGTTCTCTGCTCCCCAAAAGTTTTTGTATAATAAAAGCTGGTCTGTTTTATTCTTATCTGCTTTCTGCCATTTGTTCCAACCCATGGTAGATGTTTTGATATCAATAATCTTATACCTATCTCTTACTGTGTCGTGAATAAGAACATCAATATACCCAATAAATTTGATACCATCATTCATTTTATAATCAATTGGAACCTCTATTCCAACCAACTCATATCCTTTTTTACTAAAATATGAACCTCGTTTCTTTTTGAACCATTCTAATATTAGAAGACCATGTTGATAAAACTCTTCCATATCATGTTGTTCAACAAATACCTCACCACCATTCCTACCCATTATTTGTGTATAATTTTTTTTCATCCTAGCTAATAACATCTCTTGTAATGGTAATGC
>Ga0114933_10006213_pt1 | contig 10631 bp, 9 predicted proteins | sample 4SBtaG_FD_89691 | JGI IMG/M metagenome (GOLD analysis project Ga0114933, IMG submission 89691) | Deep subsurface microbial communities from Kolumbo volcano to uncover new lineages of life (NeLLi) - 4SBTROV12_W25 metaG | ecosystem: Environmental > Aquatic > Marine > Volcanic | place: Kolumbo... | reverse complement strand
TCATGCTGGCCAGGCTGTCCCGCCGCGGTCGAGGTCAAATGCCGCCACTTGTGTCGCAACAGGTCGACCAGGCTGCTGTAACACTCTTTCGTGAATGGATCTCGTCCATGAAACCGGAACGTGAGTTCGTGCGTGACTGGTCAATGGCGGATTTCGAAGGGGTGATTCCGAAGGACACCACAGAGCAATCACTGGAGCAGGGCAGGGCGTTGTTCAAATTGGCTGGCTGCGGACAGTGCCACCGGATTGAGGAAGAGATTGCGGGCATCGGACCGAACCTGAGGGGCATATCGAAACGGCTGACCCCACAGGAGATCCTGCAGTCGATTCTGGAACCATCTGCGAAAATTGATCCGAAGTACGCGGCCACCATCGTGGTGACGAGAGACGGCCGCACGATTCAGGGACGCGTACAATCAGAGACTGAAGTAACGATCGTACTGCGCGGCAGTGATTCATTCGCCGAGCCGCAAACGATACAGAAATCCGACATTGAGGAACGTTTGCTGTCTCGGGTGTCGATGATGCCAAATGGAACTGTCAATCATCTGCAAAGGAGTGAGTTGCTGGCGCTGTTGGCCTACGTTTTCGAAGAGGCCAGTGAAGCGTTGAATTCCGGACCATGAAAACGTCACAGTGAGATCGCTTCAAAACTACCCGTTCCTGTGACCGCCCATTCGGTGCCTCAGAAGATGTTCGCACATCTGAATGACGATGCTTCTGACGTTCAGTCCGGGAACGTCTGTCCCACTGCCATCTCCCTGCGTTAGTGCACTTCTGCTAACCACCTCGCTTGTAACGTTGAAAGTTGTTTCGCTGACAAGACTGTTACCTTGCAGTTTGGCAGCGAATTCAATAGTCGATTTTTCGGGAGCTTCTCGAAGTGGCACGCCTCGAGTCGAAGTGATTTGAGGCGAGCCATTGTCTGAAGGCTCTTCACCATCTCAGGTGTGATTGTTGCGTCTGTGATCGTTAGATCCATCGCGCGAGGCAACAATCTGAGTGTAGCAGCTGTCGGCTGGACAAGTCGCAACCAAAACAGTCGCGGTATCGCGACGATATGTTCTATTCCAACTTTCGTTGCCTGATTTGCGTCGACCGAGATCCAATTCAGTGTTGGATGGTTGCGCAGACCAGCGAGTGCCTGATCGGATATGCCGGTATGTGAAATGTCCAGATTTCTCAGGTCCGGCATTGTCGATACATGTTCAATTGCTTCATCTGTCAGTGGTGTACCCGAGATATCAAGCGTCCACAGGTCCTCAATGCCTCGCAATGCGGCAAGGCCATTGGAGGACACTTGTGTGTCTTTCAGCGTGAGCCACGTTTGTGCAGAGAGATCTTCGATTGCGACTCGATTTTGAGCAAGCCATCGATCGTCGGCGTTGCGGTTGCTAAAAAAGATATGATGGAGTGAAGAGTCCTTGTTTCCCATAAGCCGATTTGTGAATCTGTCACGTATAAGGACGAATGCAGACCGACTGTTGCTGCTGTTGTCGACAATGAGTTGACCGCCAGCGGCGACGATCCGCGATTCCAATTGCCGAGATCGTGCCCACTGCAGGATGGCTACAAGAACCAGTACGATTCCGACGGCAATCAGAATCGTTCGACGGCCCGTGAGTGTTTGCGGATGTTCCCCGGTCATGTGACCCTCAGCTACGATCTGCTGCTGTGCCCAGCGTAAACGTAATGGACACGAGATGCTGTTTCTCGCAGTCTGGGTTGAAGAAACGTCGAGGTATTATGGAAGAGACGATGGGCCTTTCCAGTCGTCTGTATCGATGCCGACGTGTCACACACACGAAAGTTTTTTGAATTCGCGAGCTCGGGATTCCAGAGCGCCTTCTGTTGGCAGGCGCTCCATGCTGGAGGCTCCGAAGAAGCCGGCGATGCCTGTCGTGTTATCAAAGATATATTGAGCATCCGCCGGTTCGGCGATAGGGCCGCCGTGACACAGGACAATGATCTCCGGATTCACCGCGACTGCCGCATCGTGCATTTCCTGCACGCGTTTCGCCGATTCTTCCAGTGTGACTGTTGTCTGAGCTCCAATGGAACCCTTCGTTGTCAGACCCATGTGAGGGACCAGGACATCAGCGCCCGCATTTGCCATCTTTTCGGCGTCTTCGGGGGTGAAGACATAGGGTGACGTCAGCATGTCCAGTTCATGAGCCAGAGCGATCATTTCGACTTCGCGATCGTAGCTCATTCCTGTTTCTTCGAGATTCTGACGAAACACTCCGTCGATCAGGCCGACCGTTGGGAAGTTCTGCACACCATCGAATCCCATGTCTTTCAACTTTTTCAGGAAGACGGACATCAGGCGAAATGGATCTGTTCCACACACTCCTGCCAGCACCATCGTGTCCTGGACGATTGGCAGGACCTCTTTCGCCATGTCGACAACAACGGCGTTGGCATCGCCGTAGGGCATCAGGCCTGCCAGGCTGCCTCGACCTGCCATGCGATAACGGCCGGAGTTGTAGATGATGATCAGGTCGACGCCGCCTTTTTTCACGAACTTGGCAGAGATCCCGGTTCCTGCACCGGCACCAATGATCGGGACGTTGGTTTCAATGTTCTTGCGCAGGCGTGTGAGAGCGTCGGAACGCGAAATGAACGGCATGAATATCGCTTTGATTTACAGGATTAGTTGGTCACAAGTGACAACAGTTTAGCTGCCATCGCATCAGCAAATGCGTCATCGTTGATTTGGCAGTCGATCTCGATGAGTTCCACTTTGGTAGGGTCAACATGCTGGCGCAATGCTTCGAACAGGGCAGCGTCGGCAGCCGGGTCGTGAAATGGCTGATCAGGAGCGTCGATCATGCTCACACCGCGCAACGGGATAAACAGCGCGGTTGGAGCAGTCGACTGATTCAACTTGCCGGCGATGATTTCTCCGAGCCGGCGGTTTTCATCCGCAGTGGTCCTCATCAAGGTGACGGTCGCATTGTGTTCGTAGAATGTTCGGTCTTCAAACTGCGGAGGCACACTGTCGCGGGGGCCAAAGTTGACCATGTCCAGTGCACCGAGGGACACCACCTGCGGCACGCCGCATTGCGTGGCCGCATCAAGGCGAGTCGGACCGGCGGAGAGTACTCCACCGATAAGTTCGTCACACCATTCGGTCGTTGTGACGTCAGCGACGGCTTTGATGTAGCCATCTCGAATGAGTCCTTCCATGGCCGCACCGCCACTGCCGGTGGCGTGAAAAACAAGCACTTCGTAGCCGGCCTCTTCCAGACGTTGTCGCAGTCTGGTGACCGCTGGTGTGGTGACCCCGAACATGGTGGCCGCGATGATTGGTTTTTCTTCGCCTGCGGACAGTGTTTGTTCCACCATGCCGCAGATGGCCGCGGCCGCGTTACTGAAAATCTTGCTGGAAACCGCATTGATTCCGGCGACGTCGACGACGGAATACATCATGGTGATGTCTTTGAATCCGACGTATGGTGAAGTATCACCGGATGCCATCGTGGATACCATCAGCTTGGGGAATCCGACTGGTAGCGCCTGCATCGCTGCGGTAGCGATTGAGCTGCCACCGGAACCGCCCAGACTCAGCACGGCGTCGATGTCGCCATTTTTATTGAGTGCCTTCGTGAGGATCGTGGCCCCCTGCGACATCACCTTCAGTGCGGCACCCCGGTCGTTGTCGCGGCGAATCTGATTCAGGTCACTTCCGCCCGCCGTGGCAACTTCTGTTGCGGTGATGTCAGGTGTGATTGAGGGATCGGCTGCCACACCGACATCCATCAGACAGACTTGATGACCGCGAGTCAGAATCAGGTCGCGGACGAGACAGAGTTCTGTTGCTTTGGTATCCAGAGTGCCGATCAGCAGGATTGTCTTCGACATCGGTTATGAGTTCCTTGTGCCGGACCAGTGTCTTATGGGGGCTTGGATTGGCAAGGTAGTGCCGGAGCTGCGCTTCGCTGGATCCGGCCTGCGACAAGTGGGTCCAGCCGAGGTCGGCTACCGCAGTTTGTCCCACGGTGCCTGGTCGGCGACCTCTTCTGTTTCGTAGCCTTCATCGCCCACGCAGGGACCCAGAATGGCCAGGAGTTTGGCTGGTCGGTCACCGACGTTGAATGACGCATGAACGACACCGGCGTCGATGTAGGCGACGTCGCCGGACTTCAGAATCTTCATGTCCTGGTCGATCCATTGTTCGACGTCACCATCGATGACATAGATTGTTTCTTCTTGGTCGGGATGCCGATGGAATGCGTGTCCCTTTCCGGGAAGCAGTTTCACATCGATAACTGTCAGGTCTTTGTTGTTGGTCAATGGGGGATGAGTGACCCATCCAAGCGAACCCCAGTCGAGCTGTTCACGTTCTGTTTCCGATTTCAGAATGAACTGACTCACGTTGTTGTCTCCTCAAGCGGACATCGAATTGCCAAATATTCTGACAAAATTGCCCCGATGTTTGTAGCGGCAGGGCGCAAGCCCTCCGGTGGAGCAGTGCGGACGGATGACACTCCGGATCCCGGTGCGCCGGGACATCGCCCGGCTCGTCGAAAACACTACCGGGCGGCTTGCGCCGCTCCACTACTTTTGGGGCCCGGGCTCAAAGAGCCCGGCTACAGAGGGGACTCGCACGCGTTGACGATAGTGCGCTACCTGTTAGTCAGCCTTGATTCGCCCGGCTCTCACTTCCTGCAGCGTCTTTTGGTAGCCAGGCAAATCTTCCAGACGGAGCAGTGCAATCTGGGCAATGCCAAGACCATAGACGTTGCCGAGACTGGTGCGCACATGGGGTGACTTGCCCTGACCTTTGAACCGCAGCGTATACGTTTTTTCTTTTTTCAGTTCATGCAGATCAAGTCGGGTCCAAACCCAATCGAAGGCACCTTTGGCACTGAAGTCGATCGGCCCGCCGATTTCTTCGCCATTGAGACTGGGCTGATAGACCCCCCCAATGCCGCCGTAGTTCATGATGGGATTGATCTGATACGTTCCATTTTCCGGCACCCTGAATTTGACTGTGAATTCCGCATCCGGGACGCTGCACAGGTAGTTGACAGCTTCCTTCGACTTCATCAGACCGATGGATGGTTTGGCCGAGATGTCCAGGTCTGTCGTCTTTAGGAATTGGTACGGTGCGACTCGATCTTTGGCAGGTGGCAGTTCTTCCTTGAGTTCCACCGCTGGCCACTGGTACCAGTAGGCGACTGCACTTACAAAATCCTGGCGCGGCAGGAATTGTCCATGAAACTGCATGCCTTTGCTGTAGATGCTACCGCGCGTTTCCATGGTCACTTTGAGTGACTTTCTGAACGGCACGGGATCAGTCAGGTGCCAGCGGTAAGCGGTGCAGCGATCACCCGGCATGTAGCCTTCCCACAGGGATACTCCGAAGTTTGGAGTGGCAAACTGTCGAAACCCCCAGGCGTCGCCGAAGTAATCTTCGGTCCCGGTGCCGCGCAAAGACGGTTCTGGTTCGCCGTCGATGTAGAAGCGATCATCGCCTTCTCCGAACCAGCCCTGTTCGGTCATTTGGCAGGACCACACGGTTCCGACGTAGTGCCCGCGTCCTGTCGTATTGAGCAATTCGAAGTCATCCGGCCCCGTGGCCTGTTCCTGGTTGTACTGAGCATGGAAGTAGACTGTGTCGTCCGGAAGTGATTCGTGTTTCTCCCAGTCCAGGTAGAAGTAGAAGGAGTTGACTCGGAACGTACCGTCATTGCTGATCACGACCTTCGCATTTTTGTGAAACGGCATTTTCCAATAGCACGATCGAGCGCGTCCCAGTGACGATACGGCGGTCACGGCCGAATGATAGTCGGCTGCTGCTCCATGACCGACTCCGAAGAAGTCGCCCAGCGGTACCTGCACTGCAGGGTACGAGGCTCCGTCGTAGTAAACCTTCAGGATCAGGCTGCGACCGTGAAAAACATCATCAGTAGCGATTGTGGACCACATGTGATTGATCACTCCGGGTCCGGTCAGGTCTGCCAGCACCAGTTCGCCACCGACTTCGATCGATCGTGAGTCGCCATTCCTGTCGAGGTTTGGATTCGCACTGCTGGAACGTTGTGGCACCCAGTCAATCTGTCGAGTCAGGTCATCTGCAACGGGTTGAGCAAATAATTCCAGTGGGGCAGCGAACAGCGTTGATGCGACAAGAAGTTGCTGAAACGTGGGAGACATGGATTGAAACTCAGCGGCGGGGACGGGATCCGGCGGGGACAGGATGCGGCGTGGCAAGGGTGCTTGCTGTCAATTGTTCCGCGTGCAACAGTGTTGCGTGATTCTGATGTTTAAGTCCATCGGTCTTGTCTCGATCAGTCGATTCTTTGAAAATTCTTCAGTGGGAAGTCGACCTCTTGTCAGTTGATGACCGATCAGAAGTATCTGGTGCCCGGTCCGGGTTTTGGCCGCCGCTCCGGGCATTTTTTGTGTTGGCCTTTGGACTGGCCTGAGGAGCCGAAGGTCTTTTGCGTGCAATTGCCAGTCGCGCTGATCTGGATGCGGACGTCTTACGGCGATCCTCCGAGAACATGGCATCGAACAGATCGATACCGCCGGTGTTTCTCCATGGTTGTTGTATCTGCTCACCCGCTTACAGGACTTTTCATTCTCGATCGCCGGCACAGTTGTGACTTTTGCTGTCGGTGGCCGTAGGGCGTTGCAGCGACTGTTCGACCGCCTGGTTTCCCGGCAGATCAGCACCTGGTGGTATGCCGCCGCACTGTTGCCCGTTCTGTGGTACTTGATTGCGATTGGCATGGCCGAGTTGAGCTCCGGTGATGTTCTGTCCTCGCTGACGCTGACACCAACAGCGCTGCGCACGATGTTGGTGAGCGCCGAGTCCGGACTTCTGGTGACTTTGTTTCTTCGAGGTCCAATGGGCGAAGAACTCGGTTTGCGAGGATTCGCTCTGGTTCACCTGCAACAGCGTTTTACGGCGTTTCGGGCTGCCTTCTTGCTAGGGATTGTGTGGGCCATCTGGCACCTGCCAGTGCTGGTTGGTTGCAATCCTGTCGAAGCTGTGATCTTCCTGTTGCTGGCGCTGAATCTGAGTTTTCTGTTTGCCTGGTTATTCAATCGTTCGCATGGGTTGCTGATTCCTGTACTGATTATGCATGCGACTCAGAACAACGAAGAGCTGTTTGAGGTGATATTTCCGGCACTGGTCGGAACTAACCGGGAGCTTCCGTCGACGTTGCTGCTTCTAGTGACAGGGATCGCTGCTGGTGTGGCACTGTGGCGGCAGGGACGCCAGGCAGTTGCGGATGCTGATTCGCTGGTCACTCGCAATGATGTCGTGGGTGTGAATTGCAGGGATTACACGAAGCTATGAAGGTGTTGGAAGCTGGGATGTACTAGCGCTCTCACCCGGGCTGCCCCCGACCTGTCCCGCAGGAGAGGTGACAGGTTCGTGGTGGATTGGTAACTGACGTAGGGCGTCGTTGGTAGTGCAAAGTCCAACGAGTCACCGGGGCGAGCCCGGTGGGGTAAGTTTAGTATGGAGCGCCTGATTTCCAGAGTTTGATTTCGGTCACATCGTTTACCGATTCCGGGCCACGAGTACTTCGTCCGGTATGAATGTCTGATTTCAATTGGCTGATGAGCTGCTCCACAACGTGTGGACGGGCACTGTACAGATTCTTGGTCTCGCCTGGGTCGGCATGGAGATCGTAGAGCTGGGCAGGTGCTGCTTCTGCTGATACTTCATTCTCTTTGGGTGATGACCAAGCCTCCGAAGCTTCTTGCCAGAATCAGTTTCCACCTGTCCTGTCGATACGCGAAGTGGCCACTGGAAGAATGATGGATGACCCCTGAGCGTGTTGTTGGGATTGGGTTTCCGGACAGTGCTGGAAAAAAACTGACGCTGTCTTCACAGCTGCGGGACGGGATGTCCGCGCCGTGGATTTCGGCGACTGTGGCAAAGAGATCGGTCAGGCAAATTAGCTGACTTGATTGTGAGCCGGCAGCAACCTGACCGGGCCAGCGAACAATGAATGGAATCCGGTGTCCGCCGTCCCAGATATCTGCTTTGGATCCTCGCAGATGTGCTGTTGCCAGATGCCCTTTCGCTGCCAGCTGATTCAGTTTCGCGGCGCGCGATGTACCATTGTCACTGGTGAAAATGATGAGCCTGTCTTCGAGCAGCTGATGATGTTCGAGCGCCTCGAAAATCTCACCAACAACATGGTCTGTTTGCATCACGAAGTCGCCGTAGTCACCCAGGCCACTTCGCCGCTGCCATTTTGGTATGGGAACAATTGGTGTATGAGGCGAGCCCAGAGGCAGGTACAAAAAGAACGGCTGTTCGGATGCGGCTCGGGAATTGATGTATTCGACCGACTTTTGGGTTAGCCGAGGCAACATATTTATGACATCGTCGTGGACGATGACCCGATCATCTTCGATCACGGCTTACATATTGCGGGCATGATGAAAGCCGTGGAAATAGTCAAAACCACGATGGATCGGGCCGTTCGGAATCCGGGCACCCACTGGTGGAGGTCGACGACCCTGTCGTTTGAGTTTGCTGCCGGTGTCCGGATCCAGATACTCGAAGTTCAGATGCCATTTGCCGATCACCGCTGTGTGGTAACCGTGGTCCCGAAGAAAGCCGGCAACAGTTGGACGATCAGCGGCGAGCAGTGACGGTGCGAATCCCTGTACGACACCCTTTTGCAGCCTGGTACGTCAGCTGTATCGGCCGGTCATGATGCCATAGCGAGTTGGCGTGCAGACCGAAGAGCCTGAATGAGCGTCGGTAAAGGTCATCCCTTCCGCGGCCAGCCTGTCGGCATGCGGGGTAGGAAAGCGACTGGTTTGAGGCGACATGCACTGGATGTCGCCATAGCCCAGATCATCGCACAGGATATAGATGATGTTGGGCGGACTCGCGGCAGTCGATGATGTCGTCGCCGACACTCAGACTTCGTCGGTGGCAAAGGACCAGTCGTTGAGGATCGGGCTGTAGTCACAGATTTCGTTGGCATTGAAGTAGATGTCAATTTCACGGGCGGCTGATTCTTCACTGTCGCTGCCGTGAATCATATTCATCTGCCGACTGCATCCGTAGTCACCGCGAATCGTGCCCGGCGCGGCTTCCCGACCATTTGTGGCTCCAATCACTGTTCGCATCACGCTGACAGCTTCCGGACCCTGAACAATCATCGCCACCACTGGAGCGGCTGTGATAAATTCTTCCAGCTGACCGTAGAATGGTTTCTCGATGTGCTCAGCATAGTGCTGTTTGCTGAGTTCAGGAGTGACCTGCAGCATTTTCATTGCAACGAGGCTTAGGCCTTTGTTTTCGATGCGTGAGATAATCGTGCCGATCAGTCGTCGATGAACGCCGTCGGGTTTGACGAGGATGAGGGTGCGTTGAGAAGCCATGGATGGAATCCGAGTTGAATGTTGAGAGTTGAGTCGTAGCTGTCAGCCATACGGTTATGTCGTTACGCCGGTCATCATGTCGACGAATTCGCGGAACAGGTAATGGCTGTCATGTGGACCAGCGGATGCTTCAGGGTGGTATTGGACTCCGAAAGCCTGATGTTCTTTGTGGCGAATGCCTTCGACCGTGTTGTCGTTCAGATTGACATGGGTGACTTCGACAGAATCGGGCAGTGATTCGGTGTCCAATGCAAAGCCGTGATTTTGCGAAGTGATTTCGACACGACCGGTGGCCTTGTTCATGACCGGTTGATTGGCTCCCCGATGGCCGAACTGCAGTTTGAACGTCCGGCCGCCGCAGGCCAGGCCCAGCAACTGGACACCCAGGCAAATGCCGAAAATCGGTTTCTTCCCCAGCAGTTGCTGGATGGTTTCGATGGCATAAGTCAGTGGCTCGGGATCCCCCGGACCATTTGAAAGGAAGACGCCATCCGGATTCAGGGCCAGCACTTCTTCTGCCGTGGATTTGCCGGGCACAACAGTGACTTGGCAGCCAGCGTCGGTGAGCCATCTGGGAATGTTCCATTTCATGCCGTAATCGATGGCCACAACGTGTGGTCGGTCATCGTTGTCGGCACAGGAATCGAATTCCGCCGGGCGACCCAAGTCGTCCAGCGAGCATGTCCAGTCGCTGGCGGCCGCCGGCATGACTTCGCCGGCAAGGTCGGCTCCTACCAGGCTGGGGCCGTCGATTGCCTTCTGGACAAGCGACGCGTCGTCGAGGTCCTCAGTGGATATAACGCCCTTCATTGCACCATCAATGCGGATTTGACGCACGACCGCCCGCGTATCGATGCCCTGAAGTCCAACAATATTGTTTCGTTTGAGGTAGGAGTCCAGAGTTTCTGTGGATCGGAAATTGCTGGGTTCTTCGCACAATTCGCGGCAGATAAACCCACGCAGAAACAGCCCACGACTCTCCACGTCCTCTTCGTTGACGCCGTAGTTACCTATCAGCGGGTACGTCATCGTGACGATTTGGCCGTTGTATGACGGGTCGGTGAGTATCTCCTGGTATCCGGTCATGCTGGTGTTGAACACGACTTCGCCATGAATTTCGCCGGACGCACCAAACGCTGTGCCGGAAAAAACAGAGCCGTTTGCCAAAGCCAGTTTTGCAGATTGAGTCATCATCAATACTCCGCAGTGTGGATCACCTGGGGCGGATTTCTACCACAGGATTTCGATCGGCTGAAGGAATC
>Ga0114933_10006210_pt1 | contig 10637 bp, 7 predicted proteins | sample 4SBtaG_FD_89691 | JGI IMG/M metagenome (GOLD analysis project Ga0114933, IMG submission 89691) | Deep subsurface microbial communities from Kolumbo volcano to uncover new lineages of life (NeLLi) - 4SBTROV12_W25 metaG | ecosystem: Environmental > Aquatic > Marine > Volcanic | place: Kolumbo... | reverse complement strand
CTTTGACCAGGTCATCGCTGATCGACTGGATGAAGCACGCGTGTGGCTGGGGACGCTCGTAGGCGGTCTTGGAGGCGACGACCTTGCCGCTCTGCGCGTCGACGTACCGGTGACCCTGGGCCGGACCGTCGATGCCGTAGTGCCAGTGCAGCCCCGTGTTGAACCACTGGGGGCTGTTGGGCGCGCACATCTGACGCGCCATCATGTAGCGGAGCTCGTCGTAGAACACCTTGGCGTCGTCTTCGCCGTCGAACATGCCCTCTTTCCAGGCCCAGTAGGTCCAGCAACCGCACAGGCGGTCGAACACCTGACGGGAGTCGGTCTCACCGGTCGTGCGCTGGTCCTCTGGGAGCTTGGCGAGGGCCTTGGTGTCGGCCACGCGGCGCTGCAGCCACGTCGGCACCCTCTTCTCGCTCACGGTCTTGGTGACCGCGGGCACTCCGGCCTTGCGGAAGTACTTCTGGGCGATGATGTCGGTCGCGACCTGGCTCCACGAGGACGGCACCATGACGGCGTCGGCCTCGAACACAACAGTGCCGTCGGGATTGCGAATCTCGGAGCGGCGGGGGATGAACTCGAGTCCGTCGTAGGGGGACGTCAGGTCCTTTGTGAAGCGTGGGGTCACGCGCATGGCTGCACCTCTATGGAGGGATGGGTGTTCGGTGTTCGTGGATGAGACGGGGAAGTGGGCGCACGAGACCCTGTCCGACGCCGTGGTGGTGGCGTCGGTCCGCAAGGATGGGGCCCGTTCCCCCGTGCGCGAACCACTATATGTAGTGGGGTGGGTAGCCGGCAAGCCCCAACATCTAGTGGTTTAGCCTGGAAAATGGCCGGATCTGTCTTCCACAGATGTCCCCAGCTCTCGGATACGACTCTGTGGGCACTTTCAGACGAAGCTTGGAAAATACCCCCTGTTTGTGCGCAGCATGCCCACACGTTTTCCGCAGGATTGTGCACAGGTGGGCCAACGGGCATAGATCGGCCTGCAATCAGGCGCCCCGTCCGAAAAATGGCCGCGCCACAGACCTCCGCCTGTGGAAAAGAAAACCTATGAAACGTGGTAGATTTTACAAGTGAGCTGCACATGTGTTCAGTATATCAGTCAAACACTGAACATGTGTACAGGTTGTGCTTCTGTGGGCGGCCGATCACCTGGCCATCGCTGAAGTCCGGTCGGATCTACAGGGCGAGGCTCCGAGCGACCTCGTCGAGCTTGTCGCGGAGCTGCTCGAGCTCGTGACGCAGAGCGCGGCGTTCCTGCCGGAGCGCAGCTTCGTCGACCCGTGGGCGCTCCATTCGGTACACGACCATGTCTAGGTCGCGGACGATGCTGTCGATGGTCTGAGCGTGCTGGTGCGGGCTGGCCATAACGACCGAATAACCGGCTGGTCCCAGATGGGATAGGTGGGCGCGGTCGTGGCCTCCACGGCGCCCCGAAGGGAGTGAGACACATGGGCCAGCCGAGCATCGACTTCGACAAGCAGGGCAAGATCCTGGGCCATCCGGCTGGGCTGTTCATGCTCTTCTTCGCCGAGATGTGGGAGCGGTTCTCGTACTACGGCATGCGCTCCCTGCTGCTCTACTACATGATCAAGGGCTTCCTCTCGTACGAGGACAACGAGGCCTACGCGGTGTACGGCGCCTACACCGGGCTGGTGTACGCCACGCCGTTCATCGGCGGGATGCTCGCCGACAAGCTCCTCGGCGCCCGCCACGCGGTCATCCTCGGTGGCGCCCTGATGGCCGCGGGCCATCTGCTCATGGGGCTGGAGCACTCGACGTTCTTCTTCGTCGCCCTCGCCCTGCTGATCGTCGGCAACGGGTTCTTCAAGCCAAACATCAGTACCATCGTCGGGTCGCTCTACCCGCCGGGGAGTCCGGAGCGCGACGGCGGCTTCACCCTGTTCTACATGGGCATCAACCTGGGTGCGGCGATGTCGCCCCTGTTGTGCGGGTACATCGGCGAGACTTTCGGCTGGCATCTGGGCTTCGGCCTCGCCACGCTGGGCATGATCCTGGGGCTGATCGTGTTCGTCGCTCCACGTCTGATCGCCCAGATCTGCGTCGCCGCAGGCGCCCTGTTGGCTGCGGCAGCGTTGTTCGTATTGCCCCAGAACATCTACATGTTCGCGGTCAACGGCTTCGTCGGCCTGGCGCTCATCGTCGCCGCCGCCATCGCCTGCCTCGCGTTGAGTCGGGGCGGACTCCCGCCGGAAGCCGGCCGAGCGCCCGACCAGAGCGGCGGTGCGCTGCCGGCCATAGGCATGGTCTATGGAGGGGTGCTGCTGTCGGTGCCCGTGTTCGCCTTGTTGGTGTCGGGAAACCGAAACATTCGGTTGATCCCCGAGGACGTCGTCGCGAGCATCTCCGAGGCCCTCGGCGCTCTCGGCCCCGTCGTCGGCACCTTCTTGAGCGAGATCGCCACCCCTGCCGGCCTGGTACTCACGCTCATCGGGATGGTCGCGCTCCCGATCCTCGTGGTCACCGCCCTGAAGTCCGGGAAGGTCGAGCAGGAGCGCATGTGGGTCGTGCTGATCCTGATGTTCTTCAGCATGTTGTTCTGGAGCTTCTTCGAGCAGGCGGGAAGCTCCGTCTCCAACTTCACCGACCGCAACGTCCATCGGGTCGCCGCGGAACGCACGGTCCAGCCCGGCGATGTCGGCAGCGTGCTCACCTTCACGCCCACCCAGGCCCAGCTCGGCCACGCCTGGGAAGGCGAGGTGATCATCAACGGCGACAGCGAGCCCTGGCGTGGCGGTGCGTTCCTCCTCGGGGACCTCGACGGTCAGCGCGAGGCTTCCCGGGGCGAGGACGAGAGCAAGGTGAACGTCAAGGCGGTGCTCGCTGAGTCCTTCCTGCTCGGCTCCTTCTTCTCGAGCGAGGATGCCGCCGAAGCAGTCACGGTCCAGGTGGCGTGGCAGGTCACTGAGGACCACGTCGGCATGGGCCTCGAGGGCTCGGAAGTGCCGGCGAGCACGTTTCAGGCTGCCAACCCGATCTTCATCCTGATCTTCGCGCCGATCTTCACCATGATCTGGACCATCACCGGGCGCCGTGGCTTCGAGCCGAGCACCCCGGTCAAATTCGGGTTGGGCCTGCTCCAGCTGGGGCTCGGCTTCGGCTGTCTGTGGTTCGGTGCGGCCAATGCCGACGAGCTCGGCATGGTCAGTGTGGTCTGGCTGCTGCTGGGGTACATGCTCCACACCACGGGCGAGCTGTGCCTGAGCCCGGTCGGCCTGTCCATGGTCACCAAGCTGTCGCCGGCCCGGATCGTGAGCACGGTGATGGGGGCCTGGTTCCTGGCGACCGCGTTCAGCGCCTACCTGGCCGGCATCATCGCCACGTTCACCGGCGTGTCCCACGGCGGCGGCGAAGAGGGCGGCATCCCGGCCCCCATCGACACCGTGGATGTGTACGGTGGGGTCTTCGGCAACATCGCCATCGCCGCCCTGGTCTCCGCGGTCATCGTGTTGGCGATGAGTCCGCTGCTGCGGAAGTGGATGCACGAGGACGTGATGGGCGAGGACCTGTCGTCTCCGAGTCGCTGAGCGCTACTGCTTGAGGCGCTGCTCCAGCTCCGACAAGCTCCGGTCCGCCGGGAACCGCTTGCGGGCCGCTTGTAGGCGCTCCGCGGCCTTGCCTGGTAGCTCGTCCTCGAGCAGCCTCTCGACCACCGCGATGGCCTCGAGTGGATGGGCGAAGGGCTGTGCTTCTTCGCGCGCAAAGGCGAGTTCGAACTCGCGGACATCCGCCTTGAGCTTGCCCGTCGCTTTCAGCCGCTTCAGCCCTTCGTCGCGGAGGGAGAGCTGCGAGCGCTTGATGGACTCGCGGACCACCGTCGACAACAGGAAGGGCGTCGTCCCTGCGAGCTCGAGTGCCCGGTCCGTCCAGCGTTGGTGTTCCTCACCGTCGGCGGTGACCAGCTTTCGCACCGCGTTGCGGATCTGCTTGATGCGCACATTGCGGAGCCATAGCGGCACCGCAAGCAGCACGACCAGGCCGATCGCGGGCCACAGTGCCCACGGCGGAAGGGATGCGGCAAGCTGACTTAGATCGCGGAAGATCCGAAACAAGGAGCGCTCGGAGTGGTGTTGTTCTGGACTCGGTTCGGCTACAAAGAACCACGAGAAGAAGGGGGCGCTTTAGCGCCCTAAGCCCGAACCGACATCCCGTCTTCGCGCCGACCGAGCCCAGAACAACATCGATGTCAATGAATCATGCTTCTCCGGCGACCGCGTACATGCCGACGGATGCGAGACGGTTGACCGTCTCGAGAAATTCGGCGCCCGGGACGATCTCGACTTCGGAGAGTCCATGGCGAACCTGGATATGATGCCATTTCGTGCCGTCGTTCCAGAAGACCTGGTCGCTGAGCGGCTCGCTCGCGTGGGCGTGCGCATAGTGAACGGCGGTGGCCATGATCCGCACGGCCTCGAGATCCTCCACCGTGTGGAGGGGCACGCACAACAGCTGGTCCGGTGAGGGGCACGCAGCGACAATGCCGCCGAGTGGCCAGGAACCAACTAGGGAGTCCGTTGCGAGGAGTCGGCTCGAGGCCAGGGTGTCCGAGGGGAGCAGCAGGTGCATTCCCGGGACCGTGTCCACACTCTGCCACTCGTCTTCGCGGGCGAGCTCGCGCAGGTTGTCGACGGCCTGAACACGTAGCTCCTCGAAGGAGATCTGATGCTGCGAGAGGTATCCGGCGTCCACCGCGGACACCTGACCGTCGCGCTCCACCATGAGCTTGACCCACAGCGCACCCTTCGCGACCTCCGCCGACAGGCCGTCGGGCTCGGCGGTCACCACCACTGGCCAGACGACGTGATCGACTGCAGGCATAGCGTGCGCTCCGGGTTTGGGTATTTATATCTTTAATGGAATTGTAGGAGAGTTATCGACGACCCGCAATCGATAATAATATCGGTTCGAACGTCGAAGTTCTTTAGCGTAAGGACGTGTGGCGCGTTCGCAGCTTTGTCAAAAGATGTCATGGAATTCGGCGATGTCGCTGGATCCGCCAGGGTGGTTAGATGGCGGCATGGACGTCAGCATCACCAATGTGCATCTGGATCTGGGAGCGGGTCGCCGCGGGACGGACATGGGTCCTTCCGCCATCCACGTGGCGGGTCTGGTGCCGCGTCTCGAGGGCATCGGACACCGGATTGTCAGTGTAGAACCTATAGATGTGCGGTCGATGGAGAACAGCGACGTCGGGGATCCCTCCGCGCGCTTCCTGCCGGCGATCCACCGCACATGCTCTCTGCTGGCGGATCGGGTCGAGGTCGCGCTGGCGTCGGGTGCGTTTCCGCTGGTGCTCGGCGGCGATCATGCTCAGGCCATCGGCACAATCTCCGGTCTGGTTCGGCACTACCGTCGCCAGGGTGAGCGGGTGGGCGTGGTGTGGGTCGACGCTCACACAGACATGAACACGCCCGACAGCTCTCCCACCGGCAACATCCATGGCATGCCTCTGGCTGCCTTGCTGGGCAGAGGCCGCAAGGAGTTGGTGGACCTCGTCGGTGGCGGAGCGCCGGCCCTGGACCCCCGCGACGTGGTGATCATCGGCGCTCGCGACGTCGACCCGTCCGAGGCCCCCCTGGTCAAGGAGCTGGGGGTGAAGGTGTTCACGATGACGGACATCGACCTGCACGGCCTCGCCCACTGCGTTCGAGAGGCCTACGCGATCGCGACCGAGGGCACCGCTGGGGTGCACCTGTCCTTCGACCTCGATGGTGTGGATCCCAAGGATGCACCCGGGGTAGGAACACCGGTTCCCGGCGGGCTGACGCTGCGGGAATCCCACGTGATCTGCGAGATGGCGAGCCGGACCGGCAAGCTGCTGGGCATGGAGATGGTGGAGCTGAACCCGACGATGGACGTGCGCAACCAGACGGGCGAGCTCGCGGCGTGGCTCATCGAGAGTGCGCTTGGAAAGACGATTCTATAGAGGTTCGACCAGGGTGCTGGTCCGTCGCCATGAGAGTTACCTGTGCCAGTCCGGCCCTGCATGTGCGGTGTCCGTAGGGCGCGAGATCTCCGGCAGAATCTGTCGGATGTATCCGGCGGCCGCCGTCTCTCGACGCCAGTGTCGCGGGTAGCCCAGCGACACCTCTTCGAAGCGCACCCCGTCGCGCCAGTCTGTGGCCCGCATGTGCAGATGGCCGCTCACCACCACCGACGCGCGAAACCGGGTGTGCCAGTCTTCGGTCTTGCGCGTGCCACACCACGGGATGAATCGCGGGATGCGGAACAGCCGCACCAGATCCCTGCGCAGCGGCCAGTGGTTGATCAGGATCGTCTTGTGGCTTGCGGGCACCACGGACAGCCGCTCGGCAGTTGCCGCCACCCGCGCTGCACACCAAGCCGAGCGGCTCTCGTAGGGGTCGGGGTGCAGGACTCGCTCATCGACACACAGGATCCCCTCCTCACGTGCCCAGGCGATGGTCTGCTCCGGACTCATGCCGTCTGGCCCAAAGCTGTAGTCGTACAGCAGGAACAGGGGACAGAGCACCGCGGGGCCGCCTTCACCGGGCCACGCGATGTAGTCGTCCTCCGGAGTGAGCGCCCCGTACTCCCGGCACACCTCCACCAGACGCTCGTAGCGAGCGACCCCCCGAAGCCCAGCTTCCCCCTCGGAAGGAGGCGTCCAGAGTTCGTGGTTTCCGGGCACCCACAGCAGCTTGGCGAATTTGGGCCCGAGGGTGTCGAGGGTGAAGCGGAGGTGGGCCTCGGTCTCGCCGAGGTCCCCTCCGAGGATCAGCCAATCCTCTGGGCTCGCGGGGAGCTCCTCGAGAGTCTTGCGGTTGTCGGCGTGGTTGACGTGCAGGTCCGACAGGGCGAGCAGGCGCATTCAGCTCCCGGGCGAGCGCTCAGAACGAGGACGGGTCTGTGGGATCGGTGCCGTTGAGGACCTCAGTGAGGTCGCCGACAAGATCTCCATCGGAGTCGAAGAGCGATGGGTCGGTGCCGTAGAGCGTCGACTCGAGCGTGTCATGGAGCCCGTCGATGTCGTTGTCGCAGCCCACGGAGAAGTCGTCGATGAACATGTCATCGTAGCCCGACGACGTGCCGGACATGTACAGCCGCAGCTCCACGGCGGACTGCCCGTCGATGTCCGTCGAGCTTCCGCCGGTGACCCAGAAGTCCGAGTCCTCGGTGCCTCCGTAGATCGTGTGCACGATGTCCCAGGTGCCGTTGTCGTTCCAGGCCAGCTCCAGGTCCTCGCCCGTGTCGGGCTTCTCCGGACCGCGCTTGACGTAGAAGTGCCACGCCACGGCATTGCAGCCGATGCTGTCGAAGGGCAGAAGGTAGGCGTAGCCACCGCCGCCGCCGAGGTTGAGCGAGTACGTGCCGCTATAGGCGTAGAGGGAGGTCACCGAGGCATCACCGTCGATGCGATCCCAGACCGTCGTGTCCAACGTGCTGGTCGGGAAGTCATCGAAGATGTTCAGCGCGCACGCGTCGCCGACGCCGTCGAGGTTGGAGTCTTCTTGGTAGGGGTTGTGGTGCAGCGGACAGTTGTCGTCGAGGTCCTCGATACCATCGTCGTCGGTGTCGGGATCGTTGGGGTCCAGACTGCGATCGAGCTCCTCGGCATCGTTGAGCCCGTCGTCGTCGCTGTCGGCGTCGTTGTCGTCGGTGCCATACTTCTTGCGCTCAGACGAATCGACCAGGCCGTCTTCGTCCACGTCGCAGCCCGCTCCCAGGTCGTCTACGTAGAACGTGCCGCTCGAGGAGGACTCGACATAGAGCCGCAGCTGCAGCTCCGGACGTCGGACTTCGGGGTCGGTGGTGTAGCCGCGCACGGTGGTCCAGCCGGACTCGGAACCGGTGCCCCAGACTGTCTCGAGGGTCTCCCAGCGCCCCTCGTCGTCCAGGTATTGGACCTTCAGGCTGTCGCTGGCGTCCGGAGCCGTGGGACCGCGCTGGACCAGGAAGTCCCACGCGACCTGTGGGCAGGCCGTGGCGTCGCCGGCCAGCGCGACGAGCTCGTCCCCGTCGTCGTCGAATGCGGCGGAGTTGGTGTCGGAAGAGGCCTCGTCGGAGGTGATCGAGGCGGTGGCGACTTCCCAGATCACCGGCTCAAAGATCCCAGCCGCGAAGTCGTCGTAGAAGCCGAATTCACAGGCGTCGCCCACACCGTCGCCGTCGTTGTCGGCCTGGTCGTCGTTGGCGCTACGAGGACAGTTATCCACGCCGTCCTCGACTCCGTCGTCGTCGGTGTCGGAGTCGGCTGGATCGGTGAGTGCCTCGACCTCGTCGCCATCGTCGAGCCCATCGCCGTCGCTGTCGCTGTCGCTGGCAGACGTGCCCAGCACCCCTTCTTCGCAGTCGGCCAGGCGGTCGAAGTCCGAGTCGCAGCCCACGAATACGGCCCCGATCTCGAACTGGTCCTCGTCGGCGTGGTCGACCAGTAGCTGGGCCCGGAGCTCGACGAGTCCGGAGTCCGCGAAGTCGCCGCTGGCGACCGTCCACACATCCTCGATGTCGTCGCCCGTGTACGAGGCCAGCCACGTCCACGCACCGCCGTCGACGCGCATCTCCACGTCGATGGCATCGGTCCCTTCCGGCGGCTCGGTGCCCTCGCGAATCGAGATGGACCACACGGTGCTCGGGCAGTCGGTGGTGTCGTAGGTCTCGGTGATCGCGTAGGCGCCGATCCCGCTCAGCTCGAGAGCAGGGTCGTCGAACGTACCTGCGGACACCGCACCATCGGTGTCGGACCAGGGGCCATCGACCGGGTCGCTCGCATCGCCCCAGACGCAGTCACAGGCGTCGCCCAGCCCGTTGGGGATGGCGTCGGCCTGGTCTGTGTTTGCTGTGTCGGGGCAGTTGTCGTCGACATCGGCCACGCCGTCGTCGTCGCGATCTTCCTGGATGGTGACGGTGACCGTCCCATAGCCATAGTCGGCGCCGTCCCAGACGCGGAACAGGAAGACGTCGGCCCCCATGTACCCCTCGTCTGGCGTGTACTCGAGCTCGCCGTCCGTGGTGATGGTGGCCTGGCCATTGCTGGGGACAGCGTGAAGCGCGAACCACAGCTGGTCAGCTTCGACATCAGAGGCCGTCAGCTGGCCGGACGTGGAGCTGTTCTCGGTGGCGAGCAGGTCCAGGTCGTCTGGCAGCGGCGCGTCGTTGATTCCGACGATGACCAGGCTCACCACCAGCTCGGCGGAGGCGACCCCGTCAGAGACGGCTGCGGTGAAGGTGTCATCTCCGAAGAAGTCGGGGTCCGGGGTGTAGCTGAACGACCCGTTGGCATGCATGTCCACAGTGCCGGAGACGGCATCGACGCTCACCGACCAGGTGGTGGGGTCGCCGTCCACATCGATGGAGGTCAGCACGCCGCCCACCGACGAGTCCTCGTCGAGCACGAAGGGGGGAGCCGCGAAGGGAAGGGGCTCATCGTTGGTCGGGTACACCTCGATGGTCACGATGCCGAAGCCAGACTGGGTGATGCCGTCGTCGGCCAGTACCTGGAAGCTGTCAGTTCCGTTGAAGTCGAGGTCGGGGGTGTAGGTCAGGTCACCGGTGAAGGCGTCGAGCTCGAGGCTGCCGTGCCCAGGCTGGGTGAGCGCGGACCATGTGAGCGGGTCTCCCTCGGGGTCATCGCCGATCAGGGTTCCGGACACAGCGGTGTCTTCGTCGGTGAACAGCCACAAGGGTTCCACGCTGGGGGCGTCGTTGGTCCCGACGACCATCACCGTGACCACGGCGGAATCGGAGTCGTCGCGGCCGTCGTTGGCAATGACCGTGAAGGTGTCTTCGCCCGTGAAGTCGGGGTTGGGCGTGTACACGAACTCGCCGGTAGCCGGCACCAGGTCCAGGTCTCCATCCGTGGGGATGGCGATTGCGGCCCAGAGAAGGTCGTCTTCCTCGACGTCTTCGGCGAGCAGCTGACCTGCGAAGGCCTCATCTTCCCCGGTCACGAACAGGGTCGACAGAATGCGGGGCTGGTCGTTCACGGCCACCACGTCCAGCGAGACGAGGGCCATGGATGACTGGAGGATCCCGTCATCGACCACCACGTAGAACGTGTCGGGTCCGTCGTAGTTCTTGTCGGGGGTGTAGGTGAAGTCGCCCGTGGCCCGGTCGAGACTGATGTCCCCATGGTCCGCCGGGATGAACAAGCTCCAGGTCAGATCGTCGCCGTCGGCATCGCCGCCAACCAGGGTGCCGTCCAAGGGCGTGTCTTCGTACGTCGACAGCACCAGATCATCGGCCCACGGCATGTCGTTGGCTTCGGTGATGGTGATCGCGATGGTTGCCGGGAGCGAGGTCGCGGTCCCGTCGTCGACCTGCACCTCGAAGGAGTCGGTGCCCGCGAAGTCGGGATCGGGGGTGTAGGTGAAGGTGCCCTGACTCGGGTCCAGGGCGACCGACCCGTCGGTGGGCTGTGACGAGACCGCGAAGGTCAGGTCGTCGCCATCGTCGTCGCTGGCGCTGACGCTGCCCGGGATCGGCTCGTCCTCGCCGGTGACGTAGTCGGCTCCCAGAGCTACGGGGATGTCATTGACCGAGTTGACTACCACGTCGATGGTCGCCGCGGGGGATGTGGCCGACCCGTCGTCGGTGGTCACATAGAATGCGTCCGAGCCATGCCAGTGCTCGTCGGGGGTGTAGGTGACCTCCCCAGT
>Ga0114933_10006209_pt1 | contig 10643 bp, 15 predicted proteins | sample 4SBtaG_FD_89691 | JGI IMG/M metagenome (GOLD analysis project Ga0114933, IMG submission 89691) | Deep subsurface microbial communities from Kolumbo volcano to uncover new lineages of life (NeLLi) - 4SBTROV12_W25 metaG | ecosystem: Environmental > Aquatic > Marine > Volcanic | place: Kolumbo... | reverse complement strand
TGTTAAAGGTGCTCAGATTAATACGACAACTGCTGGTATCTTCGATCTCGACACAGATTCCAACGGACGTTGGAGTGTTGAAAAGTTCAAGGGACTTATGTTTGCCATTGAACGTGATGCCAATGCGATTGGTCAACAGACTCGTCGTGGGAAGGGTAACATCATTATTTGTTCCGCTGACGTTGCGTCTGCGCTGCAAATGGCTGGTGTACTCGACTACACGCCTGCTCTTAACAACAATCTTAATGTTGATGACACATCGACAACTTTCGCTGGTGTGATGAACGGACGCTATAAAGTGTACGTTGATCCTTATAGTGCAAATGTCGCTGCTTCTCAGTACTATGTTGTTGGTTACAAGGGTACTTCACCTTATGACGCTGGGTTCTTCTACTGCCCGTATGTGCCTCTACAGATGGTTCGTGCGGTTGGTGAAAGTTCCTTCCAACCGAAAATTGGTTTCAAGACACGTTATGGTCTTGCTGCTAATCCTTTCGCTGGTGCCGGTGCGGTTGCAGCTGGTGACACGGTTAACTCCGATGCTTCACTTGATGCTAATACCAATGCTTGGTATCGTAGGGTTAAAGTTACAAATCTTATGTAAAATAAGAAACGTGACGATTACCAACTCAAAGAGGGTTCCAAACGGGACCCTCTTTTTTTTATATTAAAGTTTTATTACAACTTAATATTTCTTAATAAATACTATGAAAAGGATATATTATGTCAAAAACAAAAACAGAATTGTGGAAGAAGGTTAAAAAAATGGATTTAGGTAATCCCGTCATCACCGCCCTAATTGGGTTAGTGGTTTTTTATATTGGTTTAAAAATGTTTAGTGGTGGAATGAAGTCAATGGGTAATATGGATCACCTTTCGTATTTTATTCATAACCCCTATTGGATGTTTCTTGGTGGTATTGTTATGACACTATTATGGCAGTCATCATCACTATCCACTACTGCGATAATCGCTCTTGTAGCATCTGGTGCAGTACCACTACCCGCTGCAATAGCGTGTGTGTTAGGAGCAAACTTAGGAACAACCGGCACCATATGGTTAGCCGGACTTTTTGTATCTGATGGCCTACCCAAGGGGGATACTCTAAGAATTGCAATGGCACACACGGGAGTTAATCTGATGATGGCATTATCCCTATTACCATTCGTACATCACATAGCGAGATTCTTGAGTAGATTTTAGTATAAATAGAACGACATGCATTTAGTAAGTATAGATGATCTGGACTGTACCCAAGTCCAAAAGATTTTTGAAAGTGCTGAAAAGATTAAACGTAATCCTAGTAAGTACAGAAAAAAATTAAGGGGGAAGACTCTCTCAAATCTATTTTATGAACCATCCACTAGAACCAGTTCTTCCTTTCACGCTGCCATGTCCAAGCTTGGTGGTGATGTTATATCCATCAATGAGATAACATACAGTAGTGTTGCAAAGGGGGAAAACCTAGAAGATACTATTGTCACTATGGGAAACTATAGTGACATTATTGTTTTGAGAAGTAAGTTTGCTGGTGATGCACAGAAGGCAGCAAATGTAAGTACTGTTCCAATTATTAATGCTGGTGATGGTATCGGTGAACATCCTACTCAAACATTACTGGACTTGTATACCATATGGGAAAAGTTTGGGAGAACACACAACCTTACTGTTACGTTTATTGGTGATATACAGAATGGACGCACAGTAAAATCTTTGAATAAAGCATTAGAGAAATGGTGTGCTTTACATTTCAGAGATACATACAATACAACTGACCTACCGAAGTCGGATGTATACTATTTTACCAGAGTACAGAAAGAACGAGGTAGTGAAGGTTCTTATCGTATGACAGGGGAGATGGTAAGTAAGTTTCCAGATGATTGTATTGTAATGCATCCCTTTCCAAGAAACGAAGAAATTCCTAGATGGTTTGATGGTGATCCACGAGCAAGATATTTTGAACAAATGAGAAATGGACTATATGTAAGAATGGCATTGTTACTGCAATATAAATAATTTTATGTTCGATTCAAAGTATCCCATACTTGCGGCATGTATGAATGGTGGTTCTGATTTGGGATTAGCAATTGCTTGTCGCAAAGCTGGAATTTTTCCTAGTATACACTTTCCTAGAAATGGTGAGAAGAAAGAAGGGGAATTAACTACACCTTTTGTCGATCATCAATTATCTTCATATGGTTCTAATCAAATCAATGTTGGGGTAATGTCTATTCATAATTGTAGTAATAGAAATTTTATCAACATTTTATTAAAACATAATGTTTCACATCTTGAAATTTGGTCAGAAATTGATGTTGATAGTATTAGGTATAATAGAATTGGTAAAGATAGATCAATGGAATTGGCGATCAAAAATATTGATATGCTAAAGGATAATGGTACTAAAATTCTTAGAAGAACAAAAGGTGTGACTACTACGATAAGTGATGCAATATGTGTTAAGGGCTCAGATACCGCTGGACATTGCAATCAGAGTATAACAACAAAAGAACTATTCCTTGCACAAAAAAATGCAACTCCGTTTGTTCCAGTAATTCCATATGGTGGAATTGGTACATCTTCACAAGTAAAGGAATATATTGAACTTGGTGCTGAATGTGTTGCAGTAGGAACACTGTTAGCGTCATCAAAAGAAAGTTGTTTATCAGAAGACGTAAAAAACACAATGACTCAAGTGAATAGTTTATGTATTACTAGGATACCTAATACCGACCAAAATACCCTTATTCTTGGAGATAAAGAAGAAGTATTCAATACTTCTGGTAGAAACAGACAGGACTCTTTGTCGAAAGGGTTATATGGAGATGGTAAAACAGGTCATATATATGCTGGGAAGTCTATAGATCATGTAACAGAAATACGATCTGTAAAGGAGATAGTAGAGGAACTTGTGAAGGAGTTATAAATAGTTATATGATTATGAGACTTGTGAAATATTATGCATGGTTTATCCTGGCGATTGTCCTATTAATTGTTTCCAACGTATTAGGTAGATACTTTTTTGATCTGCGATTTGATTTTGCAGTTGATGTTTCTTGGCAACTATATGGTATGTTAATTATGTTGGGTGCAAGTTATAGTCTCGCAAAAGGTACACATATCAGAACTGATATTTACTGGAAACGATTTTCAGATAGAACAAAGGCATTAATTGATTTAGGGGGATACTGTTTATTCTTTCCTACTTTCGGTATCCTAACATATATCGCAGCTGTGGATATGTGGAAAAGTATTTTGATTGATGAAAGAAGTTCTGCTACCATGTCACAGTTGGTCATCTGGCCGTTGAAAATTGGAATTACGTTGGGCCTGGTCTTGTTATTGTACCAGGCAGTTATTGAAGTGAGGAAACTTTGGTTGCGATTGTAATGTTGGTGACAATGATAGCGGGTATCTTTGTAGGTATTCCTGTTAGTTTCACCCTCATATTTCTTGCATTAGGATTCGGTTATGTCAGTATGGGTGAGAATGTTTTTGATCTCGCATACTATAATCTTGTGGGCGGTTTGTCAAATGAGGTATTCATGGCAATACCTATGTTTATATTCATGGGGTATGTTTGTCAACGAGCAGGATTGATTGAAGGTTTATTTGACAGTTTAAAGAAAGTTACCAATAATCTTTATCTTGTAGTCATTGTAATTGCAGTTCTGATTAGTCTCGCAACAGGAGTCGTAGGTGCGTCTGTTACTCTGTTAGGTATCATGGCTGCGCCGCAGTTGATGAGATTAGGTTACAATCCTAAACTAACCGCTGGTGTTATAGCGGGTGGTGGTTCTTTGATTATGATACCACCTTCTGTTCCTTTGATAGTCATGGCACCGACCATGAATCTTAACATTATAGATTTATATGCTGGTAGTTTAATTCCAGGCATCATGATTGCAGCTATGTATGTGGTGTACTGTTATATAGTAGAAAAACCACAAAAACGAGAAACATACCCTACTTTGCAAAATTTGTCAAGGGTTCTTTTAGATATTTTTCCTCTCGCATTTCTCATATCTGCTGTGTTAGGTTCTATGTTGTTTGGACTTGCAACCTCTACAGAGGCAGGAGCATTTGGTGCAGTCGGAGCTCTCATACTTGCAAGTAGACGATTGACGTTTGATACATTACAAGATGCACTATTAAAAACATGTGATACATCTGCCGTAGTGATGTTACTCGCTATTGCATCTACTATTTTCGGTGCTGTATTTACCGCATTAGGGGGAGACACGATTATAGTAGATGCACTTAATTCCCTATCCATACCACCTTGGGCATTGGTTGGATGTATACTGGTACTCTGTCATCTATTAGGATGGCCGTTTGAGTGGCCAGTTGTGGTATTAGTATTCGTTCCTATATTCCTACCCGTACTTGTTGCATCTGGTGTAGACATGCTATGGTTTGCAGTTTGTTTGGGTATTGTAATCCAGACTGCATATCTGACACCACCAGTTGCATTAACCTCTTATTATTTGAAACAGGTTATGCCAGAATGGGATCTAGGAATGATATTTAAGGCGATGATGCCTTTTATGTGGATACAGGTTCTTGCAGTAGTAATACTATTTCTTGCACCTAGTATCGCAACATGGTTTCCAAAATATCTAGAAACCACTCGTACAGAAAGTATAAATAAGATAGAAGGAGAAATAGACTTTCTCCGAATGACAAAACCAAAGTGAATATATTAAAGGTTGAAGGAGTAAATAATGAAGACTATCTTAACAGCACTCGCCGTGCTACTTTTCACTACAACTACCGCACTTGCAGAAACTAAAATTCGTATTGCAAGTTCTTTTCCTGCTATCAGCACATTCAATGAACAGGCACAATTTATTGCAAAACGTGTTTATACATTAACTGATGGTAAGGTTCAGATGGAAGTTAAACCATCAGGGAGTCTCGTACCCGCTTTTCAAGTATTAGACGCAACAGCATCTGGTGCAGTTGAGGCAGCTTGGACACAGAGTTATTATTGGGTAGGGAAGGATAAAACACTTTCTCTTTTCAACAGTCCTCTAGGTGGTCCTTACGGGATGGATGGAATTGATTTCCTTGGATGGATGTTTCACGGTGGAGGACTTGAACTCTATCGTACATTCTATCAAAAGAAATTGGGATTGGATGTAGTTCCATTTCCTTCTATGCCTACACAAAATCAACCTTTGGGTTGGTTCCATCGCCCTATCAAAAATCTTGCAGACTTAAAGAACTTCAAGTGCCGACAGACAGGTATTAACGTAGAGTTGTATGCTCGTATGGGTATGCAGACTATCGGGATGCCTGGTGGTGAAATTCTTGCAGCTGGACAGAAGGGTGTTATTAACTGTGCAGAGTTTGTTGGTGGACTTGAGGATGAACGTCTAGGATTTCCTACAATCTGGAAGTACTACTATCTGAATAGTTTGCATGAACATTCAAATACTGGTGATCTTCTTATCAACGGTGAAGTTTGGAGAAGTCTTACCAAACAACAACAGACTGCAATTCGTTCTGCCGCCTATGAATCATATCTGTGGTGGTTAACTTGGATCCAACGTGAGAACGGTAAAGCACTTGGACGAATGATTCGGGATCATGGTGTGAAGGTTATGCAAACACCAGCTGATATTCTAGTTGCAGAATTGAAAACCATTGATGAAATGTTTGCAGAGGAATCTGCAAAGAACCCTTGGTTCAAGAAGGTTCTTGCAAGCCAGAAAGCATATGCCGCAAAAGTCGTTCCTTATAAGAATGTAGCATTTACACCCTATAAATATGCTGCCGATTACTATTGGGGATTAAAGTAGACTAAATAGATGTATGATATGGGTACAGAAACAACACTGTGTCACAGTGAATGTTAACTACTGGATGCCAGATTACCAGAATATTCTTCAAGAGTTTATTTGGCAGACAGATGATTACATTCCCCAATTGCCAAGAGTACACACTTTTTTGAACTTCTGGCATGAAGAAATAGATGCTGTGGTTAGTGAAGTTTTTGTATCCGTTCATAATAAACGAGAGTGGAGAATGACGGATTATATTAGGGAGATCTAATGCCTTATGAATCAGAAAGATGTAAAAATTGTGGACATGAATCTCATTGTGGAGTTCCACTTAAAAAAAATTTGGATGGTATAAACGGCGAAGAAATCGAAGTATGTAAATATTGTCGTTGTAAAAAATGTACTACACCAGATTGGGGATAAAATATGGCACAGTCAAGATTTGTAACAGATCAACCTGATAAGTTAGACTACGCAAGTCCAACTCAATTTAAATTTGAATTAAAACAATTACCCAAGGTAGTATTTTTTAATGTATCTTGTAATTTACCAGGCGTGTCTATGACTCCAACAATACAAGAGACAATACAGGTGGGTAGAGATATTCCAGTACACGGTTCCAAAGTAGATTTTGAAGAATTTACTATGACTTTTATGGTTGATGAATACTTGGAAAATTATAGAGAAATACATAATTGGATAATGGCTATAGGATTTCCAAGTGATAAAAATCAATTAACAAATTGGATTAATGATGAAAGTAGGCGTGTGAATGACCGCCTAGTAACAACGGAGCCTCAACGTCTTTATTCTGATGCCACATTATTTGTTTTATCAAACAAAAATAATCCTATTACTAAAATTATGTTTCATGATATGTTTCCACTTACTCTATCAGGATTAGATTATTCCCAAAATGCTTCGGATGTGGAATATATGAGTGCAACTGCCACATTTGCATATCAGATTTATGAATTTGAAGATGCATAAATACTTGTAAGGAGAATAACAATGGCTAGACTTAAACTCAAGTGGTTAATAGCTCATCATCCACAATATCTTTTTGTCCGTACTGCAAAAGCATTTCGTGACGAACTAGAGAAGAGGTGCCCTGGCGAGTTCGATATTGAAATTCTTACTATGAAAGATTATATTGAACAATATAATGAAATACCAGAATTAAATTTGAAACCACATTCAGTGAATGGGTTAGAGAAACATTGGGAAACTTATAAACATTCTGACGCTAAAGATATTTTCAAACCTGTTGCTTGGTCTGAAATAAAAAAGAAATGGAAAGCATATTTTTCAGCACTACAGGATGGACGTATAGATATAAGTCAGACTCAAATTACAGTTATTGGTTTACATTTATTCAAACCTTTCGCTGCATTAGACCTTCCATTTTTATTTAGAGATCACGATCATGTAACTAAATCTTTAGATGGTAAAGTTGGTAAATCACTACGCAAGTTAATTGAAAATAAAACGGGAATAAAATCTTTAGGTTTTACATACTCTGGTGGATATAGAATTATTGGTTCTAATCACGATATAGAAAATATCATTGACTTAAAAGATACTCCAATACAGACTGTTCCTACTACTACTGCTATGTGGAATGAATATGGTAGTAAAGCATTTCGGCGTATAGAGTTGGATATTGAAGAGACTAAAGATTTTGCAAATAAGAAATCTGCCATAGAAACAACGTATCTACGATTTAATGGTACAAATATTCTAAAGACAAATCATTCTATGTTCTTGACCAGTATTCTAACAGGTTCTTCATTGTTTGATAAATTAACATCTATACAACAAAAAGCATTTGAGGAATCTGCTTTCGCAGTATCTAAAATTGAAAGAAAGTGGTCACTAGAAGATTGTGAAAAATATGAAAAAGAAGCAGAGTCAAAAGGAATTCAGATAAGAGAAATCAGTGAAGAAGAAAGACAGATTCTTCAAGATAATTCTTATAAAGCTTACAACTCTTTTTATGAGAATCAACATCCAAATGGTTTGGATGGTAAAAAAACAGATGAACAAACTTACAACAATCGCAAACGGATAGTTGACAATATTAAAAAGTTATAAATAGGTTTGAGCAGACAGGATATACTTTAACAAGTAATAACCTTCAGTCTCAAATATCGAAGAGATAAGATAAATATAGAAAGTGTTTATCCTACCCCTGCTCACCCTTTGAAGGATATATAATGGATAAACTTGAAGAACTAAAACATGAGGCAAGAGAAGATCTTGCTATCACCCGTCTTGAAAATCTCGATCAAGAATCCTACAAAAACCAAACTATCAAACCTAAATGGTTGGAATACAAAACTCGTTATGAGTTATTGAAAACCCAAGCCCATATTAAGTATACAAAACTCTATCGTGATAAATGGGAATATTACGGTGGTAAGTCAGATGCTAAAGTCTACGCAGCAAAACCGTTTGACATTAAGGTTTTGAAAACGGACTTGGGTATGTATATTAATGCAGATAATGAAATAATAGAACTTCAAGCAAAAATTAGTTATTACGAGATAATCATCAAATACATTGATGGTATTATTAAATCCATTGATAGTCGTGGATGGGATATTCGTAATGCACAGGATTGGAAAAAGTTTGAGGCGGGTATGATGTAATGTACATCCCTACTCTTGACGATGAGTTTTATAACCAACCCCTCAATCTTGATATAACAAATCGTTGTCCATTACAATGTCCAGCATGTTTACGTCAAAGTGGATGGTATAAGGAAAATAGAAAATTATATAAAGAAATGTCAGTTGGAGATATTATAAAATGTGCAAAAACAATTTCAAGAATTTCATTATGTGGACAACAATCTGATCCTCTTTGTCATTCACAAATATTAGACATTCTTTGGATTTTACATTCTGTAAACTTAGATATACATACTGCAACTTCTCATAATTCTGAAGAGTTTTATGAAGAGGCTTTTAATTTATCTGGTAAAAAAACTACTTGGGTTTTTGGGTTAGATGGACTACCCGAAGATAGTCATAAACATCGTGTTAATCAAAATGGGGTCCATTTATTTGAGATGATGAAGATGGGCGCAAGAATGGGAGCTAACATTGCATGGCAATATCTTGTATTTAATTACAATCAAGATTCGATAAGTTATGCGAAAAAAATGTCAGAACATTATGGTATAGAATTTAGATTATCAAAATCTTCTAGATGGGATAAAACTACGAGGCATCTTAAACCAGATGAATATTGGTGTGCTTAAACCACAATGTATGATAAAAAATAAAATGAATTGTACTGCATGTTTAGGACATTCAGCGGAAGGATATCTAACTCCTTGTTGTTGGATTGATGCCTTTCCAGAACATAGGGGTATTGCACAAGATATATTTTACCAACAAAAATTCTTAATAAGTAATAATAAGAGTATAAAAGATATAACACAATCACAGGAATGGATTGACTTTTATACCTTGTTATGGAATGAACCAGACAAAGCACCACCTGTCTGTCACAAAATGTGTGATGAGAAGAGTATTATAGATAATTATGGAGATTAAATATGGATGCTGATTTATATATTAAGTTATATTCAGATGTAGTTTCAGATGATGTGTGCGAAGAAATAATTGATGCAAACGATACAACATTTAAGCCATCAACTTATTCTACCCATGCTGGTAAAAGTGCGAATACACCAGAACGAGTAAAGATGGATGAGTTCTGGATTCGCAAAGACAGTGTATATTATGAACCAGTTAAGAAATGTTTTGAAACTGTTATTGAAAAGTACAAGAAAGATTTTTATTGGTTTACAGTAAATCATACAACAGACTTTAGGATCAACCGTTATTCAGAAGGACACTTTATGTCTCGACATGTAGATAATATTCATCATAGTCATGGACAGGAATGGGGATACCCTCAAGTGTCTGCATTGTTATTTCTGAATGATGATTATGATGGTGGAGAGTTTAGCATATCCAATTCTATTTTTAATCCATCAAAAGGTTCTGCTATTATTTTTCCTTCTAATTTTATGTACCCTCATGCAGTTAGTGAAATCACCAAGGGTACTCGTTGGAGTATAGTAACATGGTTGATGTAAATGTACATAAATGTTTTCCTACTATCATATATGAGTTTGAATATGAGGCTATAGATAAACATTTAATGGAGTCATATATAATACAAGTAAGAAAAAATCACAAATATCATACTGATGACGATTTACATGTTCTTTCTTACTTTGCAAGATTGCGAGATATGGTGAAAGAAGTATCAAGACAATACCTTGATGATTTAGAATATGAATATGATAGCTTAGAAATTACTGGTATGTGGGCTAATAAATTATTTGAAGGAGATTCCCATCCTCCACATACACATTCAAACAATGTTCTATCGGGAGTATATTATTTAAGTACATCAGATAAAACATCACCTATTCAGTTTTTTGACCCAAGAGTGCAAGCTCATGTCATGAAACCTAGAAATAAAGCAAACTGGAATAATGCTAGTATGTTACAATTTGATTCAGTAGAAGGTAAGGGTTTTATTTTTCCTTCATGGTTGCAACATTGGGTTCCCCCCACAGGAGATGAACGCATAAGTATATCATGGAACATTTTAGTTCGTGGAGAGTATGGAGAACCTAACACATTGCAAAATGCGAATATCTAAAAAAAATGAAGTTTACTTACAACTCAATAATATATCCAGTAGTGAAAGTGCTGAACTGTCTGACTTCTTTACGTTTGAAGTCCCAGGCTTTAAGTTCATGCCCGCATACCGCAATAGAGTTTGGGATGGAAAAATACGTTTATTCTCCCCCGCCTCAGGTGAAATATATGT
>Ga0114933_10006207_pt1 | contig 10643 bp, 12 predicted proteins | sample 4SBtaG_FD_89691 | JGI IMG/M metagenome (GOLD analysis project Ga0114933, IMG submission 89691) | Deep subsurface microbial communities from Kolumbo volcano to uncover new lineages of life (NeLLi) - 4SBTROV12_W25 metaG | ecosystem: Environmental > Aquatic > Marine > Volcanic | place: Kolumbo... | reverse complement strand
GCTTAAAGCAAGAAAGAGATTTAACTTATCTCAAAAGTCTTGCATAGCATAAATTAATAGGAGTAAAATCTATGAAATGTATCTCTTTAAAATTAACTGATTATGTCCCATATCATCTGACGATGTACAGTTTTATTACTTATAATATTAGAAAGTGAGTTATGAAGGTATTAATACTAGCAGGTGGTTTAGGCTCGAGATTATCAGAAGAAACAGTTTTAAAACCCAAACCTATGGTAGAAATAGCTGGAAAACCTATTCTCTGGCATATTTTAAAAATTTATTCTCACTATGGCTTTAATGATTTTGTTATTTTATTAGGATACAAAGGCTATTTAATTAAAGAGTATTTTTCAAATTATTTTTTACACACTTCTGATATTACTATAGATATATCTGAAAATTCTATTGAGGTACATAATAAATATTCTGAACCCTGGAAAATCACTCTTATTGATACTGGATTAAATTCTATGACTGGTGGTAGAGTGAAAAAAGCTAAAGATTACATTAATAATCAAACTTTTATGCTTACATATGGTGATGGTTTGGCAAATATAAATATAAAAAAACTGCTTAGTTTTCATAGAAAGCATGGAAAAGAATGTACTATGTCAACAGTTCAGCCAGAAGGACGATGGGGTGATGTTAAAATCGATAAAAATAGTAAAATTAACTCTTTTATAGAAAAACCTAAGGGTGATGGCTCATGGATTAATGGAGGTTATTTTGTCTGCGAACCAAGTGTTCTTGATTATATTAATGGTGATGATACGATATTTGAAAAAAAACCTTTAGAAAATTTAGCTAAAAATGGGCAATTATATTCATATCAACATAATGGATTTTGGAAAGCTATGGATACATTAAGAGATAAAAATGATTTAGAAAATTTATATGTTAATGAAAAAGCCCCTTGGAAAAAGTGGTAAAAAATAAATTTATAAATCCAATCTTTTGGAAAGATAAAAAAGTATTTATAACCGGCCATACGGGCTTTAAAGGAAGTTGGTTAGCATATTGGTTGATTTATCTTGGAGCCAATGTTAAAGGTTACGCACTAAAACCAGTTACTGAAAATTCTCTTTATAATGAGCTAAAATTGAATAATATCATGTTTAGTGATATTAATGATATTCGAGATTTAGATAAATTAAAGAATAGTGTAAAAGAATTTAATCCTGATATTGTTTTTCATCTTGCAGCTCAACCATTAGTTCGTTATTCGTATAATAATCCAATAGAGACCTATGAAATAAATGTTATGGGTACAGCTAATATATTGCAAGCAGTAAGAGATTGTGGTAATATAAAATCAGTTGTTTGCATAACAACTGATAAATGCTATGAAAACAAGGAATGGTTATGGAGTTATAGAGAAAATGAGCCAATGGGAGGGCATGATCCATACAGCAGTAGTAAAGGGTGTGCTGAATTATTAATTTCATCTTTTAGAAGATCTTTTTTTAATGAGAATAATTCTCCTGGAATATCAAGTGCAAGAGCAGGCAATATAATAGGGGGTGGTGATTGGAGTGAAGATAGATTAGTGCCTGATATATTAAAATCATACAAAAATAAAACATCAATTAAGATAAGAAACTTTCATGCTATTAGACCATGGCAATATATTTTAGAGCCATTAAGAGGTTATATGTTATTAGCTGAAAATTTATACACAGATAGAAAAAAATATTCTCAGGCTTTTAATTTTGGTCCCTTAGATTCCGATGTAAAATCAGTTGGATGGATTTTCAATAAAATGAATAAAATTTTTGGTGATAATTTATTATTAGAAAATGATGGTTCTGAGAATGTTCATGAGGCAAAATTATTAAAATTAGATTGCTCCAAAGCAAATCAAAAATTAAAGTGGTTACCAATTTATAATATTTCTAAAACACTAGAGGAGATTATAGCTTGGTACAAGCTATGGCTTGAAGGAGCTGATATAAAAGATATATGTAATAATAATATTGAGGAGTATAGTAAATTTTGGATATCAAATCAAAACAAATCAAATTAAGAAAACAAATATTAGAACTTGTAAATCAATATGGAGATTTAGAAGAATCTCATAATAATTTTATTCCTGGAAGAACAATAATTCCTCCTTCTGGTAAAGTTATAGGTACAAAAGAATACTTATTAATGACAGAATCAGTTTTAGATGGCTGGCTTACTACTGGTAGATTTAATAGAAGGTTTGAGAAAAAGCTTGCAAAATTTCTAGGAGTTAATCATTTATTGACTGTTAATTCGGGTTCGTCAGCTAATTTGGTATCTTTTAATACCTTAACTTCCTCCAAGCTTGGTAATAAGGCAATTTCAAAAGGAGATGAAGTCATTTCTGTTGCTGCTGGATTTCCTACTACAGTTAATCCTATTATTCAGTTTGGTTGCATACCTGTTTTCGTAGATGTAGAACTAGAAACACATAATATAGATGTTAATTTAATTGAATCTGCAATTACAAAAAAAACTAAAGCTATTATGCTAGCTCATACGCTTGGAAATCCCTTTAACGCTGTAAGAATAAAGGAAATATGTGATAAATATAATCTGTGGTTAATAGAAGATACCTGCGATGCTTTAGGTACAACATATAGTGGGAAAATGTGTGGTACTTTTGGTGATATAGCAACCTTAAGTTTTTATCCAGCTCACCATATGACAATGGGAGAAGGAGGAGCAGTTTTTATGAACAATCCTCTTTTAAAACAAATTGCTGAATCTTATAGAGATTGGGGAAGAGATTGTTATTGTGCGCCCGGTAGGGACAATACTTGTGGTACAAGATTTTCACAACAGCATGGTGAGTTACCATTTGGTTATGATCATAAGTATGTTTATAGTCATTTAGGGTATAATTTAAAAATAACTGATATGCAAGCTGCATGTGGGTTAGCTCAACTTGAAAAACTTGATGAATTTATAACTGCACGTAAAAAAAACCATAAATATTTGTTGAATAAACTTAAAAAATTTGAAGATTATATTTCTTTGCCTTATCCTGCTAAAAATAGTGAGCCATCATGGTTTGGTTTTCCTATTACATTAAATCCTAAATCTAATTTTACAAGAAATGAATTAATAGCGCATCTTGACAAAAACAAAATTGGTACTAGATTGCTCTTTGCAGGTAATTTGACAAAACAACCATATTTTAAACATGTTCAATATAGAGTCTCAGGAAATTTAAAAAATACTGAAATAACAATGAGTCAAACATTTTGGGTAGGCATATATCCTGGTTTAAATGAACAACACTTTGATTATATGTTTGATGTTTTTAATAGTTTTTTTAATAAAAATAATGATAAAAATATATAAAACTAAAATTTTAGATTGTTACGAATTATCTTTTGATAATTATTCAGATAAAAGAGGTAATTTTACCAAGATTTTTAATAATGATTTTTTTTATGAACTTAATTTAAATACTGTTTGGAAAGAAGAATATATTACTACCTCAAAAAAAAATGTGATTAGAGGTATGCATTTTCAGTTACCTCCTTTCGACCATGAAAAAATGGTAATACCTTTATCGGGTTCAGTAATGGATGTTATTATTGATTTAAGAAAAAAGTCAGATACTTATTTAGAAGTTGTATCTATAAAACTAGACTCAAATAAAAATAATGCAATGTATATACCTAAAGGTTGCGCTCATGGTTTTTTGTCATTAGAGGACCATTCATCATTATTGTACAAAGTAACTAGTGTCTATAATCAAGAAGCTGACTCTGGAATTCTCTGGAGTAGCATTGATTTTGAATGGGATATTAAAACACCTATATTATCTGAAAGAGACAAATCATTTTCTAAAATTGAAAATTATAATTCACCGTTTTAAATGAATATACTTATCACAGGATCAACAGGCTATTTCGGAAGATATTTAATTCCACAATTAATTGAAAATAATCACAATGTTTTAGAGATTACTAGATCTCTTGATAAAAGTTTTGAACTTTTTGCAGATTCTACTGAAAAGCTTTTATTAATTAATAAACAAAATGAAATGATTGAAGCTGTTGAAAATTTTAATCCTGATATTGTAATTCATCTTGCTGCTCATTTAACTTCAAATGACGATTATAAATCAATGCTAAAATTATATGATTCAAATATTTTGTTTTTAGGAAAAATTTTAGATATGGTGAAGAATTGTAATTTAAAATTATTTATTAATACTGGTACATTTGCAGAATATGACCATAAAAAAGATTGCTTAGATCCAAAATATTTATATTCAGCAACTAAAACTGCATCACGTTCATTAATCCAATATTACAGCAAAGTATACTGCTTTAAAGTTTGTACTATGGTACCATTTACTGTTTATGGGGGAAAAGACACTCAAAAGAAAATTATTGATATAATTTATGATTCTATAAATTCAAAATTTCCTATCAATTTATCACCTGGTGAACAATTGCTTGATTTTGTACATATTGATGATGTAGTAGATTCTTTTTTGACTGTCATAAACCAAGAATCTGAAATTAATCGAAATTATGTTATGCATATTGGTACGGGTGTTGGGCATACTCTTAAGGATTTAGCTTTATTAATTGAAAAGCATAGTGAAAAAAAAACAAATGTTAATTGGGGCGGAATAAATTATAGAAAATCAGATATCATGTATGCTGTAGCAAAAGATGTTAATGATCTAGCTTGGAAAGCACAAATTAATTTATCAGATGGTATAAAAAAATATTTAAAAAATGTTTAAAAAAATAAAACTATTATATTTATATCTTTTTTATAAAAAAAAGTTTGGCAATCTTGGATCTAGAGTTAGAATTTTAGGTAAAATTCATACTACTAATCCAAAGGCTATACATATTGGTTCAAAATGCCAAATTGGTCATTACTGCAGAATTGAATCATTTAGTAATTATGGTAAACAGGAGCTTAGTCCTAAGCTAATTATTAAAGAGAATACATGTATAGAGCACGCTGTACATATGTATTGCGCTAATTCTCTTTTTATTGGTAGAGGAGTGCTGATTGCTAGTGGTTGTATGATAACCGACAATAATCATGGTATTAATCCTGAAAAAGAAAATTATGTGCAACAACCTTTAATGTTTAAAGAAACAAAAATTTCAGATGGGGTGTGGCTTGGTGAAAATGTTTCTGTATTGCCGGGATCTCATATAGGTGAAAAAACTATTATAGGTGCAAATAGTGTAGTTAGTGGCTCTATTCCGCCGTACTGTATAGCTGTAGGAAATCCAGCTAAAGTAATAAAAAAATATAATTTCCAAATTAAATCTTGGGAAAAAATAAATGATTAAAAAGAAAGTCTCTTTTGGAATGATCACAGGAGGGGCAAGCCTTTTAATAGAAAGCTTAAGTGGCTTAATTATACTTCCTTTATTATTGCATTATACTAATGCTCAAATAGCTGGACTATGGTTGTTTTATACATCATTAAATATAATTGTTAATTTATCTCATTCAGGTTTAGCTCCAATAATTACAAGAATATCTGCTGAAAAATTTTCCAATGGCTCAAATGAAGAAATAGCAAATTTAAAAGGTTTGGTTGATAGAACGTATAAGTTTGTAATTATTTTAATATTAATAATATGTTTTATATTATTTTTTTCATATATAAGATGGGTGATTAATATAGATCAAGGTTTATATGCAAAGGGGATAGCTTCTTGGATATTATTCTGTTTAGGAAATTTAGTTCAAATTTATTTCACTAAAAACATTTATATAATTAATGGTTTTGGGGAAGTTGGTTGGGACAAACTATTAAATGCTATAATATCATTTCTTCGATTGTTAGGTTATTTTTTGGTTCTTTTAACTGGTTATGATTTGATAGGTTTAAGTTTTATTTATTTCATAACTACTTTTTTATATGCATTTGGCTCTATTTATTTAATAAAAAAGTATATCTCATCGAAAATAAGTAAGCTAAAGCCTATATTTTCTAACGATGAAATTTTTTCACTTTTCAAATTGGGTTCAAAGATATTATTATTAAATGTTGTAGGGATTCTTGTTTTAAAAAAAGATATATATATTGTGGAAAGATTTATTGGTTTAGAGATTATCCCTTCTTTTATTGCTCTAAGTAGAGTACAATCAATGATTTATGCAATTTCCTTATTATTACAACAGATGTTGTTTCCATTTATAACAGCTAATTATTCAAAAGGTAAATTTAATAAAGTTTATAATTTGTATTTAAAAAGTATATTTTTTTCAATGTTAGTGGCTATAATTTTATCTTCAGTATTTTTTATTTTAGGAGATACTTTAGTACCTCTATGGTTGGGAGAAGGAAAATATTTAGGCGATTCAATTTTTGGTTTAATGTTACTTTTTGGGCTTATAAATATTCATCATAACATACATGCAACAGCTGTAATTTCTACAGGGACCAATTATTTTATATGCCCTGCATTAATTAATGCTTTTTTGGCAATTATACTATCTGTACTTGGTATGTATTATTTTGGTATAACAGGTATGATTTTAGGAAATATTTTGGCTACTGTATTGCCATCTGCTTATATAGTAATTTATTCTTTTAACTTTTTCTTCAGGAAAGTAAATGAAAAATAATCCATTAATTTCAATTGGTTTGCCAGTAGTAAAGCATAATTTTTTAGATAAATCTATTAATTCATGTTTATCTCAAATCTATACAAATATTGAAATAATTATTGTTAATAATGCTAAAAATAATTCAATCAAAAATAAAATTAGATCAATAGTTTTAAAAAATAAAGATAAAAGAATTAAATACTATGAAAATAAAACACAAATCCCAATGATACAGAATTGGAATCTTACGCTAAATTATGCTCATGGGGAGTTTTTTACAATTTTATGTGATGATGACACATGGGAGGAAGATTTTATCGCTGAATTATATAATCTATCCTTGAAATATCCAAGTACTAATATATTTCATTCACGAGTAAACTATATAAATGAAAGAGATGAGATTATAAAAAAGTCTAGATTATGTCCAGAATTTGAAACTGGTCTGGATTTAATTTATAATCGTATATTAATAAAAAATTATAGAGAGCTATTTTTATCTGATTTTTTAGTTAAGACTAAGTGTTTAAAGAAACAAAATGGTTTTATTGATTTTCCAGATGGATGGGGTAGTGATGATATAACTTGGTTTAAAATTGCAATAAATGGAGGGGTAGCATATTCATCCAAATTTTTATATAATTATCGTGTAAATGATCTTAATGTGACAAATATGTTAGATATATCAAGTAAAATTTACTCAATAAATTTACAGTTAGAAGAAATTCATAAAATACTAAATAAGGATTTATTGAAAAAAAATGATTTGGAAATAAAAAAAATAAAAAAAATAAAAAATCTACTTAGATTATTTGCTTTTTTTAAAAAAATGAATTTGTACAAAAGAAACTATATACAAAGATTCAAATTGCCAAAATTTATCTGTATTATCATTGCAGTAATTAAAGTAATTTTACAAAAAGAAAAGATATAAAAATTGAAAAATATTTTATTTATTGATTTAAATCCTAACTATAATAGAAAAACTGGTTTTACTATTTATACTAATTCTATAATTGATTCATTAAAATCGATGAATTTTAATTTGGTTGTTAAAAATTATAGCTCATTATCAACCAACTTAGATTCCAACAAAAGAATGAAACAAATAAAATCATTGTTTAGTTATAAAAGTATTTATGAAATAGAGATTTCAAAAGAAATAATTGAGAATGTAAAAAATGAAATAATAAAAATAAAACCAAATATTATAATCTTAAATCATTTAAAAGCAGCACCATTAGTATTTAATATTAAAAATAAGAAAAATTATAAATTTATTTACATATCACATAATTCGGAGTACGAAGTACAATATTCAAATTTTTTGCTATCCAGCAATTGGTTTTCAAAAATTTATTTTTATATAGAATATCTTAAAATTATAAAATTAGAATCTAAAATTCTTTCAGATGTTAACGTTTGTACAACAATAACAAATGAAGATGCTATAAGGTATAGGAAGCTTAAAATTAAAAATATAGAATTTGCAACATTAACTCCAACAATAGATTTAAATCTAAGAGAAAATCAAAGTATACATAAAAGTAAAAAAAATCTTCTAATTTTAGGTAGTTTTTTATGGAATATAAAGTATAAGAATGTAATATGGTTTATTGAAAAGATTTTTTTAAAATTGAGCGATTTAGATTTAAAGTTAACAATTGTTGGGACTGGTGCAGAAAAATTTTATAATAAATATTCAAACAATGATAATATTGAAGTTTACCCTAATGTAGATGACATTACGATTTTTTATAAAAATGCAGATATATTTATAATACCAGAGCGGCAAATTGGAGGTTTGAAGTTAAAGGCTTTAGAAGCATCTAGTTTTTCATTACCTATTATATCTACTCCTGAGGGTATAGAAGGTACTTTTTTGAAGGATAAAGTATCATGTTATACAGCTAATAATACTAATCAATTTATTGATAATATAAAGTTATGTATTGATAGTTTAGATATTGCTAATAATTTAGGAGAAAAAGCATTTGATAATGTCAATAATATATTTACAAAAGATAATCAAATAAAAATATTGAGTGAAATTTTGTGATTAAACAATTATATAATAAATCTGAGCAGATATTTTTATCTAAAATAAAATACCTTTATCCAAGAGTAGAGCAGAATCCGGTTTTAGTAAATTCATTTCCTAAAAGTGGTACTCATTTATTGTATCAAATATTTTGGAAATTTAACCATTTATATAAATTCAAAACATTTATAGCGTCTCATCCTTCAACTTATAAATCTGAAAGAAAAAACAAAACAACTAATTTATTAATTGAAAATATATTAAATGGAGAGCTGGTTAGAGGTCATATATTTTACAACGAAATGAGTGAAAAGATATTGATTAACAAAAATATTATACATATTTTTATTTATAGGGATCCTAGAGATGTTGTGATATCAGAGGCAAATTATCTAAATAAAATGAATAAATTTCATTATCTTTATAAATATTTTTCTAAAATTAATAATTTAAACGATAGAATTACATTTTCAATCAAAGGTAATGATTTTATCAAAACTAATGGCAATTACAAAAATATATATAATAGATATATGGATTATATTAATTGGATTAAAAGTGAAAATTGTTACTGCATAAAATATGAAGATTTAGTTGGTATTAATAAAAAAAAACATTTGCTAAATATTATTGAATATTATTTAAAAAATTCTAAATTTATTTATGATAAAGAGGAGCTAGTAAAAATCGTTGAAAAATCAATAGATCCAAATAAGTCGCATACTTTTCATTCTGGTGGAACACAAAAATGGAAAACTTTTTTTAATGATGAAAATAAAAAATTATTTAAAGATTATGCAGGAGATTTATTAATAAAATTAGGATACGAAAAAGATTATGATTGGTAAAAAGATTTTAATTCATGATTATGCAGGTCATCCATTTCAATTAGATTTAAGTATTGCTTTAGCTAACAATGGATATGAAGTTATTCATATATATACTTCTTCAAGTGGGGGACCAAAAGCAGGGTTTGATAGAACGATAGATAACTTACAAATAATTAACTTTTCTATATCAAATATTAATAAATCAAATTTTGTTAAAAGATTTTTTCAAGAAAAAGAATATGGAAAAAATTTAGTTAAAGAAATAGATAAAATAAATCCAGATATAGTCATTTCAGCTAATACTCCTCTAAGTGCTCAGAATCTGATATGCGATTGGAGCAAAAAAAATAACAAAAAATTCATCTTTTGGCTTCAAGACATTATATCTGTTGCCGCTTCAAGTATTCTTAGAAAAAAAATTGGTTTTATAGGTAAGATTGTTTCAATATATTTTAAATATCTTGAAAAAAAGATTCTAAACAATTCAGATGCAGTAATGTTAATATGTGACCAATTTAATGATGTTTTAAAAGATTGGAATATACAAACAGAATCTTATGTTATACCTCAAGTTGCAAAGAGAATTTTTGACAAAGAAAATCCATTTAAAATATATGGACATAATCAAACACGTTCATTTTGCTATATTGATGATGCTGTTAATGGTTTAGAAATAATTATGAATACTAAAAAATGTTCTGGAAAAGTATTTCATTTAGGTTCAAATATAGAAACTAATATTAAAGATTTGATAGAATTATGTTTTGATATATCTAGATTTAATCCTGATATTGAATTAGTAGACCCTCCATTAGGGTCTGTAAACAGAAGACTTCCTGATATAAAACTTTTATCTGATTTAACTAATTACAAACCTGAATTTTCTTTAGAATATGGCTTAGAAAAAAGTCTAAAATGGTACTTTGAGTACTACAATACTAATTGATTAAGTATAATTATTATGAATGTGAATAGTAAAGTATTTGTAGCTGGCCATAATGGAATGGTTGGTTCTTCAATTGTTAGAAAATTAAAATCTATTGGTTTGAAACGATTGATTCATTTAGCCTCTTTTGCTGATCTTCCTACATTTTATCAGACACCCTAAGAGAGGTAAATTACCAATTAAGAAAGGTGAAGTAAATGGAAATAAGAAAACGACGACAATTCACCAAGGACTTTAAAATAGAGTCCGT
>Ga0114933_10006204_pt1 | contig 10648 bp, 8 predicted proteins | sample 4SBtaG_FD_89691 | JGI IMG/M metagenome (GOLD analysis project Ga0114933, IMG submission 89691) | Deep subsurface microbial communities from Kolumbo volcano to uncover new lineages of life (NeLLi) - 4SBTROV12_W25 metaG | ecosystem: Environmental > Aquatic > Marine > Volcanic | place: Kolumbo... | reverse complement strand
GGATCGTTGTCCTTCTCAATGGGGTGCTGGTGATGAGCGTGGCTCAGCTAATCTTATGGGCCCAGCCGCTGTAATACGTGCAGCACAGCTTATACGTCAGGGCGAGGTTGTTGAACTCGGTAATGTGCTTCATGGCGCTATCCCACTTGGATCTCGTCATTTTGATCTTTTTCCAAAGCCGACTTCTATGAACTCATTGTCAAATAGACGAGGCTCAAATGAGGAGCTTGTGGTTACGGAGCTTGGCCAAGTGGGAACACAGCTAGATGGCTTTAGTCATCAGAGTATTGGTAATACTTTCTACAACTGTTTCCGAGTTGATGAAACATTGACGCGAGGTGGCTTTACCCATCTTGGTATAGAGAACGTACCAATGCTAATGACCCGTGGAATACTGCTTGATATCGCTGAGTTAAAGGGTGTCAACATGTTAGCTGAAAATTATGAAATCACTGTTTCTGATATTCAGGAAGAACTTGCTAGACATGATCTGTCAATTGAACCTGGAGATGCAGTAATTATTCATACGGGATGGGGTGTTCTTTGGGAATTGGATGTGCCTCGATACCTACGTGGTGGGCCAGGTATTGGTGTAGAGGCGGCAGAGTGGATTGCTGCTCAGAACCCAATGATTGTGGGTGCTGATAATCAACCTGTGGAAGTGCAGCCAAACCCAGACCCTGAGCTTTCACTACCAGTTCATCAGATCATGCTGGTTGTTAATGGAATTCATTTACTTGAGCGTTTGAAGCTAGACGAACTTGCTGAGCGGGATGTTTATGAGTTCGCGTTCGTAATGCAGCCTTTAAAGATACAGGGTGCGACAGGTTCTACGGTTAATCCTGCCATAATTTATTAACTGATAATCATTACTAAGCCAATGGCTTATAGGTAGTGCTTTATAAGCGGTAAAAGGTCAGGTGCATCTTCTGGTTTATTGACTCTTGGCAGTACTGTGATAGGGATATTGTGACTGAATCTTGAGATGATGTTGGCCGTTTCTTGGGCTGGAATAGGTTGAGTTAGTGATTCGTTTACTACTATACCGGCAACAGTAATTGAGTTTGCTTTCAGCATGCCCAAGGCTGTTAGCGTGTGACTGAGAGTCCCAAGGTAGCTGCCGACTATCAAAAGGACAGGCGCATGGAGTGCGATAATCCAGTCAAGCACTGTGTGTGTATTATCTATCGGAACCATCATGCCGCCAATGCCTTCAATTAGTAACGTATCTGAATTATCGTGTTTTTTGCAAAAGGCCAATAACTCTTTAAAAGAAATTGAAGTTCCTTCGAGAGTAGCTGCTAGGTCTGGAGAACAAGGTTGTTTGAAACGCCAGGGACTAATTCTTGAAATATTTTCTGGGCATATATTTACACTTAATGACTTCAAAAGAAGCTCAGCATCGTTGTATATATCATCGGTTTTATCCAAGCCAGTCAGAATTGGTTTAAGAGCTCGCACCCCTTGATTTTGACTGCGCAATTGATGGATTAATGCTTGGGTTACAAAAGTCTTTCCGATTTCAGTGCCAGAGGCAGTTATAAAAATGGTTTTCACTGGATTGCTAAAACTTCTTTTGTAGCCTTTGCAAAGGCGTCTACCTGAGCCTCAGTATGGGTAGCTGAAAATGTACAGCGTAGACGAGATGTGCCAACTGGTACTGTAGGAGGTCGGATAGCTACAACTAAGAATCCTTTTTTTTCTAACTCCATAGATACTCTCATCGTACGTTCCACATCTCCTAATTGAATTGTAACAATTGGGCTTTTAGGTGGGCTAAGCCCTAGAGAAGCTGCGAACTTATTAGCAAGTGCTAACGGCCTATTTGTTAGTTCAATATTGGTCCCTATGATTTTGAGTGCGGCAATAGCTGCAGCAAGATTTCCGGGTGGTAGGCCCGTTGTATAAACGAGGCTTCTAGCTCGATTTCGTATGAGCTCTATAGTTTCTTTGTTTGAACAGAGATACCCACCATACGCTCCCACTGCCTTAGAAAGGGTGCCAACTTGCAGGGGTACTGGTATGGCGCAACCATCAACTACGCTAGAGCCTCGACCATTTTCGATAACGCCTAATCCATGTGCATCATCTGTCATAAGCCATGCTTTATGTTTTTTGCATAGTTTATGTAGTGCTGAAATAGGAGCTAAATCACCATCCATACTAAAAACACCATCGGTTAAGACCAAGCAGTGCTGATATGACTCCCTTTGTTTAGTCATAAGTTTGGCTAAGTCTGATATGTCACTATGCTTAAAATGGATGGTATGTGCATTTGAGAGCATTGCACCAGCAAACAGGCATGCATGGGATAGTTCATCTATTAATATTAGATCTTTACGCCCTACTAATGCCGGTATGACACCTAGATTTGCTAGATAACCACTGCCAAAAACTATTGCGTCCTCAGTACCTTTAATTTTTGCGAGCAACGTTTCTAGCTCAGAATTGAGAGGATTATTTCCACTGACTAGTCGGGAACCGCCTGACCCTGTTCCATATTCATAGGTAGCATCTTGACTAGCTTTGATGACTTCTGGGTGGTGTGTAAGGCCAAGATAATCATTGCAAGAAAAAGATATCAGCTCTTGAGAATTTCGGAGAATTTTTCCATTAGAGGAACGTATCGTGTTGATAAGCCTACGACGAAGATTTTGAACTTCAAGTTTAGCAAGCTTGTCTCGGGATGACTTTCTCAGGAGATCTTCGCTCAATTTCTTGTCTCTCTTTTGATAAACAAAGGGTTCCTTATAACGTGGCAGCTTTTAGTAAGGACATCTCATTATTTAGACTGACTAACTTTCGATTATAGTCAATAGCTCTTTAGTGCGATTTCGCATCAAATCAATGTCATTTTTGGTCTCTACATTGAGACGTAGTAATGGTTCTGTATTAGATGCCCTAACATTAAAACGCCAATCAGAAAACTCCAAGCTAAGTCCATCTACATGCTCTATTTTTATGGCATCTTGCGCATATATTCCTTCTATCCGAGCAAGAATTTGAGGTGCATTTTTTACCTTTCGATTGATTTCACCACTTGCTGGGAATCTCCTTATTCTTTCATCAACTAGTTTTGATAATGACATCTTTCGACGGCACATTATTTCTAGAACTAGAAGCCAGGGAATCATACCGCTATCAGCGTATGAAAAATTTCTAAAATAATGATGCGCGCTCATTTCTCCGCCATAGATTGCGTTTTGTTCACGCATAGTTTCCTTGATAAAAGCATGACCTGATTTGCTCTGGATCGGTTGGCCATGGTTTTGTTGGATAATCTCTAGGGTGTTCCATGTTAGTCGCGGGTCATGGACAATCCTCTCACCTTTCGATTTAGCTAAAAAACTCTCGGCTAGCAAGCCAACGATGTAGTACCCATCGATGAATCGCCCATTTTCATCAAAGAAAAAACAGCGATCAAAATCTCCATCCCAAGCAATTCCTAAGCTAGCCCCAGATTTTTTTATAAAATTGCTTGTAGAAAAACGATTCTCTTCCAGCATTGGGTTGGGCACACCATTTGGAAATGTTCCATCTGGTTCATGGTGGATCTTGATGAATTCAAAAGGCAAGTATTCTTCAAGAAGGTCAATTATTGCCCCTGCGCCACCATTACCTGGATTAACTACGATTTTCATAGGAGATAAATCATCGATCTTGATGTAAGAAAGGAGATGACTAATATAGTCAGATGTCAGATCGATTTTTTTAATGGTTCCAGAAGTGCTTATCTTTGAAAAGTTAGCTTTTTCAGCCAAAGCTTTGATTTCAATTAAACCAGTGTCCTCGCTGATTGGACGACACTCCTCTCTCACAAGTTTCATTCCATTGTAGTTAGGGGGATTATGGCTGGCCGTTACCATGATTCCCCCATCTATTTTTTTATAGAAGGTTCCAAAGTACACAAGTTCTGTTCCACCTACTCCTAAGTCCAGAACATGCACACCTGAATCAGTTAAACCTTTCGTAATAGCTTGGGTTAGCGTTTCACTTGATAGACGTATATCTCGGCACAGAACTACCTGTTTAGGCTTGATAAATTCGGCATATGCTCGGCTAATACGATATGCAATATCGTCATTGAGTTCTTCGGGAACTCGCCCCCTTATATCGTAGGCTTTGAAACAATTGATTTCGGTCATTTATTGTTAAGCATAGTTATTAAAGCCGCGAGTATATCCAGAGTCCGTTAGTATTGTTGAAAACAATACATATCTTTAGAGGTTTTAATGAATTTGAAGCAACCTTGGTTGCCCTATCGTCAGATGCAAACGGCTCCTGAATCAATGATGGTTGTGAGAACGGAGGGAGTGCGGATTCATTTGGGAGACGGACGCATACTTCTCGATGGTATAGGGTCTTGGTGGACTGCTTGTCATGGGTACAATCACCCCCATATCAGGCAAGCCGTTCAGAAGCAGTTGGAATCCATGCCCCACATCATGCTTGGTGGGATGGTTCATGAGCCTGTTGTACGGCTTACAGATCGTTTGACTAGGCTACTTCCAGGCGAACTAAATCATGTCTTTTACTCGGAATCAGGCTCGGTTTCTATCGAAATAGCCATGAAAATGGCATTGCAATATTGGATGAATAGAGGGGTTAATGGACGTACTCGATTTCTAAGTTTCCGAGATGGTTACCATGGCGATACTTTTGCGGCAATGTCTATTTGTGATCCTGTAGATGGAATGCATCGACTTTTTAAAGATGTTTTAGCTGATCAGATTATTATAGATTTGCCGCGTGATAGTCAGTCATTACGTAATTTTGAAGAAAAAATTTCTGCGCATGCGGATGAGTTAGCTGGTGTCATATTAGAGCCTTTGGTACAGGCTGCTGCAGGGATGAAATTTCATGAACCAGAAGTCTTATCCGCTATTTCCAGTATTGTGCATCGATATGATTTACTTTTAATTTTAGATGAAATTGCGACAGGCTTTGGCCGTACTGGAACTTTATTTGCCTGTGAGCAAGCTGCTATTGAGCCTGATATTGTTACCCTTTCTAAGGCGCTTACTGGTGGCACCATGCCCTTAGCTGCAACCGTTGCTACTGGAAATATTTATGAAGCATTTCTCTCGGATGAGTATGAAAAAGCGCTTATGCATGGTCCAACGTTTTGTGGTAACCCCTTAGCTTGTGCAGCAGCCAATGCATCACTGGACCTATTTGAAACTGAACCACGTCTGGCCCAAGTAACAATGATGGAATCTCAGCTTGAAGCCGGTTTGTCTGTTTGTAGAGACTATTCTGAAGTTGCTGATGTTCGAGTAAAAGGGGCTATTGGAGTAGTCCAGCTTCTGCATCGTCCAGATATAAACCGTCTACGGGAACAATTCATTTCACAGGGAGTTTGGGTTCGGCCATTTGGGGATGTGATTTATCTTATGCCCGCGCTTAATATTAATTCGGACGATTTACAGCAATTAATTGATGCTGTTATTCATGTTGTAAAAGCTACTGCTAGTTAGCGGTAAAGAAGAGGATTTTTAGAATAGCTCTGACGCATTAGGTTCTTCTTTAATGGTCCCATCATAGCGGTTCGGTATGAAATCCCCTGTAAGCATGCCCTGGTATGACATTCCGGGTGGAACCATCGGATATACGCCCGCTTCAGGGTCAATTATTACTTCAAGAAATGCAGGACCTTTATAAGTTAGGAACTCTTTGAGAACTTTAGGTGCATCCTGCTTTTGATTAAGTCTTTCAGCATACTTAAAACCATCTGCTCGGGCAGCCTCTACGAAGTTTTTCTTTCGCAATGACTTATCACTTGCGGAAAGCCTACCTTTAAAGAATAGTCGCTGCCACTGCATTACCATGCCATCGCCATAATTATTTAATACAAGCACCTTAATGGGGAGTTCATAGGTTGTGACGGTTTCTAATTCGCCAAGATTCATACGAATACTGGCATCACCATCGACATCAATAACTAGTTTATCTGGTTGACCGAATTGCGCGCCTATAGCGGCAGGCAAGCCAAATCCCATGGTTCCCATACTGCCAGATGTCATCCATAACCTAGGCTCACAAAAATCAAAATATTGTGCAGCCCACATCTGATGTTGCCCCACACCAGTTGAAATAATGGCGTTTCCTTGGGTAATTTTATTGATTGTTTCAATAATATAGTTGGGCTGAATAAGCTCGCTATCCCGATCATAATTTAGCGCATAGGTCTGCTTTAAATCTTGAATATCGTTATGCCATGTTTCAAGGTTTTTAGTGAATTTTTGCCGTTTACCATAGTTTGTAAGCTCTTCCAGAGCAGGAGCCATTAGTCCTACATAGTTCCAGTCGGCAGTTTTAACCTTATTAATTTCTGAAGGGTCAATATCGAAATGTAAGATATGCTTTGCACTACCTGCAAATTTTGGAGGGTCACCGGCCACACGATCATCGAAACGTCCACCAAAGGCAATCAAGAGATCACAATCATCCACAGCATAATTTGCATAAGCTGCACCATGCATGCCTAACATATGCAAAGCCAGCGGATGTGTAGTATCGAAACTACCAAGACCCATAAGTGTTGTGACTACTGGGATTTTGAAGGCAAGGGAAAACGCTCGCATAGCATCTGATGCTTCTGCATTGATTACTCCTCCTCCAGCGTAAATTAGTGGGCGTTCGCTTTTAGCAAGAAAAGAGAAAAACTCCTTACACCGTTCTTCGGTCATTATGTTATTACGGGTAGCTTGAATTCGATGGTTATATCCGGGAATTGAGAGGAGCCCCTCTCCGAGATAAGAGCCTTCCCAGTTTTGAACATCTTTTGGAATGTCTATAACCACGGGCCCTGGGCGCCCAGACTGGGCAATTTCCATGGCTGAACGCATAGTCATTTCTAGTCTTGTCGGGTCTGTGACCAGGAAAACATGTTTTGCGACGGAACCCATAATGCCGCTGACTGGAGCTTCCTGAAATGCATCAGTACCGATGGAAGACGTGGCAACCTGACCACAAACTACGACAATAGGAATGGAATCTGCCATGCAATCACGAACTGGTGTTACACAATTTGTGGCGCCTGGACCAGATGTCACTATGACTGCGCCAACTTTGCCTGTTGCGCGCGCATAGCCGGAGGCCATAAAGCATGCGCCCTGTTCGTTAGCTGGAACAATCAAGGATATTGCGTCTTCACCCTCAGGTGCATTTTCCTCGTTATATCTGAAAACGGCATCAAATGTTGGAAGTATAGCGCCCCCGCTATATCCAAAAACCGTGTCTACGCCTTGATCAGCAAGTACCTGCACGACCATTTCTGCACCATTCATCTCAGTGCCGGATAGTGGATGCGGCTGTTTTAGTTGGCTTTCGGGCTGAGTAGTCATAGTTTAGATATTCCAGTTACCGTTCCGAGTGTTGATTAAAAGTTTTTGCATTGCAATAGCTGTGGTTCTGCGCCAACATTCCCACATAATACCCGGGCCGTACTATAGAAACTGGACGGACACAGTGCGACATATTATTTCAATACTTTTGCAGAATGAAGCCGGCGCTTTGGCGCGGGTAGCTAATTTGTTTTCATCGCGTGGCTACAACATTGAAAGTCTTAGTGTTGCGCCAACACATGATGAGACTGTATCTCGGTTGACTTTGGTTACCACAGGGTCGGATGAGGTCATAGATCAAATAACTAAACAGTTAGCAAAACTTGTGGATGTGGTAAATATTATAAATATGACTAAGGGAGATCATATTGAGCGCGAATTAGTCCTATTTAAGCTTCAAATAGACCCTAATGATAGAGATGAGCTTATGAACTTAGTAAGCAAGTCTGGGAGCCGCATATTGGATGACCACGCAGGACATTTTACTGTTGAGTTGCTTGGCGGTAGTGGAGATATAGACCAATTCGTTTCAGAACTTCCAAAAAGAGTTGAAATACTTACAGTTGTTCGTAGTGGCGCTATGGCGGTAGCCCGTGGTGCTCCATTACTTACACCTGACTAGACGTGATCTTCCGAGGATAAATAGTGAATTTCTCTACGGTTAACTCTGAACGCCTTATGCAGGCAAGACGGGTCGTGCTCAAGATTGGATCGGCTTTATTTGTAGATCAGGAGCTGGGTGTCCTCAGGCATCAATGGCTTGAGTCTCTGTGTGCTGATATTGTCGATATGCGTAAGGCAGGTAAGGAAATAATTATTGTTTCCTCTGGGGCGATAGCTTTAGGAGCTAGACAACTAGGTATTGATCCAAAACATGCTCGATTAGAGGACAGTCAGGCCTCTGCTGCAATAGGTCAGATTCAGCTAGCTCATGCGTATCAGGAAGTGCTTGGCGCCCATGGAATTTCTGCTGCCCAGATTCTGCTTACTTTAGATGATAGCGAGAATCGGAGAAGATATCTGAATGCATCGAATACCCTTCTTACGTTATTACAGAATGATGCAGTACCAGTGGTGAATGAGAATGACACTGTTGCAACTCAGGAGATTCGTTATGGGGATAACGATCGCCTCGCAGCTCGGGTTGCCCAGATGATAAGTGCAGATTGTTTGGTTTTACTCTCGGATATTGATGGTCTTTATACGGCTGATCCGAGCATTGACAATAATAGTAACCATGTTACTGAAGTAACTGAGCTTAGTGATGAGCATTGGGAAATGGCGGGAGGCCCACGATCAAGTCATGCATCTGGCGGTATGCGTACTAAAATTGATGCAGCTCGGATTGCTATGGGAGCAGGGTGCCGAATGTTGATTACTTCTGGACGTGTGGAGCGTCCGATACAGGCGCTTCGGAATGGAGCTAGGGGCACTTGGTTTTTGCCAAGTTCCAATCCGCAAACGTCTCGTAAGCAATGGATTGCTGGAACGCTCAAGCCCAGAGGCATTATTACTGTTGATGACGGCGCCAAGGCTGCACTGGCTGCAGGTCGGAGTTTATTGCCAGCCGGTGTTACAAATGTTGCTGGTGAATTTGGGCGAGGTGAAGCAGTTCGTGTTACGGACCAGTCGGGTGCCGAGTTAGGTCGAGGATTAATTGCATATACTTCTGATGAAGCACAAGTGATTATGGGCCTGCGATCAGAGGCGATAGAAAATATTCTAGGTTATCGAGGTCGAGATGAGCTGATCCATCGGAATGATCTGACATTAATAGGGTATGGGAGTAGCTGATGGGTTCAGTTGATACAAAACTCTCGCAAGACCTTCATCAACAGATGAAACGCTTGGGATCTGCTGCTCGAGATGCAGCGGGAAAGTTAACGCGAGTAAATTCTAAGACTAAAACTGAAGCGTTGATGTTTGCAGCTAATGCTATGCGTGATTCTGTTGACTTGATTCTTAAGGCTAATGTTGTAGATATGGAACGTGCGAAAGAGCGTAAGCTCTCAAGCGCACTGCTAGACCGTTTAGCTCTTAATGATAGTAGGGTTGCTGCAATGGCGGAGGGTATTGAAAACATTGCTAATCTTTCTGATCCTGTTGGGGACGTCATAGCTGAATGGGATAGGCCAAATGGTTTGAAAATCCAGCGGGTTCGGGTTCCTCTTGGAGTAATAGGTATTATTTATGAGAGTAGACCGAACGTGACCGGTGATGCCGGCTCGCTCTGTTTAAAGAGCGGTAATGCCGTGATTCTTAGGGGAGGTTCAGAGGCAACATTGTCAAATGCGGCTATTCATTCCTGCTTGGTTCATGGACTTTTAGAAGCAGGATTGCCTGAAACAGCTATTCAGCTTGTGCCGACCCAGGATCGTGAAGCGGTTGGTATTCTTTTGCGAGATATGGCTGAGTTTATTGATGTCATAGTGCCTCGGGGGGGTAAAAGCCTTATTTCAAGGGTACAGAAAGATGCACGTGTTCCAGTAATGGGCCATTTAGAGGGGATTTGCCACACTTATGTTCATGCATCAGCTGATTTAGAAGTGGCTCGTAGTGTTGTGGTTAATGCAAAAATGCGACGTCCCGGTATCTGTGGGGCAACGGAGACCCTTCTCGTTGATCGTTCCATTAGCACAACACACCTCGCACCTATAATTAATGACTTGTTGGAGGCAGGATGTGAGGTACGTGGAGATGATCTCGTAAAGGAAACAGATTCGCGTGTTAAACAGGCTGAAGAATCAGATTGGGGTATGGAATATCTTGATGAAATAATTGCTGTTCGTGTCGTTGAAGGTTTGGATGAGGCAATGGATCATATTAGAGAGTATGGCTCAGGTCATACTGAGTCAATTCTTGCTCAGGACGACCATGCAGCCAATCGATTCTTAAGTGAGGTTGATAGTGCAATACTTCTTCATAATGCCTCTACCCAGTATGCCGATGGTGGGGAGTTTGGTATGGGCGCTGAGATCGGTATTGCTACTGGCCGAATTCATGCTCGTGGACCAGTCGGAGCTGAGCAACTAACTAGCTATAAATATATAGTTAGGGGTGATGGTCAGGTTCGACCGAAGTAGCCGAAGGCATCTTACCCGCCAGTATTTTTCTTGGAAGGTATTTGCGCTAATGCATTACTTTTTCGATTAACTTCCCCAAGGAACAATGGCTTCTTTTAATTTTGCATAACCCTGTAAGAACCCTGGGCGTTCCCCGGCATATACATCATCAAAAGTTGCTAGTGCCTTATCAAGCCAAGCATGAAGCTCATTATTTTCAGGGTTAGCATCTTTATAAGC
>Ga0114933_10006202_pt1 | contig 10649 bp, 8 predicted proteins | sample 4SBtaG_FD_89691 | JGI IMG/M metagenome (GOLD analysis project Ga0114933, IMG submission 89691) | Deep subsurface microbial communities from Kolumbo volcano to uncover new lineages of life (NeLLi) - 4SBTROV12_W25 metaG | ecosystem: Environmental > Aquatic > Marine > Volcanic | place: Kolumbo... | reverse complement strand
CGGTATTTTATATGATGGCCGTCAGGATGTAGAAAACTTATCGATGATGCGTGATGCTTTAGGCGAGGATGTCGATATTATGACGGATGTTAACATGGCTTGGACAGCCGACGAGGCGATAAAAATAGGCAAAAAACTCCAAGAGTTTAATTTGTATTGGCTTGAAGAGCCTGTGGACTGCGAAGATTTCAAAGGTTACTTGAGGATTGCTGACGTCCTGGATACCCGGGTTGTGGGTGGTGAAACGCACTTTACCCGTTTCGATATGAGACCGTTTTTTGAGAGCGGTAAAATCCCAATACTACAACCTGACATTATGCGGGGTGGCTTCACGGAGCTCAGGAAAATAGCCGCCGTTGCAGATACCTGGGGAATCACAATAGCACCTCATTTATTTCCCGAATTAATGGTTCAGCTGATGGCGTCCATACCTAACGCGCATATCATTGAATACGTGAATTGGATGGACGACGCTTGGGTTAACCCAGTACTTCCGGAGCAGGGACGTTATTCCGCCCCTGAGCGACCTGGTCATGGACTAGAATTCAAGAAGGATTTTATTTCAGAATATATTTTGAAATAACCTACTCGGCAGCCTCTAGTTGAAGCCCCAATCCTTGCAATGCATCACGTATTGAAGCTTTTTGCAAATCTGTTGGTCCAGGCATAGGGGCTCTTGATAAACCTGCGGGGCACCCTTGTAGTGATTGTGCATATTTAGTACAAGCCGGCAGATTGTCGCCAAACATAGCGTTCCATAACCGCAACAATTGTTCATGCAATGTTAAAGCTCGCGAATGATCACCTGCCTTAACCGCATCCCATAATTCCACGCTAGCGTGAGGAGCTGCAGTTAAAATTGCCGCAATCGAGCCCCTGCAACCTAGCATATAAGAAGGATACATAAGGGCATCAACCGCACTGAAAATATGATCTTCCGGCCTTGCATCCATGACAAGGTCTGCCATTAGTTTCAAGTCTCCCGCGCTTTGTTTGACACCGATTACACCGGGGATTTCTCTCATTATTTCAAGCAACAGTTGAGGAGATAAGTAAGTCCAAGGAACTACGTTGTAAATTATTATAGGCAACCCTGTTTCCGCGGCCATTATCCGGAAATGCTCTTTCATTGCTTGATCGTCCGGCCGGAATAGGTAATGAACGGGAGTTACTTGCAGCGCGGCAACTCCCATATCGGCTACGGCTTTTCCTCGTTTTATAGCGTCGCGAGTACTATCCGTTATTATTCCCGCGATTACCGGAATACGGTTTGATGCCGCGTCCATGGCTGTTTCTATTAGTTTTTGGTACTCTTCGATTTCTAAGGTATGACCCTCACCAGTACTTCCACCAACTGCTGTTCCTTTGGCTCCTGCACCTATTAGCCAATTAATTTGGTCATGAACCAGCTTATAATCTATCTCGTCGTTCGAACCAAATGGCGTTGTAGCTGGGGGGATAACTCCGGTTAGTTCAATCATTGTTCACTTCGCTCCATATGAGTTAAAAATATGCTCGCGCATTGTTTCTTCGACCTTTAAAAAATCGATTTTTAAAATTTAAGTATAATACTTGAATATTTTCGATAACTAAAAACCTCAATTATTTGCCCACATTCTAAGAAGGTTGAGCCGTCCTTTTTCTAATCTGGTAATGGTCTCCAACGGGCCATCACTTTTTATCAGTGTTTCTGCGACTTGTCCAAGATCATTCAGAATTTCACGTTTGTGTGGGTCGGATATTATGCTTTCTATCCAGGTTACTGCTGCCAATCTCCTGCCTTTGGTGATTTTGTTAACATGATGCACATAATGTGTCGGGTACATAATTGCATCTCCCGGAGGTAACTTATATTTATGTTCCCCGAATGGTGTTTCGAGTACTAACTCTCCACCTTTGTAAGCGCCAGGATCATTTAAAAAGATCGTGATGGATAGGTCTGTGCGCATTCCTGGATACGGCCCCATTAAGGCTGAGTCAACATGCTTTTTATATTCTTGATCTTGGGTATAAGAACTAAAAATTGGGGATATTATACGCCGTGGAAAAGCATTAGCATTGAACTCTTCGTTCCTTCTCAAAGCAGCCATAACTAATTCTGAAAGCTCTCGATATTGTGGGCTGCTCGGGGAGACTTGAGTGTTACTCTTAAGTTTATCACCTAGAACTCCACCACTCATACCACCATCCATGAATCGAGCTGAAAAAAGGCCAGTTGTTATTTTTTTTATCTCATCCTTGGGTAATAAACCTTTTATCACTTTGGCCATTTAAACCTCACAATTTTAAGATTATGTCTAATATAATCAGTTAACTGTTATTCTTATATATTGAGGCGATGATTTACTACTAAGACCATGTGGATGATCTCACTTTGTGAAAGGTTTTAAAGAAATTAACAACAGTCACAAAATTAGGCACAGCTTTTGCATATAGGTGATTATAAGGAATGTCTAAAATAGTCTGTGAGGTTGAAATGTCACTGAAGGCGGGATTAGGAACAACTGGCCCAAAAACCTATGGAAGTACTAGCGATGTTGGTAAAATTAACGGTTCGAATGAATTAACTGGCAAGCTAAGCAGTCTGAATTCTAAAGTTGCACGGGATGATTTGGTGGCGCCAAAAATTACATTAGCAGAGAATTTATCAGACTCGCTTCCGAAGCCGAAGTTGAGTGTTGCAACATATCCTCACGCTGCAAACATTAATGAACAAAAAAAAGAGAACGCCGAGGCTCCATCAGTTAAGGATACCATCTCACTTCTAACACCAGTGAACTCCCCAAAAAGCAAAAAGGTAAAACCAACTATCAGCGCGCAGCAATATGTAAGTGAATTAGATCGGTTTTTGAATAAACAGAACGAGCACCTCGCAAAAAAAGTAGTGTTGGGTGTATCAAGCACAGAAGTAGAGCGTCTTGTAAAACTATCGGCCACAGTTAGGGGAAGATATATTGCAAAGCTTTTAGATTTGGGAAGTGATGGGCATCTCACTCTCAAAGAATCAGAGCTTATTGATTTACGACGAACTCGTGAATCTCATGAGGAGCTCATCGCCGGATTAGATATTTTGAAAAATGCTATTTCGAAAGGCGAGATTATTGTGAGTGGCAATTTGGGAAATAGATAATTTCAACCGGTATGGATGGCTTCCTGAAATTAAGAAAATCATTAATGGTTCACTTATATAAAAATTCATTTATAACATTAATTCAGCAAAGTAGTTTTAAATGGGTTAAGAATGGCTGCGGATCCAAAGGTTATTGAAGCATTTCAAAAAAATGGAGTGGCAATTTTAAGAGGCGTTTTTTCAGACTTCTGGATAGAAGAGCTGAAAGTAGGGCTTGAGTTTAATATGGCCACGCCCGGTCCCTATACCAGGAATTATACCAAAGAGGGACAACAGGGGTTTTTTTTCGGTGATTACTGTAACTGGCAACGAATAAGTCAATACAAGTCTTTTCTTTTTGAGTCTCCAGCAGCTGAGATAGCTGCTGATCTAATGGGTTCCTCAAAGGTTAACCTCTTCCATGAACATGTATTGGTAAAAGAGCCCAGTACTAAGGAAAAGACCCCATGGCATCATGACCAACCTTATTATTGCGTAAATGGATTTGATACCTGCTCTTTATGGATCCCACTAGATAGTATTTCAAAAGATACTTGTGTCCAATTTATCTCTGGGTCACATCGTTGGGGACGTTGGTTTACACCCACAAAGTTTGTTGGAACGCAATTTGAAAAGAAGGACGAGGAGTTTGAGGAAATTCCAGATTTTGACTCGCAGCTGTCAAATTATGAAGTGCTCTCATGGGATTTGAACCCCGGCGATTGTATAGCTTTTAATTTTTTAACGGTGCATGGCGCTCCTGGAAATAGTTCAAAAATAAGCCGACGAAGAGCTTTTGCTGCACGCTTTACAGGAGATGACGTTAGGTATATCCGAAGGAAAGGTGAAATGTCACCTCCATTTCCTGATCTTCAACTGGAAGAAGGACAACCAATTGATTGCGCTACCTTTCCTCAGATCCTCAAGCGTTGAAAAGACTTATCTGTAAATGGTTTAAATCAAGCCGACGAAGGGAAAATAAACCTTTGGTAAAATGTAACAATATAACCGGGACGAACTTTCTTAAATCCTAATTCATGCCAGGGTGCGACTAGTTTTTCATTATAAAAATATGCTTTCCGTAAAAAAAATTCTCCCTTTACTTCGAAAACCAAGCTTATTCCGGACCATGATGATTATGGGTTTCTTTCTCATGTTTGTGCAAGTAAATCGAGTGGGTGGCGGGGTCCTGGCATCAGAGCTTTCGCACTCGTATAGTCTTTCGCCTACTGTAATAGGGGTTGTCATTGGCTCCATGTTTTTTGCCGCTGCGTTGGTTCAAGTACCTGTAGGATTAATGTTAGATGCTTTTGGAGCGAGACGTACCCTTGTTGGGTTAAGCCTTATAGCTGTATCCGGCATGATATTAATAAGCTTTGCTTCAGGTGCATCTGGGTTGATCTTTGGGCGCATCTTGGTGGGTATTGGTCACGGTGCTTCTATAACAGGGATCTATCTATTAGCGGTTGCTTGGACATCCCCAGAGCGTGTTTCGACAGTTGCAGCATTAACTATCGCCGTTGGAGGCGCATTAGGAGGAATTTTAGGCACAGCTCCCCTAGCTATGTCTCTGGAAATTTTTGGTCTAGGTGACACTTTTATCTTATTAGCTGGGGCTTCATTATTCTCCAGTTTTTTGATTTGGAAACTGATCGAAGACCGAAAAAGTTCTCCAGACAAGTCAAATGTCAGTGAAGGTTTAGCTGGTTCTTTTGTTGGTTATCTCGAGGTTATACGGGATCGAAATCTCTGGCCAATTTTTGCGATGGCATTATGTTTTTCGTTCCCGTTTGCTACTATAGGCGGTTTATGGGTCGGACCCTTTTTACAGGATTTGCATAAATTAACTTCGGTGGAAGCAGGTGGGATAATTTTGGTTATGGCATTTTGCGTTAATATAGGAACCTTTCTATACGGCCCTCTTGATAGAGTTTTCAACTCTAGGAAATGGATTGTACTATCGGGCGTTATGATAATGATCGTTAGTTTGTTGATGCTTTCAGCTATGCCGATGGCTTCATTGATTTTAGTTACCGTCTTGTTGAGTTTATTTTCCATAGCATCGCCAATTTTCGTTACTCTTGCCGGTCATGCTAGAGGGTATGTTAACGAGACTCGTTCCGGAAGAGTACTTGCAACCATAAATTTCTTAGGGGTAGGTTTTATATTTGTTGTACAGTTTATAACGGGTTCATTATTTGAACTATTATTGAACCTTGGTTATTCGACAGCAATAATTTATCGAATTATATTTCTTGCAGTTGCTATATTTCTTTTTTTTGGCTGTATTGTTTATTCATTTAGTCGTGACGTTCCTCCAGACACGATGGAGAGTAAAAGCAAAGTTTAATTTTTTTTCAAAATTAAGTTGCGTAATTTTTTTAAGTTGATAGCACCCGGTATTATTTCGTTATTTACTACTAGTGCTGGAGTACCTCTTATCGAAAGTTTTTGTCCCAGCTCCCGTGTGGTGTTGAGTAAACTAAAAACCTCCGGGTCAGCCATATCAGCTTTTAACTTGTCAATATTCAAACCTACTTTTCCTGCAATTTTGAATATTGCGCGTTCTGAGAGGCGTCCGTTCATTAACATTAGCGATTGATGAAACTTCTTATATTTGCCTTGTCTTCGTGAAGCGAGTGAAGCCTGGGCTGCCTTGACAGAAACTGGCCCTAAAATTGGATATTCTTTCAATATGACTTTTAAATCTGGATGATCTTGGGTTGTTCTTAAAAGAACCCTCAGCATCTTCTTGCAATACCCACATTGATAATCAAAAAATTCTACGATGCTAATGGTTCCTTTTGGATTACCCAGTATCATATCTTCTGGGCCAGAAAATAGAATGTCGCGATTCTGGTCGACTTGTTTTTTTTGTTCTTTTGCGAGGCTCTCTTTTTCTTGATCTTGTATTTTTTCCAATGCCCTTAGAACAATTTCAGGATTATCACTGATATATTTTTCAATCAAATTGAAAATCTGTTTGGTTTGAAATTGGGAAAAAGGCACCTTCGCATCGGCCAGTGCATCAGTTTTATTAAGTAAGTTGATGAATAAGCTCGAAATTAAGAGAGGACAAAATACAAGAATTACCGAATATATTTTTGGGAATATTGTATTCCAATATTTGTGGGTTCTAATTATCATATTTGATTTCCCAAAATAATTTATTCGAAATTTCTAGCTTGTTTTGCATAATTTATTATGTCCAATGCTCTCTGATAGGCATAGATATCTTTTTTTAGATTTTTCTTTGCAAAAAGCGCATTTTTTAGTGCACGGGTGAAATTTTTTCGCAGAAGAGCTTCTTCGGCTAATGATAGTTGGGCTAAAGCAATCTTGCCATTGCGACCTTGAGCCACCGCCAACTGTTTCCAGGTCGGGGGGGATTCAGGAGTCATTCGAATAGCCTCCTCCAGATGTTTGAGGGCAGAACTATTAGAATTGGGTGTATCTAATAACAATTCAGCTTTTGCTAGTTGTCTGAGTATGATCGGGTTATCGGAGTACAAATACGCTTTTTCAAAAGCATCACATGCTATTCCCCTTTTATTACTTTCCAGCAAAATTTGGCCTTTGAGTTCCCAAAAGTAAGGGTTTTTCGGCTCTACTTGTATTAATTGGTCAAGTGCTTTAACGGCCTCCACTAAATCGGCTTTTTTATACAATGCTATTGCTCGAGCATATTGTGCTGTAATAGTCGAGTTGGACTTTGGATAATTTCGAAAAGTTTCTTCTGGTGTTTGTATAAACCCAATTAGTTTTGCAATAATCCGGGCATGGCGATCCCTTGTGCTGGGTGACAAACTAGAGTTTAAATTTTGGTATAGGCTGAGTTGATTTTTCACAAAATTTATACGATCGTGTGTATGGGGGTGAGTGGTCGCATACTGGGATCGGCGACTTACCACCAGTGATTCTTCTTTTTCCAATACTTTCAGGAACTCCAGCATCCCAAGTGGCGATATATTGGCAGCAATAAGGTAATTAACAGCCGCTTGATCAGCAGCGTTTTCTTGACCCCTGCTGAATTTTAATAATGAAGCCATGCTTGCATTTTGAGTCCCATAGGCCAATGCTGTCGCCACTTCTCCGCTTTGAGTAGTGGCGGCAGCTAATGACCCTAAGACGAGACCAAGAGCAGATATGTTTTGGCTGTCTTGTATTGCCCCTCTTCTCCGAATTAGGTGTCCTGCTGCTATATGCCCTATTTCATGTGCCAGCACACCTAATAGTTGAGAGGGGGTTTTTGTTTTAATTATAAGACCTGTATGAATAAACAGTTTCATACCGGGAGTTACGAAAGCTCCAATAGAAGCATCCTTAATAATGAATATTTGTAACGTTTCAGGAGGGATGCCTGCCTTCATAAGGATAGGTCGCGCAAGGTCTTTCAAATGAGTCTTAAGTTCTGCGTCTATTATAAAATATTTGGTTTTACTTTTAGCAATAGTAGTAAAGGTGAGAAAAATAATGAAAGCCATAGCCAAAAAAAGAATGAAGATATGACTGATGGCTTTGCGATTTATACGAATGCCCATGAATGAGTTTGTACAACGTATTAACATCCTCGACAATATGATCCTAGGTTCCTTCTTAGAATAAGAAAACTCAATAGTCTTATTGAAATTCATTTGGTTGACGAATTGCTTAGTTTTGAAGTAAAGACCTGCTTAATAATTTATTGGGAAATAAGACGATGGTTCTGAAAGTTGCAGATCGTGGAAATCTACCGCCATTTATTGTGATGGATGTTATGAAATCCTCTGCTGAGAGAGAGGCAACCGGTGCGGATGTTCTCCATCTTGAAGTCGGTCAACCATCTACCTCCGCTCCAAAAAAAGTACTGGAGGCCGCAAAGCAAGCTATTAGCAACGATAATTTGGGCTATACGGTTGCTTTTGGTTTGCCCGAATTGAGGGTAAGAATAGCCCATCATTACAAGCTATGGTATGGTGTAGACATTCCAATAGAGAGAGTGGCTGTGACCAACGGATCGTCAGCGGCTTTTATACTTAGCTTTATGGCCTCCTTTAATCCGGGCGATAGAGTAGCGATGGTGGCTCCTGGCTACCCCGCTTATCGAAATATACTAAGCGCACTTGCCATAGAGACAATAGAGTTACAATCAAATCTTGAACATCGATTTCAGCCCACGGTGTCACTTTTAAGAGAAATTAAAGGTGATATAGATGGTCTAATTATAGCTAGTCCCTCTAACCCCACCGGAACTATGGTTGATAAAGGGTTAATGACAGAATTAGCAGATTATTGTGAGACTGAGGGCATACGCCTTGTTTCCGATGAAATATATCATGGAATTACTTACGGGGTGCCATCAGTGTCATCACTTGAAGTACACTCACAAAGCGTAGTGATTAATAGCTTTTCGAAATATTTTTCCATGACTGGATGGCGTTTAGGGTGGATGATTGTTCCCGATGATCTAATAAGGCCAATCGAATGTTTGGCGCAGAACTTCTTTATATCTGCTCCAACTCACTCTCAGCTTGCAGCGATCGCTGCCTTTGATTCATATCAAGACGCTGAAAAAAACGTGAAACGTTATGCAAGGAATAGATCAATTTTAATGAATGAGCTTCCCTCTGCAGGCATCACTAATATTGCGCCACCAGATGGTGCATTCTATGTTTACGCAGATATTTCAAATTTGACAGATTCAAGCGAAAAATTTTGCAAAGATATGCTTCGTGATATAGGAGTAGCCTGTACCCCTGGCCTAGATTTCGATCCATTGCGAGGGGATTCTACCGTCCGGCTATCATTCGCTGGCAGCGATGCAGATATAACGGAAGCTTGTAAGAGGTTGAAAAACTGGCTTAGATAAGCGTCCAAAGCTTAAAAAAGTGTTTGTATTTATTCCGTATCTCTACTCCACCAACCTTGGCGTGGGCTTGCTTTAGAGGAGCTTTTTGTAGTTTCTTCCTCAATCGCAACATCTTGATTTTGAATCCGAACCACTTTGTTGCTTTTAGGCTTCGCCTTCGCTGGTTTTTCAACTTTCTTGATTACCTGTTCGTTGACCATAGATTCTGTGTCTGGTGTTTTTGGAGCTTTCTGTTTGGCAGCAGAAGCCTTAACTCTCGAACGTCTTTTTTTCGGTGGCTTTGCTTTCCCTGCTTCAGTCTTAATTTCAGTATCGGTATGTTGGCTAGCCTTAGGAATACCATCATTCAAAGTTTCAGAAACAAAGCTCTTATTACCTTCAGATATTTGGTTATCTCCTGATGGCACGGAGGACTCGCTCTTATTCAGATTACGTGAGCCTTCATCAATATCCTTTTTTGTCCTCCGTCTTCCACCACGCTTTCCTCGGCGTTTTTTCTTTTTTGAAGGGTCGCTATCATCAGAGCCTCGATCTTCTTCTGGATAGATTGGCTGGTTGTCATTAACATTTTGTGTATCGTTACCTTCGTTGACTGAAGTTTTAGGTGGTTGGTTGGTGCGTCTCCTGCGGGTCCTATTATTACTGTTTGAGCGTTTGCTTGTTGACGAAGATTCTTTTCTATGACTAGGGCTATCCTGCTCTAGTTTTGTTTCCTCTGCGAGCTCCACGAGCTCTTTAAGCTGTTTATCCTTCGTTTTATTTTTAGTCCTCTCTATTCTATGTTCTGGCACAATGAGTTTGTCGTCGTGATCTAGCAAAATTTTGAAGTCATACCGTTCTTCCATTTCGATTAAGGCATCTCTTTTTCGGTTCAAGAGATAGAAGCCAATTTCGGTAGGAACGAATACTGTAACTTCAGCCGCTTGCTGTTTTATACCTTCTTCCTCAAGATTCCTCAGAACTTGCAATGCTGTAGATTCAGTAGATCTTACGACACCTGTTCCCGCGCAGTGTGGACATGGTTGTGTGCTTGCTTCCATTACGCTAGGACGCAACCGTTGTCGTGAAAGTTCCATTAAGCCGAACTGGCTAATACGGCTCATTTGTATTCTAGCTCGATCAGATTTTACAGCGTCACGCATTTTTCTTTCTATCGCATGCTGGTTCTTATTTTCATACATATCGATAAAGTCTATAACAACTAAACCAGCTAAATCCCGAAGCCTCAATTGTCTTGCTATCTCCTCAGTGGCTTCCAAATTTGTCTTAAGAGCGGTTTCTTCTATGTTGCGCTCTTTCGTGGATCGTCCTGAGTTCACATCTACGGCAACTAAAGCCTCCGTCTGATTTAAAACAATGTAGCCTCCAGATTTCAGTTGAACCGTTGGCTCGTATAGATAATCTAGTTGCGCTTCTATCTTGAACTTGTTGAAAATTGGAACACCGCCGGAGGAGAACCGTTGGACGCGTTTAGCATGGCTCGGCATAAGTGTTTTCATGAATGATTTTGCGAGTTTGTAACCTTCCTCACCCTCAATCAGGATTTCGTCTATGTCACGAGTGTAAAGGTCTCTTATGGATCTTTTTATGAGATTAGCTTCTTCATGAACCAGATAGGGGGCAGTAGAAACTAACGTCGATTCGCGGATCTGATCCCATAGTCTTATAAGATATTCATAGTCCCTTTTAATT
>Ga0114933_10006201_pt1 | contig 10649 bp, 8 predicted proteins | sample 4SBtaG_FD_89691 | JGI IMG/M metagenome (GOLD analysis project Ga0114933, IMG submission 89691) | Deep subsurface microbial communities from Kolumbo volcano to uncover new lineages of life (NeLLi) - 4SBTROV12_W25 metaG | ecosystem: Environmental > Aquatic > Marine > Volcanic | place: Kolumbo... | reverse complement strand
TATGTCTGTGGCTCTTCGTCGGGGAAGAAATGAAGCTGACGATCGAAGGCCCAATAGATTTCTCGCGATGGTACTCGAAAGTGGTACCATTCAGCGTGGCCGTGTCAAGGCGCCGGTAGCCATGTTGCCCAGCGAACTGCCAGAAGAGAAAGCCCTACAACGGCTAATACTAAAAACTCGTAAAAGAGTATCTGTCCTTGAAGGACTTCCTCCTGAAGCCTCATTTGTGCATCATATTTTGGGACCCATGCATCGAAACGAGGCGCTTCTGTTCATGACGATCCACACGGAGCACCACCTCAAGATTATTCGAGATATACTCCAAGAAGCACCTGAATCAGCCTAAAACGCTATTCTAACGTCTATATTCCATGCCGAAGACAGGGATTCAACGACATCCCTCTCCCCTTCTTTAACTGTACCGTCAGCTCGTGCGATACAGATCAGATCATCCAGTACAATGAGGCGCTGTGCGCGTGGAAGTGCTTCTTTTATTGCTGTCACAGAGTCCTGAATATCCTGCTTCCCCGGACTCTGGCCGTAATATTGGAGAGCCGTACGCAAGATGCTGCGTAGATCTTCTTCTGACAGGCCAGGCTCCCATTCACCCAGGCGTTTGAGCATCTCCCCTATCTCAGTCTCCGTAAGGTCGCCGTCAGTCGTATGTCCCATGATGATGTACATCAAAGCAATATCGTGCATCACGCTCCACTCGGGATCCCCTTCCAGACGTGCCGTCGTCTCATTCAGGAGTCTATCTTTTGTCGCCTTGGTATCCCAGGCGGAAGCCAGGATTGAGAGAAGGTTCTGTTCAGCATTCAGAAGGACACCGTCGGCTTCGGCCACCCTCATGACGTCCTCGAGTACCTCCCGCCGCTGTTCGACGTTCAGTGCCTCGCCCAACGATCGGACCGACTGAACAACTTCTTTCTCCGCATCCGACTCGAAAAACACAGATGCAGCTTCAAGAACAATCTCATGAATCTCGGCTGGCTCAGCTTTTGGGCGCCATTTGGAGAGGGCCGCTGAAATTGTGTCTACTTCCTCGTCCGCTAGGTTGGCGTCTGTTGAATAGGCCAGCGCCAGAAAGACGAGGGCCAAGTCATGGACATGCGTCCACGAATCATTTGGTTGCTGCATGTTCTTCCGATGCGTTTGGGAGTCCGAATGGTTCCAATAATCTACGAGACTAAAAACCTCAGGATGCACTGAACATATGCCGTTCAAAGGGCTTTTGCCATGTTTCGCCTTGAAGCATCTGGGCGGCCAACAATCCAGTATGATCTGACGACTTGGCAGACTTTCCGCAACCGGCGACGGCTACGAACCAGTTCTTTTCCACTTCGTCCACCATCGGGTTCCGTTTCGGAGAATACGTCAAGAGGCATGGTTTTGACCTTGTACGTGCATCTGCCAATGACGGCAAAAGCTTAAAAAGGAGCTCTTTCAGTCCCTCAACAGTAGCCGTGCTTCCACTTCCCCGCATATATCTGTCCAGTGCTTCAACGGAATCGGCACTGACATCACGGTCGTGGTCGGCTCCAATTTTTACGTATACCTTTCCGTCCGGATAACGCACGGGTGGAAGCACATACGCGTACGGCAATACGGGGTGATGGTCAAAATTCCACACGATTCCGGGAAAACCTGAAAGGACTGGTTCCATTTCCGGGTTCACTTCAGCGAGCAGAACAGTTTCTGGCTTCACGCTCAGATTCAACTTTCCCGGGGTCAACTCAAACAGGTTTGTATAGGGACCCGTACAAATCAGCACCTTCCTCGCCCGAAAGGTCCCGTTTGTCGTAAACACATCGAAATCCCCCGTCGGAGCCCTTTGAACCTTGTCCACGCGCTCCCGCTCCAGCACTCCCCCCGAGTCCGCGAAGATCGTCAGCTGAGCGCTGATCAATGCCCTGGGATTCAGAATCCCGGATGGGGCACCTTCGTAGTTGAATACCAGTTTCTCATCGAAATGTAGATAAGGAAACCGATTATTCGTCTCCGAGACTGAAAGGGATTCGGGAGAGAATCCCAACCCCCTCATGGATCGGTTCAGTTCCCTTAATAACGAATCTGGATGGCTCTCCGGAAGATCACACCTCAGATGCCCGCATGCGTCATGAAAGTGTACTCCGCTTGAGGTCTCGATAGCAGCATACTGGTCAATAGAGCGCTCGGCAAGAGTTGCCCATATCAAGTCTGGATCCGTCTTTCTTGTAATTCGCGCCTCATCGTAGTGGCTCGCATGTACCCCGGATCCTCCTCCTTCGCGGACTCCAACTAAACGCACGTCCGCACCAGTCATGGCCAGGTATTTAGCCGCAGCTGAGCCGATCAGCCCGGCCCCAATTACGATGACGTCATTCAATGATCACTGCCAGCTTGTTTCTATTCACTATCTGTATGTACCGGTGCAGCCGATTCAGACTCAAGAAAACAATTCTGTCAGTTCCTTTTCAACCTCGAGCCACCCCTTGTCCGCATACCAGTCGATCGTTGTCCCCGATACGATCCTTCCCTCAGCACCCGAGTCGATCAGGTCCTTTCTAATCAAGCGAATCTTTTCAGGCTGCGGCCCCCAGGCGTATCGAACACTTCCATCTTCTTCGATGGCGATGAGCTTCGGTATTGATCGGGCGCCGTTAGTCAGAAACAGATCAAGAATGTCCAGATTGTCATCTTTCATCAAAATGGAAAGTGTCACATCATCCCTCATCTCGGCCGCTTCGAGTAGCAGCGGCAGGCTGTATGCTGAATCAATGCACCAATCATCGGTGATGAACAACCAGCACAGCGGCCCCTCGAATTCTCTTACAGCCTTCTCAAATGAAGGGGACATCTGCCACTCGGACTGAACGCGCTCCTGGCGCTCAAGGTTGTACTTTGAATAGAACCTCGATCGGCGCTGAACTTTGTCGAGGCCTTTCATCGACAGGGCGTTCTTGTCCCTCCACTGCTGCATGAAGCGCTCGAACGTGAGGCCATTACGGGCACGTTCAAGTACGCCTTCCTCTAATATCATCTTCCGTCTTTCAGTATGGTTGGCTGGGTCAGCCTGAGTGTGTTTTTACACTCCCATGTTACTCAAATTCATCGTGCGCGGAAAGAGAATATTATTTTCGAGGTGGATATGTCGATGCATCTGCTTTTCGAGCATTTCGAATCCGTTCCAGAGCGCACGCCAGGTATTACAGGCGTATTCCGGCGGCGTATAGTCGTCTGTCAATTCGCGCAGTTGCTCGAGAGCGTTTCCCGCTTCCTGGTGCTCGTGCTCCATCACCTGAATAGGCATTCCACAAGATTGTCCACGTCCCTGCATGATGAGAGGAAAGAGGATTTCCTCTTCTTTCTGCATGTGACTCAGCAGTTCTGCCTTGAATGCTGTGAAGACCGAACCCAAGGCCTCGAATCGCTTCTCGTCGACGTGCCCATGCACCCGGGTCACCTTTTCCAGCATCCCATCCAGGCGATTCAATTCAATGCGAAGGGGTTCGTGATATTCGGAAAGGATGTGGCCGATCACGCCCGTGAGCGATACTTCCTTCCAGTTCGTCAGGTTTGCATCCGCACTGGCATCAACCTGATTGACTGCCTGGAGTACTTCTTCTGGATCAATGCCGGCCTTTTTGCAGGCTTTTGAAAGGGAGCTCCCTCCCCCGCAACAGAAATCGATATTGTACCTGTAGAAAGCCTGGGATGACGATGGCTTTTGGGCCACTATATCGCCCACTGCATCTTCAATTGAAAACTGAGTCATGATGTGAACCGGATATTTAAGACTAAATTGTCTTTAATAATACGAACCACCGTCAATTCGTTTCCACGGAACGAACAAACCGAAGTGCAATTCATGCGAATTACAGAAATACGGGCAATCAGCCCAGATTGAAGCGAAAGCCGGGAATATGGTGTCTAGACGTACTCTGCCATCGTGCGTTCTGCCTGAATCAATCGCGATTGAGTATCCAGACTGATATCGCGAACCATTCTGTCAATCGTACCAGGGGACATGAACGAATTGGAAAAGCCAGGCATTTCCGGGTCGATGATCAATCGGCCGGCATTGATGAAGTGACCGATCAACTCGCGAACCATCTCATCTCCCACCGCAATTCGAATGGTCGTGGCCGCGATTCCGGCTCCCACCAGCGCTTCTCGATCCAGTTCTGAATGGGATGTAAAAGCCGGACACAGTATGGTGGTATTCGATTGACCGAGGCTAACCTGGTGATTGAATACGGGCGATAGACAGTCGAAAAATGCGGTAAATACTTCCCTCTCCAAATTCGCATCCTCAAAATCGATGGTCAGAAGCGGCGCAGGCAGTGAGTGATTCAGGTTTTTTTCTCGAATCTCGTAGTTGAAGTGACCCTCGATCGCGTTACAATTGACGTTAATAAGTGGATGGGAGTTCAGAAAACGTGCAAGTATCAACGTGTTGATGCATTTTCTCGTCATGCGCAGATCAAGCGTCTTTATTCCTGAAATCACTTCGAAAGCTTTGTCTGAGTCCAGAAATGCTCCTTTCACGTAATAAGCGTCCCAGAAAAGAGTATCGCTCCATGAAAAGCCATCCATGACTTCATTTTTGGGAATAAACATTCGCTTGTTTTCCGCAATCACGACGCCGGCAGTCGCGTTTCCACTACCAGTTAGATCCTTGGTGTAGGAGTGGATCAGGTAATCAGGTCTTTCACCTTTCTTTTCCCGTCTGAGGGGCTTGGACAAGAAAGGGGTTGCTATGGTCGAATCATGAATGACCGTATATCCTTTTTCGTGTGAAAGGCTGCAAATGCCGGCAACGTCCAGAACGTACCCGTGCGGATTGCACGGAGACTCGACAAACACAAAGACCCTGGCTCCCTCTGCAATGGCCTCCGTGTGTTTTGCGTCTACCATTTCAACAAAGGCCGAAAACTCATCTTTTTCGTAACCATCAAACCATTCTAGTTGGACGCCCGTGCGACGAGGATCGCCGTAAAAGTCTGTCAGCAACTGATGCGTCCCACCATATACGTTGCGGGAGACGATGACGATATCGCCACGGCCCAACAAATGCCCGAGTAGCGTGTCAATCGCAGCCATGCCTGAATTGAAATTCCAGGCCAGATACTCCGAGGCGTAGGGACCGGCCTCGAGATCCACGATATGGTTGGCCAGCGAAATCGATGTAGGATTCAGTAGACGGGAATAGATCTCGTGAAGCGCTTCCTTTCCGTGAAAGGCGTCGTCCACCCATTCAGTACACGCATAGACATAGGTTGCCGTTCGAACAATTACCGGATTGGCTGAAAACAAAGCCGTGACATTGTCAAAAATGGGATACGGTCCTTTCGCCTGAAGAGACGAATCTGTCATGTTCAGGCTCTGATACGACTTGCGGAATGGATTCTGCAGAGTGTCCAGAATCTTGGCAACCTGAAAGGACAGAAATTTCTTGGCATTGAAGTACGCAATTCTGTCTTCCTTGTCCAGGTTATCGATTGTGTCGATGGTGACGTCCCAGAGTTGTGAAACCGTCGTGTGGGCCTCGTACAAACGGGTGCAAGCCTGAAGAAGAACATGGCCATAAGCAGAGGTAGGGTCGATGCCAAAGTGATGTAATTGCTCTTGAGCGAGCCCGTCGATATCAACCTGATTCGTGGTTTTGCGTCGAGGTGAAAGCAGGCGTGCCGCCGAAAGGTCAGCCTCGCTCATTTCCATATCTGATTGAGGATGTGCTATTGAGTTGAGATCTGACGCGTGATTGAAATCTGACATGATATCGGTTTGAAGTGCGGTAATTTCTCCATATCAACGCAAAAATGAATATTAGCGGCGATATATTCTCATATTCCGAATTCTGTACGGTAATATTCCGCTATGAAACGAATAGATCGAATCGACGAACGCATAATCGAGCTTTATCAGAAGGATGCTCGGGTGACAAATAAGTCTGTTGCCATGCAGCTGGGAATTGCTCCTTCGACCGCGCTGGAGCGCACACGCAGACTCGAGGAGATTGGCGTCTTCAAGGGCTATCATGCATGCGTGGAGCCGAAACAACTCGGGGTACGCTTACTGGCCATGATATCGGTCAGATTGAGCAAGCATGATCCGCAGGCGGTTTTCCGTTTTACTGCCCATGTACTGGGCCTTTCCGAAGTCAGAGACGTGTACCACGTTGCGGGAGAGAACGACTTTCTGATACACGTTGCCGTAAGAGATTCAGAACACCTGCGAACGGTCGTTCTTGAAGGGATAACTGCGCAGGTTGAGGTGGAGCATGTCGAGACTAATCTAATCTTCGATCACCACAGGGACCATGTATTGGAGACTTGCTGGGACATGGACCTGTAGCTGAGCTAGATTTCACTTGCGACGACATGCTCAAGCAAGTTCATTCGAATATCCTGGGTAATCAGTCCTATTTCGCTGCTTGCAGTGATTCGTAACGGGCCAATTCCTTTGATCAACAGATAAGACGACTCGGAAATGCCTATTTCAGGGTAATCCTGATGCAGGTCCAACTGAGCGGGCGAGCCGAGTGGGTGGTATCGGTCCACAATCATCTCACGAACTCGAATCTGATCTACTTCTGTAAAACTCGACACCCTGAGTTGTCCAACAGCATTCTCTCTGATGGAAAGTGAATCTGTGTACACAACATGGGTATTCGTATTGCTGCGGTCACTGTTCAGGAAAATCACATAGTCGTATTCAACGGTGAGAAGATGCGTGATGTGCGTCGATTCACACGAGGATGAGAGTACAGACAAGCGAGCCGATCCCATTCTCCGAAATCCACCATCGGCATCGGCATCCCGGGATTCGTAGTTGAATGTCCAACTATTTCCTTCCTGAAGAGGCCAGTAATCAATCCACTGCCCTGAAGGGCGACTCGAACAAAGAGTATCGACTCGACCCAAAGGTCGCTGAGCCGCTACGGAGACACTCACCGAGGACTCATCTCCGCAACCGTTCTCTACACTGAATGTGACTGTAGTCTCTCCCCCATTTCGAAGCTGCAGCACAACTTTAGCATCGGAATCGCTTCTTGGAGCAACACCCACAACGGAATCGTCGGAGACTTCGACGCTCATTCGTAGATCTGTCGCTTCCTCGCGAACGAAGATGCCGAACGCTCCCCAGCCAAAAAATGATTGTTCAATCAGGGATCCATCAAAAACGACGGGCGAAATAAATGGATTGTCATCTATCGCGGTGCACGAGACGCCGGAACCGGTGTCGCATCCTTGCCAGAACAGCACCGAGGCCAGCACTATTGCTGCGGATGCGTAAAAAGGGATGTGTGTTTCTGCTCTTGTCACTGCATCATGGGTACGAGACCCTTATGATGCGATCAGCGGATTACTTAATCAAGCCTGTTACACATCCAGGTCTTCAACCTCATCGACATTGTTCATGATGAATTTGAATCGCGCGGAGGCGTCTTTGCCCATCAATTCTGAGATCGTTTTCTCCGTCAGGAATCTGTCGGAGTCTGGAATTTCAACGCGAAGCAGTCTTCGTTTTTCAGGATGCAGTGTTGTATCCCTCAATGTGGCGGGCATCATTTCGCCCAGTCCCTTGAAGCGCTGAATATCGATTTTCGTGTTCTTGTTCTTACGCCTGATTTTTCGTTCGATTCGTTCTCTGTCGGCGTCGTCCAACGCCCAGTAGGTCTGTTTGGCAGCATCCATTCTGTACAGAGGCGGCTGGGCGATGAACACGTAGCCTTCTTCAATAAGAGGCTTCATATAGCGATAGAGGAATGTCAGCAAAAGGGTGCAGATGTGATGGCCATCGGAATCAGCATCCATCAATAGGACGACCTTGTGATAACGAAGCTTATTAAGGTCCAACTGGTCTCCGAGTCCACAACCCAAGGCCTGAACGACATTGGATAACTCCTTGTTGTCCTTGACCTTCTGGATTGTCGCCTGTTCCGCGTTCAGAACCTTGCCCCGAAGCGGGAGAATAGCCTGCGTGTTTCGGTCCCTGCCCTGTTTGGCGGAGCCACCGGCCGAGTCACCTTCCACGATGAAGAGTTCACTTTCTTCTGGACTGGTCGATGAACAGTCAGCCAGCTTCCCCGGAAGATTGAGGCGGTGACTGATACTGGTCTTGCGTCGGACGCTGCTGGCCGCGGCCCGGCTGGCATGACGTGCCTTGGCTGCTTGAATTACCCTGGTTGCGATTGCTTCTCCTGTCGACGGATGCCGATTCAGAAACTGCTCCAGTTCAATTCGAATACTCCCCGAAATGAGGCTCTTAACCTCGGGGTTATTGAGTTTCTCTTTCGTCTGGCCCTGGAATTGAGGATCAACCATGTACAGATTGACAATCCCGACAACACCCTCTCGGATATCATCCGCCGAAATCTCCAGTTTTTTGGGCAGCAGGTCGTGTGTGTCCATGTAGGACCTGAGTGCTGACCTGACGGCATCCTTCAGTCCTTGTTCGTGAGTACCGCCGTCGCGCGTCGGAATCCCGTTTACGAACGAATGCAGGGATTCTTTCGGCTGTTCTGTCCATTGAAGCGTGACTTCAACACGCGTTCCTGAATTCATCACATCCTGTCTGAGCACGAAAGGATCCTGATGAACCGGCCGGGCATTGGCTTTTTGAATCTGAAACTCCTGAAACTCCTCGATTCCACCTTCATGATGGTACTCATGCTTCTCGCCCGTCATCTCATTCTTGAAGAAGATGCGCAGATCACCATTGAGATAAGTTTTGATCTCCAGGTTATCTCCTATCCACGTTGGATCGAATTCAACCGTTTCAAAAATGTCAGCATCAGGCTTGAAGAAAATGGAGGTACCTGTACCTCTGGATGAAGAGGAGGTCTTCTTCAGCTTGGTTACGGGTTTTCCTCTCTCGTATTTCTGTTCCCACGTTGCTCCGTCACGCTTGATCGTGGCGATGAGAGACTCGGAGAGGGCATTCACGACTGATGCGCCGACTCCGTGCAAACCGCCAGACGTTATGTAATTCGAACTGTCAAATTTACCGCCGGCGTGAAGCGTAGTTAAAATGACTTCGATCGTTGGAATCTTCTTGGTCGGGTGCTTGTCGACCGGAATACCACGTCCGTTGTCCGATACGGTCAATGACCTACCGTCCCTGTGAAGAACTACATCGATCTGAGAGGCGTAGCCGTTTGTGGCCTCGTCAACTGCATTATCTACGACTTCCCACAGAAGATGATGAAGGCCCGGTTTTCCAGTTCCACCGATATACATCCCCGGACGTTTGCGCACTGGTTCCAAGCCTTCAAGGACCTGGATATTCTTACCGGTATAGGTTGTCGTACTCAATGTCAGCCTGCCTTTAGGGTTCTGTAATTTGCTCGGGGTTTCTTAATAGTGCACTCTCAAGTGTCGCGGAGCTCTATCCGGACGATCCGTTGCTCACTTCTACGATGGGATAGATAACCTGTTTTATCGCTCCTCGCTTGATTATGAGACGACCCTTGTTTCCCCTGTTTGCCACCGGGAATTTGGTGGGGCGCACGATTTCAGATCTGCCACGTGTTGTCTCTACTTCAAGACCCTGTCTTGCAGCAGCCGAAAGTGCAAATCCGATTACTTCATCTTTCGCATTCAGACGAATTGCGATGACGCCCTTCGCGGCATTTTTCATGATTGGGATCTGCGACGTCGGGAAGATCAGGCAATTACCCTCTTTTGTAGCGAGGCACACATTTTCGGAGCCGGCACAGGGCTCGACTCTCAGCAATGATTCGCCGGCGGCGATTTTCATGAACATCCGGCCGTTAACAGTCGATGGATCCGCATAATTGTCGAGTGACATGCGCAGCGTCTGTCCGTCCGAGGTAACACCGACGGCAAACGGACCCTCGATCGCTTGCTCCCCTTCTCCAAACAGCTCAAGTTCAGCATCCTCTTGAACCACAAGTTTTGGAAGAGCTTTTTTGTCCATCGATATGAGGCCCACAATGTACTCTCGGTCAGAAAAATCGAAAAGCTTCTGTACGGGACTGCCATGGCCGGTCGTGCTGGGAAGTGATTCCGAACGCGTCGTGTAGGCCTTGCCGAAATTGCTGAAGAAAATGACGGTCTTTCTGGTAGAGCTGGGCAGTATCCAGCTTACTTCATCGCCATCCCTGACACGAATGCTTTCCACACCTTTGTAGGAACGTTGCCGCTTGACCCAGCCGTCCTTTGTGACGATGACGTAGACATCTTCGTCGACGATGTAGTCCTCAACGGAATACTCTCTCACAGCGTCAGGGCCCGCGACTACCGTTCTCCTTCCCTCCGAATACTTCGACCGAATGTCCTTCAGCTCGGCTTTGATGAGCTTCCACCTTGCAGGCTCATCAGCCAGAAGTTTTCTCAGTTCGTGAGCCATGGCCTCCTTCTCGTCGAGCTCTTTCCGGATGGCATCAATTTCCAGCTTGGAGAGCTTGTAGAGCTTGGTCTCAAGAATGGCCTCTGACTGAACGTCGTCCAACTCGAAGCGATGCATGAGCCTGGAGGAAGCATCCTGCTTGTTCTCGGAGGCTCGGATGATTCGAATAGCTTCGTCGAGGGAATCAAAGATCTTCTCGAATCCCCGCAGAATGTGGATTCTTTTTTCAAGCTGTGCCAACTCGAATTGAAGGCGCTTGACGACAACCTCCATCCGGAAATCGAGGAAGT
>Ga0114933_10006200_pt1 | contig 10651 bp, 12 predicted proteins | sample 4SBtaG_FD_89691 | JGI IMG/M metagenome (GOLD analysis project Ga0114933, IMG submission 89691) | Deep subsurface microbial communities from Kolumbo volcano to uncover new lineages of life (NeLLi) - 4SBTROV12_W25 metaG | ecosystem: Environmental > Aquatic > Marine > Volcanic | place: Kolumbo... | reverse complement strand
GAGTTGACGTGGCAAGAACTAAGGACCCTACTCCTAACCAATATGTGATCTATAATATTCATGAATCAACAATCTCGAGGGAAACCTCTAATATGACAGCCCCTCATTTTGAGTAGTGATTATTTTCAAAATTCCCTTTACTAGGAATTGAATAAAAAATAAGTACAAACGGTCTTCCAGCCGATCTGAAAATTTCTCCGTTCTGATTATGCTCATTGTTCAAAGTAGTTGCTAACATATGTTGCAAAGAGTGGTCAATTAAATCTTACGGTTATTTGATCCAGGTATGCCCATGTTCTGGCGATACTTTGCGACGGTTCGGCGAGCTATCTTGATGTCGAGGCCTTTAAGTTTCTTCACTATTGCAGAATCGGACAATGGACGTAGTGGGTTTTCATCACGTGTCCATTCCTTAATATGTTGTTTGATAGATTTGCTGGATACATAACCTCCAGAAGAAGTTTTTAAAGACTTAGAAAAAAAATATTTCAGTTCGTAAGTTCCTCTTGGGGTCTGCAAAAATTTATTTCTACTTATTCGGGATATGGTTGATTCGTGACAACCTATTGGGATTGCAATATCACTGAGTCGAAGCGCATTTAATTTTATTTCGCCAAATTCGAAAAATTCTTGTTGTGCGTGAACTATTTGTTTCGAACATTCCAATAAAATTCGATTCCTTTGACGTAGTCCATTGGTAAACATCCTTGCTTTTTGTAATTGGAGCTTAAGAAAAGCCCGTTCTTTTTTGGTAAGGCCATGTATTGTGCTGATGTCCGGCACTTTTACTGCAATTTTTGAAAGGGCATTTTCATTCAAGGTGGCAGTCCATTTATTACCATCCCTGTACGCGATTACGTCTGGTACGACATAAGTAATTTGTTCGTCGTTGAATGCATTCCCGGGCCTCGTTTCTAGGCGTTCTAGTACAGTGAATACTTCATCGACTTCCTCGCTTGATAGATTCATCGATTTGGCGATGGTGTCCCGGTTGGGTTGTTGCAATAGTTCGTAATGATCTTTGACAAGCTCTTGAGCAGCTTCTCGATAGTCGATTTCGTCGCTTAGCGACGCGAGCTGTAACAGAAAACACTCTTGGAGATTTCTGGCTCCGACTCCAGGAGGATCGTAACCTTGAACTATACTGAGAACCTTCTCGATTTCTTTTAGATTGGTTGTTAAATATGGTCGAAGAGTTTCCACTATCTCTTCCAATGGCTCTGATAATAGACCGTCACTGTCTATAGCATCAATTAAAGCGAAGGCGATCATTTGAAATTTTCGCGTGATCGTGGAGGTTTCTAACTGCAGACAAAGATGCTCGGAAAGCGATTGGGAATCCTGGCCTAAAACAGTAGGGAAATTTTCATTTTTTTCCGTAAGTTTGCTAATCCCTTCTCCCGCTCCCCCTTGTTCTGTCGTCGCGGATTTAGAAGTGTTGGAAGGTATATCTCTTAAATTTTGGTATGTCTTTGATGTAAGGGAATTTGGTGTTCCTTTCAGTTTTCTTTTGTAAGGATCAGTTTTTTCTTTCGTTGGATTTTGGATTTCAAGAAAAGGATTCTGATCTAAGGCATTACTAATCTCGTTAAAAAGAGCTTCGTTAGACAACGATAGCAAACCTATATTTTGTCGAAGTTCTGGCGTGATTATTAATTTGTGGCCAATGTTTGTTGCAAGTTTTTGAGACATATTTGGTTTTTTATATGGGTTTTGAACGGATCCTACTCATTAGCGGTCTATTGCGAGACGGATCTTTCTCTACATCTACCACCCTTGTTGATCTATAAAAAAATAGTTCTAAAGCGAGAAATCGTTTCCGAGATATACCTGTCTAACCTTTCTGTTAGATAAGATAGTATCTGTAGTTCCCTCCGCAATTACGTGTCCTTCGTTCACGATATAGGCCCGATGACATATTTCGAGAGTTTCGCGAACTTGGTGATCTGTAATCAAAATCCCAATGTTCTTATTTGCTAGACCCTGAATTTCACTTTTCATGCTTCCGATAGATATGGGGTCAACTCCAGCAAATGGTTCATCCATAAGAATAAATTTAGGTTTAATCGCCAAGGTTCTTGCGATTTCTAGTCTTCTTCTTTCGCCTCCTGATAGTTTTGTAGCTCGGCGTGTTCGGATTTGACCTAATCTAAATTCCTCGAGTAGCTCGTCCACTAAAGCCGTTTGTTCTTTTTTGTTGATGTCTTTACGTAACTCCGCTATTGCTAGAATGTTTTGTTCCACAGTTAGGGATCGAAAAACGCTGGGCTCTTGAGGAAGATACCCAATACCCCTTTTTGCTCGCATGTGTATTGGGAAGTGGGAGATATCTTCGTCATCGATTTCTATGGATCCTCCATCTGGACGAATGAGCCCAACAATAATCTGGAAACTGGTTGTTTTACCTGCCCCATTGGGACCGAGTAAACCTACTATCTCCCCGCTAGATATTTCCAGTGATAGATTTTCAACCACGTATCTGCCGTCGTATTGTTTACGTAATGCTTTCGAAGACATTCGCGACATTATTAATGTTTTCCTATGCCGTCGTCTGAATTCCACATAATTTCAACTCGTTTGTTATTTCCTTTACCAGAGATGGCTTTGAGTTCTCCGGTAACCAAATCATAGTGGATCTCATGTCCAACAAAAGTATTTTCGTCTTGTTTGAGATTCGCTTTTCCAATTAGGATCAGAATTTGCTCGAGTGGATAAAAAATCACTTTTTCAGATCGAGCTGTTACAGATGGCATGTTAGGGCTCATCGTTTTCTCTATTTTGACTGGACTGCCTGTGGCTGTTACAAGACTTATGTCCTTTTCATCCCAATCGATATGCATAGAAGCTGCTTGCAATTGAATTGTTCCTTGTTCTAGTGATACCGATCCTTCGGCTAGTGCCTGTTCGCCTATTTTGCCTCTAATCCCATCCGCTTCTATCCTTAGTCCTTGTTCTTTAAGAGAGTTTGCTGCGAGCAGGATTACACTGCTCAGTGTTATAGAAAAGAAGATCGTGATTTGTAGAAGCAAACTACTTTGTTTATTCCAAGGCATTTGTTATGTCCTGAATTATGACACGCTGTTCGTGGGACGAGCCAAGATCCATCCATCGTGTGTTTAGATGACTATTCATATTTGCAGCTGTTATTCGGTACTGTTTTGTTTCAATCAGAATTTTGGAGTCGGATTCTATGTACCGACTTTGAGGATATAGAAACAGTATTTCGGTTCTTAAATGAAATGCATCTATTGTCGGACCCTCATTCGACACCACCACGTTTTCTTTTAATACGAATTGATCATCTTTGGCCTCTACATTAGAGGCTCTGGACATTGACCTAATAAGACCAGTTTCTGCTCTTATGGACCATGGTGTTTGATTTGAATCGAGTATTGTTATTTGAGGCTTGAGAAGCTCGGTGACTAATTTCGATTCATAGTGCCTGATCGAATCACTCTTCAGGTGATATTCAAGATTTCCATCGCTGTTATATTCCCCCATGGTGGCCTTTTTTGCGTAATAGTCGGGTTCGTCTGCGAGTACCGACGGAACAGTTTGGGTTTTTCTACTATCGGGGGAAAAAATAATCCAAGAGAAAAAGAAAAGGCCGAGCCCAATTAGAATTGCGCTTAGAATTCCCAAAGATTTTTGGTTTTTAGTAGTAGTTCGCATATCTCCCGTACGGCACCGTCGCCCCCTTTATTAGTAGTAACGAAATCAGCGTTTTGTAGAAGAACGGGGTGGGCATTTGCCGGTGCAAAACCAACCCCTACATTGTCAAAAATACAAAGATCCGGTATGTCATCGCCAATATGAGCCATACTATTTTTTTTAATGCCAGTAATATCCAAAAGCTTATTTAAAGCGTTTTCTTTGTTCTCTTCGCCTTGGAAAACATGATCGATGTCAAGTTCAGAGGCACGCCTTGTAGTAATTTCTGAATTTCTTCCACTGATAATGGCTGTTTTGACAATGTTCGTTAACATTTTTAGAGCGTAACCATCTTGGGCGCTGAATGCCTTTAATTCGATTCCATTGGACCCATAGTAGATTTGTCCGTTTGTTAGGACTCCATCGACGTCAAGTATTAGAAGTTCCACCCCTTTAATTTTTTGTAATAGCTCTGGCGTTAAGGTTCTGTTCATTAATTCTATGCTCACTAAACTTGATGATAGAGTACACTGTTGTAGCCGACCCAGGCTGCCAGAAGTATACAACCTTCAAGGCGAGTGATTTTTTTCTGAGAGCCAACAGCATAGGCGAAAAAGACAAGAATTACGGTTAAAACGAGCATCGTCATGTAGTCTCTCAAGATGACAATTGCATCTATATTAATGGGATGAATTAAAGCTGGTACAGCCAGTACCGCTAAAATATTTAAGATGTTTGAGCCCACAACATTACCAATGGCCATATCAGATTGTCCTTTCTTGGCTGCAGTTACTGAAGCCGCCAGTTCAGGTAAACTCGTGCCTATTGCGATTACGGTTAAACCAACGATGATCTCACTAACACCAAGTTGATATGCAATGAAGACTGCAGATTTGGTTAAAATTTCTGCCGCTGTTAACAGAAGAACAAGAGATAGTAGAAGTCTCCACAATCCTGAAGATGTTGACAATGTTGGTAGATCGTCTAATTCGTTTTCATACGATGGCGCTATACCACCAGCCTGCTTTCCGGGTTTGGCGAGTTTGTAAAGAATCAGCCCGAGACCACAGAGGAGCATGATGCCGTCGATCGAACTTAAGTAAAGGTTGGCTAGACATACTAAGGCGAGAAGGGTGGTGAGGACTAGCCATGGCACCTCACGTTTGAGAATTGCACCAGGAAAGGGGAGAGGTGTGATCAATGCGGTAATTCCAAGCACTAGACCAATATTCGCAATATTGGAGCCAATAGCATTTCCAATGGCCAGTGTTGGTGATCCGTCAATAGATGCAATTACACCTACGAAAATCTCGGGTGCAGAAGTACCAACCGATACGACGGTCAGCCCAATTACCATTCTCGACACGCCAAAATTACTTGCTGTAATCGCTGCATATGTAACGAAACGATCAGCGCTCCACACCAGGGCGATCAGTCCAACAATTAACCCGAATATTGATAACAACATGTCGAGAATCAATTAGTTAATGTTGGTGGTGTCATCATGTGGCTATAGACATCTTCGCAAAGGGTGGTTTTGTTGTGAGAGTCACGCGATTATTTAGAGAGCATCTTACATCAAGAACACGCTATAGATGGTGTTAATGCGCAAAATCACGTTTTGAACGTCGCGTTCTTTTCTTACTAAAAGTTCAGCCGAATATTCCTCGGTAGTTTTCTCGCTATAGCCTAATACACGTGTACGAGGTTTCTAAGACATAACTCGGATTTCGAGTTAATTTTTAAAAGAAGTACTGAATAATTTATTCACACTTAAATTAGGTTGGCTCCATTGCCGCAGCTTAGAGTGCTTTGCGCTAGTATTGCTATTTTAGACTCAAATTAAGGCGCGACTTAGAAAGTCATGCGTCCAAATGGGTGGCTTAGCGCTATCGTTTTCTGAATTTTCGAGGAAAGGAGCCATAGGTTGGAGAAAGAGATTCAAGCAAATATTGAAGAGTTACTTTCGAACGATGAAAATCTGGAAGTTGATGTGTCTGTGGAGGGCAATCGCGCGAACATTAAAGTAGTTTCGGAGGCGTTCGTCGGTATGAGTCGGGTTGCAAGACAGCAGCTCATTTATTCTTGTATTAATGATTTGATACAAGGTGGGCATTTGCATGCTGTTTCTATCGTTACTCATACTTCAGCCGAGGTTTAGGGGGTTTGTTTGAATATTAGGCGACTCTATTCTGGGGCGGTAGGCTTTCGGAAGGAACTTGATAGTCTCCTACGGTGGAACGCGAGAGAAGATCCACACGTAGCAAATCTTGCCCAGGAAATCATTGATCAGGTTCGTAAAGAGGGCGATTCCTCTGTTCTAAACCTCTGTCGTAAATACGATAAAGTCTATTCTGAGACGGTATTAGATCTGGCCATAGATCAATCTGAATTGCGTTCGGCCTTTGAAGAAATTCCTGAGAAAGATAGCGACGCTTTGGTGCAGGCTGCAAATCGAATAGAAAAATATCACAGGGCACAAAAACAAGGCGACTTTCAGATAACTGATGATTCTGGAAATAACATAGGGCAGATAGTGACAGCTTTGGATCGTGTCGGAGTGTATGTCCCCGGAGGTCAGGCGGCCTATCCTTCGTCCGTGCTTATGACAGTGATCCCGGCGACAGTAGCTGGAGTATCGGAAATCGCAGTGGCGGTTCCCACACCTCAAGGACAACGTAATTCTCATGTGCTTGCAGCACTGCACATAACCGGAGTTAGGGAAGTATATTCTATCGGAGGTGCCCAAGCGGTTGCGGCGATGGCCTATGGCACAGAAACTATAAGAAAGGTCGACAAAATTGTCGGCCCGGGTGGAGCAATTGTCGCGGCTGCTAAACGACTGGTATATGGCCCTGTTGGAATTGATATGATTGCTGGACCGAGCGAGGTGTTAATAATTGCTGATCCAACAGCTAACCCAGATTGGGTCGCCTTAGATCTATTTTCCCAAGCGGAGCACGGTGAGAATTCGCAAAGTATTTTGCTTTGTCCGGACGAGAATTTTTTAAGGCTTGTTGAAGAATCGATGGAGAGGCACATCGATTCGTTGAGCCGCAAAAATATTATCGTGAAATCCCTCGAGACCAGGGGAGCTTTTGTCCTAACCAAAGATCTGGAGGAAGCTGTTGCAATATCGAATATTATTGCGCCGGAGCATCTTCAGCTCGCCGTAGCAAAACCCCGAAAACTGATGCAGCAAGTAAGACATGCTGGAGCCATCTTTCTGGGTGTGAAAACTCCGGAAGTTTTAGGTGATTATTCGGCAGGCCCCAGTCACGTTCTTCCTACATTCGGAACGGCTCGCTATAGCTCGCCACTTGGGGTCTACGACTTCCAGAAACGAAGTTCTGTAATTGAATGCGTTCCAGAAGGATTGAATGATGTAGCGAGTATTGCAGCAGTTATTGCGGACATGGAAGGCTTAACCGCACATGCATCTGCTGCACGAGCTCGAATCCGAGACTAGCCTAGTTGTGGAAATGCAACCAGTTTCAATGCAAGAGTTCTGGGGGTGGTTATGTGGTTTATCCGTTTAAATTTTTTTTTCGTGGAGTTCAAAGTAACTGGACAATTCCGCACTAAAAGCTATAGATATCGATCCATTTGGTAGCCAATGGAATCGAAAAAAGGGACTTTTTGAGAGGTGGATTTTCCTAAAGGAGAAATCTTAAGCCCTATACGGTTGTATGAAGCCTCCGTATCTAATGGATTTCGTGACGACCCGTCACAAAGGGAGGTCCTCTCTCACTTAACCATATTACAACAGACGTTAAATAGTCGTATTAGCAATAACATAAATCTTAAGGACAGGATATTCAGTTGGATTGGTTTACGAGGATCAGAGCCTAACCTAAAAGGTCTTTATATATGGGGCGGTGTTGGTCGAGGTAAAACCCATGTAATGGATCTTTTCTATGAAAGTCTGGTTGTTCCTAAGCAACGACTACACTTTCATCGATTTATGGCGAAAGTACACCGAGCCCTAACAGAAAAAAAAGGAACCGAGGATCCACTTCTATCTATAGCGGGAGACTTTGCTGCCCAAGCCAAAGTTATATGTTTTGATGAGTTTTTCGTCTCCGACATCGGAGATGCAATGATTCTTGGCGAATTGCTAAGTGGACTATTTGCACGTGGAGTCATTCTAGTCGCAACTTCAAACGTGGCCCCCAACGAATTATATGAAAACGGTTTGCAAAGAAAACGTTTTTTGCCCGCTATCGCTCTTCTGCAAGAATATACGGACATTATAAAGATAGGCGGGGATAAAGATTATCGGCTCGATTCCCTTAGACGAACGTCAATATATGAGGTACTTGGCAGTGTCGAATACAGAGTTTATGACAAGCTTTTAGAGTTGAGTGATGTTGGGTACCAAAAAAATAAAATCCTAAATATTAACGATCGCCCGATCTTTACTCTATATAGTGGTGTAGACGAACAGGGAATCGCAGCTTTCGAATTTTGTGAATTATGTGATGGACCTCGAAGTAATAACGATTACATAGAACTGGCACGTATCTTCCATACTGTTCTGATTGTTGACATACCAAGACTGACCGAGAGTTACGAGAATCAAGCGAGAAGATTCATTGGTCTTATCGATGAATTTTATGACCGTAAAGTAAAGGTACTTTTTGTTGCCCAAGTAAAATTACTAGACCTCTATCAAGGATCGTTGCTGGCGAAGGAATTTGAGCGGACAAAAAGTCGTATTAGTGAAATGCAATCTGACGACTATTTATCCCGTCCACATCGCCCATAATTTGTTATTTCTGAAGCTTTTCTATTTGGTTCGATTTGGAACGTTTAAACAAGTCATAGGGCTGTATTGTAATGAGGTTGATGCTGGCTTAAGATTCGCGCTCTCCAAAGTCTGGCCAAGAACCGATGCCTACTCTAGCGACGTCAATGAAAACTGTAAGTACGCGTAGTGAAGATGCGGTAAATGATTGGGTGCTAATCGATGCGGAGGATCAAACCCTAGGCCGTTTAGCGTCACTAATAGCTATTCGATTGCGTGGTAAGCATAAAGTGGACTTTACACCGCACGTAGACAATGGAGATTACGTGGTTGTCATAAATGCGTCGAAAGTAAAGGTTACGGGGAAGAAAGAGACCGATAAATTATACTACCGTCATACTGGTTATCCTGGTGGTATAAAGAACGTAACTTTGGGAAGAATGCGCGAAACCAAACCGGAACGCATTATAGAGAAAGCGGTAAAAGGAATGTTGCCACGAAGTGCTTTGGGCAGGGCGATATGGAAAAAATTGAAGGTATACGGTGGATCGGAGCATCCACATGATTCTCAACAGCCTAGAAAAATAGAGCTTTAATTAGTATCTAGGGAGCCATTGGGACTAAGAATATGAATTATGGGACGGGTCGGCGAAAGACATCTACTGCTCGCGTATTTTTGAGTACCGGGACTGGACGTATTCTCGTCAACAAAAGACCGCTTGATGAATACTTCGGGAGAGAAACAGCCCGAATGGTGGTGCGACAGCCATTGGAAGTAACAGAAGCTATAGAACGCTTTGATGTAAATGTTACTGTTTCAGGTGGAGGGGGTTCGGGGCAAGCTGGCGCGATAAGGCATGGAATAGCTCGTGCCCTAGTGGACTATGATGAGACCTTGCGACAGCCGCTGAGACAAGCTGGACTACTGACACGTGATGCACGAGAAGTCGAACGGAAAAAGATTGGGTTACGAAAGGCACGGAAGCGTCCTCAGTACTCGAAGCGATAGATAATTTGTTTTGATCGAAAATGGTTTCCAATAGGACAAATTGTTCTCGACGGGTAGGTGTTTCAGTCGGAAGTAAATTGGTCTCATGTGGTAAAATGTTCGGCAATTACGGGAATGGAGAGCGAGAAACAGTTGAGTGGTGAAGAGCCAAATAAGAAACGGCGGTATTTTTTAGTCGGCGCCACGTCAGCTGTGGGAGCGGTTGGAGTTGGCTTTGCGGCGACGCCATTTGTTAAGTCTTGGAACCCAAGTGCCAAAGCTAAAGCGGCTGGAGCACCTGTACGCATTGACATATCTAAGCTGAACCCGGGCGAAATCCTAGGTCCCATTCCGGCCTGGAGAGGACAGCCAGTCTTTATCGTATATCGGACGCAGGCTAGTATAGATAAACTATCTGATACTAAAGATTCCGTTTTGTTGGCTGACCCCTCATCACAGTCTGAGGAACAGCAACCACTATATGCTCGTAACCCTTGGAGATCCCGACGACCGGAGATCGGTGTATACCTAGGCTTATGTACACACCTAGGGTGCTCTCCTAAGTTTCACGGAAAAGTGCAGGCGGAATCTTTTGACCCGAATTGGCAGGGGGGGTTTTTTTGCCCTTGCCATGGTTCTAAATTTGATCTGGCGGGGCGTGTGGAAAAAAATATGCCGGCGCCCGAGAATTTAAAGGTTCCTCCGTACTCATTTGAAACGGAGAATATTATTGTGGTTGGCCTTGACGAGGAAACGTCATAGAACCAACGATCATAGAGAACTAACCTAGATGGCAGAAACATCACATAAATCACGGATATCGCGATTCGTCGCTTGGATAGATGAGCGGATACCTTTAACCGAAACCCTGGAGCGTCATGCAACGAAGTATTACGCTCCTAAGAACTTCAACTTCTGGTACTACTTTGGGATCCTCGCCACTTTGATGTTGGTGATACAAATTCTTACAGGTATCTGGTTAACCATGGCCTATGTGCCAAGCGGAGAGGGCGCATTCGCTTCCGTAGAATACATTATGAGAGATGTAGAGTATGGGTGGTTGTTACGGTACCTTCATTCGACTGGGGCTTCGTTCTTTTTTATTGTGGTTTACCTCCATATGTTTCGGGGATTTGCATATGGCTCATACAGAAAACCGCGAGAATTATTATGGCTCTTAGGCATGGGTATTTACTTGATTCTCATGGCAGAAGGCTTTTTTGGATATCTTTTGCCTTGGGGAAACATGTCGTATTGGGGCGCTC
>Ga0114933_10006197_pt1 | contig 10655 bp, 7 predicted proteins | sample 4SBtaG_FD_89691 | JGI IMG/M metagenome (GOLD analysis project Ga0114933, IMG submission 89691) | Deep subsurface microbial communities from Kolumbo volcano to uncover new lineages of life (NeLLi) - 4SBTROV12_W25 metaG | ecosystem: Environmental > Aquatic > Marine > Volcanic | place: Kolumbo... | reverse complement strand
CTACGAGTTGGTGGTTCTTATCCTGTATCTGATGATTCACAAAGTCCACTTAGCTTTGCAACAGGTAGAGGATTAGAAGAACTAGGTGCGTCTATGTCACTTATGATTAGAGAGTATCACACAGTTATGGCTGATGCTATAGAAATGATTGATGCTAAAAGACTTGAGTGGGATGAAAAAATGTATGGTGGTAAAGCAAAAGACTTGTCCGGATATTACGACAATCAATTTTATTCTGAAAAGTATGATCCGTCTAAAGACATTATGGGTTCTTATAAAACTAGAAGAGTTTATGGAGCTATGGCTGGATATGACGAACCACAAAAAATTGTTACAGGTTTACAGCTATTACAAGCAGGTATTATTGATAAACAAACTTTACAGGAGAACTTAGACGGACTAGATAATTTAGTACGAGTAAACGATAGAATTACAAAAGAAAAAGCAGACAGTGTGTTATTTGACACATTATTGGCTCAAGCACAACAAGGAGATCCTAAAGCAACGATGGCGGTTGTGCAGATAAGAAAGAACCCTGATGATATGCAAAATATCTTAGATAAATTCTTTACTGCAGAGGAACCAGAAATACCAGTGGCTGAACAAGAATTGCTTGGAGGAGGTTCCCTACCACCACAGGGTCCTCCACCAGGCATAGCACAATTATTACAAGGTTTAGGAGGATAATGTCAATAAATAAACAATTTGCTGATATAGTATTTAATTCTTTAGATGATGTAGATGAACTGTGTGACGATATATTACTAGAAGAAGGTTTAATAGAACCTAGAATATTTACAGATCAAATGCCACCTTTAGCTTTTCCTTTTGGCTATATGATTATAAGTTCTACATTTATGTTTTATGACGATGAGGATGAAGATGGCAACAAGGAGTAATGGTAACAAAGGTGTAACAGGTAGAAACACTAATGTACCTCCACCAGCAAGAAATACACAAAACAATACACAAGCTATATCTAGAATACCTGGAGTTACTTATGGTGAACAACAAGAATTAACAAAGCAACAACAAGATGCACCTTTAGCTAAAGAAAGTATGCCTACACAACCTGCAGCAAAACCATTTAATCCTGTAAATGTATTTGCACAATCACAATTACCTGATCAACCAATTACTGACGGAGCTGCTTTAGGACCTGGAAGACAAGGTGTAAATCTTACACCACAAGAAATAGGAGATTTATTTATTGTAGCTTTAGCAGAAAAATTTCCTACATCAGATACTTTTGCTTTAGCAGATGATGGACTAGTTAGATTTGATATTGAAGAATAATGGTTTATCAATATACGTTTGGTGATAAATATAAAAGCGAATCCGATAAAAAAGATTTAGAACGTTCACAAATAAAATCTTATCAAGATAATTACATAGACGAAACTATGGCTAATAAAGCACTAGCTATAAAAACTTCTTATCCAAATTTATCAACTGGATTAATAAGTTCTTTAGTTGCAACAAATGCAAGTCCAGAACAAGTTAATCAAGCAGCTATTGAGCAAGAACAGATAAATGCACAAAGAAATAAAAATTATTCTCCTTTAAATACTTCATATGTGTCTGCATTACCTCAACTTATGCTAGGTAAAGCATTTGGAACTATAGGACAAGGCGTACAAACAGGATTAAAAGATTTTTTGTCAGGTGGTAAAAGAACATTAAGATTTGCTTTGCAATTAGCACAAGCAGCTTACGAAGAAACAATAACTAGACCTATAAGAACAGGTGTTTTGTTAGCTAAAGAAGTAGAAGAAGAATTAATTAGTCAAGGACTAGAAGAAAAAGAAGCAGAGAGAATTAGTCATCTTTACAATGTTTTAGGTATATTACCAGGTGAAACTGAAAGAAGAGGTTTAACTAATGCTTTAGGTAAATTAATAACACGCAATAAATTTGCAATACCTGATAGTTATAACGAACAAAAAGTACAAAGAATGAGAAAACAAGCAGGTGGTTCTGATTTAGAACAAACATTAAGACTTATATCTAATGAAGCAGAAATAACATCAGACAAAGGTTTAATATCACAAATACCTGAAATGTATAAAAGACTAGGTGTAAAAGGTGTAACAGAAGCATATGATAAATTTACAGGAGAAGGTTTTATTGCTGGAGGAGAAGCAGTAGATTTAGCAAACGAAATAAAAGAAGCAAATCTTTATAACAATAGAACTATTACAGGCGGAAGATACGTTTCAGATTTATTAGGTATAGAAAATGAAAGAGCAGATTTTTGGGTATCAGGAATAATAGATGCAGCAACATTAATTGCACTTGACCCTGCTAATTTAATTAACAAACCAATTAAAGCTTTACAAAAAGGTAACGAAGTATTAAGAAAACTTGCTAAATTACAAAAAGCAGGAAAACTAGATGAAGCTACAGAATTAGCTCAAACATTTATTAAAGAAGACGTAAGTGATGAATTAATAGATTTTATTATCAATGATAAAAGTCCAGATAAATTTTTAACACTTGTAAAAGCAAACAAAGACCCTGTTTTTGCAAAAAAACTTTATGATGCTAACACAAAAGAAGAGGTGTTTGCAGCTTACGAAGATGTATTATTTAATGGAACTGTTTGGAATACACCAAGTTTTAATGGTACAAAAGTTATACCTGATTGGTTAAACAATGCTAGTTATAAAAAATTAAGAGATGAACAAGCTATAGCTAAAGCAGATGATCCTCTTGGAACTTTAGGTAAATATATTCCTCAACAAGAAGTTAATCTTGACAACATAACAGAAACAATGGAAACATTTATAAACTTTGCATCATTAGCAAGAGTAGAAAAAGGTTTTGCTAACAAAATAGGTTTAGAGCTTACAGATGCTTTAACAAATAAAAAATATGGTTTAGCACAAAAAATACTTGTAAAAGATTTTTATGGACATCTAGTTAAAAAATATGCTAAGAATAATAAAACAAATGCAAGTTATCAAAAATGGGCAGATAAAACAATGCAAAAATTTCAAGGTAATGATGTTGCTTATACAACACCTAGAGATGGAGCAGAAACAAGAGCTATAAAACGTACTAACTTATATAACGGAAAAACAGAAGTTGATGATATACCATTTTCTTATCAGACAATGTCACATACTTTTTATTTTACAGATTTTAGAGATGTAAAAAGAACAGTAAATACTTTAGATCAAGTATTGTCAAGACCAATAGGTAAATTAAGTAGAAGAGTTAGTTCAGATAGTCCTTTAGGTAAATTTTTAGATGAAGCTAAGTTAACAATAGATGATTTAGATTTATCAGTTCCAAAAGAATTTACAGATGCTTCTGATTGGTTATGGAGCAGACAAATGGATTGGAGCACAGCTATGTTACCTACAAGACTTGCATATCCTGTAAGACTTACATTAGAAGGTTTATTCAGAGGTTATTTGTATGGAATGGATTCTTTAGGCACAGGTGCATATTTTGAATATATGTTAAATGTACCTGAAGATATTTTAGGTCGTGCTTTTAAAGAAGGTGGTTTTTCTAATAGACAACTACAAGGTGAATTAGAAAAAGCATTAGGAATTGCTAGAACAAAAGTAGCAGGACCAAGAGCTTTAAAAAAAGCATTTAGAGAAAATTTTGAATTATCAAAATACAGCGATGAAATATTTGATGATACGCAAGTAGGTGTTTTAAAAATGAAAAAAGCAGTTGAATCTTTAAGAATACAATTTTCTGGTATGTGGCAAGATGATATTACTCAGCTTGTATCTGACTACACAGTAAATAATAAATCTTTAGATGAACTAGCAGATAGATTTTGGACTGGTGATAAAAAAGATTTATGGGATGATTACTTAGTTTCTTTAGACGCAGATGAAGTAACAACAAATGCTAAAGAAGTATTACAAGAATTACAAGCATATCAAAATCACATTTTGAATTTAACAGGTGGTAATTCAGAATTATTAGAAAGTTTTATTACTGGAGTTTATAAAAAAGTAGATATGAGAAGTTTTGATAGAAAACGATCAGAAAACATAAAAGCTGTTACAGATGGTATAGAAGATATGTTAAGAAATTCTGGTGGTAAAAGACCTACAGAAATACCTACTCCATTAGATTTAAAAATTGCAGATGATTTTGATACTTGGTTAAAAGAACAAGGAAGAAAAGGATTTCAAACTTGGCAAGATGCTCTTTGGTATTTTGCATCGTCTATAGAAGCAAATGCTGTAAGAATACCTTTTTATAAACAGTTGTATTACAGAAAAATAGCTGAAGATATATTTCTTGCAGATGAAAAAGCTATAGGTTCATTAGTTAATAAAATTAAAAAGTTACCTAAAAATTTAAAAGATGAATTGTATGAATTACATCCTGAACTTAGAAAATCTACTTCTGAAATAAAAAATCTTGCAGCAAAAAACGATTTACCAAAGTTATCTTTAGAAGCATTAGATTTAAGAGCACAAACTTTTGCAAAACAGGAAAGTGATAGAATATTTTACAATCTTAGCAATAAAGGTTTAGCAGCAGATACTTTAAGATTTGTTTTTCCTTTTTTTGAAGCATTTAAAGAAGTAGGTTTTTCAATGCTTAAAGGTATTAGACAAAAACCTGGTGCTGCAGTAAAAGTAACACACGGAATAAAAGCAGGTAGAAATGAAGGTATTATATATAAAGACCCATTAACAGAAGACGATTATGTTGCAGTTCCTATACCAGGGTTTATGGCAAATAAAATTTTAGGTGAAGGAGCAAGTAAATTAAAACCATATGTAACTGTACCTTTAAGTGGCTTTAATTTAGTTGGTGCAACATTATTACCAGGAGTAGGACCTGTAGTTGGTTTAGCTATAGGTGCTTTATCAAATCAACTTAAAACAATATTTGGCAGAGATACATACAAAATTATTGTGCCTTATGGAACACCTATAGAAGATTTAGATGAGCTTACACCAAGTAGTGTTCCAACAGTTTTAGGAAGAATATTTATACCTAGTTATTTAAAATCAATAATTTCCTCTGCAGAAATAGCAGCAACAGGAAACTTAAATAGTCTTTTCCAACAAGAAACAATAAATAGCAGAGCATTAGAGCAAGTAAAAATTGTTGGAGCTAATGAATCTAACCCTTTACAAACAGAAGAACAATTTAAAGATTTTGATAAAAAAGTTGTTGACGGTACAGCAGCTAGATTGTTATTTGAAGGTATTCTTAAATCTTTTGCACCATCACCTCCAAGATTAATATTTCAAACTCCTTTTGATATACAAGGAGAAAATGTAGGAATACGATTTAAACCATTTGTAGATGCAGTTATTGCAGATATGGATTTAGGAAAAGTGGACATAGAAGACGGCAAACATTACGTGGGTTTAGGAGTATTAGCTGTATTTTATTCAGAACTGCAACAAGCTATGATTGAAGATTTTGGTGAAACAGACGGACCTTTTTATGCTTGGCTTACTTTTTCACAAATGACAGGAATTAATAGTATTGATGATATATCAGGCGTTGTAGCTAACGCTTTATCTAAACAAGGTAAGTATGATGACCTTGCAGGTAAATCACCAAGAACAAGAGAGGATTTATCTTTTGCAGAAGCAAATCCTGAACTTGTAGAAAAATACGATGAAACATATTTGTACTTAATGTCAGGTGTAAGTGATAAAGGTGAATTAGAGCCTACATTATTTTTTGAACAAATACGTAAAGGAGATAAAGAAGCTATTGATCCAGTATTTTTTATGATAGAAGCACAAGAATTTTTGTTTAATATTTGTTACGAATCAGGTACAAAAAGATATAGAGGAGATAATAGTCAAAAAGCTAAAGATGCAAGAAACAATGTTCTGACAAATTGTAGGGAAGATTTTCCATTTGGTGATGGAAGAACAGAAATAAATTATCAATCATTAGTAGGCAGAAAAGTAAGAGAACCTCAAAATTATAGATCACGTTGGACAACAAAAATGAATGAATTAGAAGAAATAGCTTTTGACAGTTCATTAGAAAAATATGAAGTACATCAATATATAACAGAATATTTTCAAAGAAGAAATATAGCTTTAATTAATTTATCTATGAAATCAAAAACTTATACATTTCCAGAAAATAAAAAAGAATTAGAAAGACAACTTGCTACTGGTAATTCAGATCTTGCACAATATGAAAGAGAAAAATTAAGAGAAGTAGCAAATATACTTATTTCTGAAAATCCAGATTTTGCAGTTGTTTACGATGAAGTGTTAAGTTTTGAGATACAATACAATAAGAGATACAAAGTCGGAGGATAATGTCTAACGGAGAAAAATTAGAAAATAATTTTGAATTTATTAGTTACATAAATCAAATAGTACAAGTTAACAATTTTGTAATACCAGCAGAAATAATAGGTATTGATGCAAAACTTAAATACATATCTGACAACTATGGTTTAGATTTAAAAGCTGATTTTGATGCAATAAAAGACGAACAAGAAGAAAGAATACTAAAAGACCCTGTAGGTTTACCTAATGAAATTGTTGTTAATGGAGAAGTAGTAAATACTTATGATTATTTAGTTAGAGAGTTTCCTGGTTTTGTACCTTATGTAACAGGAGATGCTAAATCAATATTAGATTCTTTTAAAACAGACGCACAAATACAGGCAATACAACAACAATTACAGGATGCAGGATATTTAAAACAAGGTGCATATTTTCCTGGAGTGTTAGACGAAGTTACATATCAAAAATTTAATGAATTGTTAAAAGATTCTAATAACAATGGAAGTAAGTGGAGAAGTTTTTTAAATAAAGTATTAACAAATCCTAAATTAGATTTGTCTGAAATACCTGATAAACCACAATTAGATTATAACGATATAACAAATACAGTTATTTCATCTGTTAAAAAAGAAATAGGTAGAGAACCTACTAAAGAAGAATTAGACATACTTACAGGAATTTTGTCTGCTTATAAAACAGAAGAGTTTGAACAAGGTAAAACTGCATTAATTGCACAAGCAGGTCCTCAATATGAAATGGAAAAAATTATGTTTGAAGGTAGAAATGTTCCAACAGGTGGAGTAAGAAAATTAGAAGAACCTGAAGTTAATATACAAAATGCAGAATCAAGATTTACTAATAAAGTAAAAGAACTATTTAAACCTGAAATGGACTTAAACCAAAGAAGGGAGCAAACACAAAATGTTGCCAATATTATTAAGTCTAGTGTTGCTGGGCTCAGGAGTATCGGAGGTTAATATGGAAGTATCTAATAGTGCTATAAAAATTTTAAAAGAGTTAGAAAAACTTAAATTAGAAGCATATAGAGATGGTTCATCTATTTCTATTGGTTATGGACACAGTAATTCTTCAGGTGGTGAACAATTTAAAATGGGTGACACTATAACCGAAGAAAAAGCAGAAGAGTTGCTTGTAAAAGATTTAGAAGAAATACAAAGAATTGTAAACCAAAGATTATCAAATTATGATATTACATTTAATCAAAATCAATTTGATGTTATGATTATTGGCACTTACAACAGACCAGGTAAATTATCTAGTAAAAAATACTATGAAGCATTGTTGTTAGATAATCCAGACGAAGTAGAAAAAATTTGGAATACATCTATCACAGATAAAGATAGACAAAATTTTCCAGGACTTATAGATAGATTAAATGTTGAATTATCTGCATTAGAACCAGACAGAGGAATACCAGTGCCTGAAGAGGGTTTTGATCCTAGTCCTGTTCCATCAACAACTACAACAACAACTGTGCCTATGGATAATGGTAATATGGATATTGAATTAAGAAGTGCAGGTATAACGAATATGTTTGGAAGTCCACCACAAGATAATAAAACTCAAACTGATATGTCTGAAAGAAAACAAAAAATTAATAATGTATTTACTAAATTATTTACAAGTATGGTAGGTAGCGAGTAATGGCACAGATTGTAGTTTATGGACCAAATGGAGCAAGAACAACAGCTAACAATGTTCTAACAGAAGCTGATAAAGCACGTGGAGAAACTAAATCAGAATATCAAAGATTATTAGATGGAGAAATACCTGGTAGAGAAGGCTATAAAGATGCAGATAAAAATTATCAATCTCCAGAACTTTTAACACCTGATTATCCAGGTGACTATGGTGGAGAAGATGCTTCAACTCCAATGGATCAAAGAGAAAGCGAAGTTGGTATTGGAAATACAGATTATGATAATAAAGATTATACAAACGTAGATTTTGATGGTTACGAAACAACAGGTTCAGAAACAACAAATATAACACAAGGAGAAACATCTGTTGTTGATTTACAAACTATACCTCAAGGTGGTGAAATAGTTAAATCAGGTAATTTATATTATGTTCTATATCCTATACCAGGTTCAAATATGCAGATAAATTATTCAGCTACAGAAGAAGATGTTAGAGGTTTGTTTCCCTTAACGTTTGACAAACAAACTTTTAGAGAAGTAAATTCTAATTATATATCTTCTACTATTCCATTTGGAAATGTTGCAGAGTTATATAATCCAGAGTTTTTACAAACTGGTCTTACTCCTTGGGAAGGTTTTATAGATTATTTAGATGCAGAAGCTGAGCTTAGACCTTGGCTTGAAGATGAAGAAATGGTGTTTTTATTAGCAGAAGCAACACTTGAAGGAAGAGCAGTAACAGAAGCAGAATGGAAAACAACTAATTGGTGGAGAACACATACACAAGACGAAAGAGATTGGTTATTATTATCGCAAGGTAAACCACTAGATCAATTACCTAAAGACGCAAAAAGTAAAATACAAGACGATAAAATACAAATACGTAATTTAATGGAACAAGCAGGTATAGCTAATCCACCTGAAAATGTAATAAATTGGGTTTCTAATAAACTTACAAGTGGAAATTGGTCGCCTGTTTATACACAAGATCAAATAGCTTTAATTGCTGACCCTTCAAAAGTAGGTAATTTAGATGACAAATTAAAAGATTTTATATCAGGTGTAGATATTGATTCTACTTCTGCTGGTGAAGATAGAGTTTCACAATTATACAATAGATACTTAGGTCCTGTTTTTGGTAATATTAATAATTCCTTAATTGCAGAAGAAGCAGGAAAATTAAGAAATGATGTAGATTATGAAACAGAATTAATTAAAAAATTAACTGCTCAAAAGAAAAGTTTATTTCCTATGTACGAAGAAAATGTAACTTATGAAGAGTTTGCAGCACCTTGGCAAAATTTTACTAACAACGAATGGGGAACACAAATAGATACAACAAGTGATGTTTTTCAAGAAGTTTTAAAATTAAATGATTCTACAAAAGTGAGTAAATATTTAACAGAAAAAGGATTAGAACAAGGTGTAGATAAAGTAGTTAATCAAGCATTAGATGCTATGAAAGTATTTGGTCAAGGAGTTAGAATTATATAATGGCAAACTTTGAACAAGAAGTAAAAACTTTATATCCATTTTTACCAGATGCTTTAGTTACTTTATTTATAGAAAAGTATATTGATTTTGATAAAAATATTAATTTAGCTTTAAATGCAGTTAGATCAGATTCTAGTTATGATAACTTTTTTCCTGGAAACAAAAGAGCAGATGATTCTATAAGATTGTCAGAAGCAGAGTATGGATCAGTTATAGAATCTTACAAAGATGATCTCAGAAAATTTGGTGTAAACCCTGATATATTTGCAAATAATTTTTCACAACTTATAGAAGGAGATGTATCACCAACAGAGTTTCAATCAAGATTAAATACTGTTTATAGCGGAATAGAACAAAACATACCTGAAGTAAAAGAATATTATGCTACAAATTTTGGTATTGATTTATCTAATGAATCTATATTTGTTGCAGCAGTGGATACAACATTAGGTGATGCTATATTATCAGGACAAATTGCACAATCACAAATAGGTGGAGAAGCAGAAGCAAGAGGTTTTGAATTAGATCAAACACAAATAGAAAGATTACAAAGATTTGGTGTAACACAAAGACAAGCAAGAGAAACTTTTCAAGCAGCACAAATACAAGTTCCAAGAATACAACAATTACAACAAAGAGGTGGTAGAGAAGTAGCAGATGAAGATTTGTTTGATGTAGAAGAATTTGTAGAAGCAGGAGTATTTAGAACACCTGAAGATTTAGAAGAAATTAGAACATTAGAAGCAGAAGAAGAAACAAGGTTTACACCGCTTACAGGTCCTGCTAGACGTGGCGGAAGAGTTACAGGTCTTACACAACAATAACCTTGACATACTATATATAGTGGTATAATAAAATTAACGCATAGCGGTAGTCTGCGTAAATAAATTGACTCTGCACCTCCAGTTTATATCTGGCGTGTAAACTGTGTAATACAATTCGCCTGTATCTGAATAGCCCAGAAGTGGCTGACAATTCAAGTTATTCATTATTTTAATTTGTCGCCTATCGCATTATTTCCACAGGATAATGTAGTTAGTAGAAACTGTGAGAAGGAAAAGAGATAAAAAATGAACGAAGAAGAAAATACAGTAGAAGAAACACAAGATGATAACACTGCTATCAAGCAGATGCGTGATCGTATCAAAGAGCTTGAAAGTGTAGAGAAGGAATATAAATCTGTAAAGATGGACAAAGTTGTTCAAGATGCAGGTTTTGATCCAGCTTCTGGACAGGGCAAAGCGTT
>Ga0114933_10006196_pt1 | contig 10656 bp, 11 predicted proteins | sample 4SBtaG_FD_89691 | JGI IMG/M metagenome (GOLD analysis project Ga0114933, IMG submission 89691) | Deep subsurface microbial communities from Kolumbo volcano to uncover new lineages of life (NeLLi) - 4SBTROV12_W25 metaG | ecosystem: Environmental > Aquatic > Marine > Volcanic | place: Kolumbo... | reverse complement strand
TTATGATAGGTTTATTGAATCGGGGCATACTGATTATAAATGTTTGTTTAACATTATTGATCAATACGATGCTTTTGAAGATGGGCCTTGGCATGATTGTGACTTTAGAAAGCTAGATGAACATTACCCTAATAGTAAATTCATTATATTAGAAAGAGATGATCAAAGTTGGATTCGCAGCATGGAGTTACATAACTCACCAGCTTATAATATAAATAAGATTCCTAAGAAGTATCTCTATGATGAATGGGTGCATGATAGACTTAATACTATTGATAGAAAACTTAAATGGAAAAAAGAAAAATACAATACAATAAAAGATTATTTTAAAGATAGACAAGATGATCTATTAATTATGAATATTTGCAGCGGCGAAGGTTGGGAAAAGCTTTGTCCATTCTTGAATAAAAAAATACCATCGGTGCCATTTCCAAAACTTAACGTTTCTCAAATATGAATGGATAACCCTAATAATAGTCTAAAATGGTGTAACTAATATTGATTACAAATGCCAAAAAAGAAATCTTCTTCTAATGGCACGAACAAATTAAAGATTCGTGGAGATAAAGAACTTGCAGAGAGCATAACTGAAATAAGCGAGAATCATGTAAAACAACATCAAGCAGAGAACCCAATAAAAACAAAAATTAGATTAAAGCAATTTCCTTGGACCGAAAAGCAAAAAGAATTCTTTAAAATAGCCCTACATCCTTCTACCAATATAGTCATTGTAAAAGGACCGGCAGGTACTTCTAAAACACTTTTAGCAACTTATTGCGCCCTTCAATTATTAAATATGAAGGTTATTAATAGTATTATGTACTTAAGGTCTGCTGTAGAATCATCTGATAAAAGCTTAGGCTTTTTACCGGGTTCTGCAGATGAAAAATTAAGATTCTTTAATTTACCATTTTTAGATAAATTAGATGAACTTTTAGCTTCTATTAAAGCGGAAAAATTGGAAACCGAGAATCGTGTTTCCATGTTTCCTGTTGCATTTGCTAGGGGAATGAATTGGACTGACAAGTGCATTATTCTCGACGAAGCACAAAATTCTACTATCAAAGAAATAACTACGGTTTTGACCCGATTGGGGAAAAACAGTAGATGCTTCATTTTAGCAGATCCAAATCAAACGGACCTGCATGAAAATAAACAAGGCGGTATAAATAAAATCACAGAAAGATTCTCAGATGAAGAGAGCTTGCAAATGGGTATTTATACATTCGAGTTTACAGAAGAGGATATTATGAGGTCGGAACTAGTTAAATTTATTGTTTCGAAACTTAATGAACTGTAATATAATGTTAAGGGGATTATCTAATGCCTAAGAAAAATAATGATACAAAAAAAGAAGTCGTACCTGAAGAGGAAATGGTTCCTATCGAGGTTGTCGAAGAAAGCGAAACTGATAAACAGGTAAAACTTCAAAGTATAGCTCAATCTGTTGCAGAAGTCAAAAAAATCGAAGCAGAGACTCGAAGGGTTGAAGCTGACGCTTTAAGATCTGAAATTGAGGCTAAAAAATTATATGCCGCCTATGAAAAAGAATTATTTTCTGATGATCATAATTATGTTTATAGGTTCTCTAGGGATGTAAGTGATATATCTGTTCAGGCTTGTATGAGCAGGCTTACAGAATGGCACCGTAAAGACCCAGAATGCGCCATAGAAGTGATTTTCTCGTCTCCGGGGGGTAGTATCATAGATGGCTTCGAATTGTTTGATTTTTTACAGGATTTGAGATCACATGGTCATCACATCACCACTGGCTCTTTAGGCATGGCCGCTTCAATGGCTGGAGTGCTTTTACAAGCAGGAGATACTAGGTGGATTGGTCATCAATCTTGGATGATGATTCACAGAGCAGCCTTCGGAGCTATCGGTAAAACATATGAAATTGAGGATGAGGTTGAATTAGTAAAAAGAATAGAAGATAGAATATTAGATATATTTTCCTCTAGATCAAAGCTGTCTCAAGCTCAATTAAGAAAAAATTGGGACAGAAAAGATTGGTGGATTGACGCAGATGAGTGTAAGAAATTAGGATTAGTAGATAATATTAAGGCTATGATGCCTGAGCATATTAGCTCTCCTAAGAAAAAGAAGAAATCTACTAAGAAAACGACGAAAAGAAAATGAGTAATAACGCTATAAGAGACCTACAAGGCAAAATACATAGCAGCACAAACTCTGGTGACTTTATGGCTACTGTAGTTGGAGATAGCTCGTTTCAAAGCCAAATGACGGGCTTGCTTGATACTGGTGACGCTAACCATGTTGAGGAGTTGACAAATCATATCGGCAGAGAATATTTTAGAAGATTGGATCAATTCGGTTTAACTCCAAGTAATCCAGACGATCTAGATGTAGGATTTAGACCTTTAACTTTTACTGGTCTATATGCTGCACCATAATAAATTTAAGGAATAATAAAATGGAAATTGATTTTACCAATCAGATTGTAGAAGCTAAAGAGGGTAAAACCCTTAATAAACCTTTTAGGACTCCAAAAGGGCCAAAGAAGTTTTCTGTTTACGTTAAGAACGAAAAGGGCAATGTAGTTAAAGTTAACTTTGGCGACCCTAATATGGAAATCAAACGTGATGATCCTGCTCGTCGTAAAAGCTTTAGAGCTCGTCACAACTGCGATAACCCCGGACCCAAAACAAAAGCTCGTTATTGGTCTTGCAGACAATGGCGCGGGGGCAAAAAAGTAGAAGGTAATGTCAACGACGAGTACGAGTGGGATGGTGAAACACTTTTCGATCATAACGAATTGTTAACTATAAATCCAGAATTAGCTTATGTAGAAGAAGAAATCACAGAGGAATGTGAGGCTTGCGAAGAGGCTGAAGCTGCTCATATGAAGCCTTCTAAAGATGAAACTCACGACCAGTACATGAGTCGCTGTCAAAAAGCCGGACACTCTAAAGAAGAATGTATGAAGTCTCACGAAGGTCATTCATTCGCAGAGGGCGAAGATTCGTTAGAAGAAAAATACGCAAGTCTTTGGGAAAATATTCGTAAAAAGAAAAAACGGATGGGTAAAAATTATCGTCCAGCAAAACCCGGAGATAAAGATTACCCAGATGAAAAGTCCTTAAAGAAAGCTCAAAAGAAAAAGAAAGATAAAAAATGAAAACTTTATTATTAATTTGCGCAACACTATTTGTAATCGGTTGCAACTGGGGCAATTCCGGATGTTGTAACTGCGCCTGTGGAGCAGATTGCTGCTCATCCGACACATGCCCAGTGGCCGATTGCAATTGTAAGTGCAACGAGACTAAATGAAATGAGCATGTGGACTTCCAGTTGGGGGAAGAGAAAAAAGAAAGACCCTAAGCACGGTTGTCTTTGGCGATGGATCAAAGACAACTGGAAAGGGTTTTGGGAGGCTTCTGTCTATCAAAAAAAACGTTGTTGTAATATAGATTGCGGTTGCAAATCTAAAAAAGAACAGAAAGACTAATCTTCAAGTTCGGGATTCATCCTGTTTAATTGCTTGTGTAGCTTTTTAGCTTTACTGTTTATAGCTACAGCCACTTCCCAAGCTTCATCTTTTGATATTTGATCATTATTGATGATTTTAATTGATAATAAACCTATGTCATACAGACGATTCTTAATATCTTCCAACTCTTCTTTAGATATTTCGTATTTCATTATTTACTCTTTCCTCTATAATGAGCTTTTCTGCTTCTTTCGGTTTTTCTCCAGCCACATTCGTTGTACAGGAACCTACTTACAGTGTTTGCGAACTTGTATATCTCAGCCTCTGTCTTGTCCCAGAAAAAAGCGTGAGCGATTTCATGAATGCAGGTATTCAATTCTGACTGCTTTGTTAGGTAAGGGCTTATAAAAATTTTAGGGTTTTTATCGGAAGGGTTTTCACAAACTCCATCGCATTCTTCACCGTACAGTCTTTTGTCAGGTTTTCTAAAAACCACTTCATAAACAACGCCTTTCGCATTTTTGAATTGAAAATTGCTATTTTTTGAATTAATAGAATCACCCATATATGTATTTACACAGCAAAATAAAAGCCTTTAATTTATATTAGATTTTAAAATAATTTTTAATATTATAAGGAGAATGAAGACTTACTGTAGTAATTGTGGATTTAAAATAGAGCACCAAGCTTTTCAAAAGCCTAATTTTTGTCCTAAATGTGGATTTTCTTTAGGAAGCGCAAAAGGACAGGTTGAACAGCAGCAACCTGAATACGAAGACATCGAAGAAGAACAGGAGACTTCGTTTTCCAGCGATATGTCAGGGCTAGACGTTGACATAATGGAAAACCCTTCAAAAGGTCATAAATTGTCAGATTTAGCTGGAACAAGCAGTGGACCAGTAGAACCACAGCCAAAACCTAAAAGAGGCAGAGGCAGACCTAAAAAAGTTAAAAACAAAGACGTTTGGCAAGAATTCAAAGATGAAGCCGGAGGTAACCCCATCAGAGAGCAAGAATAAATAAATGACTTCTGGTAGTGGAAAAAACAAGAAGAAGCCACCCAAAAAGAAAGCTAAACCAGTAAAGAAAAAAACTGGATTAGCAAAGAAGACTATTAAACATTTAAAATTTGAAGACTGCATAGAGACCATAGATACTGAAATAATTAAAAGAAAAAACAAGTGGAATTTAACAGCTTTATCTTGGATGGACTTTGATGATGTATCTCAAATATTACGCATTCACATATTTAAGAAATGGCATTTATACGATCAAACAAAAAAACTTAGCCCTTGGGTTAACAGAATAATCTCCAATCAAATTAAGAATTTAATTAGAAACAATTATGGCAACTATGTTAGACCTTGTTTAAAGTGTGCAGCTTCAGAGGGAGAAGATTTATGCGCTATATATAAAAAACAATCAGTATCTTGTCCCTTGTATAAAAACTGGTACAAAAATAAAAAGAGCGCATACGATACTAAACTACCCATAGCCTTAGAGAATCACCCTCAAGAAGTATCAACGATACAAAATCAAGCATCGTTTGATATAGATAGCGCATCAGAAAAGCTTCATACAAAAATGAAGTCGGTTTTAAAAGCTAACGAGTGGCTAGTTTATGAATATTTGTATATTCAGCATTTAAGTGAAGAACAGGCAGCAAAGAAAATGGGTTACAAGACCAGTGAAAAAAACAGAAGCCCCGGATACAAACAAATAAAGAATTTAAAAAAATCTATAATTACCAAAGTTAAGAAGTTTTTAAATAACGACGAAATAGATATATTTTAATCTTATGGAAGAAGAAGTTTTTTTATCTGAAGAGCAGAAAGCAAAGGTCTTGAACGAATGGAATTCAAGACCTAACAATCCCCCTTCGCTTTTAGAGTTAATCAGGGCTGCCGGTTTCGAAGATAAAGACGGCAGAAGCAAAGAGGGTAGAGCGGTAAAGCAGTTTCTAGCCACTAGAGAAATCAAAGCTAAAGGAGCACAAAACTACCAGCCTAAGAAGAAAATAGAATTTAGCGAAGAAGACATAGAATTCATATTAAACAATATGGCCATGATGAAACCTATGGAAATGGCTAGAGTAATATTCAAAGACGAAACTCTAACTAATTTAAACCAAGAGACTCGAGCCGTACTTGAGGTTGTAAGGCAAAACGAAGGAAATATTGAACCTTACGAAAACACTAACGAGGTGGCTACTGAAAAATACAAACCACCAAAAACGTTTGATCAATCTGTGGCGAGAATCAATAAGTACATGCACAATGGAATCAATAAAGCCAAACTAAACATTAAACAAAAAAAAGATGTTCAAGCTTTAATTGGCTTTTTACATACATATAGATTTCAACATCAAATCAATAGCTATGGCACTTCTACAGATAGAGAGCTCTTCGAAAGTAGTTTTGTCAGGTACGCCCATGATAAAAACGATTTAACAGAAGAAGAAGTAGATCAGTATATAGTACTATCTACAGAGGTCGTCATCGCCTCTAACATTCAACACAGAGTAGAACACTTACAAGATTTACTAGATGATACCGCTAACGATTCAGAGGGTCGTAGGATTTCTATGGCACTAGTAGAGGCCATCAATACAGCACAAACAGAATACAATCAATGCGTTAATCGACAAAACAAACTTTTGGAAAGCTTAAAAGAAAAACGTAGCGATAAACTTAAGAAACAGCTTCAAGAAAACGCAAGCATTTTAAACTTGGTTGAGATGTGGAAAGAGGAAGAGAGTAGAAAACAGCTTCTTCAATTAACCGAGTTGCGCAAAAAGACCCTTAAAGGTGAAATCGAAAAACTCTCTGGAATGGACGAAGTTAAAGCGAGAATCATGGGGCTTACTGAAGATGAGGCTTTAAATTAGTTATGATTACCTGTAAAGTCTGTAACAAAGAATTCGAAACAGAACGACAACTTCACGCTCACTTAAAAGCTCACAAGTTGACGATGATTGAGTACTACCAACAGTACTACCCTAGGCATGACTTGTACGATGGTAAAATAATTAAATTTAAAAACAAAGCTCAATACTTAAGTACGGACTTTAACTCTAGAACTAATCTACGCATGTGGATGAAAAGTAAGCCGGAAGATGAGGCTAAAGAGTATTGCTCTTCTTTGATGAAAAAAAGAATGGAGAGAAAAGGCATACAATACGCTCCAACTCAAGTAGAGTTAAGAACTATCATGAGCCCACCCATTCAATATCACGATCAGCTTTTTGGTTCTTATAACGAGTTTTGTGAAAATCTAGGATTGAAGACTAAATTTGTTTCTCCGGTAGAAATAATCGAAGGCGCAAAATGGAAAGATCCACAGTATAAAATTTACGTAGATACCAGAGAACAAAAACCATTGAAGTTTAAAGACCGTCAAGTAGAAATTAAGACTTTAAAGTTTGGAGATTATACATTTAGTGATAAAGAGGCAACCTGTAATTGTTATATCGAGCGTAAGAACCTTGCAGACTTTATAGGAACTATTAGCGGCGGCTACGAACGTTTTATCAATGAGATAGAAAGAGCAAAAGAAGCTGAGGCTTATTTAGTAGTTTTAGTAGAAGATACTTTAACTAACTCTCTAAGTTTTCCTTTCTTAAAACATATATCCAAAAGGATAAAAGCCACTCCAGAATTTATATTTAACAGAGTTAGATCTTTAATACAAGACTATCCGCATGTGCAATTTTTATTTGTTAAAGGTAGAGTAGAGTCATCTAGGGTTATAGAAAAAATATTTACCAGTGGATGTGTGCATGAAAAGATAGACCTACAATTAGCATACGATACGAAAAAATTATAATGTGGTACGCTCCAGAAAAATATCTCAAAGAGATCGATGATGTAAATCAAGAGCTTATGAAACTCAAAGGCGACTTGGGTGAAAGAGAAGCAAAGATTACTCTCGTAAAGTTTCTAAAAGCTAACCTAGGCTTCACCACAGAGCTTTTGTCAGGAATTAAATTAGCCCCCTTTCAAGAGATAACCTTAAAGGGTTTATTTAATAGAAACTTTAGCATGTGTGTTTGGGGTCGTGGTTGTGGTAAATCTTTCATAGCTGCAGTGTACTGTTTTCTGCAATGCATTTTCGAACCCGGAACTAAAATTATGATTGCTGGTCCTACATTCAGAACCGCAAGAAATATTTTTACGAATTTAGAAAAATTAGTTAACTCTAAAGGGGCCGAACTGTTGAGACAAGCTTTTCATATCCCGCCTTCTAAAAGAAATGACCAATACGAGTGGCAAATAAACGGCGGAACTATAACAGCAATACCTTTAAGTGGAGAAAAAATTCGTGGTTTTCGCGCTAATGTATTATTGCTTGACGAGTTTCTACTTCTTAGTGAGGACATTGTAAAAACAGTTTTAATGCCTTTCTTGGTGGCTCCTCAAAACATGAAAGAGCGTATTGAGATTAGAGAGATAGAAGACAAGCTAATCGAATCTGGAGAAATGAAAGAGTCTGACAGGATGGAATTTACAAACGATTCCAAAATGATAGCTTTATCTTCTGCTAGTTATACATTCGAAAATTTATATAAAACGTACAAAGAGTGGACAGAAAAAATTTATTCAAATGATGAATTAGATGCTGATTACTTTATATCGCAAATGGGTTATGAAGCTTTACCTAATGAGATGATTGACACTACAATTATCGAAGAAGCTCAAAACGGTGGTCAAAGTCACTCCAGTTTCCAGCGGGAATATTGCGCTCAGTTTACTGATGGTAGTGATTCTTACTTTAGTGCAAAAAAAATGTATGAATGTACTATTCCAGATGGAGAAAAACCAACGACCTTGCTAAAGGGAGTTAAAGATAAAAAATATATGTTAGGGATTGACCCATCGTTCTCCAACAGCCCAAGTTCTGACTATTTTGCTATGTCTGTTTTGGAAATGGACGACGAAAGAAAAGAGGGTACTTTAGTTCATGGATACGCTGTCGCTGGTGGAGACTTAAAAGATCACATCAAGTATCTATATTATATTCTTAAGAATTTTGATATTGAGATGATTTGTATTGATAATGCTGGTTATCAGTTTATTGATAGTGCTAATGAGTCTGAGTTGTTTTTAAAAGATAATATCAATCTTAAATTCTTTGACTTTAACAGTGAAAAAGATGGAGTTGCCTATAATCAAGAACTTAAAAAGGCTAGAAGAGTTTATAACAAACAAAACGGTGCAATATGCTTCAAGCAGGTATTTACTTCAGAATTTATCAGGAAAGCGAATGAGCATCTTCAGGCTTGTATGGATCATAAGAAGATATGGTTTGCTTCTAAGACCTCTGCTCACGGAGATGTATTTACAGCCACTACAAGCAAAAAAATAGACACAAGTCTAACACCAGAAGAAAATGTAGGGTCATTTATTGAAACTCAAGACGATTTAATTTACCAGACCAAAAAGCAGTGTGCGTTGGTTGAGGTGAAAACCACCGCTAGAGGTACTCAAACATTCGATTTACCTCACCATCTGAAAAGAAGCACCGCAGCCACTAGAGCCAGAAAGGATAATTATACCACTTTAATGTTAGCGAACTGGGCTTTAAAGTCATATTACGACATGATGGAGGTTAATTTAGAGGATCATTCTGAGACTTTTGTTCCTCGGATGTTATAAAGCCACATTTTAGAATTTTTTTTTAACTTTTTTTAAATTTTTGACTTTTTTTATTCATCAGTGTAATATAACCTAAGTTATGGCTGCTAAAAATCCTAAAAATACAAACGCTAATGGGGGTGAATCTTCCATAGAAAAGAAAGCTTCTTCAAGAAAAAAGACTAAAACTGAAGACGCAGGTACTCCTTTGATGACATCTTCAGCTTCTTACTCGACGGGCTCGAGCACAAACAGAAGTGGCTCCAGAAGAAATGCTGCGGGTAGTATAACGAGAACAAACAGATTTACCAATATTGAAGAGGGCATGGTTCCTTTCAATTATTCTCTAGGAGCCTATGGTAAATCCAGCAATAACCTTGACGTAAGAGATACTGTTATTCTATGTCAAAAAGCTTATTATAATTTTTCTATTTTTAGAAACACTATAGATCTAATGACAGAGCTTTCGGTTAATGATATTTATCTAACTGGGGGCAGTAAAAAGTCTAGAGATTTCTTTTCTGCATTTTTTAAGAAAATTAATCTTAAAAGTTTACTTGATAGATTTTTTAGGGAGTATTACAGGTCTGGTAATGTATTCTTATACAAGTTTGAAAAAAACTTAAATAGAGATGATATTAAAAGACTAAATCAAACTTACGCTAATTCTTCTTTAAACGGCGTTCCTGTTCCAGTAAGGTATGCGATACTTAACCCTGCGGATATACAGGTTAGTGGTAACATTTCTTTCTCTGCTAGTAAATTTTATAAAGTTTTAAATCCTTATGAAATTATGAGGCTTAAAGACCCTCAAACAGACGAAGACAAAGAGATACTAGAAGCCTTACCAGAACAAGCTTTAAAACAATTAAAGCAACAAGGTAAAGGTAATAACGCTATCTTAACAATGCCGCTAGACCCAAATAAAGTACGAGCAGTATTTTATAAGAAGCAAGATTACGAACCTTTTGGAGTTCCAATGGGTTATCCGGTTTTAGAGGACATCAACTGGAAAGCGGAAATGAAGAAGATGGACATGGCTCTTACCAGAACCATGCAGCAAATGATTTTGCTTGTTACGATGGGTACGGAACCGGATAAGGGTGGTATCAACCAAAAGAACTTGGCGGCCATGCAAAACCTTTTCGAAAACGAGTCGATTGGTAGAGTCCTTATCGCTGACTATACAACTAAGGCTGAGTTTGTAATTCCTAAAATCGCAGACTTACTTGATCCTAAAAAATATGAAGTTGTAGACAGAGATATTCAAATGGGTTTAAATAATGTTTTAGTGGGTAGTGAAAAATTTGCTAATCAATCCGCTAAGACTGATGTATTTATCGCTAGACTTACTCAAGCGAGAGAAACCTTTATCAATGATTTTCTTTTACCGGAAATTAAACATATTGCAAAAAGTATTGGTTTAAGAAATTACCCAACACCAGTATTTGAAGGTATAAAACTTAAAGACCCTTACAACAACAACCGAATTTATAGCAGGCTAATTGAATTAGGTATTTTAACTGCGGAAGAAGGTTTAGAAGCTTTACAAACAGGTAGGCTTCCTAG
>Ga0114933_10006191_pt1 | contig 10662 bp, 9 predicted proteins | sample 4SBtaG_FD_89691 | JGI IMG/M metagenome (GOLD analysis project Ga0114933, IMG submission 89691) | Deep subsurface microbial communities from Kolumbo volcano to uncover new lineages of life (NeLLi) - 4SBTROV12_W25 metaG | ecosystem: Environmental > Aquatic > Marine > Volcanic | place: Kolumbo... | reverse complement strand
TCCATAAAACCCGCTATGCGAACGGCGGAGCCTACTGAGATGAAGAGGGAATCGACCTCGCCAAAGGCTCTTTCCGATGTATCAATCATGCCATCTATGGTTGGGCGGCTGTGCACTTTTGTGCCGGTTATCGACTTTTGGACATTGATTGCATTGACCTGCTCAACGGTTTCTTGCACTTCGTGACGGTTAACATCGGCGCAAAGCAAGTTTGCGCCCTAGCGTTCAAGGTTTATTGCCGAGGTATGACCGATGCCACTTCCCGCGCCGTTGATGCCGATATATTTGTTTTGAGAGAAAACTGATGTCTTCGGCATATTGGCGTTCGTGCTGGATCGCAAATGATGATTAATTGTTGCTTGCGTCCGCTTGCAAGGGCAATGCCGTGTCTGTGCTGGTTTCCCTCGACGCGGACTCATGGCACATTTGGGTATCAACGAACGCTATATCTGGTGAGCAACGTATGGGCCTTAACGATATCCGCGGTGTTCCGACATCGAGCGACAGTCAGGCTTCCCTTGACCGGCTAGAGGAGGCGCTTGATCTGGCGATAATTATGCGCGGTGATCCGGTTGTAGTTCTTGATGCTGCGCTCGATGCCGAGCCGGGCTTCGTACTCGGCCTATGCCTTCGTGCAGAGATGCAGCTGCTGACGACGGAGCGCTCCCGAGTGCCAATGGTGGCGCGCGACGTGGAGTTGGCTGAGGCGCTGACCGGTACGGCGAATAATAGAGAGCGTGGTCATATCGCCGCCATCCGGGCATGGCTTGAAGGAAACATGGAGAAGTCGACGGAGTGCTGGGAGACTATATTGCTGGACTATCCGCGTGATTTGATCGCCCTTTATTGTGCCCACATGACCGATTTTTTTCTTGGTTCAGCGCCGCAGATGCGTGATCGAATTTCCCGGGCCCTTCGTGGTTGGGACGCGGATACCCCGGGTTATGGATATGTGTTGGGAATGTACGCCTTCTCGCTAGAGGAAGCTGGTGATTTTGCCCGCGCTGAGGATTTCGGCCGCAAGGCGGTCGAACTTAACCCAAGTGATGTATACGCAATCCATGCCGTGGCGCATGTCATGGAGATGCAGGGCCGTCAGGAAGATGGCATCAACTGGATGACGGAGCGGCAATCCGACTGGGCAATTGACTGCGGTTTTGCGATACATCTTTGGTGGCACACAGCGATGTATCACCTTGATCTTGAACAGTTCGATAGAGTGTTTGAAATCTACGAGAACGGCATCCGTCATAGTGTCGATGGAATTTCGCTGGAAGAACTGGACGCAGCCTCCATGTTGTGGCGGCTCAATCTTCTAGGGGTCGATGTCAGCGACCGCTGGGGAGAACTGGCGGATCGCTGGGAGCCGGCAGCGGAGGATACTTACTACGCCTTCAACGACATGCACGCGATGATGGCTTTTGCCGGAGCCGGACGGGACATGGCCGCTGCGAAGCTGCTTGCGGCAACAGCCAGCTACGTGACTGAACGTGGTGGCACCAACGCGCAGATGACTAAGGATGTGGGTATTCCGGTATGCCGTGCACTACTTGCCTTTAGCCGGGAGGACTACAATGCCGTTGTCGACCTGCTATTACCAATTCGTTACAAAAGCAATGTATTCGGCGGTAGCTACGCACAGCGCGACGTCATTGCACTGACCTTGATTGAGGCGGCGATCCGGGCTGGCCGTTTTTCATTGGCGCATGCCTTGTTGGCTGAACGTACTGCACTGAAAGAAAGCAGTCCGATGACCTGGAAGTTAATGGCTCGTTCACTTGACGGTTTAGGTGACCGCGCCAGGGCAGACAATGCGCGGGGGAAAGCAGAAGCGCTGCTTTCCGGAATCCGACTTACGGAACTCGACAATACCGGTCTGCGCAATGATCCAGTCTTTATTCCAGGTGGCTGCCTACTTTGAGCATGTGTCGAGCTTCCAACAGAGTCTTAAAATCATTTTGGCACATGGCCCGAGAAGCCGTCGGATGGCCTAGGGGTTGTCTATATCGACAACTAAAACTCTATGTTGGTGGGCAAATCTGATTGGGGGGCGAGGCGGATGCTATCAACCCCGGATCTCGGCAAATTCACCGGCTGTTTGCGCAGTTCGCTTCTGACACTTTAAGGTCGGCTCAGTATTAGCTGATCGGGTGCACCAGCATGTTCGACTTTCTCACAACGCAAGCGAATACGAATGATAATCTCGCCTTGCATTGTAACTATGGCCCAGTGAAGTTCGCTATCCAATGTGATGATGATGTGACCTATGCCGTGGCCGATGGCGCGGGAGTGCAACTATCAGATACAGAACCCAGTGAAGGCGTGGATTTTACAATGGCGGCCTTGCGTACGCACTGGTCGGAGCTGTTCAAGGACGAACCGGCACCCGGTTTTCAGACGTTGTCGGCGATGCGGCGTACCCAAAACTTGATCGTTACCGGCGATATGACCAAGTTCTTTCAGCATATGATGTTGCTGGAAATGTTGTTTTCGGGATTAAGCGACAACGAGCCTACAGAAATTTTGGCTGCTCCTGAAGTTGAACCGGTAATCGGTCGCTATCTTCGCTTGATGCTCGAAGGAAAGCCACATCGGCTCTATTTTGAGGAGGCGGGCGACGGTATCCCGCTTATCTGCCTGCATACCGCGGGGAGCGATGGGCGGCAGTTCCGCCATATCCTAAACGATAGAGCGGTTACCAACCGTTTCCGTGTGATTGCCTTCGATTTGCCTTGGCACGGAAAATCTTCACCGCCGCCGGGATACGAGTACGACGTCTACGAGCTAACAACAGACCGCTATATGGAAATCGTAATTGCGGTAGCTGATGCGTTGAAGTTGGATAAGCCTGTTGTGATGGGATGCTCAATCGGCGGTCGTGCAGTACTCCACCTAGCGCTTCGATATGGTGAGCGCTTCCGCGCTGCGATTGGATTGCAATCCGCGCTCTATGCGGAAGATCGAAGCCTCGGTGATCCGCAGCCGGAGAAAGCACTGCACAGGCCGGATATCCACGGTGGCAAGCTGTCTGGTGCTTCTATGGCCGGGATGATCGCGCCGCAGTCACCGTCGACGGAACGTTGGGAGACCATGTGGCATTACATGCAGGGCGGACCAGGTATTTTTCTTGGGGACATCCGTTATTATTTTAAGCACGGGGACCTGCGCAATGGGTTGGCTGACGGTTTGAAGGACAGCCCTTGTCCTCTCTATCTGCTTAACGGCGAATATGACCCGTCTGCCACGCCAGAGATGGGCCGCGAGGTTGCGGACTTGGCTAATGCTGTCCATTTCGAGGTGATGCCAGGTATGGGACACTTCCCGATGTCTGAAAATCCAAAATTATTCCGGCGCTATTTGTTGCCGGTTCTGGAAAAGATATTGGCTGCTTAAATTTAAGACAAATATTTGAGAGTATTTGATGATAGAGCCCCGCACTCCCATACTTGTCGGCTCCGGGCAGTTTAGCGATTTCGACACGCCGCCAGAAGCGGGCACATCTGCGATCGACATGATCGAACGGGCCGCACGGATTGCCGCGGCGGATACTGGAGCGAGTAAGAGGCTATTGGCATCACTTGACTCAGTTTGCATCCTGCGGCTCTACACAGATACGAGTTGGCGCTTTCAGTCGCCATTCGGGAAATGCACTAACCCGCCGGCGGCTGTGGCGGTCCGTTTGGGAGTAGCGCAGGCGCGGCTTCAATACACTCATCCGGGAGGCAATATGCCGCAATACATGGTCAACCGAACAGCGGAGGAGATTGCGGCGGGTGAAGTTGAAGTTGCTCTTATCGCCGGCGGCGAAGCACTGCGCACCATGCGCGGCGCGCGCAAAGCGGGCATGGAGATCGATTGGCATGAGGATGCGCCGGATGATTATGGTGACTATGTTGAAATCGGCGACCCGCGGCTAGGCATAAACGACTACGAGGAACGGCACGAGATGCGGGCGCCGATCATGATCTACCCCATGATTGAGAATGGAATTCGGGCCTATCGGGGGCGGACTGTCGCCGAACACCAAACGATGATGGGCCGATTGTTGGCTGGGTTTGCAGATGTTGCTGCGGCTAACCCCTTGGCTGCTAGACGCGACGGCTATAGCCCGGAAGCAATTGCAGCGGTTTCGGAGGAAAACCGATATATCGGTTTTCCCTATACGAAGTTGATGAACTCCAACCCGTATATCGACCAATCAGCTGCGGTAATCATGACATCGGTCGAAAAGGCGCGGGAACTGGGTATCGATGCGTCGCGTTGGGTATTTTTGCATGGTTGCGGAGATGCAAACGAGCATTGGTTCGTCAGCGAGCGTATCAATTATCACTCGGCGCCGGCGATCCACATGATGGCTTCGAAGGCATTCGATATGGCCGGCAATACAATCGAAGATATGGATTATATTGACTTGTATAGCTGTTTTCCATCCGCAATCGAGATGGGTTGTCAGGAGATTGGAATTGCTGAAGACGATCCGAGGGGTCTGACTGTGACCGGTGGCCTACCTTTCTTTGGTGGTCCAGGTAACAACTACGTCACTCATTCGATCGCGGAGATGATGAATAAGGTGCGCGCGAAACCGGGTAGCTTCGGACTGTGCACGGCTAACGGCCATAACCTCACAAAACATTCTGCGGGCATTTATTCGGCAATACCGACAGAAGGTGCCTGGTTACGTGAAGATCCCCGAATTTATCAAGCCGAACTAGATGCCATGCCGAAACCGGCCTTGATCGAGCGTGCTGAGGGTAGCGCCGATATCGAAACTTACACAGTGATGCATCGTCCTGACGGGCCGGAACATGGCTTGATCGTTGGACGTTTGAGTGAGAGCGGTGAGCGGTTCCTGGCGAACACGTCGCAGGACAAAGAGACCCTGGCTGATCTACAAGAAAATGGTGACGTCGGCCGTACTGGCCAAGTTTCTCATATTGAAGGGAAAAACCATTTTATTTTAACTTAGTAAGTGTTCTAAATTAAATTATGTAATACATTGATATATTGGAATATAATTTAATGGTGATCGGATTTTTTTATGTTGAGACTGCTAAGTCTAGGATGATTGGCTCACCATTGTCCATGACCTAGGAGGCCATGATAAAACGTATTGTTTTGATAGCCGCTTTGGTACTTGCACTCTCGCCATTGGGGGCCGCGTACGCGCAAATTGCAGCGTCTATAGTCACGAACGTGACGTCCGATGCCACGATGCGAGCCGCGGCGGAAGTAGTTCATAGCGCTACGCAAAACGCGCTGAATTCTGGCAAGAAAACCGAGGCGATTAAGACTGGCAATATTAAAGCGTCTGCCAAGAAAACAGGGCGGCGGTAAAGAAAAGCACGAACTAGTAGGATATAAGCACGAGCGCCAACGTCGCAGCATGTAGGTGGCGCTTTGTCCGCAAAGTTCCAAAGACTGTCGGTTTTTGTTATCAGGCCATCGGTATTACTGAAAAGCTAAATGTTCACTTCATATCGGAGGGGTAGCAGCGGATTGTCACATTTGCCAGGATGCAAATATTGTTTTCATCAGTATATTGCGTGTGCGTCACTTCCCCTCATAACAAATAAATGCAGTTTGGAAGTTAATACGAAACAAGGCGTTCTAGAAGGCGCAATTCCTCGAAATTAATGGCCCTTGAAGCTGGGCGTCCGTTTTTCCCGCCAGGCGTCATGCGCCTCAGCGCGGTCTTCGGTAAACTCTAGTGCCATGAAACGGTAGGCGTCCGCCAGTGCCGCATCCGTAATGTTTGGAATGTCGAGGCTTCGGTTCATGGATTCTTTGACTAGTCGTGCAGCAAGTGGTGGCATACCTGCGATGTGCTCGGCGACTTCTATCGCTTGTTCCATCAATTTGTCATGAGGGACGCACCATTGTGCCAGACCGATCCGGTGGGCTTCCTCGCCTTTTAGCGGGAAGCCCATGGCAACCCGCATTGCTTGGCCACGACCGACCCATCGGGCGAGCCGTGCCGAACCACCATAGGCTGGGATGATGCCAAGTGCGACTTGTGGTAGCCGCCATTCAGCTTTTTCCGAGGCGATAATCAAGTCGCAACAGAAGGTGATTATACAGCCGATGCCAATGGCATAGCCGTTGACTGCGCAGACAATTGGTTTGGCGAAATTGTTTAGCATCGTGAAGGGCTGTTTCTTTAGGCGCGGCAATCCCTTGATAAAATCTGCCGTCGACGGATGCGAATGGGTGTTTGGGTCTTTCAAATTGGCGCCTGCGCAGAAGGCTCCGCCATCCTCGTCTCCTGTAAGGATGGCACAACAGATCTCGTCATCGGCTTCCATTTCAGTGAAATACTCTTCAATTGAGTTGTAAAAATCAGGTGCCCAGGCGTTGCGGTTCTTCGGGCGGCTCAAGGTTACGATCCCTATGGAACCGCGTTTTTCGTAGAGGACCGGCACAGGCGTCTCCTAACTTGCTAGATTGAGGCTCCAGCCTAGACACTAGCCCCTGCGCGGTGCAAATCAGAGCATAGAGAAACTTTGTAGGATGCGGATCGTCTATAGGCGCTCCATATATTTGTCGCTCCAGAATAAGTTGCTAGAGACGATTTATTCAATCGTGTTAACCAGGCCTCTGTGTAGGGCGGGCACGTAAATTTGTTAAGGCATACAACAGACTACAACGGCTTTCACATTCGCCTGTTTTCCCTAATAACACCTTGCGGTGCTGTGCGATCCAATTACTTTATTCGACTTGGATGCAGTGCTCTACTGAGCGCAACGGAATAGGAATCGAAGGGAAATTGGATTATGACTCAACCGGTGACGCTGGTGACGGGTACCTCGAAAGGGATTGGGAAGGCGACCGCGGAGCGGCTGGCTGTTGACGGACACCTAGTGATAGGCATCGCACGTACCACACCGAGCGATGCACCCGGCCCATTCTATTCGGTCGATTTGATCGACCGCGAAGCGACGGCGCAGGCGCTGGCAGAAATCACCTCGGCCTATGACATTGACAATTTGGTCAATAACGCTGGTTACTCTTCGCCGCAGACATTGGAGGACACGGACTTTGAAACTTTCGACAGCGTCATCGCGGTCAATCTCGGGGCAACTCTGCAGTGCACACAGGCCTGCCTGCCTTCCATGAAGGCCAAGGGGAAGGGTCGTATTGTCAACATTTCGAGTCGCGCCGTTCTAGGTAAGGAAGAGCGGACAGCTTACGCTGCGGCAAAGGCAGGCACGATCGGCTATACTCGGACTTGGGCGTTGGAATTGGCGGAGTACGGTATCACCGTGAATGCGGTGGCACCGGGTCCGGTGGCGACTGCATTGTTCAAACGCAATCATCCGGAAGGCTCCGACAAGTTAGCGGCTGTTATGCGCAATGTCCCACTGCAGCGCGGCGGTGAACCGGAGGAGATAGCAGGGCCGATCAGCTTCCTGTTATCCGATGACGCGTCCTATATGACGGGACAAGTGCTATATGTCTGCGGCGGAATGAGTGTCGGTAATGGTGCAGTCTGAGCTTGCTGTCTGAAGACAGCGTACCATAGGTAACCATCGAACAATTGTTACAATTCACAAGGAGCAAGAACCAATGGCAGGGCTGTATTTTGAGGAATTTGAGATCGGACTGGTGTTCGAACATGACCTCACCCGTACCGTGACCGAAATGGATAACGTGCTGTTCACAGCGCTGACCCACAATGCGCAACCGCTACATCTGGATGCGGAATTTTCCAAAGACACGGAGTTCGGCAAACCTCTAGTTAACAGCATCTTCACATTGGGCCTGATGATCGGCGTGTCGGTGCAGGATACGACTTTGGGTACGACGGTCGGCAATCTTGGAATGACAGAATGTCGGTTTCCGAAGCCGGTCTTTCACGGTGATACGCTACGGTCAGTCACGACGATCAAAGATAAAAGGGAGAGCAAATCACGCCCGACCATGGGCATCGTCACGTTTGAACATCGGGCCTTTAACCAGCGCGACGAAGAAGTGGCCTATTGTCTGCGCTCCGGCTTAATGCGGAAGAGGCCGGCATGACCTTGCGCTCCTTTCTTTTCGTCCCGGGCGACAGCGAACGTAAGATGGTTAAGGGTGAAAGCAACGAAGCTGATGCTGTCATTCTCGACCTTGAAGATTCTGTATCCAAGGATCGCCTCGAAATTGCCCGCGGTATGGTTGAGGAATATTTAACCGCCCATAAGGACGACCGCACCCGTCAGCAGGTTTGGGTGCGGATCAATCCGCTTGACACCGAATATCCGATGTATGATTTGGCGGCTGTCATGAATGGCGCACCCGATGGGATACTTCTGCCTAAGACTTACTCTGCCAAAGAAGCTGTGGCCTTGAGCCATTCGCTGAGTGCATTGGAAGCGCGCGAAGGGCTGGAGATCGGCACGACCAAGATCCTCGCCGTGGCGACGGAGACGGCGCGGTCGCTATTCGATCTCGACACCTTCATTGGCGCGACCCCGAGGCTCTATGGCATGACCTGGGGGGCAGAGGATCTCGCGGCAGCGCTGAGTGCAACTAACAACCGTCTAGCGAACGGGGATTATGACGGGCCTTACCAACTAGCTCGTACGTTGTGTCTCGCGGCTGCAAGAGCAGCCGAAGTGATGCCAGTCGACACGGTGTTTACCGATTTTCGTGACAATGACGGGCTGATGGCCGAGGCTGTTCAGGCACGTCGCTCCGGATTTTTTGGTAAGATGGCGATTCATCCGGCGCAGTCAGCGCCTATTAACGAGGCCTTTACCCCGACAGCAGACGAAATTGCGCATGCCAAGCGCATCGTCCAGGTCTTCGAGGAAAATCCGGGCGCTGGTACAGTCGGTATCGACGGTATGATGATCGATATGCCCCACTTGAAACAGGCGCGCGCGATCCTGTCTCTGGCTGAGGCGGTGGCAGTAAAGGGATAGGCGCGTTTTTGCTCATCTCGGGGGGAGGGGGCAGTTTATGGGAACCCTCTCTCGAGGAAAGAAGCGACAAATAGCTCATTGAGCATACTGCGCATTATATCACACCGTCCGCCCGCAATGCCGCGATCTTCTCCTCCTGATACCCAAATTCTCCTAGTACCGCTTCAGTGTCGGCCCCTAATTCAGGTGCAGGTAGGCGCAGTTCGCAGGGCGTTTCGCTCATCTTAACAGGGAAACCGGTCATGCGGATTGGGCCGTGGCCAGGATGCTCGACGGTCAGCACCATGTCTTGCGATAGCAACTGCGGGTCCTGGAAGAGAGTTTCCATGTCTTGCACCTGGCCGCAGGGAACACCTGCTGCATTCAGTATTTCGATCCAGTAATCCATCGTATTCTGACCGATCTTCTCGTCAACGATCGCGTTCATGCGCTTAAGATTACGGACCCGCGCGTCGTTATTGGCAAAGTCAGGGTCATCAAAGAGGTGTGTTAGGTTGAGAGTTTCGAAAAAACGGCGCAGAAAAACTTCGCCTGCCGGTGCTATGGCAACGTCACCATCCTTGGCATGGAATAGACCGTACGGGCAAAGAACCGGGTGGTCGTTGCCGGTGCGGCGTGGCTCGTTACCTGTAGCGAAATAGTCTGCGCTCATATAAGCCAACATGCTCACTAATCCGCCCATCAGGCTCGACTCGACATATTGTCCATCTCCGTCCGTCGTCTTCCGATTGACTAGCGCGCAGGCAACACCGAATGCGGTATAAAGGCCAGCAACCAGATCGGCGAGCGGTGGACCGACTCTCATCGGTGGCCCGTCAGCTGCACCGCTGACGCTCATATAGCCGCTCATCGCCTGGGCGATGAAATCAAAGGAGGGACGGTCCTTATAGGGACCAGTACTTCCATAGCCATTTATACTGCCGACAATCAACTTTGGGTTGAGCGATTTTAGCCGTATTTCGTCGAACCCCATATTGGCCAATACGCTGGGCCGAAAGTTCTCCAAAAGGACATCTGCGCCTCGGATAAGATCGCTTAGTATTTCTTTGCCCTGTTCGGTATAAAGGTCGACCGTGATCGATCGCTTATTGCGGTTAAACTGCACAAAATAGGTGCTTATACCGTTCAGCATGATGCCCTGGCCGCGCACCTGATCGCCCTTAGCCGGATGCTCGACTTTTATAACATCAGCACCCATGTCAGCCAGCAAAGAAGCGCAGAACGGCCCTGCCACGACGCGGGTCAGGTCGATGACTTTTATGCCATCCAGTGTTGGCATCGTCGACTAAAGGTAAACGGTTCCGCCATCGACCATGATTGTTTGGCCGGTGACGAAATTGCTGGCATCGCTGGCGAGGTAGACGATCGTGCCCGCGAGATCGCCAACTTCCAAATTGCGCTGCAGGGTTTGACCGCTGGCGATAATTTCCTTGGCGCGATCGAGTTTGTCGCCGAAGAACTCTTCCGTACCTTCCGTCATTACCGCGGACGGTGCGACGGCGTTCACACGGACCCAGTCTCGGCCCAGCTCACGCGCCAGGCTGCGGGTCATCCCAATTACCGCTGCCTTTGACATCGCGTAATGCAACGAGAATGGCAGGCCGTATACCGCGGCGAGGGAGGCGATATTAATGATCGAGGCGCCGGCGCCCACTTTACGGATCGGGCCAATCACTGCCTTGCAGCAGTTCCACACTCCGGTGATATTGACGTCCAGCACCCGCTGCCATTCTGCTGGATCGAGGGTCGCAAATCGTCC
>Ga0114933_10006189_pt1 | contig 10665 bp, 24 predicted proteins | sample 4SBtaG_FD_89691 | JGI IMG/M metagenome (GOLD analysis project Ga0114933, IMG submission 89691) | Deep subsurface microbial communities from Kolumbo volcano to uncover new lineages of life (NeLLi) - 4SBTROV12_W25 metaG | ecosystem: Environmental > Aquatic > Marine > Volcanic | place: Kolumbo... | reverse complement strand
CCAATCTTAACAACATATGAAAAATCTTGATAATAATAAGAGTCTTGAATTCTCATCTCATCAGCAGATAAGAAACCAGTTGTATCTGTATGGGCACCTGCAAGTGAACCAACTGCACCTGTGTTAATTGTTGCAGTTGCTAAATCACATTGAACAACTGTAGCAGTTGCACCAGAAGATGAACCTGTAAGTGTGTCACCTTCATCAGGTGTATTTGAAGAAGTAATTGTTAATAATCTTTTAGTTGAGTCAAAAGAAGAAACAATACCTGAACTGTTTGTAAATCCTTCGTCTGTTACAAATGTACCTGATACATCTTTTAATAAAATATTTTTTTGAAATGTTAATGTCTCTGAAGATGTATAGTTCGCACCAAAGTTTCTAACTTCTAATTCTGAAACACCACCAACACCTGATGTTGACTTTGCAGTAAGAACTGCATTTGAACCACCAGTTGCAGTAATAATTGGTAGTGCAGTATAACCATTACCTTTATTTGTAATTTTAATTCTTTGTATTGAACCTTGAACACTCGCAGTGAAAGTTCCTGTTTCAAGTTCTATAAATTCGTTATCTTCATAAACAATAAATTCTGTATCATAGTTTTGTTCTAGACTTAAAAATAATTCATCAAAATCTGTGTCTCTTAAAATTTGAAAACCATCTTCTTGAATTAAATCACCCGATAAATCTAAACTAGATAAATTTTCTTGTCTTGCATAATCAACTGAATTTAATTCTGATAATAATACACCACCATCTTCAAGAATAATATTATCATTAGCATCAGCACTTGTATCTAAAACAATGTATGCATTATTAACTGTAGCATCTTCTAACTCAAAATTATCTCTATGATTAACTTTAACATTTTCTCTTTCTTCAGTAATTAAATCAGCAGGGTCAGTAAAACTTTCTGCCGCCAATGCACCACCAACAATTTCAATCTCAGCGGCGAAACCTGAACCATTCGTATTACTATTGTCTATACTCAGACTTGTGCCTGATGTGTAACCTGTACCAATATCATCAATAACAACTTCATCTATTTGACCTTTATTCAATTCACTTATTACAACATTCGCAGAACCATTACCACCTGTTACGGCAACAGAGTCACCAACTTTATATGATGAACCTGAGTTTGTAATAGTACCACCTGTTAGTAATTCAATTACTATTGCAGAAATAGTTGTGTCAGAAACTGTTGATGTTCCTGTTACAGTTTCACCGATTGTAAATGTTCCTGATAATGACTCTAAAGAAACTTGAAGTTGTGCATACTGAATACCACCCTCTTGAAATCGTGTAACATTTTCTACTGTGATTGATGCACCTGATGATTGACCTGTTATTTTTTCATTTACTATTTCACTGAAATTTGAGTTAGCATTTTCTGTTACTCTCATAAATGAAAGTTTACCAAATGTAGACTCAGATGGTTTGAGCATATTATCTCTAGGATAAAATAACTCTGCCTCTTCGTCAAATAACATTCTGAAGAAAAGTTGATGTCCTTTTTGTGTGCCTTTTGCAGTATATAAATCTTTTATACTTTTAATTAATTTTCTTTTTGATAGACCTGATGCGAGTGTGTTTGGTATTGCTTCCATGAATGAATTACGAAACTCATCAAGAAAATCATAAATCGTATTATCAACATTTGCATACTCTAAAAGTTGTTGAATTGTTTGAACAGGATTTGCACGATACTGTGTAACAGTTGCCGTTGATGTACTTGTGGCACCATCTATAAGTTCACCTGTAATAAATTTTTGATTAGATGTAATGTATAATTTTTTATTATCATCAAAGTCGTCAACTAAAACTGTTGCCGTTGCTTTTGATGTTCTACCTGTAATTGTTTCACCAACAACAAACTTTGCAACAGAGTCTTCTAATACAACTCTTTCATCAATAGAACTATCACTAACTTCGTTAAGTATATAATTTGTAGAGGCGGTCTCTTGTATGACATAATTAACATCACCTGAGATTGTGAGTTCACCAGACTCAAGATATTTAAAATAGTCAGTTAAGAATTTTATAAATTGTTGATGGTCTGCCCTTACAAACTCAGGAAGAAACTCACTAAGTATGGGAGATAGTTTTTTATCAAATATTGAAGAAGACATTAATAACCACTTGACGAACTAGATGAACTTACATACGAAGATGAAGTTGAGGCAGTGGTTACACTAGATGAAGAAGTCGTTGTAGTAGAACCTGCACTTGAAGTTATGTTATCTACTGCACCTGATACAGTTGAGTTTGCAATATCTATTTCTAAAATATCATTTCTTAATGGTACAACATCAGAAGATGAAGGTGTTGCAACAACACGAATAACAGTTGAAGATGCACCATCTACATTTGATATTGTTGTAATGTTTGCAGAAGATATTGTAACTTTACCAGTGGCATAATCTACTGTACCAAATGTTGCATTGTCAGTTATCTTTGTTGTACCAGAAAGATAAAATGTAATGAGATTACCTTCACCATCATCACCAATAAATAATTCATTTGAGTTACCTGATAAAAAGAAACCTGTAGAAGAAACAACACCACCATCAGCAGAGTTGTGACCTGAGTGTGGATTAAATAATGCGTTATTAAATTTTATTGTATAAGCAGTTGCCGTATTTAAAGTAGGAGTAAATTCTTTTGCTATTTGAACTGTCGTAATGTTTGACACGATTGAAGTATCAGTGTCATCTATTTGACCAATAAGTTCTGAATATCTAAATGGTGAATTAAACTGTAAAAGATTATTCGTATTATAATTTGTTAATGTTGTCGTAACAAGTGCAGATAAATCTGAAAGTGTTTTCGTAGTTGCAGTTGAATTATATTTAAAGTTTACAGTAAGTCTTAACTTAATAGTTTCGGGGTCAACAATCTCACTTCGTATAGAACCAACAGTAAAATTTTTTAATGAATTTTCTAAACTTGTCTTTTGTGTTTCTGTTAGATTAGAACCAGTTGTTGTTTTAATTGAGATATAAACTTTACCATAAACGGCAGGGTCATTATCTTCACCACCCCATACTGACACTGCTTGAGTATTTGCAAAAAGTGTTGGTACGATTGTTTTAAAATCATTTGCAGTAACGGCACGCCCTTGACTTGAATAGTCTAATGGTGCATTAAATTTTATACTTTTAATTGTCTCTGGTTCTGCACCACCTACTGCACCTGTGATTGTAAGAACTGAATTGTCTGAAGATGTACCAATACTTGATGGTGGTGTAAAAGTTACTGCACCATTTGCCGCCTCTTTATTTGTTACGACATATTGTAGTATGACAATATTATTATCTGAAACTGCTTTACCAATAACACCGTCACCAAAATAAACTTCAAACTGTCCATTCTCTACTTCTTGTAAAAAATAATTTTCTGCCGTGCCTGAAACTTGTGTAATATCTGTAGCAAGAGTGAACGCAGTAGTCGTTGAGTCTGATGCAGAATTTTGAACTTGCACTGTAAGAGTTGTGGTATCAGCACCACTATCGGGTATCAAAAATCTTTGGTCAGTATTAGTCGTATCAACAGTGTATCGTGTTGTAACTAAAGTACCTTCAGATAAAGAAAGATTTTCAAAAACTAAAGAACCACCGACTCTTGATTTAGTAACATCAGTTGTCACAACAAAAGTATAAGCAACATCATTCACTGTAGTTGTGAACTTAGCACCTCTTGATAAAGTTGCAGTTGTAACACTTGTATCATTAACAGTAACATTAACAGTGGCGATAGGTGCCCTTGCACTGCGTGGTGTATAACCTAAAGTTTTTGCATGAGATACTACTGAAGACCTTAACGATGCAGTATCAATAAACATTTCGTTTGCAAGTAGATTACCATTCATTGCAAGATAGTGAGTGTTGTATGCAAGAACATCTAGAAGTGCAGACATACCTGAACCTTCAAAATCATAATCTGTAAATGCCGTCTGATTTCTCAGAAAGGTTTTCATATTATCTTTGATATCATCAAAGTCTAATTCTGTTATCGTAAGTCTTTTATCTGTGGTTGCCATTATCGTACTCTCTCTAATATTGTATCAAGAACAACTAATTCTGTTGGTGCGTTAAGAATAAAAAATTCTATTCTGACTTCGTATCTATTACCATCAAGATTAGGAAAAGCATCTACTCTAGATAATTGAACTCTTGGTTCAAAGTCACGAATGACATCTTCTATTTGTCTTGTTAATACTGACGCCGTGATAGGTGACATATTCTCAAAAAGTGTTGCACGAATATTAGAACCAATTTCAGGATGAAAAGGTTTTTCATAGTGATTAAGTTGTACAAGATTTCTTACACTTCTTTTGACTGCCTCTACATCAGTAAGTTTAAGCACATCTTTTGTGACGGCGTTTGCATTAAAGTTTAAATTTAAATCTTTATAAATCTGAACACTGCGTTTCTCATTCGTGATACTTGCATCGTAGTTTAGATTTCCTGAAGTAGGCATACTCGTCTCCTGTCAACAATATTTATAACAAAAGTTTAACCGCCTGCAAAAGTATTAGGTGAACCTTCAGCAACTGAAGTGCATGAAGTTACTGCATCACCGATACGCCCACAACCTTTGTTGTTTACGAATACTGTAGTAGAACCTGTTGTGATTGGTGCTTGATGAGAAGGGCAAGGTAGACCAGGTAATACATGAGTCGTATTATTATCATCTTGTCTTGATACACCGATGTTGTTGACAAAAACATTTTCTGATGCACCTTCTCTAAAAGGTGTAGAACAATGTGTCACATCGGCATCGCCTTTTCTTGTGATTGCTGGCATTACTCTTCCTCTTTGCCCATGAAGTAGTGAAGTTTATCTTCAAAAGTTTCAATATATTTATGGTCTTCTTCACTATGTGGAATAGGTGGTGCAGTAGGATTAAATTTAATGATGTTTTCAAAAGAGTCAGGTATATCTTTCCAGTTGGTATAAGTTTTAACTTTACCATCAACTAGAATAGTATAGTGTCCGTCACCTTCTTTAATGTTTGCCTTGCCCACGATATTTTTTAAAACCTCTTTTTTTACTTTTGTTCATCGTAGAGGTGATTGGTTTTCTTCCTTGCGATGTACCTTTCTTTGTTGGTTCATGTATTAAGATTGTTGTTTGTTTTCTTGCTTTCGCCATAGTCTTTTCCTATGATGTAATCTTATTAATAATTCTGACTACTAGATAGATTGCTAGACCGTATGCAGTTGCGATTGCAATATCAGTAGTATGATGTTTAATATTATAAATGAATTCAATACCTGCTTGAACATCTGATTGTGTACCTTCTGTTGTCGCAACATTAATATTTTTAGTGCCTTCAAAGTTATCTATTGTCTGATGTATCTCAATCGGACTCTCTGGATAATCTTCCATGTTACTACTCCTTATTTAAATCTATTCGTTCACCACGAATATCTATGTTACCAGAAACAGTAGTGTTTTGGTCACCACTATATGTTTCTGAAACATTGCCTGTCACATTTGATGATTGCGTACCTGATATTGTTTCAGAGTGATTGCCCTTTATCACTTCTGTAACATCACCATCAACTTGAATGTTCCAATTACCTTTTATATATGTGTTACAATTTGTGTCTATTGTAAGATTACAAGAACCTTTAATGTTTACAAATTCTGAACCTGCAATGACTTCATAGTTACTACCTACAACTCGTGTGACTTTATTACCATCAGCATCTATTTCATAGAAAGTACCTGTTCTGTGATACTCGTGTATTCTCTCTGCAAACGGTGTATCATCATATTCTAGAATATGTCCACTCTCGGTCTCTCTTACTTGATTGTATGGATATTCAGAACCAACTCTTTTCTTTTCTTCTCTGTCTTCATTTGTCTCAGTAGAGATACCACGATTATCTGATTTACCTCTTGATGATTCATCAGTAGTTTTTAATTCGTTCCAAGTCGTTGTAGAATTTGCGACAGGAACTTCAGTAGTTGCGTTAGTGTCTCTTGATGACCTATTACCGTGGGTGGTACTTGGCACTGCAAGTCTATTAATATCTGATTCTTCTTTTCTTACAGGATATGTATATGTCTCTGTGTCTTTGTCGTAGTAACCAAAATCTTTATTATCACCAGGGTCAGCAAAACCAGTAGTCGTGTTTGCATAAGAACTAGGTCTACCAGGCAGTGTTCCCATAACAACAGGTTCTTGTAAATGTTGTGCATCTTTGAAGAAACCTAGTACCCATGAACCTTGAACGATAAAAGGTGTTTCACCAAGACCGTTCATTGCTGGTGTTGTAACAGGCATCATGACAGTTGCCCATGGTAAACTTTCTGTCGGGATTTTTGTCTTGTCTTCTGTGTGATAACCTAAAGCACGAACTCTTACACGCCCAAGTCTTTCGGGGTCGTTTCTATCTTCAACGACACCGATGAACCACATGAAACCGTCTCTACCCATAAAATAAGATGTACTAACCATACTCTTATTTATGCGAAATAATCAGAAACTTCTTTCATCTGTTTTGCCTCTTCTTTGAGAACCTTTTTCTTTTGCTTGACTAAACGAGTCATCTCTGTCCACCAGTGGTGATGCAATTCTTCGTTGTTTTCTTTTTGATGTTTACGAATTAAGTCACCGACATCATTCATAAGTTTTGAGATTTTTTCACTTTCTTTCATTTTCTTTATCCATTTTATAAATTTGTAAATAGTACCAAAAACATCTCTCATACTGATATGGATTTGGTACATCGCAATTGAAGTGTTCTGATAACAAAAAATGTATATCTTTTAAATTCATGATGTAACTAGAAGTGCTATAACAGTACCTGTCATGAAGGCGAGAAAATACGCCATGCCGATGGCATCTACCTTCACTTTGTCTGCTTTTCTAAACTCTTTTTGCATCTCGTCAAATCTTCGTTTGTCTTCGTCATCTTTTCTGAGTTGCTCTTTTCTGAGTTTGTCTTTTTCATCTTCCATTGTTCTATCTCTTCTGGATACCAACCACACATAATTAATCTAACCATTCTATGTTTTCAAAACATTTTTCAATTTTATTTCTCGCCTCAGTAATTGTGTGTGCTTGAACTATTGCTTGACAGAACGAACCCTCAATACTGAGATGAATGTCTGAGTCACCGATATTAACTTTTTGTGGTAAGTCAATCTCAAATGAAATATTAAAAGTTTCTTTACTTGGAAACTGTACTATCTTGTTTGAACTCATCTTCAATCTTTGTTAGACTATAATCTATGGTATCAAATGCCTTTTCTATATCATTCTCTATATCAAAATAGTATACACACCAGAACCCGATGATAATACCAATTATATACTTCAACATACTATGCCACCTTTCTTTACATTGTTAATATTAAATATAGTATGAACCATTGTGTTATTATATTACATATTACTAGATATGTCAATAGATTTTTATTTCTTATTATTTTAAACTCTATAAAGTCTGATATCATAACATACATATAATACATTAGACTTTACTCTTTTCATATTCTTCTTCTGTCGTGCAATCACCTTTAATGACTACTGTCTGTGTAGGATTTCTAAAAATGAAATCTATGTCTGCTTTCACAAAACTACACATCGCAAAATCTGCCTTACTTACAATTTCATAACTTTTTGGTTCTACAATATTCTGATTAGACAGTATAGATATCGTTATGACTATTAACCAATTCATAGTAATTTCCTTTCATATCACTCGCAATCTTTAAAAGTTTTTTTTAAAAGATTTTTTTTCATTTGCCTCGTAACCATCGTATTACATATACTATCGCAAGAGTAGTCGCACCGTATATTATTATATAGTTTAGTAATATATATACAATCGCACATAAAGAACTATCGCAAGTACCGAGAAAAGGTTCTGAAGGTGTTTCTTGCCAGGCGGTATCTAATCCGTTATCATTCATTAGTATCTCACTTGTATCTGTGATTTACTTCTCTCATCATATCCTACATGAACTGTGCATGAATGTGTGACTAACATCATAATGCCTATCACAATGAGTGCAGAGATGAAAGGACCTAAAGAGTTTTCATTCATTTCTTTTCTTTCAATTTTATAATATCATTTTCTAGTATCTTAATCTTCTGTTCTAGTTCTATTACTTTGTTCAGAAAGAAATCATCTAACTGTCTGTTTGGTTCTCTTAAATATAACTCTGTCATGATTAGTACCTCAATGATATATCGTTCTTGTCAAGAAGACCCCTTGAGTATGCCCAACCAAATAGATTGAGTTGTCTCCACTTCTTGCTATATTCAGCATATTGTTTTATTGTATAATCATCGTAATGCATATTATCTCTCTTTCTTTGTTAATGTAATAATCTTCTTTCTATCCATTCTTTTCTATGTTCATTCTTCTCTATGACTTGTGCAGATACATTTAGAACTGCATACACTACACTAATCAATAAAAGAATGAGTGTATACATTTTCATTTTTTCTTTGCTAACCATTTACCCTCTAGATATTTGTTAGTGTTGTTATTGTGAAACCAATCTTTTTCGTTACCGTAAAAATTACACATTTATGTCACCAAGAATTGAAACATTATAAACATGAATATGATACCTAATAGAAAACCTTTCATGAATGTTGACATATCATTTCTCTATACTTTCAAATACTGCCGGTGGTATCGCATCTGCATCATGACTATGTTCTATCACAGAATGTGGTATCTTGAATGTGCAACCTGTCATTGCTAATACTAACATGAGTAGTATCAATAACAATGCTGGTAGTTTATCTTTTAATTTATTCTTCATAGTTTTTCTCCTGAGACCATTTTAACATAGTAAGTAGTGAAAGTCAAGTCTCTTCAGTTTTAAGGGGTAGGTACACTTCTACAAAACAGTTACACTCAGAGTTAGGACAACTTAGATTTGTTATGATGCCTTCACTGTTTGTGAACTCATCAGAGAAGTCGGCATCACCACCCCATATTAATTCTGTATTACAATGCCAACACTTCATGAGAACCAATTCTTTACTCTGCGAATAGGGTTACGCAGACTTTCATATACCGTCTCTATGAATTGTATATGTTTGTCTAGTTTGCTATTCATATCAACTAACTGTTTTGAAATATCAGAGACTTCTTTAGATAGTTTAGAAACCTCTTTGTTTAATGATTGTATTTCTTTTTCTATACCCATAACTCTCACTTTATAGATTACAACGCAACACGCAGTTTTAACGCACTACATACTGTCTGTAGTCAGAACAATGACAGTTGATGTTTAGAGAGGTAACTGTCAACCCTCTTGCAGTTTTGTTCTTTTTGTTTTAGTGTGATTAAGAACTGAGAACAACCCCAAGACAATTCACATACTTATAGTAGCACACATTCGTTTAGATGTCAAGACCTTTTATTTCGTCAAAGGTGACAAAGTGTGTGAGACCGTTCTGAGATTCAATCTCTAGATACTCTAATCGTTCTTTCTTTGTGCCCTTACCATCAATGACTATATCTTTGATAGTGCCTGCTAGTGTAATCGTCTTTGACAACTCTGGTGTATACTGAAATCTTACTTTCTGATTGACTTTGAGTTTACCAAACTGTCTTACTCCTTCTAATGCCATATTATTTTCTCTCTTTTAATTGTTAAATACAAGTATAGTATAACACTGATTTTGATGTCTGTCAAGTGCATTTCAGATATTTTTACGAATAAATTAAAATATTTTCCGAGAAACAAACAAATCAAATGCACACCACTTACTATTTAATTATACCTTTTTTATATTCTTACGCCAATCATGAAAATATCTTTATGATGTTAAAATCTACTAATAATTCTGTGATATGCAATACTATCTCTATCACAAGTAGAATTAATATCACTTTCACAACTGGTGTATAATAACTAAAATGCATCTTGATATCTGTATCCTATATTGCAATACTGACAGTAGACTACTTTGCCTGTTCTGTCTGTATGAATATACACTTTCGGGTGGTCATTCTCACATACGACCACATCTTTATTAGTAATAATGATTTCAGAAGTCATAGCATATACCCTTTCGTTCCCAATCACCGTATCGTGTTGGTTCTAGACCTGATGGTCCGTTAATCTCTTTTACTTTCTTTTCTGCACTAGAAAACTGTGATAATTGTCTCTCATCTATCTTAGGTTTAGTCCATTTCATTCCATTATGTGATTGCACGGTCTATACCCTTCTTCTAATAGTTCTACACTAATGTCTATTGCGCCTTGATTGTCGCAAGTCACTAATGTCATAGTACCATCGTTGCACATCTCATACACAAGATTAATACAATTTGCATATCTGTCTATGAAGACAACATCTTTATTTTTCTTCATTATCTTTCGGTTCATATTCTTCATCCAGTTCAAAAGTAAATTCATAATCACCGTCATGAATTTGTTCACTATCTTCTAGTGTAAATGTTACTTCTTTTTCTTTATTGAATTTCTTCTTAGAAATGTCAATGATGTTGTTTGTTTTGTCTTTATTCTGTGTCACAAGGTTTATCCTCATTGTATGGTCTAGGTTCAGGTTCTTTCTCAAAAAGATAATTGATAGATGCATCACTCAGAGTCACCCCCAATGCTGATTGAAGATGTTGCCGAATTTCTTTCTTTTTCTTTTCTCTATAAAATTCTT
>Ga0114933_10006182_pt1 | contig 10671 bp, 14 predicted proteins | sample 4SBtaG_FD_89691 | JGI IMG/M metagenome (GOLD analysis project Ga0114933, IMG submission 89691) | Deep subsurface microbial communities from Kolumbo volcano to uncover new lineages of life (NeLLi) - 4SBTROV12_W25 metaG | ecosystem: Environmental > Aquatic > Marine > Volcanic | place: Kolumbo... | reverse complement strand
CCACTTTTTAAGCGTCCGCAAAATTGGAAGTTTACAATTCCCATTAATTTGAATTAAAAATTAAAATGGTAATTGTTCATTATTTAACACGAGGTTTTAAAAATGGTACGAGGACGAAAACCGATGCCGAGCGCAGTTCATGAGCTGCGTGGCGATTATGAAAAAGACCCACAACGCCGAAGGGTCAACGAGCCCAAACCGCCAAAGGGAATTCCCCAACCCCCGGAATACTTAGACGAGTTCGCCACAGAAGAGTTTGAGCTAATCACAAAAATCATGAACGCAATGGGCATCCTGAGTCTAGCCGATTCCTCTGCTTTGGTTATGTACTGCGAGACTTTTTCGAGCTGGCGTAAGGCAGCTGCAAAGACTTTGAAGTCCGGAGCGTGGACAATACGCAACGACAAAGACGGCAACGCAATCTCGTCTCGCTGTGAGTGGGATCGTATTAGAGAACGATCAGCAGACGCCTGCCGTCGCTGGTTGATAGAGTTCGGGTTGACTCCCTCAGCTCGTACAAGGTTGCAGGTGAGCGAAGAGGTAAAAGATGATTTTGATTCGTTCCTGTCGAGGTACTCGTCGAACTGATGAGTGACTACACCGACATGACGGCGCAAGATGAGGAGGCCATTAAAGCGGGTTGTTATTTTGACGAAATGGCTGCCGACTTTGTCTGTGATTTTTTCGAGAAGTATCTCAAACACACAATGGGCCCTAATGCCGGGGAACCTTTTGAGCTGCTCGACTGGCAACGAGACGACGTGCTTCGTCCTCTATTCGGCTGGAAGCGAGCCGACGGCACCAACCGCTTCAGTCGTGGATTTATTTGGACGCCCAAAAAACAAGGCAAGTCGACCCTGAGCTCAGGAATTGCTTTGTTTTATTTGCTGGCGTCGCCAGAGAGAACAGAGGTTTACGGCGTTGCAACCACTCGAGAACAGGCGGGAATTATTTACCGGGAAGCTGCGGCAATGGTCAAAAAAGATCCGTCGATAGCTGAGCGAGTTCGGGTGCTGGATTCTAAAAAGCGTTTGCTATATGTTTCTAAAAATAGCTTTTATCAGGCGTTAGCCGGCGAGACCGTCAGCAGAGGCGTGGAAGGCATTAACCCAAACCTCACGCTGATAGACGAAATACATGCTATGAGAACGCGCGTTTTATATGACGCTTTGACGTATGCCTCAGCAGCTCGGCAAAATGCGTTGCTGCTATCTGTAAGCACGGTCGGCGTTGCGGATAAAAGTTTAATTTGGTGGGAGCAATACGATTACAGTCGCCGCCTATTGGAAGGCTCAATCACTGACCCCTATACCTTTGCTTATTTGAGGCAAGCAGACGAAGAGTGCTTAGACGACTTTGAACTCTGCGGCGACGAAGAGCAATGGTTTAAAGCAATGCCGTCGCTCGGTCACACTGTCCCGGTCGACACTATTCGCCAGCATTATATTGAGGCCAAAAACTCGCCAGCCAAGCAAAACGCTTTTAGGCGGTATCTGCTAAACCTACCGACAAGCCAAGTCGACCGGGTTGTTCCAATGTCGAACTGGTACAGCTGCGAGCTAGAGGTTCCCGACCTGACTGGCCGAGAGTGTTTTGCTGGGCTGGATATGGCGTCGCACGAAGACCTTTGTGCCCTAGTGTTATTTTTTCCAGGCTGTGCGGAAGACGAGCGTTCTTTCGTGTTGTCGGAATTCTTTTGCCCGGCGGATAAGATTCAAGAACGCAAAACAAAGGGAATGGCTTACTACTCCCAATGGGTTGACGAGGGGTGGATTACGCTGGCGGGAACGGCTCGCATAGCAGCCGAGCCAATATGCGAAGCGATACGTTCGGCGGCTGAGGTTTATCAAGTGAAGGAAATAGGGTTTGACATCTGGGGCAGTGACGCCGTTATCAATCCGCTAACAGAGGAAGGTTTGCCGTGCGTAGCTGTTCCGCAAAGTATGCGGGGCATGACTGCCGGAACGCGGGCCTTACTAGACGACATCGAAGAGAAAAGGATATTCAACGACGGCAATCCGGTTCTAGCGTGGTGCCTTGCAAACTGTGCAGCCGATCAAAAAGCCGACGGGGTGATTAGATTCTCAAAAAATAAATCGACCGACAAAATTGACGGTGCGATTGCGTTAGCAATGGCCCGGGGAAGGGCATTGGCAAACGTCGCACGGTCTACACAACAACCAGAAATCTTTTTTTAACGAGGGCTCAAATGCCGCTGCTCGACACAATCAAAGGTCTATTCGTAAAAAACGCAACCTACCGAAACCCGCCTGACTGGTTTTATTCTGCAATGACAGGCGGCACCACGAGCGACTCGGGTGAAGTTGTAAATGATCGCACGGCAATGACGTTGGCGTGGGTGTGGCAGGCAGTGAGCACGATCTCGAACGACATTGGTAGATTGCCCTGTTTGCTATTTCAGAAAACTGAAGATGAGCGAGTTCGTGCGACATTGCACCCCGGCTATAAGTTGGCAAAAAAACGCCCAAATCCGTTCATGAGTTCGAAGACGTTCAGGTCGGTAATAACGAAAAACGCCCTGCTTACTGGCAACGGCATCGCGTGGATTGAGCGTGACGGGCGTGGTGAGCCTGTTGAAATGTATCCTATACCAACGGATCAGGTACGCATCGAGCTAGTAAACAACGAGCCGGTTTATTTAGTGCGTTTCGAGACAGGAAAGGAAGCCGTGCCAATAAGTTTCAGGGATATCTTTCATATTAAAAACGTAACCTCTAACGGATATTGGGGCCTCGACGTTATTAGCTACGCAAAGAATTCGATAGGTCTCGGGCTCGCAACTGAAAAACACGGCAATCGATTCTTCAAAAACAACGCCAAACCTTCCGTTGTTTTAGAAACAGAACAGAACCTCGATCGGGAAACCGCTGACCAACTTCTGGCGGGCTGGAATGCTTCGCACGCTGGAGCATCCAACGCATACAAAACGGCAATCTTGAGTGGTGGAATGAAGGCGACGGTGATGAGCGTTTCAAACGACAATGCTCAATGGTTGCAATCGAGACAATTCCAGCGGCAAGAAATTGCGTCTTGGTTTCTACTACCAGCTAACAAGCTCAACGATACAGCGTCCGTAAGCTATTCAAGCGTGGCCGCTTATAACAAGAGTTACCTCGATCAAACGTTAATGAACTGGATCGTCAGTTGGGAGGATGAGTACAACGACAAACTACTCACTCCCCGGCAGCGGGAGAGCGACGATTATTACTTTGAGTTCATAACAGCGGGACTCTTGCGGGCTGATTTGCTTCAACGGTATCAGGCTTATCAGGTCGGAATTAGCTCCGAATTTCTATCACCTAATGAGGTGCGAGTTTTTGAAAACCTACCCCGGAGAATTGACGACGGTGGTGACGCATTCCAGAACCCGAACACTAAACCCGCCGGGTCAGAGACCGAGCTAATAGAGACAGAGCCGGAAATCGTGCAGCCAGAGCGGTCAGACGACGACGTCGAGTCGGCACTTCGTAAACTGCTCAACGATCGACTGGAGAGAATGATTCGTTTGGAGGTGAAGAAAGCAAATACCGCAGCGAGTAAAGAGGATAATTTTGTCCACTGGATCGAACTTTTTTATGAGGAGTTTAGCCAGAAGTTTAACGACGCTTTGAAGCCGTGCTTTGATACGGTAGCGGCGACCGGGTACGCGAAAGAAACGGAATTAGCCGTGGTAATCGATACATATATTGCTAATTCAATTGATGCACTTTTAACGGTTGCCGGGGATGCAACTCAGGCAGAGCTCACAGGGAAAGTAGAACAACAAACAGCGAGCTGGTTGACGAGAGCCGGCGAGACAATCAATCAAATAATGAGGAAATCAAATGTCTAAACTTTATATTTACGGAACTGTAGGCTACGACATTGACAGCGAATACGTGCGACTGGCATTAGATGAGGCAGAGGGAGAACTTGAGCTCAGAATTAACTCAGGCGGCGGGGATGTCTTCGAAGGCAATAGTATCTACGCATTACTCTCGAGCTGGAAAAACAAAGAAGGCAATAGGCTCACAATCTACGTCGACGGATTAGCGGCGTCGATTGCTAGTGTTATAGCAATGGCCGGGACTGAGATCGTTATGAGCACGAACTCGTTAATGATGATACACAACCCGTGGACGCCGGCGGCAGCGGGTGACGCCTCTGACCTGCGAGAAACCGCAGCCGTATTGGATAAAGTACGTGAAACAATTTTGGCCGTATATGCCGACCGCACTGGGCTCGACCGGGAGACAATTGGAAACCTAATGGACGAAGAGACGTGGTTGTCTGCTGAGGAGGCTATCAATTTTGGCTTTGCTGACCGGCTCGTGGCCGCGACCGATGAACCAATGGCTTGCATCAAAGCGTTTAATTATTCCAACGCGCCCGGCAGCCTGGAAAATTTGTCGGAATCGACGCCCGTTGCTCGATCCGTTCGACGGGGAATGTCGTTGGCTGAGGCCAAGCTGATTTTAAGTCGTTGTTGCAATAGTCCCGAGTAGGTTGAAAATTAAAACAGAACCTAAGTTCTATTCGTCGAACTGATAATTAGCATCTCGAACGGTGCGCGTATCTTGTGCGACCGTTTCGTATTTTGCAATTTCCAAAACAGGCAGGAAAGCAAAGGTGTAAAGATGTCCAAATTAGAAGAAATAAAAGAACAAATCGTTGATCTCCAAGATGAGATGCAGGCTATCGTCAATCAAGTCGAGGAAGAAACCCGAGACCTGACCGAAGAGGAAGAGGATCGCGTTGACGAGATTCTTGAAATTATTGAAGAGTTGCTCCGACCCGCTGAAGCTCGTTATAAAAAGATTGAAGACGAGAAAAAGCTAATTGCTGCCGCTCGAGACGTAGAAGCGACAACCGCACCGGCTGCAAAAATGCCAGCTGTAGCAAAACGCAACTACAACCTCAAAGCGTTTACCGGCCCTGATGCCAATGAACGTGCTTATCGTGCGGGCCAGTGGCTCAAAGCTGTGCACCTCAAAGACGAGAGAGCTAAACAATACTGTGCTGATTACGGTATCTTTGCTACGGCTACTGAGGGAAGCGATGCAGCTGGAGGCTATCTCGTACCAACAGAGCTCAGTCAGGCAATCATTGACGTGCAACAACGGGCAGGGATTGCTCGACAATTGTGCCGAGTGATACCAATGGCTTCAGACGCTTTGAATGTTCCGAAAAAATCTGGCGGCTTAACTGTAGACTATCCTTCCGAAGGTGGTTCTATCACTGCTTCCGATAACACTTGGGCGCAGGTTGCACTCGCAGCCGTAACCCGTTCAGTTCTTGCAAAGAGTTCTAACCAACTTCTAGCAGACGCTGTAATCAACGTTCTCGATGATTTAGCTGTCAGCATTGGTCAGGCCTTCGCTGTTCAAATGGACAACGAGTTGATCAACGGCGACGCCTCTTCGACTTACGGTGGAGAGACTGGAATCATCGACGCAATGGGTGCTGCTTCGAAGGTAACAATGGGATCAGGTGACACTGGGTTCGCCAACATCGCGTTAACTGACCTCAATGACTTGGTCGGGCAATTGCCTGACAAGTATTACGGCAGCGGGGATCCCGCATTCGTAATGGGTCGCACTACTTGGGCTAGTCACGTTCAAAGCCTAATCTACGCAGCCGGCGGCAATACCGTCAGCAACCTAGAAGGCGGAATGCGTCCAGAGCTCTTCGGCTACCCGGTTTATGTTAGCGACCAAATGCCCGCCTCAGCTGCGAGCAAGTGTGCAGCTATCTTTGGAAACTTTACCGACGGCGTCCTCATTGGGGATCGTGAACAGGTGGAACTCGCATTTAGTGACGCTGCATACTTCGCGGAATATGTCACTGCTGTGAGGGGTGTCACCAGATACGATATCAATGTTCATGATGCCGGCGACGGTTCCAATGCTGGCGCATTAGTTGGTCTATTTACAGCCGCATCATAATTTTTTTAAGTGGGGAATTTATGACTGTAAAACTGAAGTTCGAAACCGAATGGAGGGCTTACAGGCGCGGTGAGTCATACGACGTCCCGAAGCCTCTCGCTGAGATAATGCTCAGGAGAGGCTTTGCCGTCGTTGACCTTCCTAAGCCGAAACGCCGACGCAGAAAGAAGGCCAATAATGCCACTGACGAAAATCCGTGATTATGTTTCTGTTGAGCCAGTAGTAGAGCCGGTATCGATTGAAGAGGCTCGGCTGCATTTAGATTTAGACGACAACTACTACGACTCTCAGCTTCAGCAAATTATCACGGTTTCCCGCAAACGAGTCGAAGCGGATAGCCGACGTTCTTTCGTTAATCAGACGCGCGTTCTGCAAATGGATAATTTTCCAGGTACCGTCTTTATAGAATTTCCAACGGCTCCAGTGTCGAGCGTTACGCACGTTAAATATTATAACGCCGCCGGTGCGCTTACGACTTTCAGTGATTCAAAATACACGGTAGACACTAACGATACACCTGCCCGGTTGGTTCTCGGCTATTCCGATAGCTGGCCGAGCTCTCGAGGATATTACAACGATGTTCAAATTACTTACATAGCCGGCTACGGTGCGAGCAGTAGTGCGGTTAATGAAACAGCGCGTTACGCGATTCTTATGCTAGTTTCTCACCTGTTTAATTCGCCGAGCATCACGTCAGCGACGAGCCTTAACACAGTCCCGCACGGCTATGACTCTCTTATCGCGTCTCTTAAATGGGGCCAATACCCTTGAGACGAATGAGCCAACGTATCCGAATCGAAAAGCGGAGCACGACCGTCGACGCTTCCGGGCAACAAACCCAGAGCTGGACAATTGTACGCCGGTGTAATGGTTACGTTTGGGATCGAGGCGGCACTCAAACGCGAATAGGAAATCAAGAAATTGCCATTCTCGACTCGGTTGTCATTATTCACTACCCCCGAGAAGACGAATTTCCGACTGCAGAAATGCGAGTAGTATACGACTATTTTGACCGTGACCGGGTGTTGAACATAATTAGCGTCCAAGTTAAAGACAGCCGAGCAAAAGAACTTTGGCTTATCTGCAAGGACGAAGATTAATGCCAGCGTTCAAACATAGTATTGGAAACTCTAGCGTTTTCGGAGATACCGGGGTCCCCGGAGAGATTACCGGGCTCAAAGAATTAGATAAAACTCTGCGCGATTTGCCGAAGGGAGTCCGAAAGAAAATGATTCGGAATGGAATGAAAGAAGCAGCAAAACCTATTCTTGATTTAGCGAAGTCGCTCGTGCCAGTGGATCAGGGGAAACTTAGAGACAAAATGAAAATCTACAGCGCACGACTTGGGAAAAAGCAAAAAAAGGTTTCTGTCGGCGCAACGATCAGCTGGCCGAAGTCAAAAACGTCGCCGGGCAAGTATGCAGCATCGATCGAGTTCGGGACAAATAGCACGCCGGCACAGCCATTTTTGAGGCCTGCCGTTAAAGGTGCTGGCAACGATGTCAAGCAGAAGTTCACAATCATAATGTCAAGGCTCGTCGATGAAGCGGCTAAAGAAGCTGCAGCCGGGGGAGCAAAATGAGCGACATCGGTAAAGGCGTTCGAACATACTTGGTGAGCAAAGCAGCGGTAACCGCTTTGGTTTCCGAAAGAATTTACCCCGGCGTATTACCGCAGGCGGCGACGCTTCCAGCCGTTGTTTATACCGTAATTACGAACGTACCCAATGACGACGTTCTCGGCTCGAGCGGCAGCGTCACAGCGAGCGTACAGCTCGACATTTACTCAGATTCGCATATCACAACGAACAACATAAGCGAACAGGTTAGGCTTCAAATGCAAGGCTACTCGGGGGCAATGGGTGACGAGTCAGTCGGAGCAAGCCGGCTCGTTAATCGATTTGAGCAGTATGAGAAACCTGTCGACGGTTCGGACGTCGGTCGGCATAGGGTAATCATGAGTTTCGACATAACGTACACAAACACAGTACCGACTTACTAACTCCAAAAAAGGCAGGGGAAAGAAGTTGAACAAATGGCTCTTAAAAACTATGCAAGCCAAGGCGCAGCCGTCTCGTTTGGCACCTCTGCGCTTACCGGCAAAATAACCTCGATAGGATCGGTCGAACAATCCCGTGACGCTTTAGAGATAACCGACCTCTCTATTAGTGCTGGCGGTTCGAAGCGGTTTATTCCTGCTGACATTTATGACCCGGGCACGTTCGACGTTGAATTTTTATATTCAGCAGCTCAGGCGTTGCCAGATATAGCCGCAGTTGCTGAGACGGTGACGATTACGTGGCCGAAAGCAACGACTAGCGGCTCAGCTGCTACGTTTGCCGGTACTGGGTTTATTGCGTCAAGAGGCACGGCAGAGGCTGCACCCGGCGAGCTAATGAAAATGACTGTTTCCGTTCAGTGGGACGGTGAAACCGCTCCAGCGTATTCGGCTGGTAGCTAATTATTAATAAGGGGAATTAATGTGACTGAGATCAGTATCAAAGAACACCCGAGCACGATTGCACAGCGTAAACAATTTTCAATGTGTGTGCCACCAATTACGGACAGACCATTGGCCGCTGCCGATCAAATGGCAATCTATATCGAAGATGATTTGATTGGGTTCGCTAGCAAGGCAGAAGGCGGGTGTATTAATCTTATTGTTAACTTCGAGGAAGCCGACGCTGCTCAGATACGGGCTGAGGTGAGTCAGCAAATGGGAATCACGCACGACAAGCTAAGCATGATACCCGACGTCTCTGACGACGAAATGGGGGACGGCGATGAAGATAGCGAATAGAAGTGCGTTGATACAGTTATGCCAACGACGTTATGCCGAGATTGAACTCTCAGGCGTTGGCGTTGTGGTGCGTATACAGTCGCTTAGTGAAAAAGAGAAATCTGATTATGAAACTGTTTTGATTTCAAAGAATGGCAGAGGCATCTTGAAGGACAGGCTCGCCGATGCGACCCGTCGATTGATTGCGCTTTGTGTTGTCGACGAGAATGACAAACCAGTTTTTAGTTCTGAGGATTTGACCGTAATTTCTGAAATGGATTCGCTAGTGGCGTCCCGAATTTACGAGGCTTGCCAAGAGCATTGCGGTTTTAACAGGGGTGACATCGAAACCGCAGTAAAAAACTCCGATCGGCTCGAGGTGGCCGAAGAAGATTCGCCTACAGATTAGCGTTACAACTTGGTTTCGTTGATGTTGACCTAATGCTTTCGCAAGTTACGCCTGAGCAGTTTGACGAGTGGCTGGCATTTGGCTGCTTTGTCGAGCCCTTCGGCAGCGAAATAGATTGGTTGCAGACGGGCACAGTTGCCTCGATGATTTTTGCAGCAAACGGCGGCAAGGGTAACGGAACAAACCCGGGTTCTTACGTGCCAGAATTCGGGAAAACTGAAAAAAAATCTAACCTGGAAACTTTTAAAACGCAAATGGAGGCTAGATACGGGTGACAACAATAGCAACGCTGGCGGTCAACGTGGTTAGCAATACCGGCGGCATGACAAAGGGGCTGGATAAAGCACGTTCCTCGATGAAACAGACAGGTGCGTCGTCGTCTTCAATGGGCGGAATGCTGGGAAAGATTAACCCGGTAATGGTTGGCGTGGCTGCCGCCGCTGCTGGAGCTGCAATTGCCGTTGCCAAAGTCGGTGAGGCTATGAAGCGGCTCGATGATATCGGGAAACGCTCGACGTCTCTCGGAATCCTGCCGCAACAACTTATGGCGTTTAATAATGCCAGCGTACTCGGCGGCGTGGGTGCTGACAAAATGTCAAAGGCACTCCAGAAGATGCAGCGCGGTGTTGGTGAGGCGTCCCTCGGTGTTGGCACGTTAAAAGTTGCGCTTGACGACATGAACATTGATGTTGATAAGTTTAAGCATCTTAGCCCGGATGAACAGTTCAAAGTTTTCGCCGACTCGATTGCTGGCATTTCAAACCCTGCCGAGCGTGCAGCTCACGCAACTAATATCTTCGGGAAGGCAGGGGCTGACCTGATTCCAATGCTCACAGAGGGTCGGGCGGGGCTCGAAGCTGTAGAAAGAGAAACCGAGCGTTTGCAAGGCACGATGAGCAAAATGGATATCCAAGCCGTCGAAGACTCAAACGATGCTTGGGCAAAGTTTGGAATGGCAATGGAGGGGATTTGGAACCAACTTGCCGTTGCAGTAGCTCCAGCACTTGAGGCAGTTGGTAATTTTCTCGCTGAAATTGCTGGAGCCGTGACACGTATCGTTGATGCGTGGAACGACTATTGGAAGACGGACGCCGATCGTGCGGCGGAAGGTCAGGCTGAGCGCTTAGCTGAGCACGAACGGAAAGTTGCCGCTGCGTTTGACGAGCAAACAAAAGCCGCTGAAGCCGCCGCTAAAGCCCGTGAGGAGCTCGAGAAGAAAGGTTCCACGCTTACCGAGTCGCTCAAGACTCCGATTGAAAAGTTCAACGATAAAATTGCCGAGTTTGATGAGTTGCTCAAAGAGGGCGCGATCACTTGGGAAACATACGAACGCGCCGCTAAAAAAGCGACCGATGAATTAAAGCGGTCGGAAGAATTTAAGAAGCGTGAGACAAACGCTACTGAGCGGCAAGCAATCGGCGCGAACATGAGAGGCTCAACTGCCAGTCTGTCCGTTCAAAATAAACAAGTTCGAGTAATGGAAAAGTTACTCGCCGAGGAGAAACTAGCTCGTCAAGAAGAACAACGGCAAACAAATTT
>Ga0114933_10006181_pt1 | contig 10674 bp, 10 predicted proteins | sample 4SBtaG_FD_89691 | JGI IMG/M metagenome (GOLD analysis project Ga0114933, IMG submission 89691) | Deep subsurface microbial communities from Kolumbo volcano to uncover new lineages of life (NeLLi) - 4SBTROV12_W25 metaG | ecosystem: Environmental > Aquatic > Marine > Volcanic | place: Kolumbo... | reverse complement strand
TGCTTGTTGATTTCGGCTTCTACTTCTTCCCATCTGGCAGGGGTTGTCTTCAGCTTTGGGTCGGAATAGCCAAACATCGTGATCAACAGTAATATGTGCGTTAGTCGCGAGGGGGGCAAGTGGATTGTCATGTGTTCTTCGGGAGTCACTTATTGCAGGATGTTGTTTACGTTTTCTGTGATGTTGTGTACGTCGTCTGCTGTTAGATCCTCTTTGTCAGTGGCATAGTTTGCTCGAATTTCCAGGCCTCGCCAAAACAGCACGGTGAATGAGGCTTTCTTTGAAATCTTGTAATTTGCGGGTCCCGCGGCGCCGTTGTAAACCGTCAGCGGCACATTTCGGATCTTATATTTCTTTCCAAACTGTTTCAGTGTGGCTTCGGCCGCTACGGTGTCTTTGGCCAGAAGGCACACAAAGGCACGTAACTGGCTGCCGGAATTGCCTTCTACAAGTTTGTCTACTTTTTTGACCAAACTGGCCAAGGAGTCGCTGGTCTCGCGAACAAAGATTGCGATAACCGGGCGACCGCCGAAGACTCACCTATAGCAAACCGTTTTGCCTTTGTTTGGCCCGGTTAGGTCAGTAACGTCAAACGCGTCGGCAAAGTCACCGACAGGTAAGCCGGATGTAACATCACCACATAGATGTGATGTCATCAGTGCGGTTGCGATTATCGCCAACAATGCTGGTGTGCGATTGTTCATGTAAATGGCTCAATGTTTTGGAATCCAGGAATGCCGTCACACGAGAAAAGTGCGATTTTGCGGAACCCCTCTGACCGTCTTATTATACCATTGGTTTAGCGTAATGACGCAAACGGATGACCTACTGAAGACTTAATGAAATCAGGCATGATATGTACCATACCGACGAACAAGCACAGGACTTGATGGCTGACGCGATCGACCAAATGCATCAATACTATGTTGATCGTGGGATCTTTCAAGGTAAATTCGGTTATGGCACTCGCCCGGCTGTCATCGTTGTCGACTTCGCACTTGGCTGGACAGATGAGTCGTATGCGGGTGGAACCGCAAGGCTGGATGCCCCGGTGGAAAACACCGCACACCTTATCGCCGCTGCTCGTCAAAGAGATATCCCCATCATCTACACAACGAGCCCGTATCGACCTAAGGGCGCCGATCAACCATTCAAATCTGCAGCGGATGAATCTGCGAAGTACAGAGAATGGGATTCCCGTGCTGTCGAAATTGACGAGCGTGTTGCACCCTCAGCAGTGGATCTGCTGATTGAAAAAGAAAATGCCAGTGCGTTCTTTGGAACCCATTTAATCGGTTACTTGACGCAGCTCAAAGTCGATACCGTGCTGATTACGGGTTGCAGTACAAGCGCATGTATTCGAGCCACGGCGACCGATGCGAAGAGCTATAGGCTCAAGCCCGTGATTGTCTCAGACTGTGTTGGTGACCGCAGTGCCGCGGCGCACGTTTTCACGCTGGCAGATATTCAGGCAAGGTTTGCCGACGTTGTCACTCTGGGCGACTCTCTTAAGTACATTGCTTCTCTATGAAACGAGCACCGATCGCAGTCCGGTAATGAGCGGTTCTATGTCACGCTGGCGAAGGGCGACCGGATGAATCATTAGGAGCCCGTCGTCAAGCAAGCCGTGATTAATATAGATCGGCGGTGACTGGTTTCTGAGCGCGAGGCAAACATCAAAGGCATCCATACCCGCGTTCGCCACCTCAATGACCAGACGTGGAATCGAAGCTGGGCCATTATCCAGATAGCTAACACTGCTCCCGCAGTCCGCAATCCCTGCTTCGACTTTTCGCAGTACGTCCATGCAGTTGGCATGCAGGTCTTCCGGGTTCTCATTTAGGAACTCTTCCAATGCGGCCAGTACAGCGAGTACCTCTTCTTTGGCGACTTTCATGCCTCGCCCTAATCCGTGTCGTGGCATTCCAGTCAGTTTGGACTTGTCAATTAGTGAAGCCGGTGGATCCCACAGTCGTGGGTGGTCATCCATGTCGAGCATTTGCAGTGCCGAGCTTGCAATCAAGTCCTTGTTACCAAGTAAGATTCCTGTTGCTTGGGGGCCGCCGATGACTTTGCCACCACTAAAAGCAACGAGGTCCACTCCGCAAGTTGCAAGTGTCTTGAAGTTGCCATGTGGCGGTAGCTCACCGGCAGCATCAGCAATCACGGGCAGGTTATGTTGTTTGGCTAAGTTAACGATTTCAGCAAGCGGTGGTCGCGAGTTGTTTTGAATCACATAGACGATGCCGGCTGTGTTTTCGTTAATTGCAGCCTCGTATTCCCAAGTCTCAACGCGTCGGACTCCTGCGCCGCTGATCTGTTCATTTAATCCAACCTCAATGAGGCGTGCACCGGCAGCACGAACAGCATGGTCGTATCCACTGCGATGCTCCCGTGCGATGATCATCTCATTCGCGAAACCATCAGCGTGTGGTAACGATTCCATTTTGGCTGCGTCATATCCAGCCAATATAGCAGCGGTGCCGAGAGTTAACGCAGCCGCGGCGCCACTCGTGATTAGGCCGGCCTGTGCGCCGGAAAGCTCTGCCAGACGCTTGCTTGCAGATGCGTGTAACTGTTCGATGGAAACGGAATATTCACTGGCTGATTGATAGGCATTTATTGCTGCCTGTCGAATCGGTGCGCCGCCAAGGCGTGTGACAGTGCCACAGGCATTGATGATTGTTGGCGTATTTATCGAGTCGTAGTTCATGCTGTTTCCTGATCCGATGTGAGGATGTCACGAATGCGTTTGCAAGTTAATGCAATCTGGTCGTCACTCATTTCGATGGCATCGATGTAAATGTATCCTTCGTTCGCATGATGTGCGCGAAGTACAATCGACGGAGTGTTGTTCAACATCTGCTCTGTAAGCTGGAAGACATCTACCCCACAAAGTTCCGGCATGAGTGTAAGTCGTGCTCGTGAAAATGGGCAACCATTAGGATCCGGATCGATTTGCAGTTCCAAGCCGTCAATGCCGGATAACAGTGAGACGACCAAACCGGCCTTGCGATCTTGCTCAATGGTCCAGGCTTCCAAATCTTCGCTCATACGAAACTGAAGTGCGGCCATGGCGCCGATGATGGCTTCTTTACCCGCTTTCATTCCGCGTCCTATCCCGCGGTTTTGTAATAGCACCGCATCAATCAGTTGTTTTTTCCCTGCGATAATGCCGCCGGTTGTTGAGCATAAGTACTTGTGAGCACTTGTGATTACCAGATCACAGCCCATATCAATAAGGGACGAGAACCTTTGATCTTGTGCCGCGGCGTCCAAAATGACGGGCAGATTGTGTTCATGTGCGATGTTGACCATCTGTTCCAGCGGAATCATGCCCTTGTGAACTGCATGGTGAGATTCAACACATAATATGGCGGAAATATTTCCCTGATCGATCGCATGGTAAAGTTGCTCTGGCAGTGTACGGTTCACTTCGCCGATTTCTACGGGCTGTGCACCAGCAAGACGGATATTCTGTGTAATCGGTGCACCGTAGTTCACACAGTGCCCCTTCTGGATAATGACGCGGTTAGGCATGCCTGTAGAATCGGGCAGTTGCAGTATGTTTCCAAGCGATGTGCCGGTCATGCACGCTGCAATGGATTCAGTTATCCCGGCTGCTGTGCAAGCGGTGACGCAACCGGATTCAGAACCGGTTGCTTCGCTGATGAGCTTGCCGGCAGCCGCCTGCAGTTCATCCAAGTCAAAAAAGTAATCCAGAGACTCTCTTACCTGATCGGCAATTACTGGCAGAACTACAGCTCCGCTCAGTTTGGTCATTTTGCCACAGGCATTGATGATCGGAGTTAAGTTGTATTTTTCGTATAGGTTCGTCATTTGAATCCGCATGTGTAAGGGTTCAAAATAGTAAACTATTATTCGCGGAACGTTTGATTCTAAATGGCACATCCGCGCGATGATAGTTTCGGTCGCTAGAGGATTCTGAAATGCACGTAGATTTGTTAATAAAAAATGGCACTGTAATTGATCCGTCACAGGGCATCCACGCAATACAAGATGTTCTGGTTAGCGATGGATTGATCGTTCAGGCGGATGTGAACGAAGACGTAACGGCGGCGCGATCGGTCGATGCTGCAGGCTTATTGGTAACACCCGGAATTATCGACCTGCATGCTCATGTATATAGACGCCATGTCCCGCTATCGGTTGATGCTGACCAAACTTCACTAGCTGGTGGAGTCACAACCGTACTCGATGCGGGCAGTGCGGGTAGTTACAACTTTGACGGGTTTCGACATGAAGTGATTGATCAGGTTGATACCGAAGTATTCGGCCTTGTAAACCTTTCTTGTATTGGGCTTGTTGCCGCACATTATGGTGAACTGATGGATCCCCGCTATGCAGATCCAGACGGTGTGGTAGATGTCATTCAGCGAAACCCTGACGTTGCGGTCGGTGTGAAGATTCGCGCGGGTGCCCACATTATCGGTTCGGGTCAGCAAGGTTGGGATAACTTCCTTAAGGCTGTGCAGGCAGCACGTGACTCCGGCACGTGGTTGATGATTCACATCGGAGAGAGTCCTATGCCGATTCCGGAAATGTTCCCTCATCTTGAACCGGGTGATTGTATTACCCACTGCTTCAAGGGCGGCGGTGAGACCATTCTAAATTCCGACGGAAAACCATTTCAGGAGGTCTTAGAGGCCAAGAAGAACGGAATCGTGTTTGACGTGGGACATGGGTTTGGGAGCTTCAACTGGGAAATCGTTGAAGCAGCCTTGGATGCGGGATTTGAACCAACATCTATCAGTACCGATCTGCATGAGATGAATGTACACGGACCTGTTTACGATATGCCCACGACGATGTCCAAATTCCTGTATCTCGGTGTGCCGTTGGATCGAGTGATCGCGATGGCGACCTCTGATGCTGCGAAGGTGCTTGGCATGCACGATGATTTAGGAACTCTGGCACCCGGAACCGCGGCTGATATTACGTTTCTGGAATTAAACGAAGGTGTGTTTGAATTTACTGACAGCTATCGACAAACAAGGACTGGTAGCCAAAAGTTGTCTGCTGTTGGATTGGTCCGTAAGGGGAATCTGGCAACAAACAGCAATCGCTTGAAGGGAGTCAGGAACTGATCGATTGTTCGCTGTCAACAAGTAGCCAACATGACGAACATAGGATGTAACAGCCAAAACCAATAAGCAACACAGGCATCCATTGATTGACGTTCTCTTTAATAATGGCATCCTTTTGCTCCGGACTCAGTTCTTGAATGACTGGCTGAAGTTGACCAGAAGCATCCGTTGAATCTACCGCTTGCACAACGGTCGTTTCAGGTTTTTCCGGCACCAGGTAGCCATAGGCGATTGAGCCGACGATTCCGATCACCACGGCGAATGCATTTACAAAAGAGAACATGGTAGCGGTGAATTTCCCGCCGATATCTGTCATAGCTCCCCAGCGTGTAGCAAGGCTGATATCGGCAAATATCTTTACGACTCCTAACAAAATACAAAATAGATATGGCTCGTGAGTGAAGAATAGTGCCACACCCAGAACGGCGGCAGCCATTCCTTTCCCAAACGCACCCATGATACGTCGTGCCCACTTGCGACTGACCTTCCGTATTGCCGCATCGTTAAGGAAGCCACCGATTACCCCTCCGATTGCGCCCCCGATCAGCGGCAGAGACGAGTAGATCCCCATTTCCTTGTAGTCGAGTTGATGTCCTTCCCTCAGGAATAGTGGAATCCAGCCCGAGAATATGTGATCCGCGACGGTAGAAAAACTGGCGGCTAATGCCAGGAGCAATACACTCATCCTTGCTCGCGGTGAACTTTCTGTTAGTAGTTGCTTGAAGCTCACACGCTCCTGCTCTCCTGCGGGAGTGTCACCCGCGCCGATGAGCGCCAATTCAGCAGGGTTCACCTTTGCGTGATCTGCTGGTGTATTTCTAACTACGATGAAAAAGGCGATGGCTAGTACGATTCCTCCGCCGGACAGAATAAGCACAGCGAGTTGCCAGCCCATTCCAAGCGTTCCGATGAGCACCGTGGCAATCAGGATGTTGGTGACTGCACCACCAAAGCGGGCGAAAAATACGCCGATCCAGCCTTGCACCGTTGTGCGAATGTGAGGTGGATACCAACGCTTTGTTAACCATCCTAATGCGGCGAAGACTGCACATTGTCCGGTCCCAAGTAGAATGCGACCCAGATATAACATCCACATGTGAGGTGCCGCAGCATGCATGGCCAGTCCGATGGACCAGACAGCAATTGAGACTGACAGGAATATATGTGCCCCAATGATGTCAACAAGGATGCCGGCCGGTAATTGCACAGCACCATAAAAAACAGAAAACAGGGCTTCGAGATACCCCAACTCTTCCGAGGTCAGACCGTACGCATCTCTGATGTCCGGTTTTAGAATGCCAAATGCGTAGCGATGTATGTAGAGAAAAAGAGAGGTTAGGCAGCCCAGCGTAAACACATTCCATCGAATGTGAGTAGGCTTGCTACTTGCCTTGTGACTAGGCTTGTCCGGAAGATCAAGCGAATCGGTTGTGAGTGCTTCATTCATACCGAACTGTGAATTCTTCTTCAATAGCCGGGTCTAACTCAATGCCGAGACCAGGTCCCGTTGGCACAGGTACACGACCGTCAATCACCGGGGGTAGGTTGGAAACAAGTTTCCTCATCAGAGGGCTTGGACGCAAACAGTATTCCACAAGATCACCATTGGGTACGGTGGAAATCCAGTGGAGGCTCGCTGCCAAATTGATTCCGGTGCTGAAGCAGTGTGGTACAGCCCGCCGACCCGCGGCGATGGCCATGTCAGAGACTCGCTTGCAAACTGTGATGCCCCCGCAAAATGCGATATCGGGCTGAACAACGTCGAGTCCTCGCTCGATCAGATCTTCAAAGTCCCAGTGCGTGACATCCCCTTCGCCACCGGCAATCGGTATTTCGCTGCGTTTACATAGCTCCTGATAGCCTTTGCGATCATCCTGTCCGACGGGTTCTTCAAGCCACGCGATATTGAAAGGCTTGAATAGCTCTGTACGACCTAATGCTGTTTCCCAGTCCCATGCATGCCCGGCATCGACCATGAGGTCCCGCTCGTTACCAACGGCTTCGCGCGCGGCCTGAACATGAGCGACATCGACATCCGGATCAGGTCCAATGGGTCCCCACCCAAATTTAACTGCGGTCAATCCCATCTCAACGTATTCGTGTGCCATCGCAGCTGTCTCTTCAGGTGTGTCTGCAAATAGCACGCTGGCATAGGCCCGCACGTCGTCTCGCACTCTTCCTCCAAGTAGTTCGGAAACTGGTTTTCCTTCGATCTTCCCTTTCAGATCCCACAACGCGATATCGGCACCACTAATCGCGTGGATGGCCGCGCCGCGGCGACCGTATCGATTCGTCTCGTAGTACATCTTCTCCCAAAGGCCTTCGATGTCCCGAGGGTCTTCGCCGACAAGAATCGACGTAAGTCCATGACGACGTGCAGCACTTCGCGGCGCGTCAAAACATGCTTTGCACACATAAGACTGGCTGGTAACTTCTCCGATACCTGTGATGCCTTCGTCCGTGTGGATTTTCACTACCAGTACGTCCAACGTGCCGTCCGGAATGGCGTCTACTACCGGTACTCTCAAGTGAATTGGTTCAACGGCTGTGATTTTCATCGGAGATTCTTAAATTTCAAACGTTACGTTGTCGTCTAAAGGAAAAATGGGTCTGACGACGTGATTAAAAGGAAGGGATTTAAGGTTGGCGCTTGTGGAGCCGATCACGTCGACAGCACAAATGGCGGCGGCATCCGATTCGTAATACGGTCGAAATCCGTTGGGTGATTTAACGACCACGATGTCATAGTCCGTGGGAGTCAAGCCATGATCGCGAAACACGCGCTGGCCAACGACGTACACACTTCGCTCTGTTACTAATATGTCGATGTTCTGATGTTGCAACACGGCGATTCGGCCACCATTTCCGGCGAGTCCGTTTTCATAGGTGAAATGGCCATCATGCAGGCTTTTCACTTTGACGGTAAGCGAAACCGGTTCAAATCGCCCTGGATCCCGCGAACCGCCCAGTCTTGCAATAATCGCCTCCCCGACACCGGCGGTAAAAGCAGAATGCACAGCGCCTGCATCTACGATCGGTATAAGAACACGGCCGTCGTAGTCAGAGTACATGATGCCTTTTAGTATCTCGTTGCTGTCACCCGATGCACCGCTGGCGGTTGCATCCGCAGCATCAGAGAACACTGTCAGCCCGTCGGTGTTCTCGGCACATGTAATGGACTCTTGCAGACTGATCAGTTCAGCCTTGAACATCTCCCGATGATCCCACATGAATTGAGCAATTCTAGCGGCGTCGTCATGTGATTCGGCTTTATTGCCATCTCGCACCACCAGAACATTGGAACGCAGTTCCGGAACATCGGTAAAGGCATTTCCAATATTCACGCCAGCGGATATTCCGGATGAACTTGCTTCGATTTCCTGACACATTCGAATCGCTTCGCCGAATTTTCCTGTCGCGGTGATCAACTCATCACCGCGTACCAACATCGGTGTTTTAATGGTCACCATTTCAGGGTTTGTCTTGCCGTCGATCATGTCGACGAGGGCATTTGTTGCACGCTCACCTGTGGAATACTGGTCGACGTGGGGATATGTGTGAAATGGAACGATAACGTCACATAGTGCGAGCGTTTTATCGGTCATGATTGCATGCAGATCGATACTTGCAACCAATGGCAAGTCGCCAACAATATCGCGTACCCCTTCGAGTAAACGGCCTTCCGGATCATCCTCGTCGGTACCGGCCATCGCCCCGTGCAGGCACATGTATACGCCGTCAATCTTGTGCTCTGTTGCGGCCGTTCGGATCGAGTCGAGCATTTCGTTTAGCAGTTGATCCAGATCTTCTTTCGGGATCGCACCACCTGACACACTCGCTGCAGACATCGTTGGAACGATGGTGATATCGTCACGCTTTGAGGTGAGATCAATAAACGCCGCAATTTCAGTGTCGGTACCGGTGTACTGCGTAACGATTTCATCACCATGGTATTGGCGAAACATGTCATACAACGTCGGGTGAGGATTAAAAGTCGCCGTCTCCTGACGTATTTCCGCAAATAAAATATTCTTCATCGGTGCGAGGTTTTGCTGCTGCAGGGTCAATTCGTGTTAAGCAGTGGATTGTCGTATCATTGTAGGCTGTTACGGACGGCACATGAAACGATTAGAAGAATAAGTTTATCTGGGAAAGGTGCGGCAATGCTTGAGAATCTGGCTGGGTGTTTGGAAGGAAAAGTGGCTTGGATTACCGGGTCCTCGCGTGGACTGGGACGTGTGATGGCAGATGAGTTATGCCGGCTAGGCGCGAAAGTGGCTGTGCACGGAACACGAGAAGATAGCCCAACCACATTTGACGAAGGCAGCACCATGCACGACCTGGCAGCCGAATTGTCTGAAGCACATGCTGGCGATGCCATGGCGACATGGTGTGATGTGACGGATCCGGATGCGGTTGAGTCTGTTGCACAGACGATTCGCGACAAGTGGGGACAAGTCGATATCCTGGTCACTTGCGCTGGTGGTGATATTGGACATAAAGGGACTAGTTTCGGTAGTGGTGGTCAACCGGACGACGATGATTGCCTCAATATTGATTTAGATGATCTTAGAAGTGTGTTGGATCGAAATCTGATGGGCACGATTCACTGTTGCCGTAGTGTGGTGCCAGAGATGATCGAGAGGAAGTCGGGCAAGGTGATAACGATTGGAAGTATCGGTGGCTTATTTGGGCGAACGAACGGGTCAACATACTCTGTCGCCAAGGCTGCGGTTCATTCATATACGCGTTGTCTGGCAGCTCAGGTACGCCCCCACAATATTCAGGTAAACTGCGTGGCGCCTGGGCCAACCGTTACGGAGCGATTCCTGAGGATCCATGAGATTGACGATGAAAAACTGACGGAAGAAGGGACTCTGGAACGCTACGGACGCCCTCGAGAGGTGGCAACGCTAGTCGGATTCCTAGCGACAGAAGCGGCGGGATTTATCAGTGGACAGGTACTGAGGGTTGACGGCGCACTGCAAACGTTTGCCGGGTAATTTCCATTACCCGTATATGTTATGTATCTTGTCACGCTGTAACGGGAGACACTGGAATGAATCCGAAGCAGATACGGCTGGTTTATTCCCACTCACCGAGCACGTCATCCACACTCTTGATGTACACATCATCATAGCGCGCGTGTGCGTTGCGTGTTGCCAGTCCAAGGTCGCCGTCATTTAACGGCTCGTCAAACGTGTAATCCAATAGATCTGTGCCATCAACATTTAGCGTGACGTTACTACCGTCAAACAGTAGCTTCACGGCGTAATCGGTGTTCGCATTGCTGGGTGCATTCACCGTAGCCAGACGGTGATCCTGACCATCTTCGTATTGGCCAATCGTCCAAACGCCTTGTCCTTTGTATACACCGGCGTATTTGAAGCTATCCGGCGACTCAACATCGAAAGCGACAAGTGCATTGGTCCAGAATCCAGGTTCAGTGAGCATGGCAAGCTGTACGCCCATCTCGAACTCTTCAGGCAGAGGCTCACCTAGCTGGACGGTTGATAGATTCGTTGCGTCCTTAGCAGACGCTGCCAGATATTGCTTCTCGCTAATG